>Ga0308001_10000097_pt1 | contig 43395 bp, 40 predicted proteins | sample Neamet5_FD_203167 | JGI IMG/M metagenome (GOLD analysis project Ga0308001, IMG submission 203167) | Marine microbial communities from water near the shore, Antarctic Ocean - #5 | ecosystem: Environmental > Aquatic > Marine > Unclassified | place: Southern Ocean | collected 2014-06-04
AAGCCGGCAAGCAGATCGCCTGCGCGGCTATGCGTAAGCTGCTGTGTATCGCTTATGGTGTGCTGAAATCTGGTCGGCCTTTTGATCCGGCACTTGCTATTGCGAGGTGAGCTTCAAGACGGTATCTGCCGATTGAAATTTGACCCAGGGCGGATTGCTGATTTGTGCATCAGCAACTGTGGATAAGTTTAGCAACGCAGCTGCTTTTTAATCCCTCCTTTCGATAGTCCAATGCTGTAACCGAAGACCTACCGCATCCAGTCATGCAGCAGGTCACCCTCACGTTATGTTCAGAACGGCTCATCGTCCTCCGGATCTTGGCCGCCCTTACGTTTTCGCTCCCGTGATTTGATCTTGGCCTGTGCCGCCAAGCTGCTGTGTTGCAGGCGATAGGACTCATTGCCAGTTTCGACGATGTGGCAGTGGTGGGTAAGCCGATCCAGCAGGGCGGTGGTCATCTTGGCGTCGCCGAACACGCACGACCACTCGGCGACGCTCAGGTTGATGGTGATCACCACGCTGGTGTGCTCGCACAGCTTGGACAGCAGGTGAAACAGCAGAGCGCCGCCAACCTGGCTGAACGGCAGATAACCCAGCTCATTGAGGATGACCCGATCCATGCGCAGCAAGACCTGGGCGATGCGCCCGGCTTTGCCGTCGTGCTTCTCGCGCTCCAGCAGGTTGACCAGATCAACCGTGGAGTAGAAGCGCACGCGCTTGCCGTGCAGGGTGATGGCGGACAGGGCCAGCGCGCAGGCCAGCGGTGCCCGGCCCGCCGATCAGCACCAGGTTCTGCGCCGTGTCGGTAAAGGCCAGGCTGGCCAGCTCCCTGACCAGGCGTGCGTCGGTGCAGGAGGCGCTGAAGTCGAAGCCGGCCAGGTCACGGTGCATCGGCAGCTTGGCCATGTTCATTTGATAATTCACCGAGCGCATGGCCCGATCCGCATGCTCCTGTTGCAGCAGGTGTTCGAGCAGCCATTTCGAGGAGGCTGTTGCCGACTCGCCCTGCGCGATCAGCTCCGCCCAGGCAGTGGCCATGCCGTGCAGACGCAGCTCCTTGAGTGCTGCCATGAGATCACGCATGGCCGATCTCCTCGGCCTGGCCACGCCGGCAGTCACGCAATCGCACGGTGGTGCTACACACACGGATCCAGAAAATTAAAACCACATATTGACATATCTCGATATTCGAAATAATCTGCCCCCCACGTACCTCTGGAGCCACCCCATGCAAACGTCCAGTGATACCCATCCGAACGACGTGCCCGATAGCAGCCACGGCCTGTTCATCGACAACCGGCCCATTTAACGCAGACATACAGGAGGCTTGATGACCACCCCTCTAACACTGGTCGCCACACTGGTTGCCAAGACCGGCTTCGAAGCCGAGCTCGAGCAGACGCTTCAGGACCTGCAAGGCCCAAGTAGAGGCGAAGCAGACTGTATCCAGTACGACTTCCACCGTGATGCCGAGCAAGCACGCACCTTCCACATGATCGAGCAGTGGCGGGACGAAGCTGCGTTAGCCGCGCACCAAGCGACACCGCATTTCCAGGCGGCGCTGCCTGTCATCGAACGCGCTGCAGAAAAATTCTCCGTCGCGAAAATGTACCGCGTCTCTTAAGGAGCTCTGAATGAAAGCCATTGCACACTTCAAATGCTTGCCTGTTGAGCATCCCGATGCCCTCGTGGATATCGATCTACCCGATCCAGTGCCGGGGCCACGCGACCTGTTGGTCGAGGTCAAGGCCGTATCGGTCAATCCTGTCGATACCAAGGTGCGGCAGGGCTACGTACCGCACGAGGACGAAAGCCAGCCGCGCATCCTCGGCTGGGACGCTGCCGGTGTGGTCAAGTCGGTCGGTCCCGAGGTGACACTGTTCAAGCCCGGTGACAAGGTCTGGTACGCCGGGTCGCTGATCCGCCAGGGCAGCAACAGTGAACTGCAACTGGTGGACGAGCGTATCGCCGGTCATATGCCCCAGTCTCTCGAGTTCGCCCAGGCTGCCGCACTCCCCCTGACTTCCTTGACCGCTTGGGAACTGCTCTTTGATCGCCTCGGTGTTGCACGTGATACCAGCGATCGGGGCGAAACGCTTCTGATCATTGGCGCTGCAGGAGGGGTAGGTTCAATCCTGACCCAGTTGGCGCGGCAGCTCACCGGGCTGACGATCATTGGCACGGCTTCCCGCCCTGAGACCCAGGCCTGGGTCACCGAGCTGGGCGCGCATCATGTCATCGACCACACCAAGCCGCTCAGCGAAGAGCTCCGGCGCATCGGCATCGCTGAAGTCAGCTTTGTCGCAAGCCTGACTCAGACCGACCGGCACTACGAACAAATCATCGAGTCGCTGAAGCCCCAGGGCAGGCTGGGACTGATAGATGACCCGGCCACGCTGGACGCCGTACCGCTGAAGCGAAAGAGCCTGTCGCTGCACTGGGAGCTGATGTACACCCGCTCGCTGTATGAAACGGACGACATGCAGGAGCAGCACAACATCCTTAATGAAGTCGCGCGGCTGATTGATGCGGGTGTGTTGCGCACGACTGTCGGCGAGCACTACGGGCGTATCAACGCAGAAAATCTTCGTCGTGCCCATGCTCTGCTGGAAAGCGGCAAGGCGAAGGGGAAGGTCGTGCTGGAAGGCTTCTAAGCGGAGAATTTCCCTGCCGTCCCGTAAGGGCTGTAGTGGTCAAATGACTTCGGACCCTTCGATAGGGTGGCCTGCTTGTCGCTCATAGCTGTTGGGCGACAGGTAGCCGAGCCTGGAGCGCAGGCGCACGCCGTTGTAGAAACCGACGATGTAGTCGGCGATGTCGGTCATGCGTGTCGCCTGCTGTCTGGACGCAGGACATAAACCGGGCGCCGCGGGGGCGCCGCGCGATGGAAACCGGGCGGATGTGGGTGAACACCTACCATGACACTCCTGCCCACCAGTCCATCCTGGAAGCCTACCGGCAAAGGAAGAATGTCTTCGCAAGCCTCAACGAGGCACCGCATGGGTTGTGCTGACCCTGTGGAGTCGTATCAATTCATCCGATTAAATCGATTTTTCTAGATATGCAGGTAAATGAAATGAGTGAGTCCACCCTCTTCCAAGCCACACAGTTGGGCCCGTATACCCTCAAGAACCGCATCGTTCTGCCGCCGCTGACGCGTTCACGCAGCACCCAGCCCGGCAACATTCCGAACGATCTCATGGCTACTTACTACCGTCAGCGTACCGGTGCCGGTTTCATGGTGACCGAAGGCACCCAGATCGAACCTCGCGGACAGGGCTACGCCTGGACCCCTGGCATTCATAGTGCCGAGCAGATCGAGGGCTGGCGCAAGATCACCGACGCCGTTCACGCCGAAGGCGGCGTGATTTTCGCTCAGCTCTGGCATGTCGGCCGCGTGTCGCACACCTCCCTGCAGCCCCGAGGCGAAGCGCCCGTCGCGCCATCGGCCATCCGAGCAGACAGCGTCAAGGTATTCATCGAGACGGGCCCCGGCACGGGTACACTGGCTGAGCCGTCGACTCCACGCGCACTGTCGACCGCAGAAGTGAAGGAACTGGTCCAGCTCTATGCCCAAGCGGCCCGAAATGCGCTGGAAGCCGGTTTCGACGGGGTAGAAATCCACGCTGCGAACGGGTACCTGGTGAACCAGTTCATTTCCGCCCACACCAACCGTCGTGATGACGAATATGGTGGCTCGCTGCAGAACCGCTTGCGCTTCCTGCGCGAAGTCACCCAAGCCGTTGCCGACGTCGTGGGTACGGAGCGCATGGGAGTTCGCTTCGCCCCCCTGTTCGCGACCACTGACGAAGACCGCGTCTACCTCGGCCTGGTCGAAGAGGATCCTCACCAAACCTATATCGAGGCGGTGAAGATCCTCGAGGAAGCAGGCATCGCTTACCTGTCGCTCGCCGAGGCCGATTGGGAGAACGCTCCAGAGCTGCCTGAAGCATTCCGCAAAGACGTTCGCAAGGCATTCAGCGGCAAGATCCTTTATGCCGGCAAATACACCGCTGAACGCGGAAATCGGGTGATCCAAGCCGGCTGGGGCGATCTCATCGCATTCGGACGGCCCTTCATTGCTAATCCGGATCTGCCCGCCCGCATCGCCAACGATTGGCCACTGAACTCGGTGGACCCGACTAGCATGTATGGTGGTACCGACAAGGGCTACACCGACTACCCCACCTATCGACCCTGAGCGATCGATGCCGCGCCCTGAAGGCCCTGGGCGCGGCTCATGTGTTTCTGACAGAGGGAGATAAATATGTACCAGCCAAGCACCATTGCGTATCAGGACCATCATGGATTCAGACGCACCTTCAGGCCGGGTCATCTGAGCCTTGGATTGTTCTTCCCCCTGGAAGCCTTCGAGAGGGATACCCCGAGCATGCGCAATCAGGTGGCATTGGCCAGACGGGCCGAAGCACTGGGCTTCTCCGCGCTCTGGTTTCGCGATGTTCCACTTAGGGACCCGGACTTCGGCGACGTCGGCCAGGTCTTCGACCCTTGGGTGTATCTGGGCTACATGGCCGCTCATACAACGAAGATCGCGCTGGGTACCGCTTCTATCGCCCTGCCCTTGCACCATCCCTTGCATACGGCCAAGGCGGCAGCGAGCGTCGACCAGTTGAGCGACGGTCGGCTGCTACTGGGGGTGGCGTCCGGTGACCGTCCGGTGGAGTTTCCCGCATTTAACATCGATCCCGAAAAGCGTGGCGAGGTCTTTCGCGAGAGCTGTGCAGTGATACGCCATGTCCATGGCACCTCGTTTAAGCCCATTCGCTGGAGCAGCGGTGAATTGCTGGGGGCTGACGTCATCCCCAAGCCTACAACCCGCGAAATCCCGCTTTTCGTGACCGGGCATAGCCGCCAGTCGCTGGATTGGATCGCGCGAGAAAGCCATGGATGGATAAACTATCCACGCCCGCCGAAAATGCAGCAGATGATCGTGGACGATTGGAGGCAGGAAGTCATAAAGCAGTGCGGCCCCGTCTACAAACCGTTCATGCAGTCGCTTTACATCGACCTCGATGCATCCCCGTCTGCGCCTCCCTCTCGAATTCATCTTGGGTTCCATCTGGGGCGCGACCACCTGCTGGCTTTACTGGGGACGCTTCAGGCAATCGGTGTGGACCACGTTATCCTGAACCTGAAATACGGCAAACGCCCCGCAGCCGAGGTTATCGAAGAGCTCGGCATGCACATCGTTCCTCACTTCGGCGCAAATTAGGCGGTACGTCAGCCTGACGGGAGATGGGAGTTCAGTCATGAGCGATACCCAACCCTCTCGACAGGCCGACCGTGGAGGTCACTTCGAGGCCTTCCCTTTCCCTGCGTGGACGAAGACACTATCGTAATATCGCGAAAAACAGGTATCACAGGTCTATGAGCATTGACGTGAACGAAGCCCTGAAAGCCTTGGCAAATCCGATGCGCCTTGCCATTCTCAATTGGCTCAAGGACCCCAGGGCAAACTTTCCTGAGCAAGAGGTCGATCCAGAAGCGATAGGTGTGTGCGTCAGCATTATCCAGGAGCGCACGGGCCTTTCGCAGTCCACCACATCGCTGTACCTAACGGCCCTGCAACGCGCACAGCTGGTGACATCGCAGCGAATCGGCCCCTGGACCTACTACAAGAGGCATGAGGACAACATCGGCGCCTTCTTCAAGGCCCTGCAAGAGAAGATTTAGCCCCATGCTGCCGGAGGGCCGAGGGTGTCCTCCACGCCGTGCTAGATCAGCAACCTCGGCACGGACTACCCGCTCAACCCCGACTGGCGCGTCGGTCTCCAGGCCCGAGCCCAGGGCGACTCCTACATCGACGAGCGCAATCAGCAGGGCAAGTACGGCGGATACGCACTGCTGGACGCCACAGGTGAGGTGCGCCTGTAATGCGGAAAATGGCGGCTGCGCGTTGCGCGCGGCGGCTAAAACAACAGAAATGAGCGGCTGATCGGAGCGGTTTTGATCGATTCTCCGCGGTTAAAAATCGCCAGAGGCTGAAGTCGGCCAGACACACATGGCTATTTCATCCCTGGCTTGTTCAACGGACTGCTAGCGCCTGAGCTTGCTCGCCGATTCACCACCGATGCCGAAGTGGTTTTTCGGCATTTCGGTGATGATCACGCGCACCCGCTCGATGGGCGCGTCCAGCGAGCGCGACATGGCCTCGCTGACTTCGCGGATCAGGGTTTCCTTCTGCTCGTCGGTGCGGCCTTCGAGGATATACAGCTGAGCGATGGGCATGGCCTCGTCCTTCAAAAATAGTAGCGGCCGGCACGCAAGCCGGCCGCATGGGGTTTAAACGAAGCGCGCGGACACCGAGCCAAGGCCCTGGTAACGCACGGTGATGTTGTCGCCCGGTGCCACCGGCACCGCCGCGGTGATGCCGCCGGTCATGATGAAACTGCCGGCCGGGATGTGTTCGCCGCGTTCGGCCAGCAGGTTGGCCAGCATCGCCACGCTGGAAGCAGGATGGCCAAGCACTGCGGCACCGGCACCGAGCTCCACCACTTCGCCGTTCTTCTCCATCACCACGCCGAGGGTGCGCAGGTCCACGTCGGCCACATTGGCCATCTGCCCGCCGGTAATGAAACGGGTCGAGGAGGCGTTGTCGGCGACCACGCTGATCAGGTCAAACTTGAAGTTCTCGTAACGCGAGTCGATCACTTCCACCGTCGGCACGACGAAGTCGGTGGCCGCCAGCACCTGGCCGATATGGCAGCCCGGGCCATGCAGCGGGGCCTTGGTGACGAAGCTGATCTCCGCCTCGATCTTCGGGTGGATCAGTTTGGCGCAATCCACCACGCCGCCGTCGGCGACGCTGAAGTAGTCGGCGAGGAAGCCGTAGATCGGCGTTTCCACGCCCATCTGCGCCATCTTCGCCCAGGAGGTCAGGCCCATCTTCAGGCCGACGATCTTGTTGCCGCGGGCCTCCTTGCGCCGGCGGATTTCCCACTGCACGTCGTAGGCGTCGGCGAAGGTCATGTCCGGGTAATCGTTGGTCACCTTGCTGATGTCATGCGCATGCAGCTCGGCGTTTTCGATGTGCTCGGCCAGGGCCAGCACCTGTTCGCGGGTCAGGGTACGGTTCATCAGTTGCGCTCCTTACGGGCGGCCAATAGGTCGAGGGCGACGTCGACGATCATGTCTTCCTGGCCACCGACCATGCGCCGTTTGCCCAGTTCGACGAGGATGTCCACGGCCTTGAGGCCGTATTTCTGCGCGGCCACTTCGGAATGGCGGAGGAAGCTGGAGTAGACCCCGGCATAGCCGAGGGCCAGGGTTTCGCGGTCGACCCGCACCGGGCGATCCTGCAACGGTCGGACGATGTCGTCGGCGGCGTCCATCAGGGTGTAGAGGTCGGTGCCGTGCTCCCAGCCGAGGCGTTCGGCGGCGGCGATGAACACCTCCAGCGGTGCGTTGCCGGCACCGGCGCCCATGCCGGCGAGACTGGCGTCGATGCGGTCGCAGCCCTCCTCCACCGCGACGATGGAGTTGGCCACGCCAAGCGACAGGTTGTGGTGGGCGTGCATGCCGGTCTGGGTTTCCGGCTTGAGCACGGCCTTGACCGCACGGAAGCGCTCGCGCACGTCCTGCATGCTCAGCGCACCGCCGGAATCGACCACGTAGATGCAGGTCGCGCCATAGTTCTCCATCAGCTTGGCCTGCTTGGCCAGATGCTCGGGGGCGATCATATGGCTCATCATCAAAAAGCCGACGGTGTCCATGCCCAGCTCGCGGGCGTATTCGATGTGTTGCTTAGAGACGTCCGCCTCGGTGCAGTGGGTGGCCACGCGGACCACCCGCGCGCCGGCGGTGTAGGCCGCCTTGAGGTCGTGCACCGTGCCGATACCGGGCAGCAGCAGGGTGGCGATTTTGGCGTGGCTGATCACGTCGTTGACCGCCTCGATCCACTCCAGGTCGGTGTGCGCACCGAAGCCGTAGTTGAAGCTGGAGCCTTGCAGGCCGTCGCCGTGGGCCACTTCGATGGAGTCGACCTTGGCCTGGTCCAGGGCGCGGGCGATGTCCTGCACGTTCTGGATCGAGTACTGGTGGCGGATCGCGTGGCTGCCGTCGCGCAGGGTGACGTCGGAGATATAGAGTTTCTTGCCGGGGTTGAAGGTCATGGCGATTCTCCTCAGGCCTTGAGCATCGACTGGGCCATGCGCTCGGCAGTGGCCAGCGCGGCGGAGGTCATGATGTCGAGGTTGCCAGCGTAGGCCGGCAGGTAATGGGCGGCGCCTTCGACTTCGAGGAACACCGAGGTCTTCAACCCGCTGAACCGGCCGAGGCCGGGGATGTTCAGCGGCGCGGACTCGGGGATCACGTCGAACTGCACCTGCTGCTTCAGGCGATAGCCGGGCACGTAGGCCTGCACCGCCTGAACCATTTCCTCCACCGAGGCCGCGACGGCGGCCTGATCGGCGGCGGCGGACAGCACATACACGGTGTCGCGCATGATCAGCGGCGGCTCAGCCGGGTTCATGATGATGATCGCCTTGCCCTTGGCCGCACCGCCGATCACTTCGATGGCTTTGCTGGTGGTCTCGGTGAACTCGTCGATGTTGGCGCGGGTGCCCGGACCGGCCGACTTGCTGCTGATCGAGGCGACGATCTCGGCGTAATGGACCTTGGCCACGCGGGAGACCGCGGCGACCATCGGGATGGTCGCCTGGCCGCCGCAGGTGACCATGTTGACGTTGAGCTTGCCGAGGTGCTCTTCCAGGTTGACCACCGGCACGCAGTACGGGCCGATGGCCGCCGGGGTCAGGTCGATCAGGCGGATGCCCGGTTTGGCCTGGCGCAGCAGCGCCTCGTTCTGCACGTGGGCACTGGCCGAGGTAGCATCGAAGACGAAATCGATGTCGGCGAATTCGGGCAGCTTGATCAGCCCTTCGACGCCGGCATGGGTGGTCGCCACGCCCATGCGCTGGGCGCGGGCCAGACCGTCGGAGGCGGCGTCGATACCGACCATGGCGCCCATTTCCAGGTACTTGGCGTTGCGCAGCACCTTGATCATCAGGTCGGTGCCGATATTGCCCGGACCGATGATCGCGACTTTGAGTTTCTGGTTCATCTGCAAGCCTCCAATTCAGGTGAAGCGCACGGAGGCGCTGCCGATACCGCCGATGTCGACGCGCATCACGTCGCCGGCCTTGACCGGCTCCAACGGCACCAGCGAGCCGGACAGGATCACCTCGCCGGCTTTCAGCGCGATGCCGAAACGGCCCAGGGTGTTGGCCAGCCAGGCCACGCAGTTAACTGGCGAACCGAGCGCCGCAGCGCCGGCCCCGGTGCTGATGATGTGGCCGTTCTTTTCCACCACCATGCCGCAGGTGACCAGGTCGACCTGACGCGGCGATACCGCCTGGTCGCCGAGCACGAACAGGCCGCAGGAGGCGTTGTCCGCCACGGTGTCCTGGATCTTGATTTTCCAGTCGCGGATGCGCGAATCGACGATCTCGAAACACGGCATCACGCACTCGGTGGCGGCCAGTACGTCGGCGTTGGTCACGCCGGGGCCGATCAGGTCCTTCTTGAGGATGAAGGCGATCTCGCCCTCGGCCTTGGGCTGCATCAGTCGCTGGCTGATCGGCACCGCTTCGCCGCTGTTGAACACCATGGCGTCGGTCAGGTAACCGAAGTCCGGCTGGTGCACGCCCAGCATGTTTTGCACCGCCTTGCTGGTCACGCCGATCTTCTTGCCGATGATCTGCTCGCCGGCCGCCAGGCGTCGTTCGAGCAGGCGCAGCGAGATGTGGTAGGCGTCGTCGACGCTGATGTCGAAGCCACGCTCGGTCAGCGGGCTGATCGCCTCGCGGTTGAGCATGGCCTGGTACAGCTCGTCGCCGAGCGCGTTGATCATTATCTGGTCCATGTCGGTCTCTCTCAGGAATGGCGGGCGTCGGCTTCGGCGAGGAAATCCTCGACCAGGCGCGCGAAGCGGGCGGCGTGTTCGATCTGCGTCCAGTGGCCGCACTGGCCGAACACGTGCAATTGCGCGCGAACGATCCACTCGGCCAGCGTCAGCGAGGCGGCCAGGGGGATCACCTGATCCTCACGGCCATGGATCACCAGGGTTTCGTGGGGCAAGGCGCGGATCTGCGCCTCGCTGCTGGCCAGGCCATCGACCCAGCGCTGGCGCGGTGCGGGGAACATCTGCGCGAACGACTCCTGAAAACCGGGGCGGATGCTGGCCTGGTAACGCAGTTCGGCCAGCTCGTCGGTGACCAGGCTGCGGTCGTAGGCGAAGGTGTCCATCAGCCGGCGCATGGTGGCGAAGGACGGCTCATAGCCCCACACATCATCCAGGCCCGGGGTGATCGGAAAGCTCACCCCGGCGCTGCCCATCAGCACCAGCCGGCGTACGCGCTCGGGGTGGCGGATGGCCAGGGCCAGGGCCAGGCCGCCACCGAAGGAGTTACCGACCAGATCGGCCTGTTCGATGCCCAGGGCATCCAGCACGCCAAGCGCGTGTTCGACCCAGCGCTGTAGGTGGTACTGACCATCGGCCGGGCGTTCGCTGTAGCCGAAGCCCAGCATGTCCGGGGCGATCACCCGGCGGCGCTTGGCCAGCTCGGGCATCACCAGGCGCCAGTTGGCCCAGGCGGCGACGCCGGGGCCGGAGCCGTGGATCATCATCAGCGGGAAGCCTTCGCCGCTGTCGTGCAGGTTGGTGCTATAGCCGGCGGCGAGGATTTCGCGGCCGATTTCCGGGCTGTTCTGGGGTGCGCTCATCACGGCCTCACAACTTCACGCAGATGTTTTTCAGTTCGGTGTAGAACTCCAGCGAGTGCACACCCCCTTCCCGACCGATCCCGGATTGCTTGCTGCCGCCGAAGGCGGTGCGCAGATCGCGCAGGAACCAACTGTTGACCCAGACGATGCCGGCCTCCAACTGCCCGGCGACGCGGTGCGCGCGCGAGGTGTTCTCGGTCCAGATGGTCGCCGCCAGGCCATAGGGTAGGCTATTGGCCAACTCGACGGCTTCTTCCTCGCGGTCGAACGGGCGGATATGGCAGCAGGGCCCGAAGATTTCCTCGGTGACCACCGCGGCACCGTCGGCCAAGCCGGTCCAGATGGTCGGTTGCACCCAGGCGCCGCCAGCCAGTTCGGCCGGCATCTCGGGCACGCCGCCGCCGGTGACCACTGTGGCGCCCTCATCAACCGCCTTCTGGTAATAGGAGAGGACCTTCTCGCGGTGCTGCAGGCTGATCAACGGGCCGAAGTTGGCCTGCGGGTCATCCGGCGTACCTATCACCAGGCTCTCGGCGCCGGCCTTGAGGCGGGCGACAAACTCATCGAAGATCGGCCGCTCGACATACAGGCGCTCGGTGCCCAGGCAGACCTGGCCGCCGTTGGCGAACACCGACCGCATGCTGCCTTCGATGGCCTTGTCCAGGTCGCAGTCGGCGAAGACGATGCCGGCGTTCTTGCCGCCCAGTTCGAAGGACACCGGCCGCACACCCTTGGCCGCCGCGCGCATGATCGCCTCGCCGGTGCGGGTTTCGCCGGTGAAGGTGATGGCGTTGACGTCCGGGTGCTCGGTGAGGAAGGCGCCGGCCGAATCCGGGCCGAAGCCATGCACCACGTTGTACACCCCAGCCGGCACGCCGGCCGCCTGCATCACCTCGCCGAGCAGCGCGGTAGTCAGTGGGGTTTCCTCCGAGGGCTTGACCACCACCGTGTTGCCGCAGGCCAGGGCCGGGCCGACCTTCCAGGTCATCAGCAGTAGCGGCAGGTTCCACGGGCTGATCACCCCGATCACCCCCTTGGGGCGGCGCACCGCGTAGTTGATCGCGCCACTACCATCCGGCGTGGCCATCTCGAAGGCTTCGGTGGCGACGTTCTTCAGTAGGTCGGCGAAGACCTTGAAGTTGGCCGCACCGCGCGGGATGTCGATATGGCTGGCGAGCGACTTGGGCTTGCCGGTATCCAGGCATTCGGCCTCGAGGAACTCGTCGAAACGTGCGGTGATGCCGTCGGCCACGCGGTGCAGGATCTCCGCCCGCTCGCTCACGCTCATCTTGCCCCAGGGGCCTTTCAGCGCGGCGCGTGCGGCCTGCACCGCTGCGTCGACTTCGGCGCGACCAGCTTCGTGAACACGGGCAATCACCTGGCCATTAGCGGGGTTGACGTCCTCGAAGGTGCGGCCGCTAGCCGAGCCGACGAAGGCGCCGTTAATGAAGTGCTTGATCTCTTTCATCTATGCAATCTCTGCAAAAGGTCAGACAGGCTGGTTTCAGGTCAGCACGGTCAGGAAACGTTCGTTGAGCACCCGGTCGTGGTAAAAAATGGCCTTGCCCAGGTCCTTGGCCAGCCAGGTCACGGGCTTGTGATCCTGGTAGTTGTAATCGCCGCCACAGAACACCTCGTTGCGGTTGCCCGAAGGGTCGAAGAAGTAGATGGTCTTGCCGTGAGTCAGGCCGTGGCGGGTCGGGCCTATGTCGATGGAGGTATCGGTCATGGAGATCAGGTCGGCTGCGCGCAGCACGTCCTCCCAGGTTTCCAGGAAGAACGACACATGGTGGAACTTGCCCTTCTCCGGGCAATGGATGAAGGCCACGTCGTGCGCTTTGGTCGACAGGCTGAGGAACTGCGCGACGCGGGTGCCGTCGTCGTCGATCACCTGCTCGGCCAGGTAGAAACCGAGCACCTCGGTGAACAGCTCATAGGTGGCTTGCAGCTCATCGCCATACATCAGGCAGTGGTCGAAACGCACCGCACGCATGCCTTTGAGGTTGCGCGGCCAGGCCTCCGGGTTGACCTCGGCCAAGCCCCATTTGCCGGTGTACTCCTTGTCCGCATAGAGCTCGAAGAAGTGCCCGGACGGTGCCCGGAAGCGCACCCGTCGGCCACACCCCTTGAGTTCGCCGGCGGCGATACTCTCGACCAGACAGCCATAGTTGAGCAGGTCCTCGGTGAGGCGGTTCAGGCAGTCCTCGTCGAGCACCTTGAAGCCCATGAAATCCATGCCCGGCTGATCGGCCTCGCGCAGCACCACGGAGAATTTGTCGACCTCGGTCCAGGCCTTCAGGTAGACGCGCCCTTGCTCGTCGCGGTCCATTTCGATCAGACCGAGCAGGTCGCGGTAGTGGGCCAGGGCGCTCTCCAGGTTCAGTACGCGAAGCTGGACGTGACCGGGGCGCATTACGCCTTTTTTCATGACGACACCTCTTGCTGGTTCTTGTTGTTGTGGTCGCCCGGGCCTTGGCGGCGCAGGCATTCGATGCTCAGGTCAGTCTGGGGAAACAGTTGGCATGCCAGTGCCAGGCCCTGCTTGGCCGCCTCCGGCGGCACATGGCTGCAACTCATCTTGTGGCACTGGTAGGTGCCGCTCAGCACGCGCACCTTGCACAGCCCGCAGCCGCCGCCGCGGCAACCCACCGGCACGCAGCGCTTGCCCTGTTGCTCCATCGCCCTCAGCACCGACTGGCCGGGCAGGCAACGGAAGGTCTGGCCGCTGAGGGTTTCGCGAATCTCATAACCGGCATGGTTCATGGCTTACCTCAGATGCGCTTGAACAGGGCCGAACGGGTGCTCTCGCCGGCACCATCGGCGGCGGTGTAGAAGCGCTCCATAAAGATGTCGCGCTCGAACAAGCGACCTTGCATCAGGGTGGTGATGGCCGCGTCGATCATCGGCGGTGGGCCGCACAGGTAGGCTTTCTGCCCGCCGAAGCGGCCGTCGAAATGCGCCTTGGCGGCGTCGTGGACGAAGCCCTTGAAACCCTGCCATTCGGGATCGTCGTTGGCCTGGTTGAGTGCCGGCACGTAACTGAAGTTGGGGTGGCGCGCGGCCAGTTCCTCGAACAGTTCGCAGTTGTACAGCTCGGCGCGGTTGCGCGCGCCCTGGAACAGGGTGATCCGCCGCGTATCGCCGCGTTCAAGCAGATCGAGGATCATCGACTGCGGGCTCGATAAGCCCGAGCCGCCGGCGATGAAGATCAGGTCGCCGGCCTGCGAATCGCGCACGAAGAACTGCCCATAAGGCCCGGACAGCTCCACCGCGTCGCCGACTTTCAGTTGCTTGTGGATAAAGCCGGTGGCCGCACCGCCCTCGACCAGGCGCACGTGCAACTCGACTTCGTCGTTCCGGCTCGGCGGGTTGGCCAGCGAGAAGGCGCGGGTGCCGTCGATGCCCGGCAATGCCAGGTTGACGTACTGCCCGGCCTGGAACGGCATGGGCCGATCCAGCTTGATGTGCAGGCCCTTGATGGTCGGCGACAGGTCAACCAGGGCGCTGACCACCCCCCGGTAATCCTCCACCGGATGGCCGAGGAAGTCCGGGTCGGCATCGACGTCGGCTTCGATCACCAGGTCGGACAGCGGAATGGCGCAGCAGGCCAGCACCTTGCGCTCGTCGCGCTCGATGTCCATCAGGGCGAACGGCGAGGCTTCGCCGATATCCACTTCGCCCTCGACCACCTGCACCTTGCAGGTGGCGCAGGTGCCGTGGCCGCAGGCGAACGGCAGCCAGACGCCCTGGCGCAGAGCGGCCTGGAGGATGGTCTGGCCGTCCTCCACTTCGATCACTTCGCCGGTCGGTTCAATGGTGACGTTGTAACTCATGACACACCTCTCAGCTGCACGAACCCTGGATGCCGTTCAGGCCCGGGGTGTTCAGACGCAGCATGCTTTTGTGGTCGATGCCGTTGGCTTCCAGGCTAGCGGCGTAGTCCGGGGTGAATGGCTGATCGTTCAGCTGCCAGAGCGCCTGGCTGAAATCGATCTTCGCGCTGTCCGGATGGGCGTGGATCGCGGGCTTGAGCACCTGCTCGAGGAACTCGGCAAAGGGCATGCCGGGGGCTACCAAGAACGCGAGCGCGGAGCAGTACATCAGGTGCTCTTCCCAGTAGAGGTAGAGCAGTTGCATGCCGTTGAAGTTGGCCTGCACATCCCGTGGCGTGGCAGTGTATTCGCCGATTGAGTTGACAGTCATGATCGAACCCTCTTGTTCTTGGAATGGCTCAGGGGCGGTGCTTCACCCCTGAGCGGCTGGCGCTGCCTCAGGCGGCGTCCAGGTTCTTGTCCGCCGGGGCGGCAGTTGGTGGGGTCTGACCTTTCAGGGCCAGCCAGCGCTGGTGCTCGGGCGAGCCCAGGTACTCCAAATTGTCCACGCCGCTTTTGATGTGGTAGTACTTCTGCACCACCGTCTCGACATCCCCGCCTTCGCAGTTGCCCTGGTAGATCTGGTGCACCGGCAGCCAGGCCTGGATGTACTTCACCGGCTCGTTCTTGAAGATGTCGCAGCAGCCATCCGAGCAGAAGTGATAGCGCTCCCCCTCGTGCACCAGGCTGCGCAGGCTGAGCTTGGTCGGATCGTCCGGCTCGGTGAAAATCGCCGGTACCTGGCACACCTGGCAGAGGTGCGGCAGGGTGTCGTTGTAGAAGCGCTCACCCTTGGCCTGCTGCTCACGCCAGAACTCGAAGCGCGGGCGGTAGTATTTGTCGAAGGTGTCCGGGTATTTCTCCGACAGCCAGTTCAGTTCCTCGTCACCGGGTATCCAGGTATGGAAGTTGGTGGCCTTGCTGTATTGATAGAAGGCCCCCCACACCTGGTGGGTGATGTGCTCCTTGCCGATGGTGGTCTGCTCGACGTATTTCGGCGGCCGGATGCCATAGCGCTCCAGATCCTTGAACAGCGCGCCACCGGCCTGCTCGAAGTAGACCCCCCAGGCCTCAGACCAGGACATCACTTTGTTCGGCAGCATGTAGTCCATCATCATGCCGATCAGGGTCAGCAGGCGGTAACCGCGCCAGAACCACTTATCGATCCAGCGCTGGATGATGGGCACGTTGTCTTCATGCTGTTCGAGCATGAACTTGATCACTTCCAGACCCAGGGTCATGTGCCGCGCCTCGTCCGACTGCGCGGAGAAACCGAAGGTGACCGTGGCCATATCGCCGTTGTAGGCGGCACCGGACATGAAGGGTACGAACAACAGGTTGGTCAGCACGTACTCGAAGGAGAACGAGACGGCGGTGAGGAACTCGAACGGACCGGCGGTCCGCGCATCGTCCATAAAGGACTTGGGTACCGAGAGGAACCAGACCCGGTCGTACATGTGGGCGAAGTCATGCAAACCATCGAAGTGCTTGTTGTAATGGCTCATGGCGTGGACTTGCGTCTGCACATGGCGCAGCTCGTCGATCGCCTGCATCTGACAGGCGACCCGCGCACCGGCGCCACTGAACTGCCGGCCAACCCGCGAGAAGCCCTGGAAGGCCTGGTATTCCAGCGGTGAAACGCCGGTGAGGAACAGCTTCAGGGCGTTGACGTAGCGCGCATCGGAAATGTTCTGATGACCATTGTTCTGGGCAAAGGCGTCGAAGATCGCGTAGAGCTTCTTCTCTTTCTCCGCCTGGTATTTCCAGTAGCTGTCCATGGTCAGGCGGAAGGGGTCTTCCCACTTGTCCCAGTCGGTGATCTTGATGCCCTCGAAGTGCTCCAGCGGGAACACGTCTTCTTTCTTCTGGTAGGTCGTTTCCCAGGCCAGATCGCGGGTCAGGTAGCGGTATTTGTCTTTCAGGTTGAGGCGTTTCTTGTTGTGGGTAGCCATGAGCTTGTCTCCTAGTTCTTCCACTCGAGGACGAAGCGGTCATCGTCCTCGTCGACGTTGCCGCCGATGGTGATTACGTCCACCAGCATTTCCTGGACGTCCCAGGCGCGGCCGAGGTTCTCTTCCACGGTTTCCCTGCGGATCTCCAGGCGCTTCTCGGCCTCGATACGGATCATCGCCGGGTGGTGCTGGACGACGGCGTGGGGGTTGTCCTGGATGATCGCTTCCACCAGGTAACGCGCGTTGTCGTTATCCTGGAAGGCGATGTAGACGAGTGATGACATGCTTTATTCCTCGCGGCTTTTCAGGCCGATTTTCTGCAGGCGAGTAGCGAAGGCGCTGCGGACTTCATCCAGCGCGGCGATACCGGTGGCTTCCTCGGCCAGGGGCAACAATGCCTCGTAGGCACGCGGCTCCCAGACCTCCAGCCAGGCCTGCACCTGCTCACGGTTAGCGTCATTTTCGGCAAGCACGGTCTTGAACATGGCGTCGACCCAGCGCGTGCTTTCGCCGTACCAGTCGCGCATGAACTCGGTGAGCATGGCCACATCGCTGCCACCGTTCTCTGTGAGCCATTGGTCGAAGCGCTGGTACATCAGCGGCTGCAGCAAGCCGTCGAGCACCAGGTTCTGCGCCAGGCCCAACTCGAACCAGTCGCGGATCACGAAGCTGTCTTCGACGTAGCGACGCAGGCCCTGCCAGATCGGGTCGTCGAGCCAATAGGCCTTGGCTTGATCCAACGCCTCGCCGGTGCCGCCATCGAGCAGCAGGCCGATGCGCGAGAGGTACTGGCCCATGCCCAGGCGGTCCATCGCCTGGTAGATGTGCATCTGGGTCACGGTGGCGGCGATGCTGTCGCCGGCGATGCTGCTGTTATTCATGTTGGCGCCCAGCTCGGCATGCCGCAGCGGCACCAAGCAGCGCAGCAGCTTGGCCTGCAACTCGGCCGGCAGACGGCTCAGCAGCTCACGCTTTTCGCAGAAGCCATAGGCGTGTTCGGTGGCTTCCTGCATCCGCGCGCGGGTCTGCACATAGGCGCCGTAGTAGAATTGGCGGGGGTCGGTGACCTTGTGCCAATCGGTCATGCGGATCGCCGTGCGGGTCGGATCGTGCAGCTCGTGCTGCGGGTCCCACAGCGGGCGATAGTGAAAGTTGGTGACCGCTTCGATGTCGTAGCTGGCTTCCTGATAACGGCTAGCCGGCTTGTCGCCGAAGCGCCGTTGCAGGTTGCCGTAGGTCTGGCGGATCGGATCCACCGTATTGGTCTTTATCTCTACGCTCATATCAACCGTACCCTCTTGTTGTTGGATGCCCATCTGCCTGTCGGCAGGGTTCTCAGCCCGGGTCTTTCGGCAAGCGGCGACCGACATCGCCGAAGCGCCACTTGACCATGTCGTCGTCCACCGCCTTGGCCATCGCTTCGTCCATTGCCACCACGCGGTTGTGCTGGCAAAACTTCACGAAGGCGTCTTGCGGCAGCACCAACTCGACGAACAACTCAGGGTGGCCAAGGGCAAAATCGAACTCGACGAACTTGGCTTCTGGTTCGCTGCGCACACGGACAAACCGGGTCAGCTGATCGAAGGGAATCTCTGGGTCTTTCATCTCGGCCGGTTCCTGGCTGGTTGCTGGCCAAGGCGCTAACGCAACGCCTGTGCCAAGGCGCCAAAAAAGAACATAGGTATTTGTATTTTAATGATTTTTAATTTATTCACCGACACCTGCGACACGCCGTGAAGGCAGGCGCAACACGGGCTTTTTGAGCATTTGCTCAATTGCCTCGCCGCACTTGAGCAAATGCTCACAGCCCCTGCGCAGGGCAACCGATGGCACACCCCAGAGACTCGCGCCTTTCATCATTTGGTTGACTTTCATCTGCCGAAAAAGGCGAATATGGTGAGTTGGCGTTGCGCCAACACGGCCGGAAAGGCCGCCTGGAGTGTTCGCTGAATACATCGACTGCCGTGTGCTTTCCAGGTGTTTCAGCGCCCCCTACAACAATAAATCAGGGGATTTGAGTTCATGCCGATCCGCTATAAACCCGAGATGCAATACGCAGACTTCAAGGACCTCACCAGCCTCATCCACTTCCAGAGCACGGAAGGCAAGATCTGGCTGGGCGAGCAGCGCATGCTGCTGTTGCAGGTTTCCGCGATGGCCAATTTCCGCCGCGAGATGGTCAACACCCTGGGCATCGAGCGGGCCAAGGGATTCTTCCTGCGCATGGGTTACCAGTCCGGACTGAAGGACGCCGAACTGGCCTGGAAGCTGCGCCCGAATGCCAGCGAGTACGACATGTTCCTCGCCGGCCCGCAGCTGCATTCGCTCAAGGGCCTGGTCAAGGCCCGCCCCACCGAGGTCGATATCGACAAGGAAAGCGGGCGCTTCTATGTCGAGGTGGAGTGGATCGACTCCTTCGAGGTGGAAATCTGCCAGACCGAGCTGGGTCAGATGCAAGACCCGGTGTGCTGGACTCTGCTCGGCTACGCCTGCGCCTATTCCTCGGCGTTCATGGGCCGGGAAATCATCTTCAAGGAAGTCAGCTGCCGCGGCTGCGGCGGCGACAAGTGCCGGGTCATTGGCAAGCCGGCCGAAGAGTGGGACGACGTTGCCAGCTTCAAACAGTATTTCAAGAGCGACCCCATCATCGAGGAACTCTACGAGTTGCAATCGCAACTGGTGTCGCTGCGTACCAACCTCGACAAACAGGAAGGCCAGTACTACGGCATCGGCCAGACCCCGGCCTACCAGACCGTGCGCAAGATGATGGACAAGGCCGCACAGGGCAAAGTCTCGGTGCTGCTGCTCGGCGAGACCGGGGTCGGCAAGGAGGTCATCGCGCGCAGCGTGCACCTGCGCAGCAAACGCGCCGCCGAGCCCTTTGTCGCGGTGAACTGTGCGGCGATCCCGCCGGACCTGATCGAGTCCGAATTGTTCGGCGTGGAAAAAGGCGCCTTCACCGGCGCCACCCAGCCACGCATGGGCCGCTTCGAGCGGGCCGACAAGGGCACCATCTTCCTTGACGAGGTGATCGAACTCAGCCCGCGCGCTCAGGCCAGCCTGCTGCGCGTGCTTCAAGAGGGCGAGCTGGAGCGAGTTGGTGACAACCGCACGCGCAAGATCGACGTAAGGGTTATCGCCGCCACCCACGAGGACCTGGCCGAAGCGGTCAAGGCCGGGCGTTTTCGCGCCGACCTGTACTACCGGCTGAACGTCTTCCCGGTGGCGATCCCGGCGTTGCGCGAACGCCGCGAGGACATTCCGCTGCTGGCTGAGCACTTCCTGCAGCGCTTCCACGAGGAGTACGGCAAGAGAACCCTCGGCCTTTCGGACAAAGCCCTGGAGGCCTGCCTGCATTACAGCTGGCCGGGCAATATCCGTGAGCTGGAAAACGTCATCGAGCGCGGCATCATCCTCACCGACGCGAACGAAAGCATCAGCGTGCCGGCGCTGTTTCCACGGCCGCCGGAAGAGCCGCAGACCGACAGCGAGCGGGTGTCGTCGGACGGCGTGCTGATCCAGCCGGACAATGGCCAGGGCAGCTGGATCAGCCAGTTGTTGGGCAGCGGCCTGAGCCTCGACGAGATCGAGGAAAGCCTAATGCGCGAAGCCATGCAGCAGGCCAAGCAGAACGTCTCCGGTGCTGCCCGCCTGCTAGGGCTGAGCCGCCCGGCTCTGGCCTACCGGCTGAAGAAGATCGGCATCGAGGATTGAGTCGCCATTTACCAGCGCCAATACTGCTGAGGTTGCATTCATACAATGACGAAACTTCAGCGCCTCGCTTAGGGAAGCGCTGAAATAGTCGGGCGCAGGCGGGACAGCAGCTTTATCGCTGCACAGCGCTTGCGCTGGCCCGCAGGGGAATAATCCAGAACCGGCGTAGTTCCTGTGCTCCCGCCTTCGCGGGAGTGACGGTAAATGGCCTTTGCAGAACTTCCTTAGTAATGCGTATGCCGCGTAGCCGTCTGCCCAAGTCACCTTGCGCGACTCAGGCAGGCGCCCATTGAGGCGGCTGGATCAGACTCGCCGCTGCCCGTGTGCCGCTGCGTAGCGCCCCGGCAAACAGCCAGTGCGAGCGGTAGCGTGCTTTCAGACAACGCCTTAGCCGTTCAGCAAATGTCCAACCAAGGCCTGTTGGCGTTGAGCTTGAGCCTTTACCTGTTCGGCAAACTTCAGGGTGTTGCGTAGTTGTTCGCCACTTTGCAACGCCAGCTGATGAATGGCATGCAGCTTGGAGTTAATCTCTTCCGCTGCCTGGCCTTGTTGGTCGCTGGCGCTGGAAATTTGCGTACTCAACTGGTGAATGCTGGCGGTGCTGTCGAGGATCCCCAGTAGCACTGTGGCGGCGCCATCAACCTCGCTAACGCTTGACTGCAGATGACTGCGGCCCTGCTCCATCGTCTGCACCACTTGGCTAGTGCCTTGACGCAGTACCTCGATCATGCCCTGTATCTCGTCGGTAGAACTCTGCGTACGGCGGGCCAACGAGCGCACCTCGTCGGCGACCACTGCGAAGCCACGACCGTTGTCGCCCGCCCGCGCGGCTTCGATGGCGGCGTTGAGCGCAAGCAAGTTGGTTTGTTCGGCAATACTGCGAATCACCTCGGAAATGCGCCCGATATCCTGGCTGTGTTGAGCGAGGGCGGCTACCGCGCTCCCTGAGCTCTCCAGCGTGTCGGAAAGCCGGTTGATGCTCCATCTGGCCTGCTCCATGCGTTGACGACCGTTATTCGTCAATGCTTCGGCTTGCTGGGCCAGGCTGGTTGCGTCGAAGGTGCTTTTGGCGACTTGCTGAGTGGTCGCAGCGAACTCCTCGACGGCCGCAGCGATTCCGGCCAGCTCCTGTTGCTGGTCGTGCGAGGCAGCACTGCTAGCGCCGACCAGACTAGTAGCCTGACCGGCGCCCTCGGCAACCTGGCGGCTGCTGTCGTGAATGCGTGCGAGCAAGGCGGCCAGCCTGAATTCCAGCAGGCGCATGGCCAGCTCTATCTGTCCGACCTGATCCACCCGGCCTGTGTAGATCAACTGTTTGATTGGATGCTGCACCAGACTGCGGCTATTGCGCACGAGCGCAGCGAATGGCCGGGCTTGTCGCTGCAGCAGCAACCAGCAGAGTACTGCCGAACCCAGCGTGGCGAGCCCGCCGAGCATGGGCTCCAGACTGATGCTTAGCGCCGCCAGAGGGGCGATTGACAGGCAAGCCCACAGGCTCTGGCGAGACGCCTGACTCGGGTTCGGCCAGCGCAGGCAGGCCGGCTGTCGACCTTGAGCGCGCACACGATAGGTTTCACTTGCGCGGGCAATCATCTGCGGGGTCGGCAACTGGTAGATCGCCTGATACTCGAGTACCTCACCGTTTTCGAGGATCGGGCTGATGTAGACGTCGACCCAAAATCCCTGACCATCGGCGCGGCGGTTCTGCAGCATGCCCATCCACGACTGCCCTTTGTTCACTGTGCCCCACAGATCCTTGAACGGGCCGGCGTGCATCTCTGGGTGGCGCAGACAATTGACCGGCTGACCGAGCAATTGCGCAGGGCGGTAGCCGGCAAGGCTGGCGAAAGCAGGGCTGACGTAGGTGATGAGGCCGCTGGCGTCGCACAGCAAGAGCAACTGTTCGGCGGGGTGAGCATGAGTGAGTGTCATATTGCACGTCCTTTTTAATGCACTGGCGATCCTGAGATGAGCAGGGATAACAGCGCCTCTGTACGAGGGATCAATTCCCGGTTGCACGCAGGTACTGCACGCTGAAAATCTCTGGCTTGCTCTGCTCGGAGTCGACCTGGCCCTTGAACTGTCCGGTGGTGCAGTGCATGGCCTGCATGTCGATCATCGAGAAGCTGTCGTCCAGCGCGACTCCGCTGCCCTTGTTGATCGGCAGGTGATGGTCCGGGTGCGCCTTGCCGATGGTGAAGGTCTTCCACGGCTCGCCCTGGCGGTCGTAGGAGACGGTGCGCGACACGGCGAAGGTCTGTGCATCCACATAATGGACGCGCTTGGACAGCGGGTGGCGGGCGAACGTATTGAGCGGCGTTGCCTGCAACTGATAGACCTTGCGCAGTTGCCAGGTGATGCGCGGGAAGCAGTTGCCTTTGCCGTCGAAGGCCACCATGCGGTAGCCCTCGCTGTCGGTGCTGCCCTCGTCGAGGGCCAGGTCGTTGTGGTTGTAGAAGGGCATCAACATGAAGCGGGTACCCTGATAGCTCCAGCGCATGTCGGCGATGCGCCCGTTGTAGCCCTCGAAATCCTCGATCATCAGATCGGAGCCCAGGAAAGCGTCGGTCATCTGCCCGGTGGCCAGGCGTCTGACGCGGCGTTGAAAGCCCAGATAGAGCCAGGAGTTGTCGCGCTTCAGATCGTTGTTGAAACGATGAATCAGCAGTTGGGTGTTGCGCAGATCCTGCGGCGAGTCGATGTTGAGGTAGATCGCCCGGAACTTGTTCGACGGGTTGGGGGTAATGGCCGGTAGCGGCGGCTGGTTGACCCGATTGGTGAAGTTGAGGAAGTTCATGGTCATACCGATGGTGCGCTCCACCTCGGCCGTGTCCATGTTGCGGTACTTCCAGATGAACGGGGAGATGATCGCGCTGTCGCCCCAGTTGTAGCCGTACTTGACGTTCCAGGCGAGTTTCTCCCCGGCGCGCGGATCGGCGGCATCCGGCTCCGCGGGAAAGGGCCGGCCGGCAATGGTGCCGCTGATCTCACCGGGGTTGGCGCCTAGTTTGGCGCTGTTCAGGTGTTTGCGGGTGGCCTCGAGGTAGTGGGGGTGCAGGTCGAACGAGGTGGTCGGCGCGACCTCGATGCGAGTCCAGCCCTGGCGGATAAAGCCGAGCATGGCGGGGTCGAGCAGCTCCTTGAAGCGCTCGACGTTGTCGGATTCGATGAGCATGCCGGTGTTCAGACCGTCGGCCTTGGGTATTGCCGCGCGGTAAGGGTAGAAGGCCTTGTCGATGAGCTCGTCATCGGCCAGGGCGGACAGCGGGTGCAGGCTGAGGTAGAGCAAGGCACAAAACAGTCTGTTGTTATTATTCATGGCTGAACCTTTGCTGGAGGGATCCCGCTCGACAGGTTCCTGGCCTGCGGGCACGGCTTCTCACAGCGCCGCCCATGAGGACGGCGCTGTTGGCTGGGCTGCTGGTTGGGAGAAAGGCCCGGCCGCGTCTAACCGGCCGGACCGAGTGGCGCTGCTTAGTTACCGGTGGCGCGCATGTGCTGCACGCTGAACATCTCCGGCTTGCTCATCTCCGGATCGACCTGGCCCTTGAACTGCCCCGTGGTGCAGTGCATGGCCTGGATGTCGATCATCGTGAAGCTGTCGTCGATCGACACGCCGGAGCCCTTGTTCTTCGGCAGGTGGTGATCCGGGTGGGCCTGGCCGATGGTGAAGGTCTTCCACATGCTGCCCTTGCGGTCATACGACACGGTGCGCGGCACGGTGAAGGTCTGCGCATCCATGTAGTGCACGCGCTTGGACAGTGGGTGGCTGCCGTCCACCGGCACCGATTCCACCTCGTAGACCTTGCGCAGCTGCCAGGTGATGTTGGGGAAACAGCCGCCCTGACCGCCGAACGCCACCACCTGGTAACCGTCGCTGTCCTTGTGCGTTTCGCTGTCCAGCGTCAGGTCGTTGTGGTTGTAGAACGGCATCAGCATGAAGCGGGTGCCCTTGTAGCTCCACTGCATGTCGGAAATGCGCCCGTTGTAGCCCTCGAAGTCCTCGATCATCAAGTCGGAGCCGAGGAAGGCATCGGTCACCTGGCCGGTGGCCAGGCGCCGCACACGACGCTGGAAGCCCAGGTACAGCCAGGAGTTGTCACGCTTGAGGTCGTCTTCGGCGCGGTGGATCAACAGCTGGGTGTTGCGTACGTCATACGGCTCCAGCACCTTGACGTAGATGCCGCGGAACAGCTGCGACGGGTTGGGGGTGATCGCCGGCGTGGGCTCTTGGTTGACCCGGCGGGTGAAGTTGAGGAAGTGGAAGTCGAACTTGATGGTGCGCTCCAGCTTGCCCGTGTTCATGTCACGGAACTTCCAGTAGAACGGCGAGACGGCGGCGCTGTCGCCCCAGTTGTAGCCGTACTTGTAGTTCCAGGCGAGCTTCTCGCCGGCGCGTGAGTCGCTGGCGTCCGGCTCCTGAGGGAACGGCCTGCCGGCCACGGCGCCACTGATCTCGCCGGGCTTGGCGCCAAGTTTGACCGTGTCCATGTGCTGGCGAGTAGCCTCGACGTAGTTGGGGTGCAGGTCGAAGGAGGTGGTGTCGCCGACCTTCAGCTCCGCCCAGCCTTTCTCGATAAAACCGTAGAAGGCCGGGTCGAGAATCTCCTTGAACTGGGCGACGTTGCCCTTGTTGATGGTCATGCCGGCGCTCAGACCAGCGAAGCTCGGCTTGTCGTTCTGGTAGGGGTAGAAGGACTGCTGGATCACCGCCTCGTCGGCGGCATAGACGCCGCTGGTCGCGCCCAGCGTCAACAGGGCCAGTGCCAGAGCGCGGCTCTGCCGGGATTTCTTGTAATTCATGGCTGTTCCTCGTGATTGATCAGAAGCTGTAACGCAGGGTCAGTTGCAGTTCGTCTTCCTTCTGCGCCATGCCGATGGGGCCGGCGCGGAAGCGGCCTAGCGGCTCGTAGCCGCTCAGACCGGCGGTTACGCCCTCCGGCAGGCCATAGCCGGTGAAGGGGTCCCAGGGGTTGCAGCTGCGGCAATCGTCGAACTCGCGAGCGCCTCGACCGACCTTGAGGTTGGCGCCGGCGACGATCTTCAAGTTGTCGCTGAACAGGTATTCCACGCTCGGCGCGATGGCAGTGGCTTGGGCCTTGAAGTCATGCGCGACGATTATTTGCGGGCTGAGGCGGTCGTTCATCCACCAGCCTTTCACCAGCAGGGTACCGATCCAGTTCTGCTCCCAGTCCGGCATGCCGGCCTTGCCCAGTGGGCGATCCTCAAGCTGGTGCTCGTGGATGTGCTGGCCGAACAGCTGGCCGGAGAAGAGGAAGGCGCGGCCGGGGTTGAGGAAGGGGATGAAGATGTTCTTGTCCGCACCGATCACGTAACGGGTGACGTCGGACTCGGAGAACAGCCGTGATTGCAGGGTGTTGGCAAACTCCTCGCCCTCGGTGTGCGCGACTTCGACGCGGAACACCGTGTCGATCGCTTGCGAGTAGTAGTCCATCGAACCGCCGATCAGGTTGACCCGCGGGAAATGGATATCGAAGGCGATCAGGCCCGGCCATACCGCGGTTTCACCGGTGAAGGCGTTCTGCGCCGGGATGCCGCCACGCAGCGAGGGCAGTTGCGAGCGGTAGGTCAGGGCGTTCAGCGAGAAGCCGAAATCGCCATAGACGCCTTCCAGCTTGATGCCGAACTGGCTGTTGGACAGGCTCCAGGACGGCATGTGCGCCTTGCGGATACCGATCTGGCCGGGGCCGAAGTCGGTGGCGATGTTGCCGCCGGCGAAGTTGGCCACGGTGCTGCCGTTTTCCCACAGGTTGTTCATGCCGCGGAAGAAGCAGCCAGCGTCGAGGATCGAGTTGGGCTGGCCGCACTGCCCGAGGTTGTGCGGACGGAACTTGTCGAAGTTCCACACGAACGACAGGTTGAGGTCGTCGAACACCTCGCCAGCGCCCATGCGCCAGTCGGCCTTGGCGATCCACATGGGAATGCGGATGTCTTCCAGCTCGTCGTAGATGTTGTTGCGCGAGAAGTCGACCGGGTTGATCACGTCGAGCACGCGGAACAGGTCGGTGCGGCCCCAGATCACCTGCTGCTTGCCCAGGCGCCAGCTCAGGATATCGCCGTTGGGCAGATCGTTGTCGAAGTCGACGTAGAGCTCGCGGATGAAGTCCAGGCGTTCGTTGAACTCGGGGAAACGCAGGTCGTTGCTGCTGTAGTCCAGATAGTCGTCGATGCAGCCGCGGCTGTCCTTGTCGCAGGGCCGTACCGGCACGCCGAAGGCCACGCCGCCACGGGTTTTGTGCAGGTTTTCGCCGAGCACGATCATCCCCTCGTTGGGGTTGCGCGCGTCGTTGAAGCCGAAGGAAAAGGGACGGATGCCACCGCCGTGCGGCACGGTCGAGCCCGCGCCGGCGATGTTGTTCTCCAGGTTGACTGCGCCGCCGGCGCCACTGCCGTACTCGCTGCTGTTGAGGTCGTAGACCCCGTCGTAGGTAGCGCGGAATGTGCCGTGGAAGGCCACGTTGTTGAAGTTCAGCTGGCCCAGGGTGCCGAATTTCTTGTCCGCGTTGACCTGCACGGTGTTGCGGAATTTCGACAATCCGGCGCTATCGCGGACGAAGGTGGCATTCTCGTAGAAACCGGTGAACTGCATTTCTTCCTCGGCTATGACCGAAGTCAGTGGCGTCAGAGCAAGGCTTGAGCCGCCCAGCAGGGCCAGACTCCAGTGTCGCAGGCCCATTTTTGTTGTTGTCGGCATGACAGGTCCTCGTGCGGTTAAGTGTGGGAAGGCATCCGGTTCAGGCCGGATGGCGTTCCCCTTGCGGCAGCCCGCAGGTCGCCACGCTGGGCGCGACCGACAGGGGTTCGGCTGAGGCGGGCACGGCAGCGTCGGCGTGCAGAATGCCGTCTGCGTCGGCATAGGCCCCGGTGATGAACTTCGGTTTGAACACCAGCACCCAGGCGGGTACCAGCAACATGGCGGCGATGGCGTTGATGACGATCATCACGCACAGCAGCAGGGCAGCATCGGACTGGAAACGCAGGTCCGAGAGGATCACCCACATGATGATCCCGGCCATCAGGGTCAGTGCGGTGAAGCTGATGGCCATGCCGGTGGTGGCGATGGCCTGGCGCACCGCGTCGGTGAGACGGCCAAACTTGGCCATTTCCTCGCGGATGCGATCCATCATGTAGATCGAGTAGTCGATGCCCACGCCAATGCCGACGGCGATCACCGGCACCGTGTTGATGTCGATACCCATGCCGGCCAGGCCCATATAGGCGTAGGTCAGCGCGGTGGCGAAGGCCATCGCCAGGAGCATCATCAAGCCGGCATGCCAGGAGGTGTAGAACAGCATGACGAAGGCGAAGATCAGCAGGAACACCAGCGGCAGCACCACCAGGTTGGTCTCGAATGCCGACTCGTTCATCGCCGCGGCCACGCCGAGGGTACCGCCAGCCAGGCGGATGCTCAGCCCCGGCACGGCATCGCCGTGCTGCTCGATCCACTGCTTGGCCATGTGGATAGCGCGGCGGATGGTCTCGCCCTGACGATCCTTGTAATAGAACACCAGGTTGGCGATGCGGTCGTCGGTGTCGGTGAACTCGTTGAGCGCCCCGGGGATCGGGCTGGAGGCCATGTAGGTGAACATCAGCCCGCCGACGTAATTGGCGTCGTGGGGAATCTGCAGCCAGCGCGGATCGTCGTTGTGCATCAGCCGGTTGACCTGGGTGATCAGGTCCGGCAAGCCCTTGCTGCCGCCGACCGAGGGGTCGCTGAGCATGTGGTTTTGCAGCGATTGCAGGGCGCGCAGCACCTCGGGTTTCTTGATTCCGCCTTTCTCGGCATGCTCGGCGACGATGTACAGCTCTTCCGAGCCGGGGAAGCGCTGGTTGATCTCCTTGGACGAGACGTTGTAGTCGTGTTCCGGGTAGAGGATCGGCGAACCGGGCTCGGAGTCGCCGATGCGCACCTGGGAGGAGGCCCACAGGCTGGCGAGGATGGCCAGTGCGGCCAGGCCCAGCGCCTTGCGCGCGGCGCTCGGGTTGGCCACCGTCCGCGCACAGATCGCGCCGATGTGGCGCAGCGCGGTCTCGCGCATCTCCGGGTTCTTCGGCTTGGGCAGGATCGACAGCAGCAGCGGCACGCCGATCAGCACGCTGAAGATCACCGTGGTCGCCCACAGCGAGGCATAGATGCCCAGCTTGGTGTTCAGGGCGATTGAGCCGATGGCGATCAGCAGCAGGCCGATGGCGTCCGAGACAATGCCCAGGGTGCCGGGGCGGAACAGGCTGTCGAAGGTGGCGCGCGCGGCCAGCGGGCCGTCGCCGAGCAGTTTGACCTCGGCGTAATAACGCTCGACCAGCTGCACGCCGTGGCTCATGGCCCGGGCGGCGATCAGGAAGGGAATCACCAGGCCCAGCGGGTCGAGGTTGTAGCCCAGCAGGCTGATGATGCCGAGGCCCCAGATGGTCGATATCATTACCCCGCCGAGTGGGATCAGCACGCCATAGGCCTTGCGGAAATGCATTACCAGCAGCGCCAGCATGATCAGCACGGTGAAGATGAATATCTGCAAAATCTGGCTCATGTAGGTGTAGGCCCAGCCCACCAGCACCGGCTGGCCGGTGGCGTAGAGGGTCACCCCGTCGATCTTCTCGGCTTCGCGCAGCGCCTGGATCTGCGCGAAGGTTTTGGCGTAGTCGAGCTGGCCCTCGATCAGTTGCGCCTTGACCAACGCCACTTGCAGGTCCGGCGACACCAATGGGCCATAGACCCGCGGGTTGGCCACCACGTCGGCTTTCATCGCGTCCAACTGCGCGGCGGAGAGCTGGCCGAATTCGGGTTGGTAGTAAGGCTCGGAGTTGATGCTGCCGACCTCGGTCAGCCAGACCTTGCGCGAGTTGCGGTGGGTCAGGCTGCTGACCAGGTTGTGGTTGACTCCGGGTAGGCTGTCCACCGCCCGGGTGACCCGATCGATCAAGGCCAGGCGCTCGTTGCTGAACAGGTCGCCTTTGTCGAAGGCCACGCCGATGACCAGCACGTTGGCGCCGCCGAAGCTGTCCTTGATGCTGTTGTGCAGCTGGATGTAGGGGTGTTCCTGCGGCAGCAGGTCGGAAAAGTCGGTGTAGACCTTCAGCCCGGGAATGCGCAGGGCGAAGAACAGGGTCAGCACCGCGATGATCGCCAATACGGTGCGCGGGTGGTCGAACAACCAGACCTTGGCCTGAGCCAGCTTATGGCTAAACGGATGCAGTATGGGCATGGTGACGGGTCTCAGTCGGTCGTGGTCGCAACGGCGGGCGTAGCGCTGGGCGCAGTGTCGAGGGTCAGCAGCAGGCCGCGGCCGCCGGCGACGATCAGGCGTTGTGCGCTATCCGCGGTGATGGCGCGCAAGTAGAGCGGCGCATCGGGCGTCGGCAGCGTTTGCCACTGTTCACCGGCCAGTTGCAGCACGCTGCTGTGGTCGCCGACGGCGAACAGGCCGTTGTCGCTCGCTAGAAAGCCGAAGATCGGTGCGCTGCTCGGCGTGCTCTGGCGTTGCCAGCTCTGCCCGGCATCCGTGGTGTGGTAGATGAAGCCGTTGAGGCCACCGACCCAGCCCTCCTCGAGGCTGCGGAAGTAGCTGGCGTGCGGGTAGAACTCGTCCGGCAGGGTGCCGGCCAGCTGCCAATTGGCGCCGCCGTCCTGGCTGGCGAAGAGCATGCCGAACTCAGCCACGGCCACCGCATGGTCGCGGTCGATGAACTGCAGGTTGGTCAGCATGGCGTCTTCGTCGAGGCTGGTCTCCTGCCAGTTGGCCCCCAGGTCAGTGCTGCCGAGCAACGTGCTTAGGCCGCCGGCGACCCACCAGGCTCCGCTTGGCGAACAGGCCGCCGTTAGCATCTGCTCTTGGGTCGGCAACTGGATCTCGCGCCAGCTCTTGCCCTGATCGTGGCTATGCCACAGATAGTTGTCGAAACTGAGCGCGATGAAGCTGCCGTCGGCGCAGGCATCCAGATCAATCAGGCTGCGACCATTTGCGATGATCTGACGCGACCAGTTCTTGCCCTGATCGAGACTGCTCAACAGCACGCCATTGTTACCGGCCAGCAGAGTGACGCCTGGTGTACTGGCCATGGCCTGGTAAAAATCGGTGCGCTGAACGGCCTTGGAGCTGCTGGCCTCTACGCCGGAGAGATTTAGCTGCGCTTCGCAGCCAACCAAGAAAGCAGGTAGGAGTATTGCGCTAAGCAAACAGGGTGCACGGCGGTAGGCACTCAACGGCCAACGGCCATCGAGAGAGTTTCGCGTTTTCATCACGTCTCACCACTTGTGATTGTTGTTGTCTTGAAGCGGTTGATGACGCTAGAGCAACGCCTGTGCCAGCAGTTAACCTGCGGCTTTAATCAAGATATAAATCGTTGATATATATTGATTTTTATTGCCTCACCGATACTCCACCGAAGGGCTCGCACCTCAGTTCGTAGGCGGTAGAGTTGAGCAAATAATCAAACCGATGAAAGGGTTGTCCATTTGGTGAAGTACAGACGCAAGGATCCGCCAGCGAATGGATTTTGAAGGGCGCCAGGTCAGCCATGGCATGCGCTCAAAGGCCAGCACTGCTTCCGACGGACACGGCTGGGATCCTGAACAGCCATTCGATTCAAAAAACCTCAGCCCTACATAACCGCAATGACATCACCACCAAGCAAAGCACGGCCGACACCACCGAAGTTGGGATCGAGCGGCGCCAGATAGCGGTCGTTCTTGTGCCGGTAGCGGCCACCGGCGTTGGCCTGCCACATTTCCACCAGGGTGTGCGGGATCGGCTTGCCGTACTGATCCATCACCCGCCCGGAAACGATGATGCGCTCGCCGATGGGCAGGCCACCGTTGTTGAAGTTGAGCAGCAGGTCGTTGTCGTGCTCACCACGCTTGAGGTGCGAGAAGTCCGGGCCGGTGGTTTCGGAAATCGACTGCGGGATGCTTACCAACGCCTGACGCGGCGAGCGGGCGATGGAGGTCTTGTAATCGGGCGTCAGGGCTTTGGGGTGCCAGTTGCGGTCACGAATGACGAAACGGCGATTGTCCTCGGCAGGCATGGTGCGCTCCTGTTGTGAGTATTGTGGAGTCGACCTGGGATCAGGCTGAAACACAGTTTCCGACAAAGCAGACGCGGGGAATATTGAAAAGACGCCGCCCATCCATAACCAAATGGTTATTAAAAAAGCCCTTCGCGGTAGGCTTCGGCCACCTCACGCAGCGCCGCGCAGAATTGCTCGGCGGCCAGCGGCAGGGCCAGCGCGCTGTTGCGGCAGATACCCACCGAGCCACCCGGTTCCTGCACACCCAACTGCAGCTCGACCAGCTCGCCACGCTGTACGTCCAGGCACACCGCGTCCTGCGGCGCCACCCACAGCGCATCGCCGGACAGCACGTAGCGCCGACTCAGCGCCGGCGACAGGGTTTCCAGGCGCTGCCGCGAGGGCGTCACCCCGCACTGCACGAACAGGCTGTCGGCATGCTTGCGGATGGTGGTACCTGCCGTCGGCAGCACCAGCGGGTAATCGCCAAGCTGTCCCAGCGCGGCGGCGCCGGCGGCCAGTAGCGGGTGACCGGGGCGCACCACCAGGCTCATCGACTCGCTGTACAGGTGCTCGAAGGTCAGGCCCTGGATGTCCGGGCTGTCGGTCATGCGCCCGACCACCAGGTCCAGCTCGCCAACGCGCAACTGACCAAGCAGGTAGGCGCCCGGCCCGGTAGCAACACTGACCACCAGCGCCGAGTGGCGCTGATGCAGGCGCCGCACCACCTCGGGAATCAGCAGGCTCTCGACGGTAGAGAGCACGCCCACGCGCACCTGCCCAGCCTCGTGCTCGCCTTCGCGCAGGCTATTCACGCCATCCCGCAGCGCCTGCACGCAGGGGTCGGCGTAACGCATGAAGGCCACCCCAGCAGCGGTCAGACTCACCCCGTTCCTGCCCCGCTCGAACAGGCTGGCCTCGAGGATCTCCTCCAGCTCCTTGAGCGTCTTGGAGATCGCCGGCTGGCTGACCGCAAGGGCATCGGCTGCCTTGGCGAAACTGCGCTGGCGGGCGATCTCGAGAAAGCACAGCAGGTGACGGAATTTGATACGGGTGTCGATGTTCATCGCGGGTACCGAATACAGGTGCTGCGATGATGCCGCAAAGCATAGGCCTGGCACAGACGACAATTGGCAGGTTCGTCACTTTAGTCGCACTTGGCTGACCGTTGGGTCAGCTCTATGCTGCACCTTTTTTGTGCGAGCCTGCCCGATGTCCCTGCCTGATCTGCTGCTGTTGGCCCTCGCCGGTTTCGCCGCTGGGGGCATGAATGCCCTGGCTGGCGGCGGTACCTTCTTTTCCTTCCCCGCCCTGCTCGCCGCCGGCCTGCCGCCGGTGACGGCCAACGCCACCAACGCCGTGGCATTGTGGCCGGCCAGCCTGGCTGGTGCCTGGGCAGCGCGCGCCTCGTTGCGGCCGCTGGGTCGTTATCTGCTTCCACTGCTGCTGGCCGGCCTGGCCGGCGGCCTGCTCGGCGGTCTGTTGCTGCTGGCAGGCGGCGACGATGTGTTCCGCGTGCTGATCCCGTGGCTGTTGCTGGCCGCCACCGCGCTGTTCGCCGCCAGCCCCTGGCTGGGGCGCGCTCTGGCCGCGCGGCGCAAGGCCGCCGGGCATCCGCCGCACACGCCGTTGTCGCTGGGTGCACACATCGGCGTGTCGATCTACGGCGGCTACTTCGGCGCCGGTATGGGCATCCTGCAGCTGGCCGCGTTTTCCATCGAAGGCCACCCGCTGGCCCGCGCCAACGCACTGAAAAACCTGATCTCGGCAGTGATCTACAGCATCGCCACGCTGACCTTCGTGATCGCCGGCCGGGTCAGCTGGTACGAGCTAGCGATCCTGCTCACCGGTGCCACCATCGGCGGTTATGCCGGTGGTGCACTGGGCGAGAAGCTGCCGCCGGCACTGCTGCGCAGCTTCGTCATCCTGGTCGGCAGCACGATGACCCTGTACTACTTCTGGAGCACCTACTTCTCCGCGTAAAAACCAGCCCTGCGAAAAATAGACCGGACAGTGTCCGAGCACGCCTGATGCCACTCAGTCAGGCGTCAACGTATCGAATGTGTAGGAGCAGCGCCCCGCCGCGAATCAAGGCGCCGCGCATTTGAAAAGCTTCGCCCCGAGGCGGGGCTCCTACGAACGATCGCGTTGAATCGACATTCCCCAGGCGCGCGGCTATGCGCCTCCAAAACCCGCTGATTTGCCCGAGAAGCGCGCCTCTGCTAGTGTCGCGCCCGATTCTACGCTTCCCGAGACCAGCCACCATGGCCCGCAAGAAAGCCGCCCCCGACTTCGAACACTCCCTCGCCGAACTGCAGACGCTGGTCGAGCGCCTGGAGAGCGGCGAGCTGTCGCTGGAAGACTCGCTGACTGCTTTCGAGCAGGGCATCGGCCTGACCCGTGAATGTCAGGCCGCCCTGGCCCAGGCCGAGCAGAAGGTGCAGATTCTGCTCGAGCGCGACGGTGAGTTGCAGCCCGCCCCCTTCGACACGGACGAGCCCGCATGATTGCGGCGTATCAGAAGCGCTGCCAGAGTCGCGTCGACACTGCACTGGAAGCGCTGTTTCAAGCTCCGCGCTCGGAGCTCGAGCGCCTCTACCAGGCCATGCGCTACAGCGTGATGAACGGCGGCAAGCGCGTGCGCCCGCTGCTGGTCTATGCCGCTTGCGAGGCTCTCGAAGGTGATCTCGAACGTGCCGATGGCGCTGCCTGTGCGGTGGAGCTGATCCATGCCTACTCGCTGGTGCACGACGATCTGCCGGCGATGGACGATGACGACCTGCGTCGCGGTCAGCCGACCACCCACAAGGCCTTCGACGAAGCCAGTGCCATCCTTGCTGGCGATGGTCTGCAAAGCCTGGCCTTCGAAGTGCTCGCCGACCACCGGCGCAATCCGCAGGATGCCGAGACGCGCCTGCAGATGATCGAGTTGCTGAGCCAGGCTGCAGGCCCGGCCGGCATGGTCGGCGGTCAGGCCATCGACCTTGGCTCGGTCGGCCGGAGGCTCGACCAGCAGGCGCTGGAAGTGATGCACCGGCACAAGACCGGCGCGCTGATCGAAGCCAGCGTGGCGCTCGGCGCCCTGGCCAGTGGCAACATCGACGAGCTCGCGCACAAGGCCCTGTTGCAATACGCCCGCGCCATCGGCCTGGCCTTCCAGGTACAGGACGACATCCTCGACGTGGAGAGCGACACCGCCACCCTGGGCAAGACGCAGGGCAAGGACGAAGCCCACGACAAGCCCACCTACCCCGCCCTGCTTGGCCTCGACGCCGCCAAGGACTACGCACTGGAACTGCGCGACCAGGCCCTGCACGTGCTGTGCCCGTTCGGCAACAGCGCCGAGCCGCTGCGCGAGCTGGCGCGCTACATCGTCGAACGACGCAACTAGGCCGCTGTTGTGGGAGCGGCTTCAGCCGCGATAGCCGCCCCACTCCATCATTGTCATCTATGACCGCATGATCGCCGCATAAGGCTTGCTTTACCCCTGCGACCAGCCTCCTAAGATGGCTCCATAACGACATGACGTCCGGAGCCGCCATGCCCTTCCCCGCCCTACCGATCGCCAACCGCGGCGAGATCGCCATCCGTATCGCCCAGGCCTGCGCCGACCTCGGTATTCGCAGCGTGGCGGTATATGCCGAAGATGACGGAACCTGCCTGCACACACGCAAGGCCGACCAGGCCGTTGCGCTGGCTGGACGCGGCCTCAATGCGGCGCCGCGTCCGACCCGGCGCGACGGCAAGAAACGTCCCTTCGTCGACACCTGGTAAGGAATTGGCTATATCCGCGTTAGCTGTTGCCAAGCAGTTCCGGGGAAGGTTCGGAGCCTTGTAGGGAGCGCCGCCCGGCCCACCCTACGGCCCTTTACCCCCCCAACACTTAACTCAGACATAGCCAAGGAATTATCCATGCACATCGACCATCGCCTGCTCGCCGTTAACGGCATCGAACTGAGCCTGTACAGCGCCGGGCTCGAGCACGGCAAGCCGGTGTGGCTGCTGCATGGTTTCCCGGAATGCTGGTACGCCTGGCATCCACAGATCGAGGCTCTGGCCGCCGCTGGCTATCGCGTGTTCGCCCCGGAAATGCGTGGCTACGGCGCCAGCAGCGCGCCGGCTGATCCAGCGGCCTATGACCTGCTCACCCTGTGCGGCGATATCCAGGCGGCGATGGACAAGCTCGGCCAGCGCGAGGTGGCGGTGGTCGGCCACGACTGGGGCGCACCAGTGGCCTGGCACCTGGCGCTACTGGAGCCGCAGCGGGTCAAGGCGCTCGGCGCGCTGTCGGTGCCCTTCGGCGGCCGGCCGAAACGCCCGGCCATCGAGATAATGCGCGAGACCTATGCCGGGCGCTTCCACTACATCCTGTATTTCCAGCAACCGGGCGTGGCCGAGGCCGAGCTGGACGAAGACATCGGCCGCAGCCTGCGCCTGCTGCTCGGCGGCCTCGGCGATGCCCTGCTGGCAACGGACAAACCAGCCGATGCGCGACTGTTCGATGGCATGCCGGATGACCTGCCACTGCCGCCCTGGTGCAACGAGGCGATGTTCGCCCACTACCTGCGCACCTTCGAGCGCCACGGCTTTCGCGGCGCGCTGAACTGGTACCGCAACTTCGAGCGCAACTGGCAACGCACCGAGCATCTGGCCGGGCTGCAGATCACGCAGCCGACGCTGTTCCTGCTCGGAGAAAACGACCCGGTGGGCCGCTTCGAGGCGCCGACGCTGAAACGCATGGGCGACAAGGTGCCGCACCTGGAACGCCATGATCTGCCCGGCGCCGGCCACTGGCTGCAGGCCGAATGCAGCGAGCGGGTCAGCGCCCTGCTGCTGGATTTTCTCGCACGAAACTACCGGTAACGCCGATGTGGTCAGCGGATTGGGCTGTTTTCCTGGCATCAGGTAAACTGCCGCATCTTTTACACCTATAACGATTCGCCTGATGCCGACCACTTTCCACGAGATCCCCCGCGAGCGCCCGTTGACGCCGCTGCTCGACAGCGCCAACACGCCCGACGAACTGCGCCGCCTGGCCGAAGCGGACCTGGAAACCCTCGCTGACGAACTGCGCCAATACCTGCTCTATAGCGTCGGCCAGAGCGGCGGGCACTTCGGTGCCGGGCTCGGCGTGATCGAGCTGACCATCGCCCTGCACTACGTCTTCGACACTCCCGATGACCGCCTGGTGTGGGACGTCGGCCATCAGGCCTACCCGCACAAGATCCTCACCGGTCGTCGCGAGCGCATGGGCAGTCTGCGCCAGAAGGACGGCCTGGCCGCCTTCCCGCGCCGCAGCGAGAGCGAGTACGACACCTTCGGCGTCGGCCATTCCAGCACCAGCATCAGCGCGGCGCTGGGCATGGCCATCGCCGCCCGTCTGAAGGGCGAGAAACGCAAGAGCGTGGCGGTGATCGGTGACGGTGCCCTGACCGCCGGCATGGCCTTCGAGGCGCTCAACCACGCCACCGACGTCAACGCCAACATGCTGGTGATCCTCAACGACAACGACATGTCGATCTCCAAGAATGTCGGCGGCCTGTCCAACTACCTGGCCAAGATCATCTCCAGCCGCACCTACTCCAGCATGCGCGAGGGCAGCAAGAAGATCCTCTCGCGCCTGCCCGGCGCCTGGGAAATCGCGCGCAAGGTCGAGGAACACGCCAAGGGCATGCTGGTGCCCGGCACCCTGTTCGAAGAGCTGGGCTGGAACTACGTCGGCCCGATCGACGGCCACGACCTGCCCACCCTGGTGACCACGCTACGCAACATGCGCGACCTCGACGGCCCGCAGTTCCTGCATGTGGTGACCAAGAAGGGCAAGGGCTTCGCCCCGGCCGAGCTTGATCCCATCGGCTACCACGCCATCACCAAGCTGGAACCGGTGACCCCGGTCGCCGCACCGAAGAAACCAAGCGGCCCGAAATACTCCAACGTGTTCGGCCAGTGGCTGTGCGACATGGCCGAGCAGGACGCTCGCCTGGTCGGCATCACCCCGGCGATGAAGGAAGGCTCGGATCTGGTGGCGTTCAGCGAGCGCTTCCCCGAGCGCTACTTCGACGTCGCCATTGCCGAGCAGCACGCCGTCACCCTCGCCGCCGGCATGGCCTGCGAAGGTGCCAAGCCGGTGGTGGCGATCTACTCCACCTTCCTCCAGCGCGCCTATGACCAGTTGATCCACGACGTCGCCGTGCAGCACCTCGACGTGCTGTTCGCCATCGACCGCGCCGGCCTGGTCGGCGAAGACGGCCCGACTCACGCAGGCAGCTTCGACCTGTCCTACCTGCGCTGCATCCCCGGCATGCTGGTGATGACGCCGAGCGACGAGAACGAGCTACGCCGTATGCTCACCACCGGCCACCTGTTCGACGGCCCGGCGGCGGTGCGCTATCCACGCGGCACCGGCCCCAACGCGCCGCTCGATGCTGGCCTGGAGCCGCTGGAAATTGGCAAAGCGGTGGTGCGCCGCCAGGGCAAGGGCGTCGCCCTGCTGGCCTTCGGCGTGCAGCTGGCCGAAGCCCTGCGCGTGGGTGAAACCTTGGATGCCACGGTGGTCGACATGCGCTTCGTCAAACCCCTGGACGAAGCGCTGCTGCGCGAACTGGCGAGCAGCCACGTGCTGCTGGTGACCATTGAGGAGAACAGCATCATGGGCGGCGCCGGCAGCGCGGTCAGCGAGTTCTCCGCCGCCGAAAACCGCCAGGTATCGATGCTCCATCTGGGCCTACCCGATTACTACGTCGAGCATGCCAAACCGAGTCAGATGCTTGCCGAATGCGGCCTCGACGAAGCAGGAATCGAACGCGCGGTACGCCAACGCCTGAGCCAGCTACAGCCCTGATCTGACGCCCTGCCCGGCCCAGTTATTGCAAAATTTTTGGGCTACGCTCTCAGCATTGAGCAGCGGACAGGGGCGCATCATGTCGTTACGCAGTCATCAGATGAACTTCACCGGACAGGAGCGACGCTGGCTGCCCTGGTTCGGCAAAACCGGCAAACTGGCCATGCGCTGGTCATGCCTGCTCAATGCCGGACAGGTGGCGCGAGTCGAGAAAACCTTCGCCGGCTTGGCGCAAACCCGTGTCGATCTGCTGGTCAGCTGGGCGCGCCAGCACTGGCAAGAGCTCGAGCTGATCGCCAGTGGCCTGCAGCAGGCTTGGCCCGTCACGGCCAACAGCGAGCTGCAGAGAGCGCACAGCCACATGCCGGAAGTCTCCGAGCTGTTCGTGGTGGACGTCAGTGGCCTCGTTATCGCCTCCACTCATGCACCCCGCGCAGGTCAGCGCCACGATGCAAAGGCCCTCGCCGCCGGCCTGGCCGCGCCCTTCCTGCACGGTCCTTATATCGACCCGGTGACCCGGCAACTGGGTGCGACCACCTCCAAGTTCCATGACACCGTTACCCTGATGCTCCATCAACCGCTACGCCATGCCGGCAAGGTAGTCGGTTGCCTGTGCGCACGCATTCCCAACGACGTGCTGAGCGACCTGATCCAGCGCGAGGCCGGACACGTCTACCGCGACTCGGGTGACAACTACCTGTTCATGGTGCAAAGCCGTCATGACCCGCAGATCGCCCCGGGCACCGCCCTGTCCCGCTCACGTTTCGAAGACGACACCTTCAGCGGCGGCGACAACCTGAAACAGGGCGTAAAAACCGCTTTCGGCACCGTTCGAGTGCAGAACCACACCGAGTTCGAGCTGCGCTTCACCGATCCTGCAACGGGCGAGCTGCACCCGGGGGTGCGCGAAACCATCCGCAACGGCAGGAACCTTTTCGCCCTTTACCCAGGCTACCCGGATTACCGGCACATCCCGGTGATCGGCGCCGGACTGACGCTGCAGATGCCCGGCTCGCCAGATACCTGGGGGCTGATGTGCGAGGGCGACATGGAGGAGGTTTACCGTCAGCGCAGCCTCAGCTACACACTTTCCAGCCACCTGCTCCTTGGTCTACTGGCCTTGGGGTTGCTGCAGTGGCAACTGCAGCAACTGATACCGGCGTTCGCGGTACAGGCCGGCATGATCGCCACAGCGGCCATGATGTTCGGTTACTGGGGCTTGAGCCTGCGTCCGCGCGTGCGCAGGCTCCAGGCTCTCTCGGACTTCTTCCTGGAAACCGCCGAATGCGGCGCACCACTGAGCAACCGCCTGGCTCCCGAACTGTTCGGCAGTGACGAGGCCGGCGCGCTGGCCGGCTGGGTAAACAGCTTCGTCGACAAGATGGACCACACCATGCAGGGCATCCTCACTGCCGGTGCGGCCCTGCAACAGACCTCCACAGGGCTTACGCGCACCGCCATCAACGCCAGTCAATGTGCCACCCAGGGACAGAACGCGGCGACCTCCACTGCCCGCGCGATGGTCGAGGTCAACCACAGCATCGGCCAGGCCACCGCGCACATCCTCGACAGCGAACGCGCCTCGCAACAGGCCCTGGCCATGACACGCCAGGGCAGCGCTGCGGTTAATCAGAATGCCGAGGAAGTCAGCCAGTTGGCCGAGTGCATCGAACAGTCCAGCCAATCCCTGCAGGCCCTGAATCGACAGACTGAAGAGATTCAGCACATCAGCGAGGCGATCCACGCCATCGCCGAGCAAACCAACCTGCTGGCCCTGAACGCTGCGATCGAAGCCGCCCGTGCCGGCGACAGCGGCCGCGGCTTCGCGGTGGTGGCAGATGAAGTGCGCAACCTGGCGCAGCGCACGGCGCAAGCGACCGAAGAGATCACCACCACCCTGGCCAGCGTGCGCCAGCAGACCCTGGACAGCATGAGCAGCATGCACAGTTGCCAGGAAGCGGCGCAGCGCAGCGTGACGCGTTCCGATGAAGCCACCGCAGCCCTGGCGCGCATCCAGCACGAAGTGGAAGCGATGCAGAGCCGCCTTGGCCAACTGAGTCAGGGCATGCAATCCCAACTGGCGCAGGTGCATGCAGTCAATGATCAGGCCCAGGCCATTACCGGCGCAGCCGAACGCAGTAGCCAGAGCGCAGATGAAACCCTGCAAGCGGCACAAGTCCTGGCGCAACTGGTGCTCGATCTGCACAAGACGGCGAGCCGCCTCAGCCATCAGGAGCCCCAGCCTGATCAGCGCACGACGATCCAGTACGGCTGGCAAGCGCCGGCCAGGATGAGGACCGATCAGAGCATGAGCGCCACTCATCGCTGAATGAGCGGGGCTTGCTTGTCATTCATACTCGCGCGCACTAAGGTGCGCGCACTTCATGTTCCGCCAGGGTGCGCTGCGCAAGCAGTGTTAAACGGGAAGTCGGTGCGCTTATGTTGAGCAATGCCGACGCTGCCCCCGCAACGGTAATCGACGGCAAGCGCTGAGCTTGCGCCACGTCCAACAGCCACTGGGCCAAGCCTGGGAAGGTGGACGCGGGTCGAGAGCCCGGAGACCGGCCAAGGCGGTGCGACTGGTGTTGCGGAGGGCAGCACGGTCAAGCGCCGCCCTACTCGCGCTTGTTTCTGCCCTCCTCGAAAGTCTGCCGACCTTTGAGGAAAGATAATGAAACTGTCCCGTCTGGCTCTGGCCATCGCCGTCATGCCAGGTCTTTCGCTGGCCGCCGAGCCCTACGTGGCCGAGCCGCTGGTCGTCACCTCCGGGCGCCTGGCCGAACCGCAAGCGCAGGCTACCGCCGCCACCACGGTGTTCAAACGGGACGACATCGAGCGCCTGCAGGTCAGCAGCGTTACCGAGCTGCTGGAGCGTGTGCCCGGCCTCAGCGTCGTCCGCACTGGCGGTGCAGGCAGCCAGACGGGCGTGTTCCTGCGCGGCACCAGCACGGCACAAACCCTGGTTTTGGTCGACGGGCAACGTATCGCGGCAGCCTCAAGCGGCACCAGCAGCCTGGAGTTTCTCGCACCCGAGCAGATCGAGCGTATCGAAGTGGTTCGTGGCGCGCGTTCGGCGCTGTACGGCTCCGACGCCATTGGCGGGGTGATTCAGATCTTCACCCGCCAGGGCGATGGCCAGGGCCTCAAGCCTTACGCGCGCCTGGCGGCTGGCAGCGACAGCACCTACCAGCGCAGTCTCGGCCTCTCCGGCGGCGACAAGCGCACTCGTTTTCACCTGGGTGCCGCTCTGGACGAGACTGCCGGCATCGACGCCACCCGCGACAGTTTCGGCGCCAATGGCGATGACGACGCCTACCGCAACCGCTCATTCAGCCTGAATCTGTCGCACCGCTTCAACGACTCGCTGGAGGTTGGCTTCACTGCGCTCGATCAGCGCGGGCAGGTGGAGTATGACGACACCTTCACTGGCTCCCTGCCAACCACCGATTTTCTGCTCAGCAGCATCTCTGGTTTTATCGAGGCTCGTGTTACCGAAGTCTGGAGCAGCCGCCTGGAACTGGGACACAGCGAGGACAAGCGCGACAGCGGCAACGACCAGGCAGGCGGTACTATCAGCCAGTTCAATACCTACCGTGACGCAGCCAACTGGCTGAACACCCTGACACTCAACGAAAACCACCAACTACTGCTAGGTCTGGACTGGTATGAAGATCGAGCGCAGGGCACGACGGACTTTGTCGAGGATTCACGCTGGAACCGCGCGGCCTTCGTTCAGCATCGTTATATCGGAGAAACGTTCTCGACCGAGCTAGGGGTGCGCCACGACGACAACCAGCAATTTGGTAACGAGAACACATGGAACGCGGCATTGACCTTACCCCTCAACAACGCCAACGACCTGATCCTGTCGTATAGCGAAGGCTTCCGCGCCCCTACCTTCAACGACCTTTACTACCCGGACTTCTGCTTTGGTGGCATGTGCTTCCCCAGTGCCAATCCCGACCTTGCCCCGGAACGCTCCAAGAGCTACGAGTTGCAATGGCGCAGCCGCTACAGCGACACAGGATCGTTGCAGGCTTCCGTGTATCGAACTGATATCGAGGACGCCATCGTCCTGGATGAGAACTTCATTCCACAGAACGTCCAGACAGCCCGGATCAATGGTTTCGAGGCAGCCATACAGCAGGAGTTGTTCGGCTGGCAAGGCAGTCTCGCTCTGGCCCTGATCGACCCGCGTGACCGCGCCAGCGGCCATACCCTGCAGCGCCGCGCCAAACGCACGTTGAGCCTGGACCTCGACCGCCGCTTTGGTGATGTCTCGCTCGGCGCAGGCTGGCGTGCGATCAGCGGTCGCTACGACGATGCCGACAACGAGATCGAGATGAGCGGTTATGGCCTGCTCAACCTGCGCGCCGCCTGGCAAGCCACTCAGGAGCTTGGGCTGAGCCTAAAGCTGGATAACCTGCTGGACAAGGATTACGCAGAAGCGACTTACAGCACACCCAATGGCCGTTTCGGCTACAACAGCGCCGGCCGCACCGCACTATTCGCGGTCACCTGGACGCCACAACTCTAAAGTTGATGTGCAACAACCGGGTGGGTTAGCGGAGCTGAACACCAATCTTGCAAACGCAGATACAGGCAGCGCGCTCGGATGGCCGCCCCACGTAACGCTACCGCGCCTCGGCCACCAACTCACACAACCGCTCGATGGCGCCCAGCATCTGCCGGCTAGGCCGTTCCAGGCCCTTGTCCGGCACCGCCCAGACCTGTCCCAGCCGCACTGCATGCAGCTGCGGCCAGGCCTGCCAGGCGCTCAGCTCAGCATTGCTGCCACCGAGTATCACGTCCGGGTCACGTGCCAGCACCGCCTCGACGCTGACCTGCGGCGCCGGCTGCGGCAGGTCGGCGAACAGGTTGCGCGCGCCGCACACCTGCAAGGCGTCACCAATCAGTTGCTCGCCTCCAATGGTGTAAAGCGGTTGGTGCCAGACCTGGTAGAACACCGCAAGGGGCTGCTCACGCCGGTAGCGCTGGCGCAGCGCATCCAGTTCGACGCGAAACTCGTCTGCCAGCCGCTCGCCCTGCTCGGCCCGGCCCACTCGCTCGCCAATACGCACGAAGGCCTCGCCAAGTTGCTCAAGGCGCTGCGGCTCGACAATCAGCAGGTCAATGCCGAAACGCTGCAACTGCGCTTGTTGCGCCGGCGGCACACTGCCAGGCGCGATGAGGATCAGATCCGGCGCCAGCTGCAACAGGCGCTCGAATTCCAGCTGGCCATAACGAC
>Ga0308001_10000098_pt1 | contig 43103 bp, 42 predicted proteins | sample Neamet5_FD_203167 | JGI IMG/M metagenome (GOLD analysis project Ga0308001, IMG submission 203167) | Marine microbial communities from water near the shore, Antarctic Ocean - #5 | ecosystem: Environmental > Aquatic > Marine > Unclassified | place: Southern Ocean | collected 2014-06-04
TAGAAAAAAACAGTATCAAAATTTTAAACTAAATTAGCAGAAACCTCTCTTAAATTTTGAGTGAAAAAGTTCAAGTTTATTTGACTACATACACTCTGGAGACGGCGTAATTACCATTGGCGGTAAAATAAAACTTACAGATATTCGAGAGATAGAAAGCATTACGCAGAACCAAATGGAAACCTTTGTATTTAGAGCGCCAACAACGGAAGTAATTATTCCTAAAAAGATAACGCTTGGTGGCTTAAATAATGTTGCGAATATTGGAACTTTTGTGCAAGTAGAAAATGTTTATTTTTCATCAGATTTAATAGGAAAAGCATTTGTAGATCCTTCAGAAGATTTTGATACAAAACGAAAAATTGAAACCTGTGTGGGCCCAAGCGTGGTCTCTAGTTTTTTAGAAACTAGTTCTTTTGCAAGTTTTGCAAATAATGGTTTACCAGAAGGTGCTGGTAGTATTAATGCAGTAGTATCTCGAGATTTTAGAGGAGATTTTACTGTTTTGGTCTTAAATACTGCAGATGATATAAATATGACAGAAACAAGATGCACACCTTTAGAAATAACAGATTTTTCAATAGTACTTTTAAGTGAAGATTTTGAGGCAACTTCTGGAGAGATTAACATTCTAAATTGGACAAATTTTAGCGAAGCTGGCTCTAAAAAATGGAGAGCCTATGACGATGTTAATTCTTTAAGTAGAGCAACAAGAATGGGCTCTTTTAATTCTGGTGATGCGAGTGCAATTTCTTGGTTAATTACCAAAAGTATTAATTTAGACACCACTACAGAAGAATACTTGTCTTTTGAAACGTCTACCTCTTTTGCAGACGGGAGTACTTTAGAGGTTTTAATTTCTGAAAATTGGGACGGTATGGCAGCAACTATTACCACTGCAAATTGGGTTGCTTTACCCGCAAGAATAGCATCTAATAATGATGATTTTAATCGTTTTAAAAATTCAACATTTATAAATTTATCTAGCTATGCAGGAAGTGTTTATATTGCCTTTAAATATGTAGGAAATGAAAATGAAAATTTTGATGGAACGTATGAATTAGATAATATCACTATTATTGCAAAGTAATAATTAGTAGATGGATAAAATAGAACACATTGGTATTGCTGTAAAAGATCTTGAGTCTTCAAATAAGTTGTTTGCAGCGCTTTTTGGTACAGCACACTACAAAGAAGAAGAAGTAGCGTCTGAAGGCGTAAAAACTTCCTTTTTTAAATGCGGTCCCAATAAAATAGAATTACTGCAAGCTACAAATACTGAGAGTCCGATTGCAAAATTTATAGACAAGAAAGGAGAAGGAATTCATCATATTGCCTTTGCCGTTTTAGACATAAAAGCAGAAATAGAAAGGCTGAAAGCAGCCGGTTTTGTTGTTTTAAATGAGGTGCCAAAAAAAGGTGCAGATAATAAATTAGTAGTTTTTTTACATCCCAAAACTACAAATGGTGTTTTAATTGAATTGTGCCAAGAAATAGAATAAGTTAAAATACTCCTAACAGGCACTGTCAACTGCAGACTAATTATTATCTTGCAAGCGTTTTAAATCAATTATAAATGCCTCCAAAATTTGAATCTTATCAAAAAAGACGTCTTGCTTCTTCTTACATCTCTGTTGTAATTAGTATTGCTTTGGTGCTTTTTATGGTGGGTATTTTAGGTCTGGTTCTTTTAAAATCTACCTTAGTTACAAATAGGGTAAAAGAAAAAGTAGCCATTACATTATTTTTAAAAGACAATGTAAGTAGAAAACAAATAAATAAATTTAAAGCTTCTATAGCAGAAGAGGTTTATACAAAAAGAATTATTTACACTTCTAAAAAACAAGCAGCAAAGAAATATAGCAAAGAAATTGGCGAAGATTTTTTAACCTTTTTAGGAGAAAATCCTTTAAAAAACGGAATAGATATTTTTTTAAAAGCAGATTTTGTAACGCCAGAAAAAATGGAAGCATTAGAAACTCGTTTTCTTAAAAATGCCTTTGTTGCAGACGTTTCTTACGACAAACCCTTAATAACCTTGCTAACAGAGAACATTCAAAGAATTAGTTTTTGGTTGTTAGTGTTTAGTGGCTTTTTTGCTTTGGTTTCTATTATTTTAATTAATAGCGCTATTAGATTAACAATTTACTCTAAAAGATTTAACATAAAAACCATGCAAATGGTAGGTGCTACAAAAAGCTTTATTAGAAGACCTTTTATTTGGCAAGGAATAAAACTAGGCCTTTTTGGTGCATTTTTAGCATTAATAGGATTGGCTGTGGTAATTTATTATTTAGATAAATTTGCCCCAAGTTTAGGATTCTTAAAAGATTATATTTCTTTAAGTTATTTAGGTGGTGGTGTTTTAATTGCTGCTTTTTTAATTACTTGGTTCAGCACCTTTTTTGCAACGCAACGTTTCTTAAACCTACAAACAGAAGAACTTTATTATTAAAATATGAAAGAAGAAAACATTCAAAAGCCGGCATTTATTTTTGGAAAGAAAAACTACACTTTTATGGTGATAGGAATTATTTTTATAGCACTAGGCTTTATCTTTATGTCTGGCGGTGGAAGCAACAACCCAGCTCTTTTTAATGAAGAAATTTACAATTGGCAACGCATTCGTTTGGCACCAACATTAGTAATTATTGGTCTAGGAATAGAGATTTACGCAATTTTAGTAAATCCTAAGAAATAAATATGAGTATTTTAGAAGCGATTATTCTTGGTATTATTCAAGGTTTAACAGAATTTTTACCGGTATCCTCTAGTGGTCATTTAGAATTGGCAAAAGTAATTTTAGGAGATACTTCTGTACCCGAAGAAAGTTTAACCTTTACAGTAGTTTTACATTTTGCAACTGCATTAAGTACTATTGTAATTTTTAGGAAAGAAATTTTAGAAATTTTTAAAGGTTTGTTTCAGTTTCAATGGAATGATGAATTTAAGTTTTCACTAAAAATTATTATTTCTATGTTACCTGCAGTAGTGGTAGGTTTACTTTTTGAAGAAGAATTAGAGTCTTTTTTTGGAGGTAAAATATTATTAGTGGGTTGTATGTTGTTGCTTACAGCACTGCTGTTGCTATTGGCAGACAGAGCAAAAAACACAAAAAAAGAAGTCTCATTTTTAAACGCTGTACTCATTGGTATTTCTCAAGCAATAGCAATGTTGCCAGGCATTTCTAGATCGGGTGCAACCATTTCTACATCAGTTTTATTAGGAGTTGATAGAACAAGAGCTGCTAAATTTTCATTTTTAATGGTAGTTCCATTAATTTTTGGGAAGATTGGAAAAGATCTTTTAAGTGGAGATTTAAACTTTCAATCTTCAGAAATAATACCTATTTCGGCTGGTTTTATAGCTGCTTTCTTAGCAGGTTTGGTGGCTTGTAAATGGATGATTTCTTTAGTAAAGAAAAGCAAACTTTCTTATTTTTCTTTATACTGCGCAATTGTAGGAAGCATTGCAATTGGATATGCCCTTTTAAATTAAAAAAACATGACGGAAGAAGCTTATAAAAATGGTCAAGTTTTATTAATTGATAAACCACTTACTTGGACCTCTTTTCAAGTAGTAAATAAATTACGTTGGGAAATTAGACAGCGTTTCAATATTAAAAAAATTAAAGTAGGTCATGCGGGCACTTTAGATCCGTTAGCTACAGGTTTGTTAATTATTTGCACCGGGAAGCAAACAAAGCAAATAGATACCTACCAAGGCCAAGTTAAAGAGTATACCGGTACTTTTACACTGGGTGCAACAACACCAAGCTATGATTTAGAAACTGAAATTGACAACACCTTTTCTATAGCGCATATTACCGAAGAAGTATTGCACGAAACCACCAAACAGTTTACAGGCGAAATTCAGCAAAAACCACCTATTTTTTCTGCCATTAAAAAAGACGGAAAACGCTTGTATGAATTGGCCAGAAAAGGAGAAACTACAGAAATAAAAGAGAGAACAGTAACGGTTTCTACCTTTGAAATAACAAAAATAAAATTACCAGAAGTAGAATTTAGAATTATTTGTAGCAAAGGAACTTATATTAGATCTATTGCTTTTGATTATGGAAAAGCATTAAATTCTGGTGGACACCTATCTGCATTAAGAAGAACAAAAATTGGTGAATTTTCTGTGGATGATGCCCTTTCTGTGGAAGAATTTATTACTAATTTAAAGGAAAATTCATAGAAAAATATTTGTAAATTTTACAGTTTTTTTCACACTTTAGGCTATTCTTTAGCGCCATGACTTTTGGCTGTTTCTATCCAATGTTCAGAAATTTCTTTTGCGTTTGCCCCTAAACCTCTAGCCAAGTGCAATGCCACACCAATCATTAAAACAGCAGCTTCATGAAGTTCTTGAAGTGTTTGCAAGCCTCCAAATTGTTCTTGTGCTTTTAAGAGTAGTAAATTATTATGTTTTTCAGCATAAATAATAGGGTTTTCTATATCATCTATAATGTTAGGTATCATTAAGAAATCTATCCATTGCTCGCCTATTTTTTCTGCTAACACTTCAGGTAGATCGTTTCCTAAAACTCTCCAAGCATTTAATGTTTTTGTGTCTCTAGAGGTAGCTAATTCAGATTCTAAAAGTAACTCAAAAGCAATGTCTGCCATGTTTTGCATTACTATTAAATAGGCATCTTGCGCCTTTTCGAATAGATCTGCTTCCTGTCCTTTTAAATATTCACCTACACTAAGTTTTGGTAGGTCTAAAACTTCAGCACAATCTGTTAAACAAGGAAAGGTAGCACCTTCGTAAATGTAGTGTGCTTTATTAAATTGTATTTGTCTACCCAAAGGATAAAGTCTGCACGCTAGTGGGCGGCCCTTGTGCACACTGCAACCCGAATTTTCTATATATTGACTACATGCTTTTTGTCCTTTTTTATCTGATGCACCATTAAATAGCAATCGAATACCACCAAATTCAGTATATAGGTCTCTAAATTCTCTAGGAGTAACCTTCTTCTCTTTACTAAAATTTATTAGTTCCCATGGGTTTAGCATTACAGCTTTGCCAAAACAACACGTTCCAGACCTAGAGCAGGTTAGTGGTAATATACTATTCTTAGTTAGTTTTGTTGTTTGCATTCTTTTGTTTTTTTTACTACTATTTCTGTTTATTAAAGTTTTTTATAATAACCCACTGCTACAACCAGTAGAATTATGATAATTAGTAAAAAGAAATTAATATTTTTTTATTGGTATCGATTTGAGTGCATCTTTCTTAAAATGTTGGTGCAACGGTAAAACTCATTTTTTTATGTGTTGTGGGATGCAAAAATTCTATAAACTCTGCATGTAAATGCAGTCTCTTGTCTTTTCTTCCGTACAAATCATCACCAACAATTGGCGTGTTTAAGCCACTTTTATGTGCGGCATGCATTCTTAATTGGTGCGTTCTTCCTGTAATTGGGTAAAAATATACGCGGGTTTTTCCGTTTTCTTTTTGGATAATTTTCCAATCGGTTTCTGCAGGTTTTCCATAGATAAAATCTACTAATTGCTTAGGTCTGTCATCTAAATCTACACGCAATGGCAAGATTATTTTCCCCTTATTTTCAGGTAAATCTCCATCTAATAAAGCAACATAACGCTTTTTAATAGTTCTGTTTATAAACTGACTCTGTAAAACTTTATTTGCTTCTTTTGTTTTGGTAAGCAATAGAATGCCAGAAGTAGACATGTCTAATCTGTGCACAATTAATGGCCCAGTAGCATTTGGATATTTCTCTTTAATTCTGGTAAATACAGAATCTTTAATGTCTTTACCAGGAACAGATAAAAACTCTGCAGGTTTGTTTACCGCTATTAAAACATCATCCTCATAAATAATTTCTAAATCTTGTTTTTCAGATAAGTTTTCTAACAATAAATTGGCATCCATTTCTGTACCAGCCAACATATGTGTTAAAATGGGTTTGCATCTGCCTTGGCATGCAGGGTAATAGTTTTTATGTTTTCTAACAGCGGCGTTTGGTGAGCTTCCCCACCAAAACTCTGCCATTGTAATGGGTGTTAAATTGTTGGAAAATGCGTATTGTAAAAGTTTAGGCGCAGCACATTCACCAGAACCCGCAGGTGGTTTTATAGCAGGATTATTAAAAATACTCAGTAAATTTTTTAGTTCTTTTTGCTGATTTAAAAAGGCATATTTACTAAATAATGTCTGCTGTAAATAGTTAGATTTTTCTTTACGTTCTTTTTTAAGTGCTATAATTTTATCTTCAAAAACTCCAAATTCTAGGCTAATTTTTTCAATTTTAGTTTGGTAATATTCTTGAAGTTCCTTTATAAAAAATTGATTGTTATAACTTTCTTGGGTTAATTTTTTAGTTAGTTTTTCGAACTTTACATCGTCTAAAATAGCACTTGCTTTCTTTTTTTGTATTTTTCTATCGCTTTTGGCAAGCTTCATCCTATTTCGCTGAAAAGCCAAATCGGTTTGAATTATTGCTGTATTTTCTGCAACTAATTTCTGTAATTCTAAATATTTTTCATCTTTTTCTAAACTACCCAATTGGGCATTCATTGCATCAATTTCTAGTTCTCCTTTAATGTAAAAGCTACCCGTGGTTCTCATATTAAAAACTGGTGGCACAAATTGTTCTGGCAAACTTTTATCTGCTAATTTTCCAGAAAAAGCAGTTAAATACCCAATTTGGTCTTTTTCGTTTTTTACTACTAAAACCCCAAACATTTTACCAATGGCAAGAATGTTATCGGTGCTATTTAACCCGAAATTGTGTTTAAAATCGGTTTGATTTTCTAAATATTCTTGTAACTCTTTAGTTGCAATTTTTGCTAAAAGGTGCGGTTCATAATAAAAAGGAAATGTAAATTTTTTAGGAAGTATTATTCCAGAAATATCCGATTTAAAATGTTGGAAGTATTTCAATAAGTTTAGTTTTTCTTTAAAAGTTGTTGCAACCCAGAGGTTAAGAAAGGTTTTATAGGTAAGCTCGTCATTATCGTGATGTCCTCTAAAAGCGTACTTTCATTTCCTAAAAATGCCAAGATTTTTTCAGGTGTATTTTTCTTAAAAATTTCAGTAAAAATTTCTTTTCCAGTCATTTTTTCAGATAACAAAACATCAATTAAAGTACGGTCATACCAATTGTATAATTTGTTTTCAAAAGAGGTATCGATATTTAAATTTTTACCTAATTTTAAATGTGCTACAATTTCAGAAACATCTTTTTGAATGAATTGAAAGGTATAACCACTGCTTGCTTTTGTAAAACCACCAGCAGTGCCAATATTTATAATATTTTTATTTGGATTTTTTTTAAACGTTGCCAAAGACATAGGTATAACGCCGAATTCTTCATGAGAAATACGATAGTTTTCAATTTTTAATTCATCTTTAATATACTTTTTTAATGCAGTATTATAAGTTTCCTTTTCTAATACGGTAGTTGTAAAAAGGGTATATTCTATTAACGCTTCTGTGGTAGAGGTTGGCAAGACATACATAAATGTAGTGCCATTTGTTTGCGACACTCTAAAATCCATTAATCGTCCTATTTCAGGATTAAAAAAAGGGGTTTCTGTTTTTATTACCCAACCTTTAAAATGTTGTAAAAGTGAATTTTTTTCTGTTATTTCTGGATTGAAAAGTGATGTAGAATTAAAAACTAAATTGCCTGAATAGGAGTTTTCTTCCGTTTTTACAGTGGCAGTATTTTCATCTGAGGTAATGGTAACAATACTCTCTTGTAAAAAAGTAACATTGGTAAATTTCTTAGCAAAATTAAGCACAAAGTTGTAGAAGTCAATACCTTGAATCATTTTATAGGTATACGCACCTAAGTCTAAGTTTTCTTCAAAGTTTGTAGAAAGAAAGGCTAAGGTATTCCATTTTGCATGCACAATAGGTTCAAATAATCCTGGGGTTTTTTCCCAAAAGCACCAAGTTCTATCGTTGCTATTTTTGGTGTCTTTATCAATAATTAAAATCGATTTATTTTGCAAAGTAGGTTCTTCTAATATTCTGTAAAGCAAACTTAATCCTGCACAACCAGCACCTGCAATAATAAAATCGTATTTCATTTGTTTCTACTTATTGTTATTTTAAAAATCGATTGTACCAACTCTCTTCAATAGCTATTTCCCAGAAACTATCAAAATCTTGTTTTGTGTTTACAAGATTATCAAAAATAATAGATTTACCGGTTAAAGCTTTGTTTTTAAGTAATTTTTTAAAGTCTTTTAAATCTTTGTATTGTACATGCTCTCCTTGTTTAAAGCAAACATTCATACGGTCTAAAAGTGCAACTTCATAGGTTTCTTGTAAATTTAGAATTAAAGAAACAGAAGCGTCAATATCTGCATTAGAAAGTTCTGTAGCAATATCATCTGCTGTTAAGATAATAAATCTATTGTATAAAAATTTATAAGAAGCTTTAAAAGTTACATCATCAGACTTCCAATTTTCTATAAATTCTTTCACTTTTTCTTCTATTACTTCAATTTCATTGGGGTAAAACTTTCTACTAGAGGGATACACCCATACTTTGGCATCTTCAGGTATTTCTTCAAAATCTACAAACATCTATTTTTATTTAAAGTACAAAGATAACTAAAAGAAAAACCGCAAACAGAAAATGAGTTTGCGGTTTTTAATGAATTGTAAGATACTAGTTTTATTGCAGAGTTACTTTTGTAAGTAAATGTATAAAATCTTCTTGCACACTTTTACCTTTGTCCTTATTATACCAAACCTGTAAATCTTGTTTAAATTGTGAATCTAATATTCCGTTTTTTTCTTTATAATCAGCCACCATATTTGTTGCTGTTGTTGGTCTTGGTCCCCAAGAATCAATTACATTATTGTCTTTATCTAAGGTAATTAATTTCGGAATACTTCTTCCACCATTTGTTAAAAATAAATCCATAAGAGGGAGGTTTTCATCCCTTAAAATTATTTTTAAATCAATATTAGCTGTATTTGACGCTATTTTATTAAGAACAGGTAAATTTTGTGCAGCATCACCACACCAGCCTTCAGTAAGTACCAACCAAGTTTGCGGTTTTTTTACTTTTTGAAATTCTTGAATGTTTTCGTCAGAAATTTTAATAGTTTTATCTAGCCTTTTCATTCTTTTATCATTTAACAGGCTATAATTTGTTAAATCTTCAGATTGCTCTGGGCCGGTAGATTTGCCCTCAACTAATAAAGTATGAACTAAAGCTCTGTAGTCTGAATATGATATGGCTGTTTGTAAGCTATTTTCTATAATTTTTTTCATAAATATAAGATGCTAATTTTAATAGGTAGACGTATAATTTCCTAAATCTTACAACTATATTTTTATCCGTATTTATGTAGCAGAATAGTATTTATATCTCTCTTTTTTCTAGGAATTTTATATTTTTAGTTATGGTTTTCTTAAAAGAGAATAGATTGCTATTAATTTGTGTATTTTTGAGTTTTAAACGCAATTGTGAAATATATATATCTTTTAGTAGTGCTTGTTTTTACGCTCTCTTGTAAGAATAATAACGGGACAGAAAAAGCAGAAAAACCAAAACCGTTAATGAGTTTAGTAGAAACACATGCGGCAACAAAAGACATATTGTTCACTCATTTAAAAGAGGTAAAAGATTGGAAAGAATTAAAAGAAATTGATTCGTTTTTTGTAAAGTTTAGAAAAATTACACCTAATGAGGCATTAAGCAACGCAGTAGAATTAAAAGATTTAATTAAGCGGTTAAATGATAGTATAAGACCAGAGAATTTTAAGATTCCCTCTTTAACAGCAAGAATAAATATTTTATATAATGAAGCTCTAAGATTAGCAGATTTAACAGAAATAGGAGCCATAAAAGCAAAAGAGGTAAATACACAAGTAGCTAAGACCATGGCTGCGTTTTCAAATGTAAACACTAAAATAAATAACATTTTAGCAAAAATTAGATTTGAAACTGAAATTAATATCGATGTTAAGTTTATTGGCTTAGACACCACAAAAATAGATGCTATTTCTAAAAAATCGATAGCAAAAAAGCGTACTAAAAAACAATTAAATAAGAATAGAACTTTTAACCTTCCTAAAATAAAAAAGCAATAGTATGAAAAAAGCATTAATTTTATTTTTCAGTATCTTGTTTTTCTGCGCTTGTGCAAGTTCTAAGACAGTAAAAATAAATAAAGATGCCATAAAAAAGGAAGTGAATTCACTTTTAGTAAATTGGCATAAAGCGGCTTCAGACGCCAATTTTAAGGAGTGTTTTGGGTTAATGGATAGCACCGCCGTGTATATAGGAACTGCGGCAGAAGAAATTTGGACCAAAGAACAGTTTGCAAATTTTAGCAAGCCTTATTTTGACAAAGGCAAAGCCTGGTCTTTTACAACCTTAGAACGCAATATTTACATGAATGAAACTGCAAATGTGGTTTGGTTTGACGAATTGATAGCTACTTGGATGGGCACTTGTAGAGGTTCTGGCGTATTAGAAAAGACAGAAAATTCTTGGAAAATAAAGCAATATGTATTGTCTATGGCCATACCAAATGACGATGTTCAGAAAGTAATTAGCGCCAAAAAGAAAAACGATGCTATTTTTTTAAAGAAGTATCAGTAATTTTTTTAGAAGCTATTTCCCGCTTTCCACTATATCTTTTTTAAGAAAAATAAAAAAGGATGCCGTTTCAATCTGGGCTAATCTTGTTTGCCATTTATTTGTTAATGCTAGCCATAGTTTTAGGGTAAAAAATATTAAGAAACTACTTCATTTACAACCTTATAAATTAAATCATTTTCAAAACCCTTTCGCATTAAGAAATCGATTAATTTCTTCTTTCTTTTATAAATATTAGGCTCAGAAATTACGGCGTTTCTGTTTTCTGTAATTCTGTAAATAGTGGCAATATATTCCGTCTCGTCAATCTCTTTTAAGGCGGTTTTTAAATTGTAAGCAGAAATATCTCTAAATTTTAATTCTCTAACAATGCGCTGTTTCCCCCAACTTTTAATTCTGAATTTACCACGTGCATAACTCTTAGCAAAACGTTCTTCATTTAAAAAGTTATCTTTCATTAAACTTAAAAGAATCAATTCTCTCGCTTCTGGTATTACTTGGTATTCGCGCATTTTTTGTTCTACTTCTTTATGGCAACGATCTTGGTAGACGCAGTAGTTTTCTAGCTTTCGCTTTATTTCATCAACGGTAAAAGATTTTTTCTTTTTTTCAAACATTGCATCGAAAATACAAAAAGAGGATGAATTCGAAATGATTTCACCCTCTTTTAAATATAAATTATATTTGTTCTAATTTTCTATTTAAATATTTTGTGTTTCTTCCTTTAACAACCCTTTTATTCTCATTTTAAACTTTGTAATTAAAAAGAATAAAATTGGCACCACTACTAAGGTTAAAAAGGTTGCAATTAATAAACCATAAATAACTGTTTTTGCCAAAGGGCCCCAAAAAACAACGTTATCACCTCCCATATAAATGTTTGCGTTAAACTCGCTAAACAGGGTAAAGAAGTTAATATTTAAACCAATTGCCAAAGGTATTAATCCTAAAATAGTAGTAATTGCAGTTAATAAAACAGGTCTTAAACGTGCTTTACCAGCTTTTACAACAGTTTCATACAAACTAGTAAGCGGTAAGTATTCGGCTTCAGAAACACCATCTTTTATTTTTCTTCTTTGTATTAATAACTCCGTATAATCTAAGAGCACTACACCATTATTTACAACAATTCCTGCCAAAGAGATAATACCCACCATAGTCATCATTATTACAAATGGTGCGCCTGAAATAACCAAGCCTCCAAAAACCCCAATAAAACTTAAAAAGATGGCCAACATTATAATTCCTGGTTTTGAAACCGAATTAAATTGGAAAATCAGAATAAAGAAAATAAGCATTAAACCTGTAAAAAATGCGCCAACTAAAAATGTCATTTGTTTATTTTGCTCTTCAATTTGCCCAGTGTAATCTATGTGAATTCCTTTTGGTAAATTATTAAAGTTCTTCATAGAATTTTGAATTCTTGCAACAACAATACCAGCATCTGTTTCTCCTGGAGATAGCGCAGAATAAACGGTTACTGCTCTTTTTACATCTTTGTGTTTTATGGCACTAAAACCAGAACTATTGGTTTGAGATGCAACTGCAGAAACTGGTATTTCTTTAATTTTGCCAGATGCAGGGTCTCTAAATGTTATTTTCTGATTAAAAACAGCACTTTTGTTATAACGGTCTTCTTTATTAAAACGGACATAGATGTCATAATCTTCACCGTCTTTTTTATAAATACCAGCTTTATTACCAAAAATAGCACCTCTTAATTGTTGCCCAACTTGGCCCGTAGAAACACCTAATTCTCCTGCTTTTTTACGATCTACCAAAACTTGCATTCCGGGTTTAGATTTGTTTACATCAATCTTTAATTCATCAATACCAGAGATGCTTTGCGTGTTTAAATAATCTCGCATTCTCTCTGCTGTAATAATTAATTCTTCGTAATTTTCGCCATTTAATTCAATATTAATAGGTGGTCCTGTTGGTGGGCCGTTTGCATCTTTTTCAACTGAAATTAAAACACCAGGATAAATACCAACCAAAGCAGCTTGTACCTTTTGTCTTAGTTTTTCACTATCCTCACCTTTTCTATACTTATACTCGCGCATAGAAGCGGTAATTTTTCCTTTATGTGGCATTTCTGCAGAAGAGCCTCCATCTGTTTGCGGATTCCCAGCACCTTCACCTACTTGAGAAATAATACTTTCTACCATGTAGTTATAATCTCCGGAGGTGTACATGTCTTGATTTAAAACATTGTATACCTTCTGCTCAATTTCTTCTGTAATCTTATTTGTTTTTTCAATATCAGTTCCTTCAGGATACTCGATATATACAATAATCTGATTTGGTTTATTATCAGGAAAAAACTCAATTTTTGTTCTTTGTTCTCCTAAAGACCAACCAAAACCAGCGAAAGCAATAAATAGCAATATAAATGTTCCGATAACTAAGATATAAGGTCTCCATCCAGAAAGTGCTTTTTTCAATTGTCTTTCGTACCAGTTTTCTAAAGAAACTAAGGTATTTTTTTGAAAGTAATTAGCAGCTTTTCTTAAGATAAATCTATACACCCATAACATAATTGCTGTAAATATCATTAAGGTTCCTAAAGCATTGTATGCCCCACCAAAGAAGAAAATTAGTAAACCAATGATTGTCATAATACTGGTTAATCTGATAATGCTTTTTATAGGCATGTCTTTGTCTTCGGTTTTCATAAATTGAGAAACCAATACCGAGTTAAAGAAAATAGCTACAAATAATGAAGAACCTAAAACAATAGACAAGGTAATAGGTAAAATAACCATAAATTGCCCCATAACTCCTGGCCAAAGACCTAAAGGAATAAATGCTGCAACGGTGGTTGCTGTAGAAATAATAATAGGAAATGCAATTTCTCCAATTCCTTTTTTAGCAGCTTCTGTTCTAGACATTCCTTCCTCGTCCATTAAGCGGTATACGTTTTCAACAACTACAATTCCGTTATCTACTAGCATTCCTAGCCCCATAATAAGTCCGAAAAGCACCATTGTATTTAAGGTATACCCTAAAGCACCTAAAATCATTAAAGACATAAACATAGACATTGGTATTGCAAAACCAACGAAAAGTGCATTTTTAAAGCCTAGGAAAAACATTAAAACAATGACTACCAAAATAACTCCAAAAATAATATTGTTAACCAAATCATCTACTTGGCCAATTGTTTTTGGTGATTGATCATTTGCAATGGTTACTTTTAAATCTTTTGGAAAAATATCAGCTTTTGCATTTTGCACAATAACTCCAATTTTATCTGCGGCAGCCACCATATTTTCTCCAGATCTTTTCTTTACATCTAGCATAACAACAGGTGAGCCACTCTCTCTAGCATAGGTAGTTTTATCTTTGTCTTTAAAAGAGATTTCTGCAACGTCTTTTAAATAAATAGGATTACCGTTTTCTGCTTTAATTACAAAATCTCCCAAGTCAGAAGGTTGGTCTATTTCACCAATAATACGAATGGTTCTTCTTTGCTGACTTGTAATAAAGTTACCAGCAGACATGGTTATATTTCCACGGTTTATAGCATTTGAAATATCATCAAAACTAACCTTTGCGGCCATCATTTTATAAATATCTACAGCAACTTCTACTTCTTTGTCTTGGGCACCTCGAATGGCTACTTTCTTTATTTCTGTTAAGTCTTCAATTTCATCTTGTAAATATTCTCCAAATTCCTTCAATTTAGAAACCGGGTAATTCCCAGAAATATTAATATTTAGAATGGGTACTTCTTCAGACATACTCAACTCAAACACATTAGGCGTTACTTTAGCACCATTAAATGTGGGCCAATCTTCACCTGCCGTTTCTTGATCTATTTCGTCTTTTACCTTCTGCTTTGCTTTATCAACGCTAATACTTTCATCAAACTCAACAGTAATAATAGAATAATCTTCTTGAGATGTAGATGTAATCTCTACCACATTACTTACCGATTTTAGTTTGTCTTCTAAAGGGTTTGTAATTAGTTTTTCTATGTCTTCTGCTGTGTTACCAGGATATACAGAGCTAATGTAAATTTTGGTTTCATTAATTTCTGGAAAGTTTTCTCTAGGCATTGTAAAGTATGCTGTAACCCCTAAATAAAGGATTAAAAACATAGATACATAAATGGTAGTTTTATTATTTATTGCCCAAGAAGAAAGCTTAAACTCTTTTTCTACTTGTTTGTTTGTGTTTCCCATTTTCTACTATTTATTAAGCACTTTTACTACTTGTCCGTTTGTTACACTTCTTGCACCTTCCATTACTATTTCTGCGCCGGCTAAAAGGTTTTTAGTAACTTCAATGAAGTCTCCTTGTGTTTTTCCTGTTTCAATAATTAAGCGTTCTGCAACAGCTTCATTATCTTCTTTTTTGTTTTTTACAACATAAATAAACTGTGCACCGTTTGCGTTTTCAGAAATAATACTTTGCGGAATTAAAACGGCAGTTGTATTTGTATAATCGTTTAATTTTAGCTTAGCAGTTAAGTTTGGTTTTACTTTTCCGTTTAAATTAGGCACGCCTATTTCTATTTTGAAAGATCTATTACTTGGGTTTATAAAGTTGCCAACTTGTCTTACTTTAGAAGTTACTGTTTTGTCTAATACAGGAAAATTTACAGTTACCACTTTGTTTTTGGTAATACTAGAAACATAGGTTTCTGGTACTTCTGTTTCTATATACATGTTAGAAAGATTTATGATTCTAAAAATTTCTGAACCCATCCCTGGAGCAACAACAATGCCTCTTTCTTTAAAAACGTTGTCTATAATTCCTGCAAAAGGAGCTCTAATAATAGATTTTTCTAACTGATTTTTCAATTGCTTTACAGCACTCGTTTGTGCTTTAAAAGAAGTTTTTGCTTGCAGGTATTGCATTTCAGATCCAATTTTCTGTGCCCATAGCCTTTCTTGACGTTTAAAGGTTGTTTGTGCCAATTGTGCGTTTGCATTTAGTTGTGCAAGTTGATCAGACATTCCGCCATCGTCTATATTTGCCAAAATTTGTCCTTTTGTAACTTTCTGCCCTTCTTTTACAAAGACACTTTTTAAAATTCCTGGCATTTCAGGATAAATTAATACATTTTGCTTTGTTTTTACATTTCCTTGCAATTCTATAAAGTGTGTAAAAACAGTTTCTTTTGCTTTAAATGTTGTTATTAATGGTATGTTTTTATCTTCTTTTAAAGCATCTAAATGATCATTTATTTTTTTCAAATTAACAGACAACTCTTGTTTTTTTGCATCTAATTCTAATTTCTTAGATTTTATTTGAGTAAGGTCATTAGTCGCTAAAATGCCATCTATAGAAGTTACTTTTTTACCTTCACAAGAAGTTAAAATTAGGGCAGTTAGTAGTATTAAATATATATTTTTCATAATAGTGTAGTTATTTAATTGGTAGGTTTAATGCGTTTTCTAAGGTTGCTTTTTTTGCAATTATGGTAAGCATAGATTGAATGTAATTTTGCTGTTGTGCATACAATTGGTTTTGTGCTTGTAGCAAATCGAAGCTAGAAGAAATACCTTCAAAAAATTTAATACGTTGTTTGTTTTCTATTCTTTTTGCTAGACCAACATTTCTTTTTGAAGTTTGATAATTTTTTATACTTAATTGATAATCGCTTTTCGCTTTTTTGGCTTGTAAAGAAAGTCTTTGTTTGGTTTCTTCTAATCTTAAATCTGCAGTTTCCAAAGCAATTTTTGCTTGGTTTGTTTTTGCTCTTCTGCTAAAGCTGCTAAAAATGGGTACATTTAAACTTACACCCAATACAGAAGAATCATACCATTGCTGGCTGCTATTTAGAAATGTAAAAGAGTCTGAAAAACCTTGTCTACCGTAATTTACAAAGGCACTTAAACTTGGCAATGCTTTACTTTGTTCTAATCTCATCATTAAGCGTTTTGTTTCTCTGTCGTTTTCGGAAATTTTAAAATCAATATGTCCAGAGAAATTAAAGTCTGTGGAAATTAATTCTAAATTTATATTACTCTCTGCCAAGCCGTCTAAAGAATCTGTTAGTAAAACCTCTGTCTTTATTGAGGTTCCTATAGAAATATTTAGCATTTGATATGCAATATCTTTCATTCTAAGAACACTGTTTAGTTGGTTATTAACGTTTCCTAATGTAATTTCTAATTGTTCTACATCTTCTTCTTCATTAAATCCATTTTCGTAAATTTTTTGTGCATCACTAAAATTTTTCTCTAAAATTTTAATATTAGCCTTTAAAATTTCAATACTTTTTTCTGTAACTAATACATTTCCGTAGGCGTTAATAACAGCTTCTCTGGTTAATAATGCAGTTTTTTCTTCTGCTTGTTTAGATATTTTTAGAAATGTTTTAGACGCTTGTAATCCTACTAAGTAAGAGCCATCAAATAAAAGTTGCGTTAATGTTACAGTAGCATTTATGTTCTGTTTAGTTCCAAAAACAACAGGTATAAATCCTTCTGGCGCTTCTGGGCTAGTTTCTCTATTAATATTAAAATATTCTTCTACAGTTTCTACTACAGAGGTTCTATTATCAAAAGCTGCCGCGGGCAATAAAGAAACAGGTTGTTTTAAGAAATTTTGATAATCTAGCTTTGCATTTACCTGTGGTAAACCGATTGCGGTAGTTTCCCAGACTATTTCTTTAGCCGTTTTAATGTCATTTTTAGCGGCTTTTGCGTTGTAACTATTTTCTAGTGCAAAGTCAATTGCTTCCTTTAAAGAAAGTTGTAGGGTCTTTTCTTGTGCATTTGCAACACTTATAAAAAAGATGGTAAAAAGTACCAGTACTAATTTTTTCATTTGTTGATTATTTCTGTGTTAATTGTTTTTTTAATTCTTGTAATCCTTTTTCTGTTGAGATTCCTCTAAGATGATATTCTAAATAATAATTCATTAATGTATTCATAGAGCAATCTGTTAAAGGAAATAAATCTTTATTTTTGATGCCCACCATACCATTAAAGTAAATTCTAGAAGTAAATTCTAAGTCTATATCTTCTCTATATAAGCCAATTTCTATTCCTTTTTTTAGATTATTAAGTACGCAAACTTGCATTACGTCAAATTGTTTTTGCGTTAAAGAGGCGTAGATTTTGGGGTAATATTTTTGAAGTTGATATTGTGGTGAAGATTTTTCATCTTTTAAATGCTTCATTATAAGTCTTTTTATTGAAAAGATTTCTTCAATAGGATTTGTTTTTAATTCACAAATAGTATCAATACCACAACTAACTGCATCAAACATATATTCTGTTACCGCAGCAACTAATTCTGTTTTGTTCTCAAAATACTTATAAATTGTTTTTTTTGAAACACCTAGTTTACTAGCTATTTCGTCCATTGTAACGCTCTTAAAACCTAAGTTTAAGAACAATTCTTTTGAGGTGTCTAAAATTTTATGTTTCATAAATTGAGTGCAAAGATACAAACGGAAACTTTAGAAACCAAAAAAGTTTCCAAAGTTTTAATGATTTTTTAACGTTTCATTCTAGAAGTAGTATTCTTTGTATTATTTTTACAAAAAATTACAGATTTGGATATTTTACATTATCAAAAAGAATTTCTATCTTATTTAGAATCAAAAAATTGGATACACGAGCCTAAGAACCTCTATGAGCCTATAGATTATATTCTAAAATTAGGAGGAAAAAGGATTCGCCCGGTATTAACTTTAATGGCGGCAGATATTTTTGCGGCTGATTTTAAAAGGGCATTGCCTGCAGCTTTAGCGGTAGAGGTTTTTCATAACTTTACATTAATTCATGATGATATTATGGACGCTGCACCCTTAAGAAGGGGTAAAGCAACTGTTCATGAAAAATGGGATACCAATACAGGAATTCTTTCTGGAGATGCAATGTTGATTTTAGCATACCAGTATTTTGAAAATTATGAACCTGTTGTTTTTCAGAAATTAGCAAAACTTTTTGGCAAAACAGCATTAGAAGTTTGCGATGGGCAGCAATTAGATGTAGATTTTGAAACTAGAAATGATGTGACCATACCCGAATATATTAACATGATTCGGTTAAAAACATCTGTACTTGTAGCCGCAGCATTAAAAATGGGTGCAATTGTTGCCGAAACAAATGAAGCAAATGCTAATTTAATTTATGATTTTGGTTTAAATCTAGGGCTGGCATTTCAATTGCAAGACGATTATTTAGACACTTTTGGAAATCCAGAAACGTTTGGGAAGCAAGTTGGAGGAGATATTATAGAAAATAAAAAAACATATTTATATTTAAAGGCGCTAGAAGTTGCAACAGAGGACGACAAAGGAAAGTTAGCATATTTGTATAGAAAAAAATTAGAAGACAGCGCAGATAAGATTTCAGACGTTCAAAGAATCTTCGAATTAAACGATATTCCTCTATTGATAAAGCAAGAAATAAAGAATTATACAGAAAAAGCTTTTGAAACTTTAGGTAAAATGGATATTAAAGATGCAGATAAACAGAACCTTAAGAACTTTGGTCTGTGGTTAATGAATAGATCTGTTTAAGATTCTTGTTTTTTATTGTATCGTTTTAAAATAAATAGTACATTTGCATCCAATATTTTTGGTCCCATAGCTCAGCTGGTTAGAGCATCTGACTCATAATCAGAGGGTCCTTGGTTCGAGCCCAAGTGGGACCACTTTAATACACCAAGCCTTACAGAGATGTAGGGCTTTTTTATTTTAACCCTCTTCCTTTTAAATATAGGCTCTAAACCGCTATTCAACAATTCAATTTGAATCATTTATCCTTTTACACTACTTTTCAAAGATGTTACCAAATATAGTAAATATTAAATGTATTTGGCACACATTTGGCACACATTGAAAAATTGAAGTGTTTTTAAACGAAGTTGTAACCAACATTCGTTAGCTATGTAACCTACTTAAATTGAAATGTATTTTATACAATTCTTTAATAGTTTGATTAATCAATAAAAATCAATTATTAAACCCATTTTCATATTCTTGCTTAAAATAAGCATCTCTTTGAGTTTTCTCAAGTAGTTCGTCTGGTATTGAAACCACACTTGTTTTAAATAACTTTTCTAAATTATGATGTTCAAGAATTACCTCATTAAATAGTTTTCGGACTCTATCTTCTAATAGCTTTTTTACAAGTAAAACATCCTTTTCAGTAGTTAAAATACAATCGTGTATGATTAATGCAAATTTATCATCTGGGATTTTTTTATACACCTCAACAAATATATCAGCTTCTGCACTTTGTCCTAAAAAACTCACTTCTTTGTATCCCGATTTCTTTTTAATTGCATTAACCCACATCATTACATTTGGGAATAATCTACTTAATTCTTCATTCGATTGAGTTGGTTTATTTTCTGCATTAATTGCTGACAGAATACTCTTTTTAAGTTTCTCATAACTTAAACCTTTAAAAAATTCCGAGTTATCTTGAATATATGCATAAATACCACCATTTAAAAGAAGTTTAAGGCATAAATCATATTCATTATCAGTGTATTTGTTATTATTCTTTTGAGCGTATTTTAGCCATTCTAAAAAGATAATAGAGGGTTGTGCAGAACTCATATCTACTTCCCAAATTAATTCATTCGATTTGGTTCTAATACTTTCTCTTATAAGTTTCGGCATTGAAGCTATCACGTGATATATTCTTCCAGATTTAGCGATAGTAGGATTATAATTAATGGAGGAATCGAATAATACCTTTGGGTCTGTTATCTCATTAAGAGCATAAAAGGAATTGTAAAACGCATTATATCTATCAACCTTAAATTGGTTTACGGGTTCAGAGATATCTGTTTGTCCATTTTCAGTTTCAACATATATTGAACTCGGTAATATTCTTTCAACGTAATATAATGGTTCTTCAACCACTAATAATTTTGCAGTGTTGTTTAGTAGTTTTTTTAAAACGGGTTGGGATTCTATTTCACTATAGTTTAAGGTTGAAAATGTCTTTAATTTTGTATTGAATTTCTTTGAGTATACCAATGTTTCTTTAACACCTAATCGGATAGCTTTAGGACTTAATTTAAAGGATTTTGAGAAGTTACTTGATGAGTATTTATCATTGATTATTATAACACCTAATCCTTTTAAGCACTGTTCAATATCTTTATACGCTCTATCTCCCAAATACCTTTTTAATATTTGAGAGTTTAGGTTAACATATGTACAATAGGTCTTGTCAGTTTTAATATTATCCCTTACAATAGCAGAAATAAACCAATTACACCTATCAAGTAAGAGCAGTTTTTGTTCTCTTGTTTTTAGTTTCTGGTATTGTGTTGAGGTAACAAGTATATCCGCAAAACCCTCTATAGTATATTGATTCATAAAACTGCACTACATATGATATGTTAGGTAACGAAAATAGTGTAATTATATGATATTTAAGTGGACTCACATATTAAGAAATACTGTTTCAGTATTAAATTAGTTAACTAATTAATAATAATTTTTTTTAATTAAAATATAATAATTCATCTGTTACTTTATATGTCATATTTTACCTAAACAACAACGTAAAACAACGTCATCAACAAAACACAAAATAATGAAATCAAACACACAAAATAACCTATTCAATTATATAATTTCAAATACAGAAATTGACGAAATTCAATGCAGATATATTGCCTATAAATTAGAATTAAATCAAGTTGAAAAAATTACACTAATAGAAAATACAGAAGAGCATAAATTCACATTCTTTACAGATAATGGTTCTTTTAAAGTAAAAATAGTTAATGTCCCTTTACCTATTTCTTCAGTTGTTAGAAATTAGTTATATTTGAAAAAGACAATTATGAAAAAACAATTATTACTATTTACATTTCTACTTTTAACTACATTAATGTTTTCGCAAGAACTCGTAGAATCAGGTAAAAGTTATTCTGAAGTAGTAGAGACTGAACTCACTAAAGATGATATTTATCAAAAACTAAAAGAATGGATAAGTCTAACTTATAATTCAGCAAAGGATGTTATTCAATTAGATACTAAAGAAAAATTAATAACTAAAGGAAATACAATCGTTAATTATGTGTCAGGAGAATATAACGTAAAATACAGAATTTCATTTACATTGATACTTTCCATTAGAGATAATAAATATAAAATTGACTTTACGCCAACAAAAGTATCGTCAGACCTTATGCCTACTACATATATTGATACAAGAATTTATGAATTATTAATGAGCAATGAGGTTATATCAAAAGAAGATTATATGGTTTCAGCAAAAGAAATGGCTTTAAAAACTTATAAAAACTATGGATGGAGTGATAAGAAATCAAAAAAAATGCTTAAAAAGTATAATAAAGAATTGGTTAAAGGATATGATTCTTATAAATTAAATAAGCAAAGTTTTGAAAAGGAAATCAAGAACCTTTACACTTCAATAAAAAATACTATTAATAAAAAAGATAAAGATTGGTAGAAACATTCATCTCAAAATATTTAAAATAAAAGCCCTTGCAGAAATGTTAGGGTTTTCCTTTTAGAGTAAAAACAACTAATTAAAACGATTCAGCAGAACACCCTATAAAAGTAACAGCAAATAATAAATAAAGTAATTTTTTCATAATAGTTTTTCTTCAAATATAACATTATTTTTCAAAATTGGATTGGCGATTTATTTTTAAAAGATAATTTGACTTTCTGTTGAAATTATTTAATTGAATAACTAAACAAACACCATTTCCATCCTAAGATAATAAGCCTTTTTAAGCGTTCTATATCTCTTAAACACACAAACACACCTCTAATTGAATAGAAGCGAGCATTTTAAAATGCTATAAAAATAAAAAACCCTGTCAAATTAATGGCAGGGTCTAAAACATTGTTTTAAAGTGTTTATTTCTAAAGTTTGATTTTTTTATAATAGTTTTTAATTATTATCGTCTAGTTGCACATTAGTTCGTTTGACCTTCTAAAGGATTCATTGTATGTGTAGCCACTTGAACTTGCTGAATCTTCTCTCATAAGCGTATTACCGTTATTTATAGCCATATACGTCACAATATAGTTATCGGTCTCTTCACCAAAAGCCTTTTCAATCACTTGAAAAATTAAAGTGTTTTCAGAATTTTCTAAAATTATTGAATGTGTAGTTCTATCAGTATCAATCTGATTAATTTCTTCAAATAAATAATAATCACAACTATTTTGGCTTCCATATTGCTCATTTCCTACAAAAGTTTTTGGAGAATTTAGAAATTTCATTTTATAAGAGTAATCAGGATTAGAAATAGTTGATTCTTCTTCCCAAACAACTCCATCATATTTTTTTAAAAAAGTTTGAGAGTTATCATCGTCTGATGAACACCCTATAAAAGTAACAGCAAATAATAAATAAAGTAATTTTTTCATAATATTTTTTTTTCAAATATAATACTATTTATCGTAATTGGATTGGCGTAATAACCTTAAAGAACCTACGGTTATTCATACTACTTGACTATTTTCTAAAATTCTCCCACTTTGTACCTATGAGAGATGATTTATTAATTGAAAACTGATTAAGAATTCCATCTTTGTTAAATTCAGCTAAACAATAAGCACTTTGATTGGTATTCATATCATTTAAATAAATAAAAAGAGTGAATTCATTATAAATATTAAGTGTGTTATCTTTCCAATAGTTTACTGACAAGTTTTGTAAATTTTCTTTAGAAATAATAGTATCTGTTTTTATAACTAATTTTTGAGTAGCTCTATTTTGAGAGGGTAAACCAACGCTCTTCAGAGGTAGAGTTGTATAGTTAAAATTAACCTCCACACCCTTATTCTCAATTTTATTATCTTGAAAATAATCACCGATACCAATAATTACAGTACTAATTAAGATGAAATAAATAAATATTTTAAATAGCTTTTTCATAATAGTTTTTCTTCAAATATAACATTATTTTTCAAAATTGGATTGGCGATTTACTAAACCATAGGCATATCTTCCTCCTTCAATTCAGCTATTTCTAAACCTCTTAAATAGGTTAAACTTACATTTATAGAAGAATGCCCCATTGCTTTCTGTAGCTTGGTTATAGAACCAGTTCTCTTAAATATTTCTATAGCCCCAGAGTGTCTAAAAGAGTAAAGTGTTTGTCCTTGTTCAAGTATCTTTGATTGTCTCTTAAAACGACTCCAAAGGGTCTTAAAATAGTCATTGTTTAATGGTTGTTGTCTTCCAGAAAAGATATTATGATGAGGTTCTCCTTTTAAAAGTAGTTCTCTAATGTAAGTTGGAACTGGAACGATTCTATTTCTACCAGATTTGTTTCTATTACCAGACAAATGAATGTATTTAAGGTCATCAGAAAAATCTGACCAAGTAAGTTCTCTTATCTCACGATGAGGTCTTAAAAGGCATCCGTAGGTCATTATGCAACACAAATATAAATTAGGGTTAAATTGGTTTATTTCTTGAAGTATTTTAGCAATATTTTGATACGGTTTGTGAAGTTTTGCATTGGTTTTTTTAGTCTTAATATTTAGCATTGGGTCAGATATCATTCCAATACTTTTAGCTTCATTTATAAGAACACTCAAGTGCCTTTTAATTGTGTTTTGTGAAACTCCTGCAGTATATTTTGCTATTATGTTTTTTATATGTTTTTGGGAAATGGTTTGTATTGTATTCTCTTTTAATAAACATCGATAACAAAACCTCAACATACTCTTATATTTTTCAGAATAATTCTCCTTTAATTTTTTCTCTAAAGCGAGTTTAATATAGTCGATATCGCTCATATTGGGTTTAATATCAAGAGAGGTTTTAAGCATTTCTATAGAAATACCTTTAGTTAAAAGACGATAAACTTCAGAGGCTAATTGGTTTCCTATTTCTATTCTTCTTCCAATAGGGTAGGAATTAGGATGTATTGCTACATTAATTTTACTTCCATTAAATAACCTGTAGCGTTTCTTGTTTTGATAAAATTCTATAAAAACTCTTTGGTCATTACTACTTTTTACTTTTGGGTAATTTACTTCCATTTGGCACACATTTGGCAGATTAAACATTGTTAATCTTTAAAAAGGCAATGTAGTAAAGGGATTCAGCTGGTTAGAGCATCTGACTCATAATCAGAGGGTCCTTGGTTCGAGCCCAAGTGGGACCACTTTTAAAATCAAAGCCTTACAGAAATGTAAGGCTTTTTCTTTTAATCCCTTTTCATTATAAAGAGGCTCTAAATCATTATTTAACAATTTAATTTAACCCATAGGCATATCTTCCTCCTTTAATTCAGGGAGTTCTACACCTAATAAAGGTAAGGTTCTGTATATCAATTAAATAGGTAATATTATTAATTATATATATAAAACTATACAATATTTATAAAAGTATTCTACATAGAATACATACATTTGAAAAAAATTATTATGAAGAAAATTTTATTTTTATTGTCATTTTCAATTTTATTTCAAAGTTGTTACAGTTACAAATCAATAGATTATAGTAATATAGAAATCGACAAAAAACAAAAACTTGAGGTTTTGATGCTTAATAAAACAAGTATGAAAGGTCAGTTAGTTTCTAAAAATGAAAAAACAATAATTTTACAAACAAAAGATGGCCAAGGAGTAATCCCTATAGAAGAAGTTTACAATGTTAAAGTTAAAGAATTTTCATTATTAAAAACCGCAGGATTTACTGCTTTAATACCTATTGCAGCATATGTTTTATTAGCTATCGTTCTTATAATTGGTGGCGGTATTTAGGTCTACTAAAGCTTACCTATAATGTTTTATTGTACTGTGTATAATCACCCCATCACTTCCTAATAACTAAACCATAGGCAGATCTTCTTCTTTTAATTCAGGGAGTTCTAAACCTCGTAAATAGGTTAAACTTACACCATAGACAAATGATTTGGTTAACTAATATTTAACTTCCAAATTGTAGTCTATACCATTTGAAATTACGTGACGTTTATTATTTTCCTAACTATTTTTAATAATATTTTAAGTTAAAAATGGTTGTTAATTACTTGATATTGTTATATTTATAGGAGCAAGCAATATCATTATTATGAAAAGTCTTATTTTTTTGTTCTTATTTTCCGTTTTACTTCAAAACTGTTATAGTTATAAATCGATTGGTTACAATAATAATAACATCGATAAAAATCAAAAGATTAAAATTATAAAACTTGATAAAACAAGAATTAAAGGACAATTTGTCTCAAAAAATGAAAATGAAATCTTAATAGGTTCAAGTAAAAACGGACAGCTACTTACAATACCTAATGCAGAAATTGAATCTATTAAAATTAGAGAATATTCAGCATTAAAAACTATTATTACAATTATAGCTGCTATTCCTGTAGTAGTTATTGGAGTACAGATTATAATTATTATGGTTTCATTTCTAGCGTTGTAAGATTTTAACTAAAGTGTTTTTGTAGCATTTATATAGGTTTTATTCTTTTAAATGAAAAATATAATTAATTCTTAATTTAAAGTTTTTTTTATATAAAAAAAATAGTCTTCTTATTTTTTAGTCAATCTACTAACGTATTTTCCAATCACATCAAACTCTAAGTTAACAGTGTCATTTAAAGCTAAACTTTTAAAAGAGGTATTCTCATAAGTGTACGGTATAATAGCAACACTAAAAGAGGTATCTGTAGAATTTATTACGGTTAAACTAACCCCATTAATAGTTATAGAACCTTTTTCTATTGTAATGTTATTTTTTTCTGATTGATAGGTAATCGTAAAAACAGTACTTCCGTTTTGATTTTCAATAGCTGTACAAATACCAGTTTCATCCACATGGCCCTGTACAATATGTCCATCAAGTCTATCTCCCAGTTTCATACCGCGCTCTAAATTCACAAAAGAATTTTTTTCTAAAGTACCAATAGTTGTTTTATTTAAAGTTTCTTTTATGGCTGTTACTTGGTATTCATCACCTGTAATACCAACAACAGTTAAGCAGACGCCATTATGTGCAACACTCTGGTCTATCTTTAACTCATTAGTAATGCTACTTTTAATTGTTAAGTGCAAGTTTTCTTGCTCTTTAACTACGTTTGTAATTTCCCCAAGTGTCTCAATAATTCCTGTAAACATTTCCCTAAATTTTAGTTACTTTTGTAGAATACAAAATTAAGAATATTACAAGAGTTATGGCTGATAAAACTGATAAAATAATTGTCGGAATTTCTATAGGAGATTTAAACGGAATAGGAATAGAGGTTATTCTAAAGACTTTTGAAGACAAGAGAATGCTAGATTTTTGTACGCCTGTTTTATTTGGGTCTACAAAAGTAATTTCTTATCATAAAAAAGCACTAGATATAGAACTTCCTGTGCATGGTATTGCCGCAATAAATCAAGTAAATCATTCAAAAATAAATGTTTTAAATATCTGGAAAGAAGAAGTTTCTGTAGAATTAGGACAGGCTACAAAAATTTCAGGTACCTACGCAGCCAAATCTTTAGAAGAGACAGTTAAGCATTTAAAAGACGGCACTATAGACGTGTTGTTAACGGCGCCAATAAATAAAGAAACTATTCAGTCAGAAGATTTTAACTTTCCAGGGCATACAGAATATTTAGAAGCTAACTTAGAAGGAGATAGTTTAATGATTTTAATGACAGATCAATTAAAAATTGGTTTAATTACAGGTCATATTCCTATTTCTAAAGTTGCAGAAGCAATTACACCAGCAATTATAAAGCAAAAAGTAGAAACAATGCATGCATCTTTAAAAAGTGATTTTGGCATTACAAAACCTAAAATTGCAGTTTTAGGACTAAACCCACATTGCGGAGATAAAGGTGTAATAGGAGAAGAAGATGATGCCATTATAAAACCAACTATTGATGAAATTAAAGTATCTGGGAAATTAGTTTTTGGTCCATATGCGGCAGATGGCTTCTTTGGTTCTGAAACTTATAAGCAGTTTGATGGTGTTTTAGCAACCTACCATGACCAAGGTTTGGCGCCTTTTAAAGCGTTGTCTTTTGGTAACGGAGTTAACTTTACAGCAGGTTTAAATAAAATTAGAACATCGCCAGATCACGGAACTGGCTTTGATATAGCTGGAAAAAATAGCGCAAACCCTTCTTCTTTTAAAGAGGCATTGTTTGCTGCAATTGCTATTTTTAAGACAAGAAAAGAATATAAAGCACTCACTAAAAATCCGCTTTTAGTGAAGCATTAAAAATAAAATTCTTTTTTTGAAAGAAAAGAGTGTATAAAAACAATTTTTTATATCTTTGCACGCTCAATTTGATGTTTGATAATGAAAGACTTGAAAGAATTCAACATACCATTTGTAGGATTAAAGGAAGGAAAGCATTTATTTCAATATAAAGTTGACAATACGTTCTTTGAGTTATACAATTATAACGAGTTTGAAAAGTCTTCAATAAACGTTACTTTAGAGTTTGTAAAAAAAAGCACATTATTTGAGCTTGAGTTTACAGCCTCAGGAACTGTAAATGTTCCTTGTGATGTTACAAATGAGTATTTTGATTTAGAAATTACAGCAACTTTGCCGTTGGTAGTAAAATTTGGACAAGAATACAATGATGAGAATGAAGAGATTTTAATCTTGCCACATGAAGTATACCAATTTAGTGTAGCGCAATTTATCTATGAAATGATTGTGTTGGGAATTCCAAATAAAAGAGTGCATCCAAAAGTATTAGATGGCACGATGGAAATTGAAGCATTAGAACAATTAGAAATAAAAGAAGAGAAAACTGTTGAAACAACAGACCCAAGGTGGGATAAATTAAAGAATTTAATAACAGAAAAAAAGACATAAAATGGCACATCCTAAAAGAAAAATATCCAAAACTAGAAGAGATAAAAGGAGAACGCATTATAAGGCATCTGATCAACAGATTGCTACAGATCCTACAACAGGTGAGGCGCACTTATATCACAGAGCTCACTGGCATGAAGGTAAACTTTATTACAGAGGACAAATAGTATTAGAATCTGCAGCTGTAGAGGCTTAAAAACACAATTTATTTGTAGAGAAAACCCTCAATTTTGAGGGTTTTTTTTGTTTTATTACTAAATTTCATCCTTTTTGATGATTTTTAGACTTAAAAGTGGAATAATTTTCATTTCTTTGAAGTCCTAATCATTGGGATAATAAATCAATATTATGACAAAAATTACTGCAGCAATTTCAGCAGTTGGGAAATATGTTCCTGAATATGTTTTAACAAATAAAGAGTTAGAATCTTATGTAGAGACTAACGATGAATGGATTACTTCTAGAACAGGAATTAAAGAAAGAAGAATTTTAAAAGGAGAGGGTTTAGGTACTTCTTATATGGCTATTAAGGCTTGCGAAGATTTACTTAACAAAGCCAATATAGATCCTAAAGATATAGATTTGGTAATTGTAGCAACTGCAACGCCAGACCTACCAATTGCAAGCACCGCTGCTTATGTAGCCACAGAAATAGGAGCTACAAATGCTTTTGGGTATGATTTACAAGCTGCTTGTTCTAGTTTCTTATATGGTATGTCTACAGCGTCTGCATATATAGAATCTGGTAGATACAAGAAAGTACTTTTAATTGGTGCAGATAAAATGTCTTCTATTATAGACTATTCAGACAGAGCAACATGTATTATTTTTGGAGATGGTGCAGGTGCTGTTTTATTTGAGCCAAATAATGAAGGCTTAGGGCTGCAAGATGAATATTTAAGAAGTGACGGAATAGGAAGAGACTTTTTAAGAATTGAAGCAGGTGGTTCTCAAATGCCAACCACGGCAGAAACCGTAGCAAACAAAAAACATTTTGTTTATCAAGAAGGAAAAACAGTTTTTAAGTATGCTGTTTCTAACATGGCAGAGGTTGCAGAAAAAATGTTAACTAGAAATAATTTAACAGAACCAGACATTCAATGGTTGGTTGCGCACCAAGCAAATAAAAGAATTATAGAAGCTACTGCAAAAAGAGTAGGAGTTCCTGCAGAAAAAGTAATGATGAATATTCAGAAATATGGAAACACTACATCTGCAACTTTACCACTTTTATTAGCCGATTACGAAAGTCAATTAAAAAAAGGAGATAATTTAATTTTTGCCGCATTTGGTGGTGGTTTCACATGGGGAGCTGCCTATTTAAAGTGGGGATATAATTCATAATAACAATAATAACAACTAAACAATAAGAAAAATGGATATTAAGGAAATTCAAAATCTTATAAAATTTGTAGCTAAATCTGGCGCTAGCGAGGTAAAGTTAGAAATAAAAGATGTAAAGATTACAATTAAAACAGGTTCAGGAACAACAGAAACTACTATTGTTCAGGCACCAATGCAAGGTATGGCACCAATTGCTGTTGCACCGCTTGCACAACAACCAGTGCAAACTACAAGTGTAGAAACAGAAGATTCTAAATACATTACTATTAAGTCTCCAATAATTGGTACTTTTTATAGAAAACCGTCTCCTGATAAGCCAAACTTTGCAGAGGTTGGTACAGAAGTTAGTATTGGTGATACAGTTTGTGTTATTGAGGCTATGAAATTATTTAACGAAATTGAATCTGAAATTTCAGGTAAAATAGTTAAAGTTTTAGTTGATGATTCTTCTCCAGTAGAATTTGATCAACCATTATTTTTGGTAGATCCATCTTAACTTTAGAGCATTAGATTTTTTAAGTATTTAGAATCTAAGTGATTAAAAAATCCAATTATCTAATAAATCTAAATTTTAAAAGATGTTTAAAAAAATATTAATTGCCAATAGGGGTGAGATAGCACTACGTGTTATAAGAACCTGTAAAGAAATGGGTATTAAAACGGTAGCTGTATATTCTACAGCAGATGCAGAAAGTTTGCATGTTCGTTTTGCAGATGAGGCTGTATGTATTGGCCCTCCACAAAGTTCAGAATCTTATTTAAAGATGTCTAATATCATTTCTGCTGCAGAAATAACAAATGCAGACGCAATCCACCCAGGTTATGGTTTTTTATCAGAAAATGCAAAATTTTCTAAATTATGTGATGAGCACAATATTAAATTTATTGGAGCTACCGGTGAAATGATAAACCAAATGGGAGATAAAGCAAACGCTAAATCTACTATGAAAGCTGCGGGTGTACCTTGTGTTCCTGGTAGTGAAGGCGTTATTGTAGATTTTGCTGATTGTGAAAAAGTTGCATTAGAAACAGGTTATCCTGTAATGCTAAAAGCTTCTGCCGGTGGCGGGGGTAAAGGGATGCGTGCAGTTTGGAAACCAGAAAATTTAAAAGATGCTTGGGATTCTGCAAGACAAGAATCTAAAGCTGCATTTGGTAATGATGATATGTATATGGAGAAGCTTATTGAAGAGCCAAGGCATATAGAGATTCAAATTGTTGGAGATTCTTTTGGAAAAGCTTGTCATTTATCTGAAAGAGACTGTTCTGTGCAAAGACGTCATCAAAAGTTAACCGAAGAAACACCTTCTCCTTTCATGACAGATGAATTGAGAAATAAAATGGGCGATTCTGCTGTTTTAGCTGCGGAGTTTATAAAATATGAAGGTGCCGGAACTGTAGAATTTTTAGTAGACAAACACCGTAACTTCTTCTTTATGGAGATGAATACGCGTATACAAGTAGAGCACCCAATTACTGAAGAAGTTGTGAATTATGACTTAATTAGAGAGCAAATTTTAGTTGCTGCTGGTGTACCAATTTCAGGTAAAAATTACTACCCTAAAATGCATTCTATAGAATGTAGAATAAATGCAGAAGATCCGTATAATAATTTTAGGCCCGCTCCAGGAAAAATTTCAACTTTTCATGCTCCAGGAGGGCACGGAATTAGAATTGATACACACGTGTATGCAGGTTATATGATTCCGCCAAATTACGATTCTATGATTGCGAAGTTAATTACTACTGCTCAAACAAGAGAAGAAGCAATTAATAAAATGAAACGTGCATTAGATGAATTTGTAATTGAAGGCGTTAAAACAACAATTCCTTTTCATAGGCAGTTAATGGATCATCCAGATTACGTTTCAGGAAATTATACAACAAAATTTATGGAAGATTTTGTGATGGAATAAAGCTAATTTTAGAGCTTAAAGAATATTAAAAATAGAGAATACAGTTTGTATTCTCTATTTTTTTTTATCTTTAACTTAAAAAAAGTTGTTTATGAAAATTAGTAGAATTGACAAAACTATTATTAAAATATTGGTAAAAGATACAAGAGACTCAATTTTAAGTACGGCTAGAAAAGCAGGTATTTCTGTTGCTGCTATTTCCTAAATGTTAAGGGTGTTAGAAAAATATAAATTAATAGCAGGATATAGTGAGACACACAATCCTAAATCTTTAAGATTCTATGCCACTACTTTTGCTAGGGTTTATTTAGAAGTTTCAAATCAGATTTCTTCAATAATAAAAAGATTAAAAGAAATACCAGAAATCATCAAAAGTCTTTATGCTAAAAGTAATTGCGCTATTTTAATAAAAATTTTGTTGAAATATAATGAAGATTTAATACGTGTTTTAAATGATTGTATTTTATCATTAGAAAATATTCTAAGAATAGAAACCTTTGTTTCTTTAGAGCAACGAATAAAAATATAAATTAATATTTAGAATTTTGGAAACACCTAATTTAGATTATCTAAAACAAATTTCTGGAGGAGACATTGAATTTGAAAAGAGTATGCTAGCTGTTTTAAAGTTAGACTTTGCAATAGAATATGCAGCTATACAAGCAAATTACGAAAAGAATAATTTTGAGCAGCTTATTTTAGATATTCATAAGATAAAAAATAAAATAGGAATTCTTGGCATGAAAAAAAGTTTGGCCTTAGCTTCTGAATGCGAAAAAAGTATAAAGAAAGTTAAAAAAGAAAAATTTGATGATTTGCTGTTAATTCTCACAAAAATTAATGTATATTTAAACAATATATAGGCCCCTAATGTAATGAATTGTATAATTATTGATGATGACACATCCGCCCGACTAATTATTAGACAGTTGTGCAAAAATAGCAACTTAGTTGTAAAAGAAGAGTTCTCTTCTGCTGTAGAAGCAATTAAATACTTGAATTCTAATAGTATAGATGTTGCTTTTTTAGATATTCACATGCCCACTTTTTCTGGTTTTGATTTTATTAAGACATTAAAAACGTCATTAAAAGTTATTTTAACAACTTCAGATAAAAACTTTGCACTAGAAGCTTTTGAGTTTGATTGTGTTGTAGATTATATATTAAAACCTGTGGGTATAGACCGTTTTAACAAGTCTATTAAGAAATTATTTAACCTTCCTTTAGCACAGCTAGTAAATGAAGAGAATAATGAAAAACCAGAAAACATAGATTTTATTTTTGTAAACGTTGATAAGCGTTTAGTTAAAATAAAAATTCCTGAAATACTATTAATAGAGGCACGAGGAGATTATATTAGTATTAGAACAGACAAAAAAAGCTATGTAGTGCATTCTACCTTAAAAAAAATTGATAGTAAGCTGCCTTCAGATTCATTTTTAAGAATTCATAGGAGTTATATTATCAATACTTCAGAGATTATAGATATAGAAGATAATAGTGTTTTAATAAATAAACATATTATTCCTATTAGTAGATCTCATAAAACAGAATTAATTAAAAGATTAAACCTTTTGTAATAATAGTTTATCTAAGAAATTATGTCATTTAACCCTCTGCACATCTCGTTTATCGAATTTTAAGAAGCCAAAGTCCCCTGTTAAACTATCTTTGACATGTGTTTAGTAATAAACACGTTCATAGTGTTAGTTGAGTTAGAATACAATCGTAGGTTGGGGGATTTATTGATTGTGAAAATAGACCAAGATTAAGTTTTTGGTCTTTTTTTATGCTTTTTTTTTAATTATCTCTATCTTTTTTCCGTTTATATTCTGCTATTTCACCTCAAAACTTTAAATCTATAACTGTTCTAGTTTCTCTATAGCTACTATTAGTGTATAAAATGTATTTAATACTGTTTTTGAAGTATTTAAAGATGTTTGTGAAATTACAAATGGTAGCTCATAAAACCTTATTATTGTATAATAATTTAAGAAATTAAGAATAGAATATAGAATATATTCTTCCGAAATTTATTCACAAAACAACCAACAACCAACAACCAACAACCAACAACCAACAACTAAACTAATTAACTATGCAAATTATTACATTTCTAGGCTTTACAATACTTGTAGCAGTAATAGCTTATTTAAAAACAAGAAATACGGAAGAAGCATCTTCAGACGGATATTTTCTTGGAGGAAGAAGTCTAACCGCAGGTGTAATTGCAGGTTCGTTATTACTTACGAACTTATCTACAGAGCAAATTGTAGGTTTAAACGGTGCTGCATATCAAAGTGGTCTTTCTGTTATGGTCTGGGAAACATTAGCAGCCATTGCAATGGTAGTTACAGCCATGTTTTTATTACCAAGATATTTAAAAGGAGGGTTAACCACCGTTCCAGGATTTTTAGCAAAACGTTTTGATGTTACTACAAAAACACTAACATCTGTTTTATTTCTTTCTGGATATGTGGTCGTTTTGTTACCAGTAATTTTATATTCTGGTTCTTTAGCAATTAGTGGTATGTTCGATATCCCTGCATTACTAGGCGTTACGCATACACAATCTATTTGGATTTGTGTTTGGGGAATTGGAATTATTGGTTCTATTTATGCTGTTTTTGGCGGATTAAAAGCCGTTGCAGTATCAGATTCTATCAATGCTATTGGTTTATTAATTGGAGGAATTTTAATTCCGATATTCGGTTTAATTATGATTGGTGATGGGAGTCTTCTAGATGGTTTAAATATTTTAACTACAGAAAATCCAGAGAAGTTTAAATCTATGGGTGGTGCAACAGACCCAGTACCATTTTATACTATTTTTACAGGAATGATGCTGGTACAGTTATTTTACTGGGGAACGAATCAGCAAATTATTCAAAGAGCATTGGGTGCAAAAGATCTAAAAGAAGGTCAAAAAGGATTATTATTAGCATCATTTATAAAAATATTAGGGCCAATAATTGTTGTTTTACCAGGTTTAATTGCTTTTCATTTATTTGAAGGAAATTTAGAAAGTGCAGATAGTGCGTATCCAGAATTGGTAAGAAAAGTACTTCCAAGCGCTTGGGTTGGTTTCTTTGCAGCCGTATTATTTGGTGCTATTCTAAGTTCTTTTAATAGTGTTTTAAATAGTTCTGTAACGTTGTTTGGTATAGATGTATATAAGCAACACATTAATAAAGACGCAGATGAAAAAACAGTGGTAAAATATGGAAAAACATTTGGAGTTATTTTAGCAATTGCAGCCATGTTTATTGCACCATTAATTGCAAATGCAGGTAGCTTATTTGATTATTTACAAGAAATTAATGGAATTTATAGTATTCCTATTTTCTCTATTATTATTGTTGGTTATTTAACAAAATATGTACCTGCAATTGCAGCAAAAATAGGATTGGTTTCTGGATGTTTACTATACATAATTAGTCAATTTTTTATGCAACCATATTTTGTAAATACTGCTTTAGAGGTAGCTAAATCTTCAGGAGTAACTGATGTAGCAGCTTTGGCTTTAGTAGAAGCACAGGCATATCCACACTTTCTAGACGTAATGGCTATTTTATTTTTATTAAATGTGGTAATCATGTTAATTATAGGAAAGATAAAGCCAAGAAAAGACCCTTTTGTTCAAGAATATACAAAACAAGTAGACATTACTCCCTGGAAATACACAAAGCAAGTTGGTATAGCAATTTGTGTAATTGTAATAGGTGTTTATGTTTATTTTGCTTAAAATATAAAAAAGCCGTTTTGAGTTTTGAGAATAGGTTGCATCTTTAAAGTAAAGTTACTTTAGCATTATTTATCTAAATACAAAACGGTTTTTTTTAATACAGTTTTTACAATATTCCTTTCTTTTACTTAATTTTTATCTGCAGTATTTATCTTTTTAGAAATCGGTTCTATTTTTTGAAGCGAGGGTTCTCTTGAGAAAATTAACAAAAATTATATCTATTACTTTAAGCCTTTGATCTAAATACTGATGCTTTAGGATGTAATTACTACGTTTTAAATTAATATAAAATGTATTAAAAGAAAGCTATTTTTCGAAAACGGATGGTAAGAGGAAGTTTATAAAAACAAAAAACCGTTGAAAATCAAAAGATTAACAACGGTTATTGTACTGAAGGCGGGACTTGAACCCGCACGGCCATTACTGACCACTGGATTTTAAGTCCAGCGTGTCTACCAATTCCACCACTTCAGCATTGGTAATTTAAATAGAGCGAAAGACGGGATTTGAACCCGCGACCCCCACCTTGGCAAGGTGATGCTCTACCCCTGAGCTACTTTCGCAGTCATTATTTTTATAGAACTTTTGCTCCTCCTCTTGGACTCGAACCAAGGGCCCTCTGATTAACAGTCAGATGCTCTAACCAACTGAGCTAAGGAGGAGTTTGCTTCACATTTGTGATAAGCGAGTGCAAATATATCTTTTTTTAAAGTATCACCAAATTATTTTATAAATAAAAAACTTTTTTTTTAACCTATATATAGCTTAAAAATAAATATACTTTATGACAAAAATTGTATTTTTGTTATACTATTAAGCTTAATTAAAAGGCACAAAATATTATATGGACAAATTTTCGTTCTTAAACGCAGCACATACTGGCTTTATTGCAGATTTATATGATCAATATCTACAAGATCCAGATGCAGTTGAGCCTAGTTGGAGAAGTTTTTTTCAAGGCTATGACTTAGCTAATGAAAATTACTCTATTAAAGATGACGATGACAAGGAGGTAACTAAAAAAGTACCTGAAGAAGTTAGAAAAGAATTTTTAGTAGTAGACTTAATAAATGGATATAGAACACGTGGGCATTTATTCACAAAGACAAATCCTGTAAGGGATCGTAGAAAATACGAACCTACTTTAGATATTGAGAATTTTGGGCTTTCAAAAAATGATTTGAATAAAACTTTCTCTGCTGGAGAAGTAATAGGATTAGGTAAAAGAACTCTATCAGAAATCATTATACATTTAAAAAGAACCTATTGTGATTCTATAGGTGTGGAGTACATGTATATGCGAACTCCTGATAAGTTAAAATGGTGGCAAAATCGCCTGGTTAGTAACGATAACCATCCTAGTTATTCTTTAGATGCAAAAAAATACATCCTTTCAAAGTTAAATCAGGCAGTAACATTTGAGACTTTTTTACAAACTAAATATGTTGGTCAAAAACGGTTTTCTTTAGAAGGTGGTGAAACTTTAATTCCTGGAATTAGTGTTGCTTTAAGAAATGCTTCAGAGAAATACAATATTGAAGAATGTGTACTTGGTATGGCTCATAGGGGTCGTTTAAGTACTCTAGTAAATATCTTCAAAAAACCTGTTCGAGAATTATTTAGTGAGTTTGAAGGAAAAGACTTTGAAGATCAAAATATTGATGGTGATGTGAAATATCATTTAGGGTTAACGCTAAGTAAAACCTTTAGAGATGGTAAAAAGATTAAGATGAACTTAGTCCCCAATCCATCTCATCTAGAAACTGTAGCAGCAGTTGCAGAAGGTATTACAAGAGCTAAAATTGATAGAAAATATAATGGGGATGATAGTAAAATTCTACCAATTATTATTCATGGAGATGCTGCTATTGCGGGCCAAGGTATAGCATATGAAGTTACTCAAATGGCTAAATTAAATGGCTATAAAACTGGAGGAACAATCCATATTGTCGTAAATAATCAAGTTGGTTTTACAACTAATTATTTAGACGCTAGATCAAGTACGTATTGTACAGATGTTGCCAAAGTTACGTTATCTCCTGTTTTACACGTAAATGCAGATGACGCAGAGGCAGTATGTCATGCGATGGAGATGGCACTTGACTTTAGAATGAAATTTAAGTCTGATATTTTTATTGATCTTTTAGGTTACAGAAAATACGGTCATAATGAAGGAGATGAGCCTCGATTTACACAGCCAAAATTATACAAGGCAATTGCAAAACATAGTAATCCTAAAGATATATATGCAGATAAGTTAATAGCTGAAGGAAGTATCGATAAAAATCATTTATCTGAAATTACTTCAGAATTTAAAGGGATGTTAGAGAAAGAATTTGACGAGGCTAAAAAAGTAAAAACTTCCAAGGTTAAAGAATTTATGGAATCTACTTGGAAAGGCTTTATTCGTCAGAAACTTAAAGCAATGTTAGAACCTGTTGATACAAAATATGGTATAAATAACCTGAGAAACATTGCAAAAGTAGTATCTAGAGTTCCTGAAAACGTAAAGTTTGTAAGAAAAGCGGAACGTATTTTACAAGGAAGAGCTAAAATGGCGTTCGAAACTAATCAATTAGATTGGGGAATGGCAGAAAATCTTGCCTATGGAAGTTTAATGGAAGAAGGGTTTAATATTCGTATTTCTGGTCAAGATGTGGAAAGAGGTACCTTTTCTCATAGACATGCTATTTTACGAGATGAGATAACAGAAGAACGAATAAATCTATTAAATAAAAACCCGAAAAGTAAAGGACAAATGACGATTTATAATTCGTTATTATCTGAATATGGTGTTTTAGGTTTTGATTATGGTTACGCCATGGCAAATCCAAATACTTTAACTGTTTGGGAAGCACAATTTGGAGATTTTTCTAACGGTGCTCAAATAATGTTCGATCAATATATTTCTGCTGCAGAAGACAAATGGAAAATGCAAAATGGAATTGTAGTCCTACTTCCTCACGGATATGAAGGTCAAGGTTCCGAACATTCATCTGCAAGAATAGAACGTTATTTACAATTATGTGCAAAAGATAACATGACAGTTGCTAACTGTACTACTCCTGCAAATTTCTATCATTTATTACGTAGACAAATGAAACGTAATTATAGAAAACCTCTAATTGTTTTTACCCCAAAAAGTTTATTGCGTCATCCAAAAGCAGTAAATACTATAGAAGATCTAGCAACTGGCGAATTTCAAGAAGTGATTGATGACACACTAAATCCTAAAAACGTAAAGAAACTTGTTTTCTGTATGGGTAAATTTTATTATGATTTATTGGCTGAACGTGAAATTCTAGAAAGAGAAGATATCGCATTAATAAGAATAGAACAATTATTTCCTTTACATTTAGAAAAATTACAACAAGTAATCGATAGATATCCTAATGTTAAAGAATATGTTTGGGCGCAAGAAGAACCAAGAAATATGGGTGCATGGAGTTTTATGCTAGAACGATTTGATCTAGTAAGGTTAAATGTTCGATCACGAAAGTACTATGCGGTACCTGCAGCTGGTTCGAGTACAAGATTTAAAAAACGTCATAAAGCAGTTATTGATAGTGTATTTAATAATGAGTAATCGTATAAATATTAGAAGACACTTTTAATATTAAATTGAAAGAGAAAAATAAGTAATTAAATGCCGATATTTATTCAGCAAAAGTAAAACAAGAAACCATGAGTGTTTTAGAAATGAAAGTTCCTTCTCCGGGAGAATCAATTACAGAAGTAGAAATTGCAACTTGGTTAGTTGAAGATGGAGACTATGTTGAAAAAGATCAACCAATTGCAGAAATAGATTCTGATAAAGCAACACTAGAACTTCCTGCTGAAGAAAGTGGAATTATCACTTTAAAAGCCGAAGAAGGTGATGCTGTTAATGTTGGTGGAGTTGTATGTCTAATAGATACTAGCGCTGCGAAACCAACTGGGGTTGCACCTAAACAAACAGAGGCGCCAATGGAAAAAAAGGTAGATTTAGTTGAAGAAATAACAAAGGCAGCAACATATGCTGCTGGAACAGCATCACCTGCGGCTAATAAAATTCTAATAGAAAAAGGAATAGATACCAGTACTATAGAAGGGACAGGTAAAGACGGTAGAATTACAAAGGAAGACGCTATAAAGGCAGTTCCTTCTATGGGAAGTACACCTAAAAATGGTTCTCGTGGAACTGAGCGCAAGAAAATGTCTATGTTACGAAGAAAAGTAGCAGAACGATTAGTAGCTGTGAAAAGTGAAACTGCAATGTTGACGACTTTTAACGAAGTTAATATGCAGCCAATATTTGATTTACGCTCTCAGTTCAAAGAAGATTTTAAAATAAAACATGGGGTTGGTTTAGGATTCATGTCTTTCTTTACTTTAGCGGTTGTAAGGGCTTTAAAAATGTATCCTGATGTTAATTCTATGATTGATGGTGATTTTCAAATAAAACATGATTTTCATGATATTTCGATTGCTGTTTCCGGGCCCAAAGGATTAATGGTTCCTGTTATAAGGAACGTTGAGAATTTATCATTTAAAGGAGTAGAGTCTGAAGTTAAGCGTTTAGCAATAAAAGCTAGAGACGGCCAAATAACAATAGATGAAATGACGGGTGGAACTTTTACAATTACTAATGGTGGTGTATTTGGTTCTATGCTGTCAACACCAATCATTAACCCTCCACAGAGTGGTATTTTAGGGATGCACAATATTGTAAACAGACCAATGGCAGTAAATGGTAAAGTTATAATTCAACCAATTATGTATGTGGCATTATCTTATGACCATAGGATTATAGATGGTAGAGAATCTGTTGGTTTTTTAGTTGCTGTAAAAGAAGCATTAGAAAATCCAATAGAATTATTAATGGATAATAATACTATGAAAGCATTAGAAATGTAATCTAAAATTAAGGTTTATATATATTCAAAATCCCAAGCTTTTTGCTTGGGATTTTTTATGAAATAATATTTAATTATTTACCTTGCTTAAAAAAGCACAAATGCCAAAAAACCCTGAATTAGAACTTGCGCTACAATTTATTGATAAAACAGATAGAAATCTTTTTATAACAGGAAAAGCAGGTACAGGAAAAACTACTTTTTTACATCAAATTAAAAATGAGTCTCTAAAAAGAATGGTTATTGTAGCACCGACTGGTGTTGCAGCTATTAACGCTAAAGGAGTGACAATACATTCTTTTTTTCAAATGCCTTTTGGGCCTATTTTACCAAATCAAATTGCAAATACATCTAACCAACAACGTAAATTCTCAAAAACTAAAATTGATATTATAAAATCTTTAGATTTAGTAGTAATTGACGAAATCAGTATGGTTCGTGCAGATTTATTAGATGGAATAGATCAAGTAATGCGACGCTATAAAAACAGAGAAAAAGTATTTGGCGGTGCTCAAGTTTTAATGATTGGCGATCTACAACAATTAGCGCCTGTGGTGAAACCTAATGAATGGAGTTTACTCAAGCAGCATTATAACACTATATATTTTTTTAGCTCAAAAGCTTATCAAGAAGCAAATGTTATTTCTATCGAATTGAAACATATTTATCGTCAGAAAAATGAGGACTTTATTACGGTTTTAAATGAAATTAGAAATGATAATTTATCTATAAAATCTGCAGAAATATTAAATAACCGTTACAATCCTAATTTTTCACCTAGTAAGGATGATGGATATATTACATTAACAACTCATAATAATAGAGCGAATTTAATCAACAATTCTGAGTTAAATAAACTCAAAAATAAAAGCTGCTTTTTTAAGGCGGAGATTTCTGGAAAATTCAATGAAAATGCTTTCCCTAATTCAGAAATATTAGAGCTTAAGCTTGGTGCACAAGTAATGTTTATCAAAAATGATTCTTCGATAGAAAAAAGATTTTTTAACGGAAAAATAGGAGTTATTACAGATATATCTAGAGAAACTGTTACTGTTCAATGCGCTAATGAAATTGATAAAATTGTTACAGAAAAAGAAATATGGGATAATATCAATTATTCTATTAATGAAGAAACTAAAGAAATTAAAGAAGATCTTGTAGGCTCTTTTTCTCAAATCCCTTTGCGCCTAGCCTGGGCTATAACAATTCATAAAAGTCAAGGATTGACATTTGAAAAAGCAATTATAGATGCAGAAGCATCTTTCGCCCACGGACAGACCTATGTAGCACTCAGTAGATGTACCTCATTAGAGGGTTTGGTTCTAAAGACACCAATAACAAGTAGCGCTATTATAAATGACAGCACAGTAAGTGTTTTTAATCAAGGTGTGGAAAAAAATCATCCAGATGAGAAAATTTTAAATGACTCTGAAAAAAAATTTCAACTGAATTTAATTATAGAGTTATTAGATTATCAATCCTTTTTATACCCAATAACTAGACTGATTGATGTTTTCTACAAGAATAAAACAAGTATAAAAGGAGATGTAATTAATCACTTACAAACGATAAAAGACGACGGTATTGTAGCTTTAATGAAAGTTTCTGCAGGCTTTAAAAATCAACTTCTAACAATTTCTGAAAATAATGTTCTCCCAGAAGATAGTTCTATAGTTAAAGAGCGTTTTATAAAAGCTATTGATTATTTTTTAATTCAAACAAAGAATAATATTAAAAAACCTTTAGACTCTATTTCCTTTTCATCGGATAATAAAGCTGTTAAAAAAGATTTTAACAAGCAGTTTGAATCTTTAAATGAGAAGTTAGAAGAAAAATTATTTTTGCTTCAAAAAATGACTGATGGGTTTAGAGTGAATGAATATTTAAAAGTAAGGGCTAAAGCTGTTTTACAAAAAATTGAAGTTACAAAAAAGAAAAAAACTCCATCTAAGAGAGATCCAATTTTAGCTATAAAATTACGTGAACTTAGAGATGTAATTTCTAAATTAGAAAAAATTCCTCATTTTCAAATTTTTACGCAAGAAACATTATACGCATTGTGTGATGCTTTACCAAGAAATGAAAAAGATTTACTAAAAATAACCGGAATGGGTAAAATTCGTGTTACTAAATATGGTAAAGAGATTATAGATGCTATTGAAAGTTATTGCACCGAAAATGGTATTAATAAATTTAATGAGCAGAAAAAAGAAAATAAAAAATCTACAAAACAAATTTCTTTTGAATTATTTAAATCTGGCCTTTCAATAAAAGAAATTGGAAAAGAAAGAAGTTTAACGTTTGGAACTGTAGAAAGTCATTTAGCTAGTTATATTCCTTCAGGTGATTTAGATGTGTTAGAATTAATTCCTGTAAAAAAATATAAAAAAATCTTAAGGTCTATAGAAGAAACTAAATTTAAAAACTTGACAGAGCTTAAAGAAAAAGTAGATAAAAGTTTTTCTTTTATGGAGTTACGTATGGTTTTGATGTCTATGGAAATTTAGTTTACAAAACTATTCTATAAAAATATAATCATAAAAAACCGAGAAAATTCTCGGTTTTTATATGATTTAGTAAAGATTACTTCTGTATTTCTTTTGTGCTTAGGTAAAATTCTTCGTAAGTCTGTAATAAACTCATTAAAGCAGAAATCAAATCTTTCGTTTCTAATAAAACACTAAAATATAATGTTGTGTTTTTGGGACTCGTTTCGTCTGTTCTGATTCTTTCTACTTGTTTTTCAATAGAAGAAGAAACATCATTTAACAAAGCTTGTTTTTCAACTAAAACTGCATCTAATTTATCGAAAGTTCTATTTTGAAACACATCACTTACTTTCTGT
>Ga0308001_10000107_pt1 | contig 40458 bp, 27 predicted proteins | sample Neamet5_FD_203167 | JGI IMG/M metagenome (GOLD analysis project Ga0308001, IMG submission 203167) | Marine microbial communities from water near the shore, Antarctic Ocean - #5 | ecosystem: Environmental > Aquatic > Marine > Unclassified | place: Southern Ocean | collected 2014-06-04
TGCCCGTCGGTTGATCGAGCTGTTGGGGTAAATCCCGCTTTCCATTTCCAAGCATCAAAAACACCAACGCCCCGAACCAGTCGGGGCGTTGGATTTTTCTGGCGTCAGTGCGTTTTCACACGCTCTGGCATGCCGGGCTTTTTTATGCCTTTCACGCGAGTCACGCCATCCCGGCAGCGGGCAAACGGTAGATCCAGATGCGCCGCAGTACGGTCGAAAACTGTCCCCACAAGGTGCCGCAGTTGTAGTGCTGGCCATAGCGCTGAGCGATCAGGCGCACCTCACGCGCCAGTTCGGCATAGCGCCGCGCGGGCAGATCGGGGAACAGGTGATGCTCGATCTGATGGCTGAGGTTGCCGGTCAGAATATGCAGCAGCGGCCCACCGGACAGGTTGCTCGAACCGCGCAACTGACGCAGATACCAGTGCCCACGCGTCTCCCCTTGCAATAATTCGGGCGCAAAGACCGCCGCCTCCTCGGTGAAATGGCCGCAGAAGATCACCAGAAAGGTCCACAGATTGCGCAGCAGATTAGCCACCAGATTGCCGGTCAGTACGGCCAGTGCATTGGCGCCGAGCAGCAGGGCCAGCAGCGGAAACAGCAGATAGTCCTTGCCCCACTGCCGCGCCAGCTTGGCGCCGAACTGACGCGCCAGCGGACGCACCTCCTCCTTGCTGATGCGGCCTTTCACCAGCTTGTCCAGGCGCAGGTGCTGGATGGCTACGGCGTACTGGAACAGCAGCGCCTGGATCGTCACCCACAAGGGTTGCCAGCGGTAGAAGGGCTTCCAACGCTGCTCGGGGAACAGGCGCACCACGCCGTAGCCGACGTCATCGTCCATGCCCAGCACGTTGGTGTAGGTGTGGTGCACGTGGTTATGCGTATGCCGCCAGAAATCGGCCGGCCCGACGATGTCCCATTCGTACTGGCGCCCGGCGAATTCCGGGTCGTTCATCCAGTCGTACTGGCCGTGCATCACGTTGTGGCCCAGTTCCATGTTCTCGAGGATCTTGCCCAGCCCCAGCAACAACGTGCCGAGCAGCCAGGTCGGCGGAAACCAGCCCAGCATCAGCAGCGCACGGCCACTCCAGCAGCACAGGCGCACCACGCCACGCACACGGCGGATATAGCGCGCATCGGCCTCGCCCAGATCAGCCAGAGTGCGCTGACGCAACGCGTCCAGCTCCTGACCGAAGGCTTCGAGCTCGGCAGGGGTCAACTCACGATCAGGACGATTGCTCACAGGTCGATCTCCACATCCCCATGCGGGGCGCTGACACATAGACGGATGGGCTGCCCCGGCTCGGCGAACAGCTCACCGCTGCGCAGATCGCGCACCGTGCCGGCCAGCAGCAGGCAGGTGCAGCTGGTGCAGATGCCTTGGCGACAGCCATGAGCCGGGCGCAGCCCGCTGGCCTCGGCCTGCTCCAGCAGACTGGCATTGCCGTTGCCCGAAACCTGCTGGCCGCTACGCGCAAAGCGCAGACGAACCTCGCCGGTATCGGCCTCAGCCAGCACCGGCAGTGGACTGAAACTTTCCGCCTGCAGGCTGCGCCCGCGCCCGGCGTCGCGCCACCAGACGCACGCCTGATCGACGAAACCACGCGGGCCGCATATCAACAGGTGCGCGCCCGGCAGCGCCACCAGCTGTTCGGCCGTCAGGCGGCCACCCGTCTCGGCACTGAAGGCCCAGCGCACCTGGAAGTTGGTGTAGCGCGCAGCCAGCGCCTGCAGCTCTTCGGCAAAGGCCTGCTGGCCGTGACGACGCACCTGATGCAACAGCGTCACCGGCGCAGAGAAGCCACGCGCCAGTGCATCACGCAACAAACCGAGCAACGGCGTGATGCCACTGCCAGCCGCCAGCAACAGCACGGCGCCCTGCTCCTGTGGCCAGGCGAAATCGCCGAATGCCTGACCCAGCTCGACCACCTCACCCACCTCCAGATGATCGAGTAGCACATTGGACAGGCGCCCGCCTGGCTGGCGTTTGATCGCAAGCTCGATGCGCCCGTCGGCAGCCACCGACGTCAGGCTGTAGCTGCGCCCGTGACGCACGCCGTCCTGCTCCAGATAAACCTGGACATGCTGCCCGGCTCGCCAGTCCCGTGTATTGCCATTGCAGCGCAGCTCAATTGCCAGCACGTCGTCGGCCACCCAGCGGCGCGCCTCGACCCTGGCGAATACGCGGTTGAGGCGCAGCGCCGGGTGTAGCAGGCGCAAGCACAGATCGACATCCGCCTCACGCAACCAACCGGCCGCACAGAGTCGGCGCAGCGGTTGCAGACCGCGGGCGACATGCCGCGCCAGTGACAGGGAAAGCAGAGCCATAAGCAGAATCCAGTGAACACTTGTGCACAAGGCTGACAGATAGTCTGCATTTCAGTCAACAGTCGTTCACCGAACTACATCCGCGCGGTTCGACGCTGGCGCCGTGCATTTGCTAGAGTGCGGCATCGCTCAATGACCCGATTTCGCATGACGCCACGCGCCGAACAGAAGCAGCAGACTCGCCAGTCCCTGATGGACGCCGCCCTCACCTTGATGGAGAGCGGGCGTGGCTTTGGCAGCCTGAGCCTGCGCGAGGTGACGCGCGTTGCCGGTATCGTGCCCACCGGTTTCTATCGCCACTTCGCCGATATGGACGAACTGGGCCTGGCGCTGGTGGCAGAGGTGGGCGAAACCTTCCGTGCGGCGATCCGCCAGGTGCGCCGCCATGAGTTCGAGATGCGCGGCATGATCGACGCCTCGGTGCGTATCTTCCTCGCCGAAGTGGCTGCCAATCGCGCTCAGTTCCTCTTTCTCGCCCGCGAGCAGTACGGCGGTTCGCAACCGGTGCGCCAGGCCGTTGCGGCCCTGCGCGAACGCATCACCAGCGACCTGGCCGCCGACCTCAAGCTGATGAACCGTATGCCGCACCTCGACGATGCAGCGCTCGACGTGGTGTCGGATCTGGTGGTGAAGACGGTATTCGCCACCCTGCCCGAACTGATTGATCCGCCCGCTGAAACCCTGCCGGCGCACCTCACGGCAGAAGCCAAGGTCATTCAGCAGCTGCGCTTCATCATGGTCGGTGGCAAGCATTGGCTGGGCCCGGGCAAGCCTTCCGAGCAGCGCGCACCAAAATCGCGCACTAACAGCGAAAACGCACCAAATAAATCCTGACCGCCTCGCCAAGTTATCCACAGCACGCAGAAATGCGCTGCCTTGCGCCACTCTCCAGCCTTGGCAAGCCACTTGCACTATTTCCGGGCACATTGCCCCGGAATAAACACAGATGCTGGTGATCCACGCCCGAATCGCGCCGCAAAATACCTGCGACGCTGAACTGGAACTGACCTTCGAAGCGCGCAGCAAAAGCCGCCTGCGCTGTTTCACCACTGGCGGTGAAGAGGTAGGCCTGTTCCTCGAGCGCGGCCAACCGGCGCTGGCCGACGGCGAATGCCTGCAAGCCAAGGACGGACGCATCGTACGCGTAAGGGCCAAGGCCGAGCCGCTGCTGCATGTCACCTGCGCCAGCCCCTTCGAGCTGATGCGCGCCGCCTATCACCTGGGCAACCGCCATGTCGCCCTGCAACTGGGCGACGGCTGGCTGCGCCTGCCCGACGACTATGTACTCAAGGCCATGCTCGAACAGCTCGGTGCCACCGTCGCAGCCATCGAAGCGCCCTACCAACCCGAGCAAGGCGCCTATGGCGGTGGTCACCATCACTCCCATCACGGCGACGAAGAGTTCAACTACGGCCCGCGCCTGCACCAGTTCGGTGTGCGCAAGTGAGCCGAGCCACGCCGACTACGCGCACCGGGGCCTGGGCATGAAACCGGCCTGGGCATTGCTGCGCCTGGCCAGCCCGCAACTCCCCATTGGCGGCTACAGCTACTCGCAAGGCCTGGAATGGGCCATCGACAGCGGCCTGGTGCATGACGAAAGCAGCGCCGAACGTTGGTTGGTCGATCAGTTGCTGTTGAACCTCGCCCGCTTCGAAGCGCCGCTGCTGCTTGCGCATTGCCGTGCGGCGGACGAGTGCGACTGGACACGCCTGCAGGCGCTGGCCGAACAGCACCGCGCCAGCCGGGAAACCCGCGAACTGGCGCTGGAAAGCCGGCAGATGGGCTATTCGCTCAGGCAACTGCTCGAAGGCCTGCCCGAACTGGACGAGGCAGCGCGTGAAGCACTTGCCGCGCAGGACGAGCCCGGCCTGGCACTGGCCTGGGCGCTGGCCGCACGCGCCTGGCAGATCACCCCGGACGACGCTCTGGCTGCCTGGCTCTGGGGCTGGCTGGAAAACCAGCTGGCCGTACTGATGAAGGTGCTGCCGCTGGGCCAGCAGGCCGCCCAGCGCCTGACCAGCCGCCTGCTGCCGACGCTCGAGGCCGCCCAGCAGCAGGCCGCCAGCCTTTCTCCCGAACACTGGGGCAGTGCCGCCTTCGGCCTGGCCCTGGCGAGCATGGCGCACGAGCGCCAGTACTCGCGTCTCTTCCGCTCCTGACGAGGAAAATCAGCACATGAACAGCCAACCTCTGCGTGTCGGTATCGGCGGCCCGGTCGGTTCCGGCAAGACCGCCCTGACCCTGGCGCTGTGCCGCGCCCTGCGCGAGCGCTACAACATCGCCGTGGTCACCAACGACATCTACACCCAGGAAGACGCCCAGTTCCTGGTGCGCAACGAGGCCCTGGAGCCCGAGCGCATCATCGGCGTGGAAACCGGCGGCTGCCCACACACTGCCATCCGCGAGGACGCCTCGATCAACCTGGAAGCGGTGGAGCAGCTCAACCGCCGCTTCCCTGGCCTGGACCTGATCATCGTCGAGTCCGGCGGCGACAACCTGTCGGCCACCTTCAGCCCCGAGCTGTCCGACCTGACCCTCTACGTGATCGACGTATCGGCCGGCGACAAGCTGCCACGCAAGGGCGGCCCGGGCATCTGCAAGTCCGACCTGCTGGTGATCAACAAGGTCGATCTGGCGCCCATGGTTGGCGCCTCGCTGGAGGTGATGGAGCGCGACACGCTGAAGATGCGCGGCGACAAGCCCTTCGTCTTCAGCAACCAGAAAATCGGCCAGGGTCTCGACGAGATCATCGCCTTCATCGAACGCCAGGGCATGCTCACGGCGGCCTGATTCCCCATTCAAGGAGATACTCATGAATCTGCGCAAAACCCTCTACGCCATCGCTCTGTTCTGCACCCCAGCGCTGGCCTTCGCCCACCCAGGGCATGGCGACTCCGGGATCATGGCCGGCCTGGCCCACCCGGTGTTCGGCCTCGATCACCTGCTGGCGATGTTCGCCGTTGGCCTGTGGGCCGCGCAGCAGAATGGCGCAGCGCGCTGGGCGCTGCCGGCGACCTTCGTCGGCAGCATGCTGGTCGGCGGCCTTGTCGGCTTCGCCGGTGTGGAAATACCGCTGATGGAAACCGGCATCGCCGGCTCGGTGCTGGCCTTCGGCCTGCTGGTAGCCGTGGCTGCACGTCTGCCGATGGCGGTATCCGTCGCCCTGACCGCCCTCTTCGCCCTGACCCACGGCGTCGCCCACGGTCTGGAGCTGCCGGATCTGGCCAGCCCCTTCGGTTATGCCATCGGCTTTATCGTCGCCACGGCTGCGCTGCACGCCATCGGTTTCGCCCTGGTGCGCTTTCTGCCACAAGCAGCCGCACCGCTGGTACGCATCGCTGGCGCTGCGTCGGCCGCCACCGGTGTCTGGCTGCTGGCCAGCTAAGCGCCGATAGCTCCTGAGGTACAGGTCACCCATCGTGGGCGCCCGCGGCACACCCTACGCGATAGCGTAGGGTGCCGATGTAGACGCATACACCGCAGACACTGCCGGTAGCGATGCGCTACCGGCGTTTGCCGTTGCACTTGCCAACGCCCCTGCGCTGGGGCACAAAGTCCCGAACCGCTTTCGAGACCCGGCCCATGCTGCGCTTCACCCGATCTCTGCTCGTCCCGCTGCTGCTGATCGGCATCATCGTGCTGGTACTGACGCTGACCAGCCGTCAGGCGAGCATGCCTGCGGTGCTCGAAGACCTCGGCGAACGCCCTCTGGTGATCGCCCATCGCGGTGGCAAGGGGCTGTGGCCGGAGAACACCCTGTTCGCCTTCGAACGCGCCGCTGCCCTCGGCGTCGACATGCTGGAGATGGATCTGCACCTGAGTCAGGATGCCAAACTGGTGGTGATCCATGATGAAACCCTGGAACGCACCACCAATGGCCAGGGGCCGGTCGCGCACTTCAGCCTCGCCGAACTGCAAGCGCTCGATGCCGGCTACAAATGGACGGCCGATGGTGGCCAGAGCTATCCCTACCGTGGCCAGGGTACGCGCATCGCCGCGCTGGAAGAGGTGTTCGAGCGCTTCCCATTGATCCCCAAGGCGCTCGAAATCAAGGTGCCCGATGTCGGCATGGAAGCTGTGCTCTGCGAAATGCTGGCGGCTTATGACCAACTCGATCGAGTCATCGTCGGCAGCTTTCATGAGCGCAGCCTCAAGCGCTTTCGTGAGCTCTGCCCGGAGGTCGCCACCTCGGCGGGGCCGGTTTCGGTGCGCCTGCTGCTGGCGCTGAATTGGCTGGGACTGAGCGACCTGCTGTCACCCTCCTATCCAGTGCTGCAGATTCCTCCCCAGCACAGCGGCCTGACCCTGGCCACCCCGCGCCTCATGCGCAATGCACAGACGCGTGGCTTGCACGTACAGCTGTGGACGATCAACGAACAGCCGGAAATGCGGCGATTGCTGGAAATGGGCGCCAACGGTCTGATCACCGACTACCCGGATCGCGCCTTGCAGCTGCTCGGCCGCTCGACACAGCTCGGCGCGCTGCAGCCACAATGATGGCGAGCAATTCGCCACTTGCTCTTCGAGCCCACCCGACAGGTGCTTGATGGCCTTGCCACCAGCTTATCCACAGACCTGCCAACAAAATCCGGGGATAACCTGCTGTGCCGACAGAGCGGCCGGCGAAAATACTGGACAACTCGACCCGCCTTCGCTCTCGCCCGAGCCTTCAAAGGCGCTGATCAAAAAACCAGCAAAGCGCTGAAAGACCCGCCACATCGAGCCCTCAGCAATGCTTACAGCGCTTACCAACAAAACTATCCACAGACATCGTGGACAACCAACAACCGCCCAAAAAAGCCCTTCTAAATTGTCAACCCCCTGTGCACAAAGGAAAAATTCCGTTGCTCAAATATTCGTCAGCACGGTCTGAACGACGCACGACGAGGCCAGCAGAGGAGCACCACCAGCTTACCCACAGAGATACCCACAGACCCCGTGGAAAACTTTATTATCAGCGCCTGGCACGCCATCTGCTATGAACATCAGGCTTCCCTGCCCCCCTTGTAAGGACACTCCATGTTCAGCTTCTTCCTCGCCGCCATGCTCCTCGGCTTCGTCTTCAATGCCGCGCCGGGTGCCGTGTTCAGCGAAACCCTGCGCCGCGGGCTGCGTGACGGCTACAAACCGGCATTGTTGGTACAGATCGGCTCGCTGGTGGGCGATGCCACCTGGGCCGCCCTGGGCCTGACCGGCCTGGCTCTGCTGCTCGACAGCGCGCAGATTCGCTATCCGCTGACGCTGGCCAGCGCGCTCTACCTGGCCTGGCTCGGTTATCAATCACTGCGCGACGCCCATCGCCCGCCGCAACCCAGCGACGATGGTCAGGTCGCCGCCGGTAGCGCATTCGCTGCGGGCGCTACGCTGTCGCTGACCAACCCGCAGAACATCGTCTACTGGGCCGCCATGGGCGGGGCGATGGCGGCCATCGGCGTTGCCCAGCCAACGCCGACGCACCTGGCGGTGTTCTTCGCCGGCTTCATGGTGTCCTCGCTGCTCTGGTGCTTCATCTGCGCCGGTCTGGTGGACTGGTTTCGCCGCGCCGCGTCGCTGCTCTGGCACCGCCTGACTTACGCAGCCTGCGGCGTGGTACTGCTGGGTCTGGCCGGGATGAGTGCGATGGAACTGGTCTGAGCGAGCCGCGACTATCGCCATCATCGAAACAATCTAACGGCGCGGCGCCAGCAACGGGACTAGCCTGAACCACATGTCCCAGCGTCAGGAAGCCGCGCCATGTACCTCAACGATCTGCTCAAGCAATTGCTCGCCAGTTACGCCTGCGCCACCTGCGGCATTGATACGCGGCACTGATACTTGGTGCGAGCGCAGCGGCTGGTTACCCTTGGCTCATTTGCCCAAGGAGTCGTTGCATGTCCCTGCGTAGTGTCTGTGTCTTCTGTGGTGCCAGCCCTGGCGCCAGTCCCGTTTACCGCGAGGCTGCCGAAGCGCTCGGCCAACACCTGGCCGAGCGCGGCATTCGCCTGATCTATGGCGGTGGCGCCGTCGGCCTGATGGGCGTGGTCGCCGATGCGGCGCTCAATGCCGGTGGCGAGGTGATCGGTATCATCCCGCAAAGCCTGGAGCGCGCCGAGATCGGCCATCGCAACCTGACCTGCCTGGAAGTGGTGGACGGCATGCATACACGCAAGGCGCGCATGGCCGAGCTGTCAGATGCCTTCATCGCCCTGCCCGGCGGCCTCGGCACCCTGGAAGAGCTGTTCGAGGTATGGACCTGGGGCCAGTTGGGTTACCACGCCAAACCGCTGGGCCTGCTGGAGGTGAACGGTTTTTACAGCAAACTCGGCGATTTCCTCGATCATCTGGTCGCCGAGCGCTTCGTTCGCCCACAGCACCGCGAGATGCTGCAGATCGCAGGCAACCCGCAAAACCTGCTCGATGCCCTCAGCGAATGGCGACCCAGCGCGGCGCCGAAGTGGGTGGATCGCGCGCCCGTCTGAACCTGTACGCAGACATGTAACACAATGCTACGCTCTGCGGCTTCTCTCCCTACGGAAGCCGCAACATGGCCGGAAGCAGCCTGCTCGCCCTGATCGACGACATCAGCACGGTACTCGACGACGTCGCCACCATGACCAAGATCGCCGCGCGCAAGACCGCCGGCGTACTGGGCGACGACCTCGCGCTCAATGCCCAGCAGGTCACCGGCGTCAAGGCGGATCGCGAACTGCCGGTAGTCTGGGCCGTGGCCAAGGGCTCGCTGGTCAACAAGGCGATTCTGGTGCCGGCTGCGCTGCTGATCAGCGCCGTGGCGCCCTGGCTGGTGGTGCCCTTGTTGATGCTCGGCGGTCTGTTCCTCTGCTACGAAGGCGCCGAGAAACTGCTGCACAAACTGCTGCACAAGCATGAGGATGACGAACAACAGGCACACCTGGAAGCCATCGCCGACCCTGCCGTCGACCTGGTGGCATTCGAACGCGACAAGATTCGCGGCGCCGTGCGTACCGACTTCATTCTCTCCGCGGAGATCATCGCCATCACCCTGGGCACCGTCGCCACTGCCAGTTTCCTCAATCAGGTGCTGGTACTCAGTGGCATCGCCCTGCTGATGACCGTCGGCGTCTATGGCCTGGTGGCTGGCATCGTCAAGCTCGACGACGCTGGGCTCTACCTCAGCCAGCGCACCAGCGCCTTCGCCCAGGCCTGCGGCCGCGGCATCCTGCGCCTGGCCCCCTGGCTGATGAGGGCATTGTCGGTGATCGGCACAGCGGCCATGTTCATGGTCGGCGGCGGCATTCTCAGTCATGGCCTGCCGCCCGTCGAAGCTGCCGTGCATCACGCGGCGCAGTGGGTGGCGCAGGATGCGGGGCAGCTACTTTCTGCGCTGGTGCCGACGCTGCTCAATGGGCTGCTGGGCGTGGCCGCCGGTTTGCTCAGCCTGCCGCTGGTGAGCCTCGGTACTCGTCTGTGGCAGTTGCTGCGCCCATCCAGGACTCGTTGAGCCGGTCATTTCCTGATCAGCCGGCGGTACGCTTTGACAAGTGCGGCCGGCAAGTACTTTCCCCAAGCTTATCCACAGCTTGCTCCACGCTTTCCGGGGATAAGCCATGACAGCCGGATGGAAGCCTGCGGATTTTCTCCACCCGCCGCCAATCAATTCATTACAAAGGATTTTTTGCCCGACAGGTGCGCCCTGAACAAAACCTGACCAGCTTCCCAGAAAGGCCGCAGGATCAGGCTCTGGAGCGCCGTTGCAGAGCTTCTCAACAGAGTTACCCACAGATTGTCGGGATAACCTCACGTGGCGTTCGGTCGCACCCACGAGTACTGAAAGCTGTGCGAATCTGTCTATACCTGACCGGAAACTCAGAATCTGGAGGATTCACATGATGTTGCGTAACGCTGCTCTAATCGCTCTGCTCGGCCTGGCCAGCACCCCGCTGCTCGCTGCCGAATGCTCGGTGGATGTCGAATCGACCGACCAGATGACCTTCAATACCCAAGCCATCTCTGTCAGCAAGAGCTGCAAGACCTTCACCGTCAACCTCAAGCACACCGGCTCGCTGCCCAAGACCGCCATGGGCCACAACTGGGTGCTGAGCAAGACCGCCGACATGCCCGGTATCGCCACCGACGGCATCTCTGCCGGCCCGGACGCCAGCTACCTCAAGGCCGGCGACGAGCGTGTGATCGCCTATACCGATCTGATCGGCGGTGGCGAAAGCACTTCGGTGACCTTCGATGTCAGCAAGCTGGCGGCAGGCGAAGACTACAGCTTCTTCTGCTCCTTCCCTGGCCACTACTCGCTGATGAAAGGCAGTCTGGCCCTGGTCGACTGAGGCCGCCACAAACCGTGGGAGATGCGCCTGTCGTGTCCTCCCACGAACCTCATCCCAGCGGCAGCACCGTCACCTGCACGTCCGGGTCGTGGCTGCCGCCCCCCAGAATCACCCCACGCAACGGCGACACGTCGGAGAAATCCCGGCCCCAGGCCAGGGTGATGTGCTCCAGTGCCGGGCGCACATTATTGGTTGGGTCGAAATCCACCCAGCCCTGCCGCGGGCAATACAGCGACACCCAGGCATGCGAGGCGTCGGCGCCGATCAGACGTGGCTGGCCGGGTGGTGGCTGAGTCAGCAGGTAGCCGCTGACGTAACGCGCCGCCAGGCCGCGCGAGCGCAGGCAGGCGAGCATCAGGTGGGCGAAGTCCTGGCAGACCCCACGCTTTTCCTCCAGTACCTGCAGCAGCGGCGTCGCCACCTGAGTGGCTTCGGCATCGAAACTGAATTCGTCGAAAATCTTCTGCATCAGCGCCTGGCACGCCTGCAGCAGCGGGCGCCCCGGCGTGAAGCAATCGTCGGCGTAGTCGGCGAACACCTGCTCGAGATGCACGTAGGGCGACTCGAAACGATAGCGAGCCGCCTCCAGCAACGCAGGTTCCATCCGTTTACCGCTGTAGCTGAGCGCGGCGCACGCGGCCTCCCAGTTCGGCGAGTCGTCCAGCTCCAGCGGCGCACGCGCCAGTACCTCGACGCGCAACCGCGCGCTGACGACCAGCGTCTCATGCGGGCGCTCGAACACCAGCCGGGTCAGCGGGTTGCCGAACACATCCAGACCGTCGCGACGCTGGCAGGGCTGCGGGTCGATGCGCAGCTCCCGTTCATGGCAACGCTGCCAGGGGCATTCGCGCGGCCACAGGTGCGCCAGCTGCTGGGCCAGGGAAACCGGCGCCGAGTATCGGTAATGGGTGTCGTGAAGCACCTGATACAACGCGCTGCTCATGAGGATTGCGTCCGCTGGCTGACATCGACATGGGCGAAGAAACGCAGCCCGAGATGATCGGATACCGCGCCAGCGGCCTCGCTGATGGCCACCAGCAAATCGGCCAGGCCTTCGAGCACCGCGCGGGTACTACCGGGGCCGAACAACGGGTTTTCCAGGCTGGCCAGGCTGAAGGCCGTGAGTTGCTCCTCCAGATAAGCCAGGTAACGCTCAGCGGGCAACTCGAAGCGCTCGTGAAGCCCTTCCAGCGAACGCAGCAGGGTGCGCATCTGGAAGATCACGGCGTGCGGGTTCTGCTCATCGAGCAGCAGCAGGTCGAGCACCGGAATCAACTGCGCCGAGGCCAGGTAACGGGTGCGGTAGGTGATGCTGCTGTTGCCCAGCTCCAGCAGCCACTCCAGTGCCGACTGATCGGTGGCCGAACCGCTGCGCAGGAAGCCGGCGAAGCTGTCGCAGAGAAACTGCAAACGCTCGATATAGCGGCCGAGCATGAGAAAGCGCCAGCCGTCGTCGCGGGTCATGTCGTCGAGGGCGAAGCCCGACAGCGCCGCAAGCGACATCAGCAGGCGGTTGAGAAAATCCAGCAGTTCACCGAAGTCGGCCGGTTGGCCTTCAAGCAGCTGCGCCTCGCGCTGCAATTCCACCAGCGCCTGCCAGTTGGCCTGGGACAGCTTGCCGCGCACGCTGCCAGCGGCCCACTGCAAGCGCTGCAGATTGGAGCGCAGGCTGGCCGGCCAGTCGCCGCCGAGCAACGCCTGCAACAAACGCTCGGCCAGCTCGCCCTCTTCGGGTTCTGCCAGCAGGCCCAATTCCTGCGCCAATGCCAGCGCGCTCTGCAGCGCCTGCGGGTCGTCATCGTCATCGACGTAGCGCGCCAGCATGATGCGCAGCAGGCGCGCATTGCCCTCGCAGCGCTCGGCGTAACGACCGAACCAGTACAGGTTCTCCACCACGCGTGAAGGCAGGAAGGGGTCGCTGCGCACCAGGTCGGCAGTGCCCAGGGTGCGTTGCGTCTGCCAGGGCTCGCCACCGCTCTGCCGCGTGCCGAGTACCCAGGTGTCCTTGCTCGCCCCGCCACGCTGCATCGACACCACCTCGGCATCGGCCTCGGCGGCCACGCGGGTCAGGCCACCCGGCATCACCCGGTAGCCATCGGCGCTGGCCACGGCGAACACGCGCATGCCGATGGCCCGCGGCTGCAAACCGCTGCCATCCCACACCGGCGCCTGCGACAACTTGGCCCGCGCCTGCGCCACGTAGGCGTAGGGTCTCTGTTTGAGGCGCGCGGCCAGCTTGGCGCGCTGCGCCTCGTCCAGGTCACGACCGAACACCGGCGTGAAGCTCTGCGAGGGGAACGCCGGGCGCACCAGCAACTGGTCGAGTTTCTCCAGCGCCTCGTCCAGCACCGGCGGCTCGCCGCACCACCAACTGGCAATGGACGGCAATAGCAGTTCCTCACCCAACAGGTGCTCGCTGATCGCCGGCAAGAAACCGGGCAGACCGGGCGACTCCAGCACGCCGCTGCCCAGGGCATTGGCTACCAGCACGCGACCACGGCGCACGGCTTCGAGCAGGCCGGGCACGCCGAGGGCGGAATCGGTGCGCAGCTCCAGCGGGTCGCAGTAGTCGTCGTCGAGGCGGCGCAGCACCGCGTGCACGCGGCGCAGGCCGGCCAGGGTCTTGAGGTAGAGGGTGGCGTCGCGCACGGTCAGGTCGCTGCCTTCGACCAGCGGGTAGCCGAGCTGGCGCGCCAGGTACAGGTGCTCGAAGTAGCTCTCGTTGAAACGCCCCGGCGTCAGCAGCACCACCAGCGGCGTCTCGCCCCCACTGGGCGCCTGACGCGCCAGGGTGTCCTGCAGGGTACGGAAGAAACCGGCCAGGTACTGCACGCGCAGGTCGCGGTACAGCTCGGGGAAGGCGCGGGAGACGATCTGCCGGTTCTCCAGCGCGTAGCCGGCGCCAGAGGGCGCCTGGGTACGGTCGGCGGTGACCCACCAACGGCCGTCCGGCGCACGGGCAAGATCCACCGCATACAGGTGCAGCCAGGTGCCGCCCGGTGCCTGCATGCCCTGACAGGGCCAGAGGAAGTTGTTATGGCCGAACACCAGCTCGGTCGGCAGCAGGCCTTCGGCAATCAGCTTCTGCGGGCCGTAGAGATCGGCCAGCACGCGGTTGAGCAGGGTCGCACGCTGCGCCACGCCGGCGGCGATCTGCTGCCACTCGTCAGCGGGGATCAGGTTGGGCAGCAGGTCGAGTTCCCACGGACGGTCGGCGCCATCCGGGTCGGCATAGACGTTGTAGGTAACGCCGTTTTCCTGGATCTGCCGCGCCAGCATGGCCTCGCGCTGCGCCAGGTGCTCCGGGCGGCTGCGTGCCAGTTGCTCGTAAAGCCGGCGCCAGTGCGGGCGCACGTTGCCCTTGGCGTCGAGCAGTTCGTGGTAGGCGCCGTTAGGCGGCGGGTAATCGGCTAGCAGGTCGTGCATGGCAGGCTCGAAAAGGTTTGGCGCAAGGCGTTCCCTGTAGGAGCCCGCTTGCGGGCGATGCTTTTATGCGTGCATCGAATCGCCCGCAAGCGGGCTCCTACGGGTTGTTCAATCAAACGCGACGCAGATCCAGGGTCATCGGCAGTTCATTATTGTCTATCGGCTGCATGACAGGGCGCTTGCCTGGGCTGTGGCCCAGGCGGAAGAAGCGTGCCAGGCGCCGGCTCTCGGCCTCGTAGGCGTTGACCGGCAGGCTGTCGTAGTTGCGACCGCCCGGATGCGCCACATGGTACTGGCAACCGCCCAGCGAGCGCTGCATCCAGGTGTCGATGAGGTCGAACACCAGCGGCGCATGCACACCGATGGTCGGTTGCAGGCAACTGGCCGGCTGCCAGGCACGGAAACGCACGCCAGCGACGAACTCGCCGACCTTGCCGGTCGGGCGCAACGGCACCGGCACGCCGTTGCAGGTCAGCACGTAGCGATCCGGCGCCATGCCGTTCACCTTCACCTGCATGCGCTCCAGCGACGAGTCGACGTAACGCACGGTGCCGCCGACCGCGCCCTCCTCGCCCAGCACGTGCCAGGGCTCCAGCGCCTGGCGCAGCTCCAGATCGATACCCTTGACGGCAAAATCACCGGCCTTGGGAAAACGGAACTCCAGATGCGGGGCGAACCACTCACTGCGCAGGCGATAGCCGAAGGCGCCCAGCTCTTGCAGCACGTCGGCGAAATCCTGCTCGATGAAATGCGGCAGCAGGAAGCGGTCGTGCAACTCGGTGCCCCAGCGCACCAGTTTCGCCGGCTGGTAGGGCTCCTGCCAGAAACGGGCGATCAGCGCACGCAGCAGCAGTTGTTGGGCCAGGCTCATCTGCGCGTGCGGCGGCATCTCGAAGGCGCGTAGCTCGAGCAGGCCCAGGCGGCCACTGGCCGAATCCGGCGAGTACAGTTTGTCGATGCAGAACTCGGCGCGGTGAGTGTTGCCAGTGACGTCCACCAGCAGATTGCGCAGCAGTCTGTCGACCAGCCACGGCGGGCAGTCGCGCCCCGGCTCGGGCATCTGCGCGAAGGCAATCTCCAGCTCGTACAGCGCGTCGTTGCGCGCCTCGTCGACACGCGGCGCCTGCGAGGTGGGGCCGATGAACAGACCGCTGAACAGGTAGGACAGCGACGGATGGTTGTGCCAGTAACTGATCAGGCTGCGCAGCAGATCAGGGCGGCGCAGGAAGGGCGAATCCCCCGGCGTGGCGCCGCCGAGGACGAAGTGGTTGCCGCCACCGGTGCCGGTGTGGCGCCCGTCGATCATGAACTTCTCGCTGGACAGCCGCGACAGCCGCGCCGCCTCGTAGAGAAACTCGCAACGCTCGACCAGTTCATCCCAACCGGCAGCCGGGTGGATGTTGACCTCGATCACGCCTGGATCGGGCGTGACGCGGAAGAACTGCAGGCGCGGGTCCAGCGGTGGCTCATAGCCTTCCAGCAAGACCGGACACTTGAGTTCGGCAGCTACGGCTTCGATGGCCGCGACCAGCTCCAGATAGTCTTCGAGATGGCTCAGCGGCGGCATGAACAGATACAGGCGCCCCTCGCGCGGCTCGGCACACAGTGCGGTGCGCACGATACCGGCAGCCGATTGCCCACTGGCCGGGCGCGCGCTCTGCGGGCCGGCACTCGCGCCGCGCCAGACACCACGCAACTGACGCTGGATCTGCGCCGGGCTGGGCAGCGGCGGCAGCGCCTGACTGGGGTCGACCGGATTGACGTAGGGGTAGTCGGCCTGACTGACCCAGGGCAGCGAATCCAGCGGCAGGCGATAGCCCAGCGCCGAATCACCAGGCAGCAGGCGGCAATGTTCGTCACGCAGAAACCAGCGCCCACTTTGCCAGCCCTCGCCGACCACCTGACGCGCCAGCGGCAGCACATGACCCACCACCGCGTCGAGTCCCTGATCGAACACCTTGCGCAGACGCTCGCGCTCCAGCGGGTCGCTCAGGCGTGGATCGTCCGGGGTGACGTTGTCCGGCAGCTTGCGCTCGCGCCACAGGTAGTAGAACCAGTCCTCATAGGCCGGAAAAACGTTGCCGGCATCTACGCCCAGATGCGCCGCCAGGGTGGCAAGAAAACGCGAGGCCGTTTCTGCCGTAGCGCCATAACCACGCTTCTCGTCGGCCAGCAGCTTGGGATCGTGCCACAGCGGTTCGCCATCGCGGCGCCAGAAACAGTTCAGCGACCAGCGCGGCAACTGCTCGCCGGGGTACCACTTGCCCTGGCCGAAATGCACCAGCGCCTTGGGCGCGTAGTGACTGCGCAGGCGGTAGAACAGGTCGGCAGCCAGGCGGCGCTTGTTCGGCCCAAGTGCGGCGGTGTTCCACTCATCGTCATCGGGGTAATCGAGGGCGACGAAGGTCGGCTCGCCGCCCATGGTCAGGCGCACGTCGTGTCTGTGCAGGTCATCGTCGATCTGCTGGCCCAGCGACTGGATCGCCTGCCATTGCGCCTCGCTGTAGGGTTTGGTGACGCGTGGTGCTTCCCACACACGCTCGACGCTCATCAGGTGCTCGAACGCCACCTCGCACTCGTCCAGCCCGCCGGTGATCGGCGCCGCCGAGGATGGCTCCGGGCTGCACGCCAGTGGAATGTGGCCTTCGCCAGCAAACAGGCCTGAAGTGGGGTCGAGACCGACCCAGCCGGCACCAGGCAGGTACACCTCGCACCAGGCATGCAGGTCGGTGAAGTCCTTGTCGGTGCCGGATGGGCCGTCGAGGGCTTTGACGTCGGCAGTGAGCTGGATCAGGTAGCCGGAGACGAAGCGCGCCGCCAGGCCCAGGTGACGCAACAGCTGCACCAGCAGCCAGGCCGAATCGCGGCACGAACCGGCGGCCAGCTCGAGCGACTGTTCCGGCGTCTGCACGCCCGGCTCCATGCGGATCAGGTAGCGGATGTCCGCCGACAGGCGCTGGTTCAGCTCGACCAGAAAATCGATGCTGGGCACCGGCTCGCGGGAAATGCCGGCCAGGTACTTGGCGAACAGCGGCGTGGCCGGCAGCTTGACCAGATATGGCGCCAGCTCGCGCTGCTCACTCTCGGTGTAGGCGAAGGGAATGCGCTCGGCATAGGGTTCGAGGAAGAAGTCGAAGGGGTTGAACACCGCCATCTCGGCGACCAGGTCCACCTCGACCTTGAACTCGCGAGTCTTCTCGGGAAACACCAGGCGCGCCAGGTAGTTGCCCTGCGGGTCCTGCTGCCAGTTGATGAAGTGCTGGCCCGGTTCGACCTTCAGCGCATAGGAAAGGATGCGTGTGCGACTGTGCGGCGCCGGCCGCAAACGTACGACTTGTGGCCCAAGATTCACCGCACGGTCGTAGCGGTAGTGGGTGACGTGGTGCAGCGCGACATGAATCGACACGGCGGCCTCCTGCTAGCCTGGACGATACTCAGTGCAGCGCAAGACTTATGCCAGGGCTCAGACCACGCGCCAGCTAGGCCGGCCAGACAGCCCACGCACCAGAAGCAGGCCGTGCGCGCACCAGAGTCGACATAATGCACCATATGGATGCGCAGTTACGGCCAATTTGCCGGGCCCGACTTCTGCCGTAGACTGCGCTGACTTCATGCAAGGACGTATGCCATGCCGCGCCACAGCCCTCTTTCGACCCTCCTTGGACTGCTGTTCTTGGCGTTCAGCCCACTACTCTGGGCCGACGACCCGCTGCTCGATTCACCGACTCCCACCGCCACCCAACCCGGTGAGCGCCAGGTGCGCGGCGTGTTGCGCGCGCAAAACCAGGCGGTACTGTCCAGCGAACTGCCTGGCCGCATCATCGAAATGCCGTTCAGCGATGGCCAGGATTTCAACAAGGGCGACGTTCTGGTGCGCTTTGACTGCAGCGCTTACCAGGCCCAGCTCAATGCGGCCCAAGCCGCCACTCGCGCCACCCGTGAAGAGCTGAACCACAAGAAGCAGTTGGCCGCCCTCAATTCGGTCGGCCGCTTCGAAGTGGCGCTGGCCGAGGCTCGGCAGGCCCAGGCTCAGGCGGAAACCCAGGTGTATCAGGTACAGGTGAAGCGCTGCAGCGTCGTCGCTCCCTTCAATGGCCGTGTGGTTCTGCGCCGCGCGCAACCCCACGAAAGCGTGGCCAGTGGTACCCCACTGCTGGATGTCGTGGATAACGGCACGCTGGAAATTTATCTGCTGGTGCCGTCCAGTTGGCTAAGCCGCCTGCAGCCGGGCCAAACCTTCGACTTCACCCCCGACGAAACCGGCCAGCCGCTCAAGGCCACGGTCAAGCGCCTGGGTGCGCGTATCGATGAGGGCAGCCAAACCCTTCTGCTGATCGGCAGCCTGTCCGACGATGCCAAGGGCCTGCTCGCTGGCATGAGTGGCACGGCCCAGTTCCAGGTGGCGGAATGAACGCACCGCTGCCCAGCACGGCCGAACGCGTATTCGCCCGGTTCCTCGGGCTCGAGCAACAGGCGCGCAAGGCCGGTAATACCGAGCAACTGGCCTTCGCCATGGTCAATGACGGCCAGGCACTGTTCGGTTTCCGCCACGCCGCCCTGCTGATCGCCGGCAAGGTGCAGGCATTGACCGGTATCAGCGTGGTGGAAGCGCATGCACCGTTCGTGGCCTTCGTCGAACGCGCCACCTCGGCCTTGCTCAAGCACGGCCGACTGGGTGAGGGCCACAGCGTCGACCCTGCCCAGTTGGACGAGCAGGCCCGTGCCGACATGAACGACCTGTCCGCCCCGCATGCCTATTGGCTGCCGCTGAAAAGCCGCAGCGGTGAAACCTTCGGCGGCCTGTGGCTGGCTCGTGACACCCCCTTCAGCGAAGCGGAGCAATCATTGCTCAGGCAGTTGGCCGATACCTACGCCCACGCCTGGCTGGCGCTGCAACCACACAAGCCCTGGCGCATGCGCTGGCCGCGCAAGAAGTTGCTGGCCGTCGCGGCGGCGCTCTCGCTCCTGCTACTGATCCCGGTACGCCAGTCGGTACTGGCACCTGCCGAAGTCGTCCCGCTGGGTGGCCGGGTGGTCGCCGCGCCGCTGGATGGCGTGATCGCCGAATTTCTGGTCAAGCCCAATCAAAGTGTCGCCGCCGGTGACCTGCTGGTGCGCTTCGAGGCCACCAGCCTCAAGGCCCAGGCCGATGTAGCCGAACGCGCCCTGGGCGTGGCCGAGGCCGAACTCAAGGCCAACAGCCAGCGCGCCTTCGCCGATGCCGAATCCAGCGCCCGCCTCGACCTGCTGGCCGCACGCGTCGAACAGAAGCGCGCCGAACGCGACTATGCCAGGCAACTGCTGGCGCGCAGCGAAGTACGCGCCGAGCGTTCAGGCATCGCCGTTTTCGCCGACGCCGAACGCCTGACCGGCAAGCCCGTGCAGACCGGCGAACGGCTGATGCAGATCGCCGACCCGAGCCAGGCCGAATTGCGTATCGAGCTGCCGGTGGGCGACGCCATCGCCCTGCAGCCTGGCGCCGAAGTAGCGCTGTTTCTCGACAGCGACCCACTCAATCGCCATGAGGCTCAGTTGGAGCGTTCCGCCTATGAAGCACAGACCACCGCCGCCGGGCAATTGGCCTACCGCCTGGATGCGCGCTTCGTCGATACCCCACCACGTGTAGGGCTGCGTGGCACTGCCAAACTGTTCGGTGATCGTGCGCCGCTGGCCTATTACCTGCTGCGCCGGCCTCTGGCCGCGGCCCGCCAGAGCCTGGGTTTCTGATGCTGCCTGCCCTGCGCCCCGATCTGCAGCTTTCACCGGCGGCGCCTGGCCTCGACGGCGCCCCGCAATGGACGCTGGCCGACCCGTTACGCGGTCGCTACTTCAAACTCGGCGCCGCCGCCGTGCGCCTGCTGCGTCACTGGACACTGGGCGAGCCGCAGCGCGTATTGGCGGCCGCCAATGCCGAGCCTGGCCTGCCCTTGGGTCAGGCCGAACTCGAGGACATGCTGCGCTTTCTCAGCAGCCATGACCTGATCGCCGCCCTGGACGAAAACCAGCGTGCCAGCTACGCGATGAAAGCCGCCGCCCAGCGCCAAAGCCCGTGGAAGCGGGTATTGCATCAGTATCTGTTCTTCCGCATTCCGCTGTGGCGGCCCGATCCCTTCCTCAATCGCGCCTGGCCCGTGCTCGAACGCCACGGCCCCTGGCTGCTGCGCTGGGGCCTGCCGCTGGTCTTTGTACTGGGCTTGTTCCTGGTGATGCGCGATTGGCAGCGCTTTCTCGCCACCTTCCCCCACCTGTTCAGCCTCGGCGGCGCATTGGCCTTCGGCATCGCGCTGACCTTCGCCAAGCTCTGTCACGAATTCGGCCACGCCTTCATGGCCAAGCGCGCCGGCTGCCGGGTACAGAGCATGGGCCTGGCCTTCATGGTGCTGCTGCCGATGTTCTACACCGATGTCAGCGATGCCTGGCGCGTGCGCGACCGGCGTTCGCGACTGCTGATCGGTGCAGGCGGCGTGTTCGCCGAGCTGCTGCTGGCGGTGCTGGCATTGCTGGCCTGGTCATTGCTGCCGGACGGTCCCTTGCGTACCTCGGCCTTCATGCTGGCCAGCGCGACCTGGATCACCACCCTGGTGATCAACCTCAATCCCTTCATGCGCTTCGATGGTTATTTTCTGATCAGCGATCTGTGGGGTGTGGATAACCTGCAGAACCGTGCCTTCGCCCTGTGTCGCTGGCGCCTGCGCGAAGCCCTGTTCGGCTATGGCGAACCGGCACCGGAACCCTGGTCACCCAGCATGACCCGGCGTCTGCTGATCTGGGGCTACGGCTCCTGGATATGGCGCGCGATCCTGTTCCTCGGCATCGCCCTGGCGGTCTATCACCTGTTCTTCAAAGTACTCGGCATCTTCCTGATGGTGGTTGAGCTGCTGTGGTTCATTGGCCTGCCCATCTGGCGCGAGCTGGGCGAATGGTGGCAACGCCGTGAACAGGCCGACTCACGCAAGGTGCTGATTACCGGCCTGAGCCTTGGCGCGCTGCTGCTGGTGCTAATCGTGCCCTGGCGCAGCTCGGTGGAAATCCCTGCAGTGCTCGAAGCCTCACGCACCAGCGCCCTGCATGCGCCGGTGGCCGCGCGCTTGAAAGCCGTGCACGTGCAGGACGGGCAGAGCGTGGCGGCCGGTGACCTGCTGCTGGAACTGGATTCGCCCGACCTGGACTCGCGCCAGGCCATCGTCCGGCGCGAGACCGAAATTCTTCAGCTGCAACTGCGCCGCCAGTCCGCACGCAGCGAAACGGCGGCCGATGCGGGCATCCTCGAACAACGCCTGGCCGAAGCAGTAGCCGAGTACCGCGGCCTCGCCGCCCAGCGTGAGCGCCTGCAGCTACGCGCAGCGCAGGCTGGCGTGGTACGCGACCTGCAACGCGACCTGAGCGCGGATCGCTGGCTGCACCCTGCCGAATCACTTGCCCGCATCGTCGAGCCGGGACTACGCCTGCGCGGCTATCTGGCCGAAGAAAATCTCTGGCGGATCGAAACGGGCAGCGAAGGACGCTTCATCGCTGACGACCCGGCACGCCCGGCGGTGAAAGTGCGCCTGGACGAAGTGGACGCCACCGGCGTCGCCTATCTGGAACTGGAAGCGCTCAGCTCGGATCACGGCGGTCCCATCGCCGTACGCCGTGACGCACAGCGCCGCGCGGAACCTGTGCAAGCACAGTACGGCGTACGGCTGACGCTATTGGATAACGACATCCATCCCGATCACCCACTGCGCGGCGTGGTGATACTGGACGGAGAGCGGCAGTCGCTGCTGGGCGCGGCCTGGCGGCGGATCGCGGCGCTTGGTGTGCGCGAGAGTGGTTTTTAATTATTGGTTTTCACGCACCGTCAGATGCCGACCTGGCGGCCATTGACAGCTAGACTCAAAGCGATCCTAATCCATCCACCCATCTAATGGCACGATGCGATCAAAGGGAGCTACGTCATGTTCTGGAATAATAATAAGTCATCGCCTCAATCCACAATCGCCACACCCAGAGCACCATTGGCCATCTCCCTGGAACCACGCATGCTGTTCGACGGCGCGGTGGCCGCCACCGTGGCTGATGTAGCCACGACGACAGCCGATGCCAGCCAAGCGCAAAGCGCCGACGACAGTTCGCAACATGCCACTGAGGCTGTAACGCCGCCGGCTGCCAGCAGCGATCAGCGCCAGGAAATAGTCTTTGTCGATGGCAAGCTGCAGGATGCCCAGCAACTGATTGCCGGATTGCCCAGCGGCACAGAGGTCGTGGTGCTTGATAGCAGCAAGGACGGCCTGCAACAGATCGCCGACTACTTGAAAAATCGCTCCGACGTTGACGCCATCCACCTCCTGAGCCATGGCACGGAAGGCACGGTCGAGCTGGGTAATACCTGGCTCAACAGCCAGAACATCGGTCAGCACGCCGAACAGCTAAATGCCATTGGCGCAGCACTGGCAAGCGATGGCGACATTCTTATTTATGGTTGCAATACCGGCGAAGGCACGCAAGGCGCGACGCTGCTTAGTGAGCTGGCTCGCTTGACCCAAGCGGACGTGGCCGCCTCCGACGACGCAACCGGGGCGACCAGCAAGGGCGGCGACTGGCTATTGGAGCGCCAGGTGGGGGAAGTTGCCACAGCATCTCTAAGCCTGGGCAGTTATCAAAACCTACTGGCAGCACCTGCCGATCAAAACTTCAACGGCGAGTCGCCGCGATATCTAACCAATACCGGAGAAACCATCGCCGGGGTGACCTACACACTGGTCGCACCAACGGCGGGGAATGGCGCGGTGATGTCCATCACGGAGGTTCCCGAAAACGTCAGCATTACGCCCGGGGGCGGCGATCTGGCAGTTATGTTCAACTTTGACGGTGTCGTAGTGGTTCCCGGCCCCGTCGATGCACGCATAGCCTCTGCGGACGGTGCAGAGTTCCGGCTCGTATCGATGGAAATCGACACAGGCACTGGCCTTGGCACAAGCCCTAACCTGACCATAAAGGGCTACCTCAATGGTGTTGAGGTAGCGTCCGACACAATAAATACAGAGTTATCGGACTCAACAGGCTCCGTGACCTACACTAAAAATGGCATCGGAGCAGGTTTTGGCGGCACGCTGACCTTCTCCAGTGCCTGGCAGTACATCGATGAAATCAGGATTACCGGTAATAACACCATTGTTGTTGTCGATGATCTGAACTTCGAGGCAGCTGTACTGCCTAGCGCTGCTCCATCGCTCAGCGCCACCGCAACCGACCCCTCCTTCACCGAAAACGGCAGCGCGGTCGACCTGTTTAGCGTTATTACTGCCGCTACCAACGACAGTGGTCAAACCTTTAGCGGAGCAACGCTAACCGTCAGCAATGTCAGCAACGGCGCGGCGGAAATACTGAACATCGGTGGCACTGACATCACGCTGAGCAATGACAACAACGGCACGATTTCAGGCATCGGCAACTACAGCGTCAGCGTGAATGCCGGCACCGCCACGGTCAGCCTGAGCGGCATGACCCGCGACAACTCGCAGATGGGCACGCTGATCGACGGCATCACCTATCGCAACACCAGCGACGACCCAGGCAGTGCCAGCCGTGTGGTCACCATCACCCAAGTCACCGATAGCGGTGGCAGTAACAACACTGCATCACCCAATATCGCTTCTACCGTGACGGTCACACCGGTCAACGACGCCCCGACCATAACCGCCACAGGCAACAATCCCACCTACACCGAAAACGGCAGTGCGGTTGATCTGTTCAGCGGCGTCAGCATCAGTGCTGTCGAATCAGGCCAGACCATCACCGGCATAACCCTAAGTGTCAGTAACCTGGCCGACGGCAGCAGCGAGATTCTGCGCATTGACGGCACCGACATCGCATTGCTCAACGGCAACAGCGGCACGACGGCAGGCAATGGCATCAGCTACTCGATCAGCCTCGTCGGCAGTACGGCGACCATCACCCTGAGCAGTGTCGGAGGCCTCAACGCGACAACGGCGCAAACCGTGGTCGATGGCATGGGCTACCGCAACAGCAGCGACGCCCCGAGCACCGCAACGCGTGTCATCACCCTTACCAGCATCACCGACAGCGGCGGCACGGCCAACGGTGGCGTAGACACGTCTGCAACGTTGATCGCCACTTCGGTATCCGTGGTTGCCGTCAACGACGCGCCAATCGTTACCTCCAGCGGTGGCGCCAGCACGTTCACCGAAGGGGATGGCGGCACGGTGATCGACTCCGGGCTGACCCTGAGCGACCCGGACAACTCCACCCTGGCCAGCGCCACAGTGTCCATTACCGGCAACTTCCAGTCTGGCGATGTGCTGAGTTTCATCAACGATGGCAGCACCATGGGCAACATCACCGCCACCTATGACGCGGGCACCGCTGCGATGACACTGACTTCGGCGGACGCTACGGCCACCCTCGCTCAGTGGCAGGCAGCCCTGCGTTCGGTGACATACGGCAATAGCAGTGATGCCCCCAGCACTGCCAACCGCACAATCAGCTTCGTCGCCAACGATGGCCAGAACGACAGTACGGCCGCCACCAAGATCGTCAGCGTGACCGCCGTCAATGATGCCCCGCAGATCACGGCCCCTGCGAGCATCGGCGTCACCGAAGACATACCCAGCGCCATTACCGGGATCAGCTTCAGCGATGTCGACGCCGGCAGCGCCAACGTCACTGTCACCCTGTCGATCGGCTCCGGCACCCTGTCCGCAACCAGCGGCGGCGGTGTCACTGTTGGCGGTACTGCGTCGGCGTTGACCCTGACCGGCAGCATTGCCAACATCAACAGCTTTATCGCCGGCAGCAACCTCAGCTTCACCACTGCGGCCAATGCCACCGCCGATGTGACCCTGACGGTGAACATCAACGATGGCGGCAACACCGGCAACGGTGGTGCACAAAGTGCCAACGAAACCATCACGCTACAGGTTGCAGCGGTCAACGACGCACCGACGATCACAGCACCAGGCTCCATCGCCATAACCGAAGATATTCCCGGCGCATTGACCGGTATCTCGTTCACCGACGTCGATGCCGGCAGTGGCAACGTGACGGTGACCTTCTCGGTACCCAGCGGCACGCTCAGTGCCACCAGCGGCAGCGGCGTCTTCATTGGCGGTACTGCCAGCGCTCTGACCCTGACCGGCAGCCTTGCCGACATCAATGCCTTCATCGCGGCATCCGGCATCACGTTCACCACCGCCAGTAACGCCACTGCCAACGTCACCCTGTCCGTCACGATCAACGATGGCGGCAACACTGGCAGCGGTGGCGCGCAGACTGATACCACCAACGTGACGCTCACGGTCACTGCCGTGAACGACGCGCCAGTCAACTCGGTACCCACGGCACAGAGCGTCGATCAAGACAGCGCCCTGGTATTCAACAGCGGCAATGGCAACCTGATCAGCATCAGCGACGTGGATGCGGGCTCCAATATGGTCGAAGTCACCCTGAGCACCACCAATGGTCTGCTCAGCCTGAGCGATATCACCGGCCTGTCATTCAGTACAGGCGACGGCACAGGCGATGCCAGCATGACCTTTACCGGCAGCCTCTCCGCGATCAACAACGCCCTGGATGGCCTGGTATTCACACCGACAGGCGGATACAACGGCCCGGCCAGCATCACCATTGTGACCAACGATCAGGGTTGGAGTGGCAGCGGCGGCGCGCAGACCGACACCGACACCGTCAGCATCACGGTCAACAGTCTCAACCCACGTATTACCGATGTCAGCGCCGGCACGGCAGACGGCATCTACAAAGTGGGTGATACCATCACCATCACCGCCACCTTCAGTGAGGCCGTTACAGTCGACACGACAGGGGGCATCCCCACGCTGCTGTTGGAGACCGGCAGTGTCGACCGCCTCGCTACCTATATTTCCGGCTCCGGCGGCAATACGTTGACCTTCAGTTATGTGGTGCAGGCCGGAGATCTCAGCGTGGACCTGGATTACCAGTCCACGGCAGCCTTGAACCTCAATGGATCAACTATCCGTGGCGCGACGGCCAACGATGCCATTCTCACCCTGGCAGCCCCCGGCGCGGCGGGCTCCCTAGGCGCCAACAAGGCCCTGGTGGTCGACGGTGTGCGTCCTGCGGCCACTAACATCACCCTGAGCGACACGGCTCTAAGCATCGGCGAGACTGCCACCGTCACCATTACCTTCGCAGAGAGAGTGGTTGGGCTGGATACGGCGGACTTCACGGTCGCTGGCGGCACGCTCACAGACCTGAGCAGTGCCGACGGCGGTCTCACCTGGACCGCCACCTTTACTCCGGATAGCAACCTCTCCGACGCCACCAACGTCATCACCCTGGACAACACCGGCGTCATGGATCTGGCGGGTAACATCGGCAGTGGCACCACCGACTCGGTCAACTACGCCATTGACACCCAGCGCCCGACAGCCAGCATCGTGGTCACCGATACCGCGCTCAGGGCTGGGCAGAGCACCACCGTCACCATCACCTTCAGCGAAGCGGTAGTAGGGCTGACCACGGCGGACTTCATCGTCGCCAACGCTACGCTGAGCAACCTGACCACTTCGGACAACATCACCTGGACGGCGACCCTGACACCAGGCGCCAACGTCACCGATGCGACCAACCTGATAACCCTGGACAACTTCGGCTACACCGACATTGCCGGCAACCCAGGAGGCGCCCCCACCGACTCCAACAACTACGCCATCGATACCCAGCGCCCAACGGCCATATCCGTGCTGGTTACCGATACGACGCTGAAAGCCGGCCAAAGCACCACCGTCACCATCACCTTCAGTGAGACGGTGACCGGGCTGGACACAGGAGACTTCAGCGTAGCCAACGGTACGCTGAGCAACCTCAGCAGCAGCGATGGCGGTCTGACCTGGACGGCGACCCTGACGCCTGACGCCGACGTCACCGACGCTACCAACCTGATCACTTTGGATAACACCGGTTACACCGATGCCGCCGGCAACACCGGCACAGGTGCCACCGACTCCAACAACTACGTAATCGACAGCCAGCGCCCAACAGTGAGCATAGTGGTGGGCAACACATCTCTATCCATTGGCGATAGCACTACAGTGACTATCACCTTCAGTGAAGCCGTGACTGGGCTGACCATCGCCGACTTCACTGTTGCGAACGGCGCTCTAAGCAACCTGAGCTCCAATGATGGTGGTGTAACCTGGACCGCAACACTGACTCCAAGTGCCGATGTTGCGTCCCCTACCAACCTGATCACTCTGGCTAACACTGGCTACACTGACACGGTTGGCAATACTGGTAGCAGCCCCACTGACTCCAATAACTATTCAGTCGATACTCAACGCCCAACCGCGACTATCGTAGTGAACGATACAGTACTGGCAGCCGGCGAAACGACGACGGTGACCGTTACCTTCAACGAAGCCATATCAGGTCTGACTCTAGCTAATTTCGCAGTAGCCAACGGCGTCCTGAGCAACTTAAGCACCTCGGACAACATTACCTGGACGGCAACCCTGACGCCGAGTTCCAACGTCACAGACACCACCAACCTGGTCACCCTGGACAACACCGGCGTGCAGGACACAGCCGGCAACGCTGGCGTCGGCACCACCGATTCCAACAACTACGCCATCGACACCCAGCGCCCAACGGCCGGCATCGTGATCACCGATACCGCGCTCAAGGCTGGGCAGAGCACCACGGTCACCATCACTTTCAGCGAGGTCGTGACCGGGCTGACCACGGCGGACTTCAGCGTGGCCAACGGCACGCTCGGCAACCTCAGCAGCAGTGACGGTGGCATCACCTGGACGGCGACCCTGATGCCTGACGCCGACGTCACCGACGCTACTAACCTGATCACTCTGGACAACACCGGTTACACCGATGCCGCCGGCAATACCGGCACCGGCACAACCACCTCGAACAACTACACCATCGACACCCAACGCCCGACCGCGACCATCGTGGTGAACGATACCGCGCTGGCCGTTGGTGAAACCACCGCCGTGACCATCACCTTCAACGAAGCCGTGACGGGCCTGAGCCTAGCCGACTTCAGCGTGGCCAACGGCACCCTGAGCAATCTGAGCACAACGGACAACATCACCTACACGGCAATCCTGACGCCCAACGGCAACATTGCCGACAGCAGCAACGTCATCACGCTGAACAATACCGGCGTGCAGGATGCCGCAGGCAACATCGGTGGTGGCAGCACCAACTCGAACAACTACGCCATCGACACCCAGCGCCCGACCGCGACCATCCAGTTGAGCGACACCGCTCTGGCTGCCGGTGAGACGGCGACCGTAACCATCACCTTCAACGAAGCCGTGGCAGGTCTGAGCCTGGCTGACCTCAGCGCAAGCAATGGCACCCTCAGCGGGCTCAGCAGCAACGATGGCGGCATCACCTGGACCGCTATCCTGACGCCAGCTGCCAACGTAACTGCGAGCAGCAACCTGATCACCCTGAACAACACAGGGGTACAGGACGCAGCAGGTAATACCGGTATTGGCGGCACCCTGTCAGGCAATTACGCCGTAGATACGGTGGTTCCGGTCATTGGCAGTGTCAACGTGCCCGTTGGCGTGCAGTACAACGCTGGCGATACCCTGACCTTCGTCGTTAACGCCAGCGAAGCCATTCTGGTCAACGGCGCGCCAAGGCTGGCACTGGACATCGGCGGTGCTACGGTCTTCGCCGACTACATAGCAGGCTCTGGTACCACGACCCTGGTCTTCCAGTACAGCGTGCAACCTGGTCTGAACGATGCAGATGGCATCACCGTGACGGGCCTGCAGAGCAATGGTGGCAGCCTGCGCGATGCGACTGGCAATGCCATGAACCTGACTCTGAACAACGTCGGCGATACCTCCGGCGTACGCATCGACACCACCGCGCCCACTGCGGCCCTGGCTCTGGATCAAGCAGCCAGCAGCCAGCAGCGCAGGCAACGTACGCTACACTCTGACCTTCAGCGAGGACGTAAGCGGCGTCGACTTGTCGGACTTCAGCTTGGTCAGTACAGGCAACGCTCAAGGAACTCTCAGCGGCCTAGTGCAGATCGATGCACGAACCTACCAAATCACCATTAGCAATGTTGTCGGAAGCGGCAGCCTGGCCCTGGCACTCAACAGCAGCGGCACCGGCATCAGCGATTCGGCGGGCAACGCTCTGATCGGTGGCCTGCTTGGTCAACCGTATACTCAAAACCAGACCGCAGGCGATCCGGAGTTCCGCGCCAACCCGACGCCCAACGTACCCACTACACCGACCGCACCACCTCAACCCAATGTGCCCGGCGCGCCACCCTCCAGCGCCACCTCGCCACTGTTGCCGCCGCCACTGTTCGAGCAGCCGACTCTCGGTAGCGGCGTACCCACGGTGGGCAACATCTTCATCAACAACGGTGCGCTGGCGCCCAGCTTCATCGCCCAGGTCTTTGCCAGCAGCGACAGCGGTGCCGGCAATGGCAGCGGCATTGGCTTCCTCGGCTTTGGCGGGGGCGACGGCGGCGTGTTCGGTACCAGCAGTTTCTCCAGCATGTTCAACAAGGACGTACCGCTGGAATCAGGCGAAATCCAGCTCCGCTGGGGGACTTCCAGCGGCAATGGCTTGGGCGGGGGAGAGATTCTCGGAGCACCGACTCTGAGCCAGCAACTGCAGGAGATCGGTGAAAGCGAACAACGCCAGATAAGAGAGCTTGCCTGGGCGTTGGGAGAAATTCCGTTGCAGATGCCACAAGCGTAATCGACAAAACAGATAAGAATCGAATGAGTGCCGTACCAGGGGGCGGCCCAAGGATGAGCAAAGCAGCTAAATTTTTCAGCATCAGTGTACTGGCGCTAGCCGTTGGCGGCTGCGCGGTGACCAGCCAACCCATCGACCGCAGCGTCAGCGAGCAACGCGCGCAGCAGGATCTGGCGACCATGTTCAAGGATCAGGAACCGCTCAGCGGCCCACTGACCTTGCACGAAGCCATGGCCCGCGCGGTGAAATACAACCTCGAGGCGCGCCTGAAGGTCATGGAGGAAGCCATGGCTCAGCGCCAGGTCGACCTGGCCACTTTCGACATGCTGCCACGCATGGCGCTGTCCGCCGGCTATGCCGGACGTAACAACGTCAGTGCTTCCAGCAGCCAGAGCATCGAAACCGGCACCCAGTCTCTGGAGCCGTCCACCTCGCAGGATCGCGACCGCGGCGTGGCGGATCTGACCATGGTGTGGAACGTGCTGGACTTCGGTGTCAGTTACGTCAGTGCCAAGCAACAGGGTGACCAGCGCCTGATCGTGCAGGAGCGCCGGCGCAAGGTGGTGCATACCATCATTCAGGATGTGCGCTCCGCGTACTGGCGTGCCGTGGCGGCAGATCGTCTGCTGACTCAGATCGACAGCCTGATGGCCCGCGTCGCCCAGGCCCGCGACAACAGCCAGCGCCTGAGCGAGCAGCGCATCGGCGACCCGATCCAGGCCCTGAGCTATCAGCGCGCGCTGATCGAGGCCACCCGCCAGCTGGAAGAACAGCGCCGCGCCCTGTCGCTGGCCAAGACCGAGCTGGCTACCCTGATCAACCTGCCACTGGGCACTCAGGTCGAACTGGCGCCTGACGCCGGTTATCAGATGCCGGAACTCAAGGTGGCGCTGGACACGCTGGAGCAGGAGGCTCTGGCCAGTCGCCCCGAACTGCGCGAGCAGGATTACCAGGCGCGCATCAGCGCCGCAGAAACACGCAAAGCCATGCTCCGTCTATTGCCAGGCCTGGAGTTTTCCGCCGGCGGACACTACGACAGCAACTCGTTCCTGGTGAACCAGAGCTGGGCCGACTACGGCGTGAAAGTCACCTGGAACCTGTTCAACGTGCTCTCCGCGCCAGCCGCCATCGATGTTGCCAAGGCCGGCCAGGAGGTCGTCGATGCGCGGCGCCAGGCCATGTCGATGGCCATCCTCGCCCAACTGCACGTTGCCAACGCCAACTTCCGCGAAGCCCAGCGCCAGTTCCAGACCAGCCAGCAACTGGCGGGGCTAGATGGGCAGATCGTCGAGCAGTTGCGCAATCGCTACCAGGCCCAGGGCATTGGCGAGCTGGAACTGATCCAGGGCGAGCTGAACACGCTGCAGGCTGATCTGCGCCGCGACCTGGCCTACGCCGAGCTGCGTAACAGCTATGGCCAGCTATTCGCCAGCGTCGGTCTCGACCCGCTGCCGGAGAGCGTCGCGTCCGACAGCGTTGCGGACATCGCCGCCGCGCTCTCCAGTCGCGAAGCGCAGTGGCAGGCAGGTCAGCTCTAGTCTGTCAGCACTCGCCATCGAGACTGGCAATCCAACGGTCGATCACCTCCAGCCCTTCGCGGTGGGAGGTGGAGCGGCCCAGCTCGGGCATCATGATGCTGGGATCGGTGCTGTGCAGGCGGAAGCTCAGCACCGACTTTTCCGGCGCACCGGGATGAATGTCCACCAGACGATCACCGGAGCCCTTGCCCGCGGCCACTGGTTGCTTGCACAGGCCATAGGCGATGCTCAGCGGCGTAGCCGGATCGAGATACAAACCTGAGGTACGCCCCGGCCCTTCAGGGTTATGGCAGTGCGAGCAGTTGGCATCCAGATAACTGCGTGCCTGATGTTCCAGCCCCTCCCCTTCACGCGGCGCGCCCCACAGGGCATTGCGTGGAACGCTGGCCATGTCAGCCGGAACACCTTGCAGAAAACCGATACCCTGCCAGTGCAGCAACTGGTTGGCCGCTCCATCGGCGTAGGCGAAATCCTTGTTCAGATGACGCGCCTTCGGCCCCAGCGGCTGTACGCCCTTGCCCGCCTGCTCCTCATGACACCCCGCGCACTGGTTGGCATCGGGCACCTGATAGTCGACCGCCAGCACCTCGCCAGTTTCATCATGCAGTTGCAGATCGAAGCTGGCGCCTGCCCAGTCCAGCGTGGCCTCACGTTGCGCCTCGTCCCAGACGTAAGGCAGGGCGACCCAGCCCTGCTCCTGACGTAGCAGGATGCGCGTCTCGATCAGCCGCACCCGCCTCAGCTCCACCGCCTCGGCACCATGCTGCTCGCTGCGCTGCAACCGGCCCTGGGTATCGATCGGGTAGTAGAAGGTTTTGCTCAGCATGGTGCCCACGGGGTAATCGAAACGTGCTTCGGCATAGCGAGCATGGCTCCCTTCGGGCAGCCAGATCGTACGCAGCTTGTGCGCATAGTCGGTGAACAGCGGCGTATTGAGGTCGTAGGGCAGCACACCGGTAGCAGGCTGCAGGTAGCCGCCCTGTTGCTGCAGCACGCCCCAGGCGCTGAGCTTGTCGGGATAGTCCTCGCCGCCAGGCAGATACAAAGGCGCGTGTTGCTGCTCGCAGCCGCCGAGCAGCAGGGTGGTCAGCAACAGCCAGCCGGCTCTCATGCGTCCTCACCTACCTCGGCCAGAGCTGCACGCAGCTCGACGGTAGGAAGACGAGGCAGCTCGCAGCGGTGCTGCTCGATGTCCGTGCTGATGTTCTTGTAGCCGCCAGGGCCGTCGACGTTGACGATGCCGGCATCGCCATTGTCGATGCAGATGGCCAACTCAGCCGGCAGCTTGCCATCGACCAGTTTTTCGGGGTTCACGTAACCATCCCAGAGGATGTCCGGCAGGCGGCCATTGAGACCGAACTTGGCCAGCCTCAGCGCTTTCAGCTCGAGGTTATCGGGGCTGTCGCCACCAGGTCCGAAGCGGTTGCCATGAATATGAATGGCCTCCGGGTAGGGATCGAAGTCCGCCTCGGTGGAGAGGTCGGTGTAGCCGGTGCTGAAGTAGCTGCTGACGATGACGTTGGCCGTGCGGTGGTCGCCAATATCGTTATCGAAGATCTCCACCTTGTCGTTGGAGTTGACCAGCACGCCAGAGCCCGCCGGGACACTGGCAACCGGCGTGCCCTTGTGGCCGAAGTTCTTGTGGTTGTTGCTCTCGACCTTGTTGCGGTAGACCCGTGTGGTGTGACCTGGCTGCGGCAGGTTGGGCATGTTGAACACCAGGATGCCGCCGGTATTGCCGATGGCGACGTTGTCATAGACGTCGGCTCCGATGGTGTTCTCGATCTCGATGCCCGCGACGTTGCGCTCGGCACGGCTATTGCGCACCACCACGTTGCGCGACTGGCCGACGTAGATGCCGGCGTCCGAGGCCCCGATGGCCACCACACCGTCGATCAGCACGTTCTCGGTCTGTACCGGATAGATGCCATAGGCACCATTCTCGGTAGCCGGGCCATTGGTCCACTCGGTGCGCACGCGACGGATGATGATGTTCTGGCCGCCAACCACCTTGAGCGCATCGCCCTTGGTGTCCTCCAGCGCCAGGTCCTCGATGGTGAAGTCGGAAGCGTTCACCAACAGCCCTTCGGCGCCGGACTTCTGGCCCTTGAAGTTGAGGATGCTCTGATCCATGCCAGCACCGCGCAATGTCACGCCACTGACCTTGAGGCTCAGACTACGGTCCAGCTGCCAGGTGCCGGCGGGAATCTCGATCACCTCACCCGGTTTGGCCTTGATCAGCTGCGTCTGCAGTTGCTTCTGAAAGTCGAGATTGGCCACGGGCGGCGCTTCGCCCTCCCCGCATGCTGTCAGCAGCAAGGACAGAGCAATAAACGAGGGTGCGGCAAGGCGCATGATGGGGGCTCCACTGTTGTTTTTATATTCTGGAACTATAGTGCCAATAAATAGACAAACCAACCCTCACAAGCTGCGCCATGAAACCAAGGGAGGGATGCTTGCAGCCCCTATCGGCAAGCAACAGACTACGAACACTTTCGCATCCCAAGGACAGGCCGCCATGCACACCCTTGAACGCATCTATCCCTTGAAGATGGATGATCGCCTGGCCGCCGACCTGGCCACTCTCGAACTGCACATGCAGCGCTACGAATTCGCCAGCGACTCGCTGACAGGCTCGCGTGTGCTCGACATGGCGTGTGGCTGTGGTTATGGCAGTGCATTGTTGGCCGAACGGCACCCGGACAAGCAGATCACCGGTATCGACATCGATCCCGAAGCCATTGCCTACGCGCAGGCGAATTATCAGCGACCCAACCTGCGCTACCAGTGCGCCAATGCCGAAACCTTCGCCGACAGTTCAGGCTTCGACAGCATCGTCAGCCTGGAAACCATCGAGCATCTGCCAGACCCGCTGCGCCTGGCAGAAAATCTCGTACGACTGCTGGCCCAGGGTGGCCGTATCATTGCCTCGGTGCCGACCACACCGACACTCGACGGCAACCCGCACCACCTGCATGACTTCAGCCCGGCCAGCTTCGCGCGCCTGTTCAGCCGCCATGGGCTGCGCCCGCATGAGCGTTTCGAGCAGATCCAGCGCTGGGAGTTTTCCGGGCTGTTCAAGAAGTCAGCGAAAAAGGAGGCCCGCCAGCACCGCTCGGAAGGCGTCGGCAATGCCGTACTGGCGTATTACCGCAGCCACCCGTTTTATCTGTTCAGGCGCTTGTGGTCGATCCTGCGCTACGGCCCGAGCAACCGCTACCTGACCTGCCGTTTCAGCACGGATTGAGATAACCACACCTCACACGACAATGGTGGGCTGAAGCCCACCCTACGAGGCGCTGGTTAGGGCTTCTGAAACGAAAACGCCAGCACAGTGCTGGCGTTTTCGTGAGTGCCGCTGATGATTCAGCGCGGTACTGCGGGCTTCTTCCCGGGCTTCTTGCCCTTGCCTTTGGCGGCGCCAGCACGTTCACGCGCGGCTTGCTGGTTACGCGCCTCAGCCGCCGCCTTGGCCTGCTCACGCTTGTCCCAGGGCTTGCTGCCGTCGCTGGCACGAGGCGGCAGCCCCGTGTGCTGGGTGAGCATCTTGCCTGCATTACCCGCCTTCTTGCTGCCGACCGGCGTGGAGTTCTTGCGCCGTGCGCTCTGGTAGCCATCATCAGCAGCTGGCTGGTTAGCCGGGATCAGTTGATGCTTGGCCGGGCCAATCAGATCACTGCGGCCCATGCGCGTCAGTGCCTCACGCAGCAGCGGCCACCCTTTCGGATCGTGATAGCGCAGGAAGGCCTTGTGCAAACGGCGCTGCTGGTCGCTATTGACGATCTCTACCTCGTCGCTCTTGTAGGTGACCTTGCGCAACGGGTTTTTGCCCGAGTGATACATGGCGGTCGCCGTGGCCATCGGCGACGGGTAGAAGGCCTGTACCTGGTCGGCACGGAAGCCGTTGCGCTTGAGCCACAGGGCGAGGTTCATCATGTCCTCGTCGGTGGTGCCCGGATGCGCGGCGATGAAGTACGGGATCAGATACTGCTCCTTGCCCGCCTCCTTCGAGTACTTCTCGAACATCTGCTTGAAGCGGTCGTAGCTGCCGATCCCCGGCTTCATCATCTTGTCCAGCGGACCACGCTCGGTGTGCTCCGGGGCGATCTTCAGGTAGCCGCCAACGTGATGGGTGACCAGCTCCTTGACGTACTCCGGCGACTCCACGGCCAGGTCATAACGCAGGCCGGAAGCGATCAGGATCTTCTTCACCCCCGGCAGGGCACGGGCCTTGCGGTACAGCTCGATCAGGGAGCTGTGATCGGTATTGAGGTTCTCGCAGATACCGGGGAACACGCACGACGGCTTGCGGCAGTGCTTCTCGATCTCCGGGTCCTTGCAGGCGATGCGGTACATGTTGGCGGTCGGCCCGCCGAGGTCGGAGACCACGCCGGTGAAGCCCGGCACCTTGTCGCGCATTTCCTCGATCTCGCGGATGATCGACTCGTGCGAACGGTTCTGGATGATGCGCCCCTCGTGCTCGGTGATCGAGCAGAAGGTGCAGCCACCAAAGCAGCCGCGCATGATGTTCACCGAGAAACGGATCATCTCGTAGGCCGGGATCTTCTCCTTGCCATAGGCCGGGTGCGGCACGCGCGCATAGGGCATGCCGAACACGTAGTCCATTTCCTCGGTGGTCATGGGGATGGGTGGCGGGTTGAACCACACGTCCACCTCGCCATGCTTCTGCACCAGCGCGCGGGCGTTGCCCGGGTTGGTTTCCAGGTGCAGCACGCGGTTGGCGTGGGCATAGAGCACGGGGTCGTTGCGCACCTTCTCGAACGACGGCAGACGGATCACCGTCTTGTCGCGGGTCATACGCGGGCTGTCGAGAATCTGCACGACCTTGGCTTCGTTGGGGTCTTCAACCTCACCTTTGGCCTGCTCGATGGCACAGGCCTCGGTGTCCTGCGTATTGACGTAGGGGTTGATGATCTTGTCGACGCGGCCCGGACGGTCGATGCGGGTGGAGTCGACTTCATACCAGCCTTCGGGCGTGTCACGCCGAATGAAGGCCGTACCGCGTACATCGCTGATGGTTTCGACCTGCTCGCCACGCGACAGACGCTGAGCGATCTCGACCACCGCGCGCTCGGCGTTGCCGTAGAGCAGGATGTCGGCGGTGGCGTCCATCAGAATCGAGCGGCGGACCTTGTCCTGCCAGTAGTCGTAATGGGCGATACGGCGCAAGGATGCCTCGATGCCGCCCAGCACCACCGGCACGTGGCTGTAGGCCTCCTTGCAGCGCTGGCTGTAGACCAGGCTGGCGCGATCCGGGCGCTTGCCGGCCAGGCCGCCGGGCGTATAGGCGTCGTCGGAGCGAATCTTCTTGTCGGCGGTGTAGCGGTTGATCATCGAGTCCATGTTGCCGGCAGCGACACCGAAGAACAGGTTCGGCTCGCCGAGCTTCATGAAGTCGTCTTTGCTGCGCCAATCCGGCTGGGCAATGATGCCGACGCGAAAGCCCTGGGCTTCGAGCAGACGACCGATGATGGCCATGCCGAACGAAGGATGATCGACGTAGGCGTCACCGGTGACGATGATGATGTCGCAGCTGTCCCAGCCGAGCTGATCCATCTCTTCCCGGCTCATCGGCAGGAAGGGCGCAGGCCCGAAACACTCGGCCCAGTACTTGGGATAGTCGAACAGCGGCTTGGCGGCTTGCATATTTTTTGATCAATGGGCTATCACGAGGGGCGCGGATAATAGCACAAATATTGACCAAACCAGACTGTTGCACTGGGTTTAATACCGCCTGCACGCACTGCGACGAGCGCTCAAGCACGCGCCTGGCTCACTGGTCAGGGCATCGGCTCTGGCGCAGCACCGACCTGGGGAAAGAAAGGACAGAAAAATCAGACATTTTCCTGCAGTAGCCATACGCCATATTTGTTTTCGTCCGATAACAATCCTGTGCATATACTCAAGCTACTCGGTCAGCCGACTCCAGGACATCTATGCTGCAGCGCTTCGCCTTACTGCTCGCTCTTCTGTTGGGACTGTCGACCACGGGCCTGGCAGCGGCGTCCGTGGTGCTCACCGACGCCAGCAGCGGCATGCCGCTCAATGCGCATATCGAGCTACTGGAAGACGACCAGGGCACTCTGACCATCGATGACCTCGCCGCGCCTGAGCAGCAGTCGCGCTTTCAACCGGCCAATGGCCGTGCCAGTGTCGGCCAGAGCCTCAATCCCTGGTGGATCAAGGTCACCCTGCAACGCGATATGCGTGCCCCCGCCCACTGGGTACTGGAAGTGGGCTCGGTGACCCAACTCGACCTGCAGCTCCATCAACCCGACGGCCAGGGCGGCTGGCTGGTGCGTCAAGCCGGCGAGCGCGTCGCCTTCAGCGAGAACCGCGACCACCCCTACCGACGCATGGTGTTCGACCTGCCAGCCCTGGGTGAACAGCCAACGACCTTCTACCTGCGCGCCTTCGACCCAGCGGGCAACTCCTTCCCGCTGCGCATCTGGCAGCTCGACGACCTCACGCAACTGGCCACCCGCGAGAATCTGGCGCTCGGCGTCATCTACGGCGTGGTCTTCGCACTGCTGCTGTACAACCTGTTCATCCTCATCTCGCTGCGCGACAAGGCCTATTTCTGGTACGTGCTGACCACCGCCTTCGCCCTGCTGTTCATCATGAGCATGACTGGTCATGGCGCGCAGTACCTGTGGCCCAACCACCCGGTGCCGGCGTGGCTCGACCGCATCACCTTGCCGTCGTTGTGGGGACTGTTCGCCAGCCGCTTCACCCAGACGCTGCTGCAGACGCGCGTTTACGTTCGCTGGGCGCATCACCTGCTGAACATGGCCTGCGTGGTCTATCTCATCGCTATCGCCCTGACCCTGTTCGATCAACGATACCTCGCGGCCTGGGCCATCGCCCTGCTGTCGCTGACCAGCATCCCCGCCGCCCTGGGCAGCGCCGTGATCCGCTGGCGCCAGGGGTTCTTCCCGGCCCAGCTGTATCTCTATGGTTATGGTCTGGTCCTCGGCAGCGTCGCCATCCTGCTACTGCGCACTACCGGGGTGCTGCAACCGGCCGAATGGAACGCCTACGTATTCCCGCTGGCCGTGGCAGCCGAATCCATCCTGTTCTCCTTCGCCCTGGCTTATCGCATCCAGATACTCAAGCAGGAGCGCGCCGTTGCCCTGCAACAGGCTGATCGTGAGAAAACCGCACGCCTGGCGCAACTGCAGGCCAGCGCTGACGAACTGCAAGCTGCAGTGACCGCACGTACCGCCGAGCTGGCCGCGACCAACGAACAGCTACGCGACCGCGAACGCGAACTGCAGCACGCCGCCTTCCATGACTCGCTGACCGAACTGCCCAATCGACGCTATCTGGTCGAGCGTAGCGAGTCGGCCCTGGCTCACGCCGAGCGGCACAAGGAGAGCGTGGCTTTGCTGCTGATCGACCTGGATCACTTCAAACCGATCAATGACCGTTTTGGTCACGCAGCCGGTGACCTGATGCTGCAGGTGGTCGCCAAGCGCCTGCGCGAGCACGTTCGCGCAGGCGATGCGGTTGCCCGCCTGGGCGGCGATGAGTTCGCCGCTCTGATCTGCGGCAGCGATGCCGAAAGCCAGGCCAGGGAGATCGCCGAACGCCTGCTGGCAGAACTATCCGAGCCCGTGCACTACGGCGCCGAACGCCTGCGCGTGACCATCAGCATCGGCGTGGCGCTCTATCCGCGCCATGCGAGAAACTTCACCGGGTTGTACAAGGCGGCAGACATGGCCCTTTACCGGGTAAAGGAACTGGGTCGCTCCGGTTCGCGCGTGCATGGCGACGATGGCGAGCTCAGCGAACAGGCCTGCCTGGAGCTGGACGTACTGAAAGTCCCGAGCGGGCTGGCCTGATCAGCCAATATAGCGCCGAGGCACCCGCGCGGTGACCTTGGTCAGCAACTCGTAGCCGATGGTGCCGCACGCCGTGGCCACCTCATCCACCGGCAATTGGCTGCCCCACAGTTCCACCGGCGAATCGATACCAGCCTCGGGCAGATCCGTGATATCCACCGCCAGCATGTCCATCGACACCCTGCCCGCCAACCCGGCACGCTGCCCCTCGACCAGCACCGGCGTGCCGCTGGGCGCATGGCGTGGATAACCATCGGCATAACCGCAGCTGACAGTGGCAATACGCGAGGGCCGCTCGGCCACCCAGGTCGCGCCATAACCAACGCTCTCACCGACTGCCACTTCACGCACGGCGATCACCCGCGCAGCCAGGGTCATGGCCGGTTTCAGCCCCAGTTCGCGTGCGCTCAGCTCGGCGAACGGCGTAGCGCCGTAGAGCATGATGCCGGGGCGCAGCCAGTCCATATGCGCGGCAGGAATGGTCAGCACGGCCGCCGAGTTGGCCAGTGAGCGATGATTGAAATCCAGATCCAGCAGATCGAGAAAACGCTCGACCTGCTGTTCGGTCAGCGGATGACCGCGCTCGTCGGCGCAGGCGAAGTGGCTGAGCAGGTTGAGCTCGGCGACCTGCTCGGCGTCTTCCAGCCGCGCATGCCACTGACGCAGGCTGGCGGCGTCGAAACCAAGGCGATGCATGCCGGAGTCGAGCTTGAGCCAGACGTTGAGCGGACGCGCCAACTCAGCGGCAACCAGCGCCTCGGCCTGCGCCGCGCTCTGCACCACCACATCCAGTCCAAGCTGCGCGGCGATGGCGTGTTCACTGGCCTCGAAGCAGCCCTCGAGCAGCAGGATGCGCGCCTCACCATGCATGGCGCGCACCTCGGCCGCCTCCTCCAGGCAGGCCACGGCAAAGCCATCGGCAACCTCGTGCAGCGCCGTCACCACCTCACGCACGCCATGCCCGTAGGCATTGGCCTTGACCACGGCGAAGGCCTGACGCCCGGGCGCGCAGCGCTTGGCGACGGCGTAGTTATGAGCGATGGCGGAGAGGTCGACGATGGCGGCAAGCGGACGCATGACAGAAGGCCTGAACGAAAAACGGGCGCCCATCTTAACCGCTGGGCGCCCGTTTTCATTGATCCAGAGCGTAGCCCAATGAGATGGACTCCTCCCTCCTACGGCGTCATTGCGCCAGACTGTAGGTTACGAAACAAACAATCCCGGAGGGGGAGCCCGCATGAAACTTAAACGCATAGGCGTGGATTTGGCAAA
>Ga0308001_10000108_pt1 | contig 40185 bp, 38 predicted proteins | sample Neamet5_FD_203167 | JGI IMG/M metagenome (GOLD analysis project Ga0308001, IMG submission 203167) | Marine microbial communities from water near the shore, Antarctic Ocean - #5 | ecosystem: Environmental > Aquatic > Marine > Unclassified | place: Southern Ocean | collected 2014-06-04
GTTTCTATCCCTAGCAAGACCATCAGACCATGAGAGATGGCACCTTTTACAACTCCTTCTGCTTTGACTTCTGCCTCTGAGACTCTTTGAATTACAATACGCATAGGCTATCGATAAGGAGTGTCGTCTTCTAATAATTGCAAATAAGATTTGTAACGGCTTTCGGCAATAATCCCGGCTTCAAGGGCTTCTATGATTATGCAATCTGGCTCATTTATATGTAAACAATTATTAAACTTGCATTTTTCTTTTAAATCTAAAAACTCAGGAAAATATCCTGCCAATTCGATGGGCAGCATATCCACCACACCAAAACCTTTGATTCCTGGAGTGTCAATTATTTTAGCATCATTTTCCATATCATACATTTCCGCAAAGGTGGTCGTGTGTTGCCCTTGTTGGTGCTGAAGGGAGACCGCAGCGGTTTTTAAAGACAAGCCGGGCGAAAGGGTATTAACAAGGGTGGACTTCCCAACCCCACTGTGCCCGGAAAACATGCTGACTTTCCCTTGCATTGAACCTTGTATTTCTTTTAAACTAGATTTGTCTTTGGCGATTACCTCAACGCATTTATAACCTATATTTTCATATACCTTTCGCATCTCATGAAGCGAGGTTAATTCTTCCTCAGAATAAATATCAATTTTATTAAAGACAAGAATTGCTTCAATCTGATAAGCCCTTGCCGTTACCAAAAAACGATCAATAAATGCCGGGTACGTTGGTGGTGTTTTCAGGGTAATCATCAAAAAAGCTTGATCAATATTGGAGGCAATAATATGAATTTGTTTCGATAGATTAACCGATTTTCTTACGATGTAATTGGCTCTAGGCTCAATTCCATTGATCACCCCAATATCCTCTCCCTCTTTTTCAAGCACAAAACTAACGCGATCCCCAACAGCAACTGGGTTGGTACTCTTAATGCCCTTTATCCGAAATTTACCTTTTATGCCACAGGTATAAAAACGTTCTTCAGATTTAACTTTATATCGACTCCCTGTAGAACAATAAACAATGCCTTGTTTGATCATATGATGCAAAGTAACAACAAATATTTTTTCCAGCTACACCCCTTATTAAGGCTTACAGAATTGTTATCTTTGTTAAAAAATATTTATGTCCAAAAAAGTTATTTTAATGATTCTTGATGGTTGGGGATTTGCCCCTGATCCAAAAGTATCTGCAGTAGATCTTGCTAAAACACCATTCATTGACAGTCTTTATAAGAAATATCACAATACAGAATTATTGACTGATGGAGAAAATGTAGGGCTTCCCAATGGACAGATGGGCAATAGCGAAGTTGGACACATAAATCTAGGAGCAGGCCGAATTGTTTATCAAGATTTGGCAAAAATATCAAAGGCAGTCAAGGAAAAAACGCTTGAAAAGCAAGCAAGTTTGATTGCAGCACTTCAGTACGCTGAAAAAAAAAATAAAAATGTTCATTTGGTAGGGCTACTTTCTGATGGAGGAGTGCACTCTCATATTGAGCATTTGGAGGGACTGATTGATATCGCTGCAGAATACAAACCCAAAGGCGTTTTTCTACACGCGTTCACAGATGGAAGAGATGTTGATCCAAAATCAGGATTAGGGTTTATTGAAAGAATTGAAAAAAAACTAGAAAAAACTGGAGGAAAGTTAGCCACAGTAATCGGGCGCTATTTCGCCATGGACCGTGACCAAAGATGGGAGCGGGTCAAGAAAACATATGACCTTTTAATCAATAGGAATGGAAAACTATCTCACGACATTAAGAAAGACATAAAGGAAAGCTATCATTCAGGAGTTACGGATGAGTTTATAGAACCTTTGGTTGCAGTTAATGAAAACAATCAGCCTTTAACTAAGATTTCAAATGATGATGTATTGATTTTTTTTAATTTTAGAACGGATCGCGGAAGGCAACTCACTCAAGCACTTTCTCAAAAATCATTTCCAGAATATCAAATGGAGCCATTAAACCTTCATTATGTAACCCTCACCAATTACGATAAAACATTTAAAAATGTTAAAGTAGTATTTGAAAAAGACAATCTGCAAGACACCCTCGGAGAAACGCTTTCAAAGGCGGGTAAAACTCAGATAAGAATTGCTGAAACAGAAAAATATCCACATGTTACTTTCTTTTTTAATGGAGGTCGAGAAGTTCCTTTCGAGGGGGAAGAAAGGCTTTTGTGTCCTTCGCCTAAAGTAGCCACTTATGACCTTCAACCGGAGATGAGTGCATTTGATATTCGGAACAGCATCATTCCAAAAATAAATGAAGCCAAAGCCGATTTCATCTGTCTCAATTTTGCCAACCCCGATATGGTAGGACATACGGGTGATATTAATGCCGCGATAAAAGCTTGTGAAACCGTTGACCAATGTGCAGGGGAAATCATTACTGCCGCATTAGAGCAAGAATACAGTATTATTGTGATTGCCGATCATGGTAATTGTGAAACCATGGTGAATGCTGATGGTAGCCCAAACACAGCACACACCACGAACCCAGTTCCTTTAATTTTAGTTGAAAATGAACCAACTCCGATTAGCAATGGAGTGCTGGGTGATATCGCACCGACGATCCTAAAACTGATGCAGATAAATATTCCCGAAGCAATGACTGGAAAAGCTTTGGTTTAAATCTTTTAAAATGAAAAATGCACTAATACTTTTTGCTTTTTTAAGTTTTACTTTTTGTAAGTCACCTGTTCTGCAAAAGCCACTTCCTGTGTCTCAAGTTGAAGCAACAAGCGGAGAAATGATTCTCTTGGGTGAAATAAATCATGCTAATTTAGACAGTTCCTCCTTGACGGATTGGTTTGTTAAAGGGTTTAATGAAATTACTATTGACCCTAATTGGGCCTCGAAAACGAAACCCCACATTGAAGGAGTGGAAATCAAAGTTTTTATGGGCACCTGGTGTGACGACAGTCACAGAGAGATCCCTCACTTTTTAAAGATATTAGATGCCTTAAATTTTAATCCTAATAATATTAAGATTTATGCCATGTCGGAAGAAAAGACTACTCCTAAAAATTGGGAAAAGAGTCTGGAGATTTTTAATATTCCAACACTTATTTTCTATAAAAACAACATAGAAATGAATCGGATTGTCGAATTCCCAAAAACTACCCTTGAGTCAGATCTTGAAAAAATTTTAAACGGCGAATCCTACAGCCACTCTTATTTATAAAAAAATGCTAGTTCTTAAAAACTTAGATGAAATTGAATTGATGCGTGAAAGCGCACTAATTGTTTCCAAAACCTTAGGGATGTTGGCAGGCGAGATTAAGCCCGGAGTAACAACACTTAAGCTTGACAAATTAGCAGAAGCTTTCATTCGCGACCACGGTGCTGAACCAGGTTTTCTGAGGCTTTATGATTTTCCAAACACTTTATGCATAAGTCCCAACGAACAAGTCGTTCATGGAATCCCCAACAATGACTTACTTCAAGAGGGAGACATCCTCTCTGTGGATTGTGGTGCCTTAAAGAATGAGTTTTATGGAGATCACGCTTATACCTTTCAAGTAGGAGAAGTTTCTGAGGAAATAAAAAAGCTATTAGAAGTCACCAAAGCCTCTCTTTATAAAGGCATAGCCGCTTTCAGGATTAATAATCGTGTGGGAGATTTAAGTTATGCAATTCAGTCTTACGCAGAAACGCATGGTTATGGAGTCGTTAGAGAGTTAGTGGGACATGGATTGGGGAAAAAAATGCACGAGTCTCCTGAAATTCCAAACTATGGAAAAAGGGGTCGCGGAAAGAAATTTCAGAACGGAATGGTCATAGCCATAGAGCCCATGATCAACCAAGGAACGAAAAACATTAAGCATTTCAATGATGGTTGGACAATCAAGACTGCCGACGGCAAGCCAAGTGCACACTTTGAACACAATGTAGCCTTAATTGATGGCAAGCCTAACTTGCTCTCAACTTTCAAATATGTCAATGAAGCATTGGGTATTGAAACTGAGGAAGAAAAACTCTTTCAGTCAAATTCAATATCTGTTTCATGAAATGGTTGCTGATTCTTTTTCCTCGTGAATTTTTGATTCGCATGAGTCTGTTATTTCAGCCCATTATCAAATGGTATTTTAAAGGCACTACTTTGATTGATCCCATTAATAGAAATGGATACAGGAAATTTCTTTCTTATGGTTATGATAAGTTAAGGGAAAACGCACTTTCTCCAGGGACATTTTCTTTAGAGAGGCATCGGTTACTTTGGCTTTACCTTGAAAGAAAAACAAACCTATTAAACAGCAAAATAAAGGTTTTACACGTTGCTCCTGAACAGGCTTTTTACAAGAAATTTAAAAATATTCTTTCTTGGGATTATATCACAACGGATTTAAACTCTCCCCTTGCTGATGTGAAAGCAGACCTCACAAATCTGCCCTTTGAAGACAATCATTTTGATCTGATTTTATGTAATCATGTTTTAGAACATATTACTGATGATCAAAAAGCAATGTCAGAAATTTTTAGAGTCTTAAAAAAAGGAGGAAAAGCTATTCTACAAGTCCCTATGGATCAAAATAGGGCTCACACTTTTGAAGACTTTAGCATTACCGACCCAAAAGAAAGAACAAAGAATTTCGGACAGTATGACCATGTCAGAATATATGGTGTTGACTTTTTTGATAGACTTGAAAAAGTAGGTTTTAAAACTGAAAAAAACGACTTTTCAGCTGAATTGACTCGAGAAGAAATAGAAAAATTCGCGCTTCCAAAAGGAGAATGGATTCCGCTTGGAATCAAATAGTTTATTTCTGTCCAATCATTCTCTCCATTCCTAATAATATTTCTATTTCTAATAAACCTAGCCTCTTCTCAAGACTAGTAAAATTGATAATAAACACTCTATGCACATTTGTTATATGCATACTAGGATAATAGCTTACTCTAATAATTTTTTAAATAATATTGAATTCATGATTATTGTAGCTTAATAATTAGAATTATTTTACTGGCTGTATTCTCAAAGTAATTAAACAACATAAATCCAACTAAACCAAAATGTTTTGTATTGAGAAAAAGAAAATCACTTCCAATAAGAAGAAAGAATCTGAATCAAACTATCATTTTTGACAACAATCCACAAAGCCTCAAGCTTGGGATCATTTTCAATAAGCTCTTGACCTTTTTCCAGAGGTAAGACCATCAATGCAGTTGCCCAGGCATCTGCGGTCATACAGTCAGGAGCTAAAACAGAAGCACTCAATACATTTGTCTTAACCGTCCTTCCCGTGAGTGGGTTTATCGAGTGAACATATTTCTCACCTGTAAGACTGTCTGTTCTGTGCTTGCGATAGTTTCCTGAGGTTGCTAAGCCTTGATCGCTTAACTCAACAGTGGTAATCCATCGACGTTGATTGAGTTGAAGCGGGTCATCAATGGCTACTTTCCAGGATGTGCCAGATATAGGATTTCGACCAAGTGCCATCAATTCTCCACCAATTTCTACTAAAATCGATTGCTTTCCCTTTGACTGTAGATAATTGGCAATACAGTCTACCGCATAACCCTTGGCAATTGCGTTAAAATCTAAGTAGGTTGATGGATGCTTGATTATTTTACCTTTGGCTGTTAATTTAATCTTTTCCCAGCCAACACTTGTAAGAATTTTCTGAAGGGTTAATGAATCTATTGTATTTAAAGGCTTCTCTGGGCCAAAACCATATAAGTTTACCAACTGGCCTAAAGTCGGATCGAAGCTACCGTCAGTGGAACACCAAATGGCTTCTGATTTGGCAAATACCTTTTTAAAATGATGATCTACAACAATTGTAGTATCTCCTTTATTAATTTTGGAAATATCAGAAGTTTTAAGATAGGTAGAAAGCGAATGGTTGATCTCAAAAAAAAGCGAGTCAATCCCTTTTTGAATTGATTCAAATTCTTCTGGGCTTCCTGCATATTTAAAATGATAAGAAGTCCCCAAGGCATAACCCTCATGCTGTTGAAGTTCAAACGTTTCTGAACATCCAATCCATAAACAAATTAATAGTAAACTATAAAATTTCTTGAAGTCCATCATAGTTGACTACGTAAGGTGCATTTTTAGAAAGTGGTTTTTTATAATCCTCCGCATGAGCAAAACCTACACCCGCATAGTAAGTCCTTGCTTTGAACTTAACTCCATGCTCTTTAACTTGATTCATCAAGGCAGTTTCAAAAACTATAGGATTTTTTGGATACAAACTGGCTTTAACTACAATGAAATGTAGCTTTTTGTCTTTTAGACAAACAAATTGTGGGTCTTTTTTAGGTTTAGAATTAACCGTTAAAAACTCGAAGCTTTTCTCTTTTAAATCTTCCCCTACGACATCCATAGCGAGTTGATGTATTTCTTGTTCACTAAGTGCTTCCATAGAATATATAAAAGAATATTACGAAAAAAGGGAGTTGAAAAATTTATCCTCCAAAATCATCAAAACGCACATTTTCTGGTGGAATTCCAAAATCATCTGACATTTTCTCAATGGCCTGATTCATCAATGGAGGTCCACAAAAATATACTTCAATGTCCTCTGGAGTTTCATGTTTAGAAAGATAATTATCGATCACAACTTGGTGGACAAAACCTTTAAAACCATCTCCTGCTCCATCCAAACCTTTTTTAACGTCCCAGTTGTCTTCCTCCATAGGTTCGGACAAAGCGATGTAAAATTTAAAATTAGGGAAGTCTCTCTCTAAAGCTTTAAAGTGCTCTATATAGAAAAGCTCTCTTTTAGAACGACCACCATACCAGAAAGTAACCGTTCGCCCTGTTTTGAGTGTGCGGAACAATTCATATAAGTGAGAACGCATCGGTGCCATTCCTGCCCCTCCTCCAACATATAACATCTCTGATTCTGAGTGATTGATGAAAAACTCACCATAAGGTCCTGATATGATTACCTTATCTCCCGCTTTTTTAGAAAAAATATAAGAAGAAGCAATCCCAGGATTAACATCCATCCAATCATTTTTGTTTCTATCCCATGGCGGTGTAGCAATCCTTACATTCAGCATAATCTCATTTCCTTCAGCAGGAAAGGAGGCCATTGAATAAGCTCTTTCAACCGTTTCGGGATTCTTCATCTTTAAAGGCCAAAGGTTAAATTTGTCCCACTCTAATTTAAATTTATCTGGTTCCCCTGGGTGTTCTTCTGGATGTGCAGCAATGTCAATATCACTGAAATTTACCTCACAGTCAGGAATTTCAATCTGTATATAACCCCCTGCTTCGTAATTCATTGCTTCAGGAATTTGAACTACAAATTCTTTTATAAATGAAGCAACATTCCAATTTCGTACCACAGTAGCTTCCCATTTTTTAATTCCAAAAACTTCTTCTGGAACTTTGATAACCATGTTTTGTTTTACTTTAACCTGACAACCCAAACGCCATCCTTCGGCAATTTCTGTACGTGAAAAATGGGGGGCTTCAGTTGGAAGGATTTCTCCTCCACCCTCAATCACTTGGCATTTACATTGAATACAAGTACCTCCACCTCCGCAAGCAGAGGGAAGAAATATTTTATTATTTCCTAGGGTAGAAAGCAAAGTACTTCCCGAAGAAACTTCTACGTTATTCTCTCCATTGATCAACAAAGAAACTGGTCCAGAAGGTAAAAGTTTTGCCTTTGCTCCCAAAAGCATGCTGACCAATAACAAAGTGATTAATAAAAAAACAATAACACTAGCACCGATAACCGTTAAATCCATTTCTTAAATTATTATAATTTAATTCCCATAAAACTCATAAATCCTAATGCCATCAAACCGGTGATGATAAAAGTAATTCCCAAACCTCTCAAAGGTGCAGGCACGTTAGAATAAATAATCTTCTCTCTTATCGCAGCAATTGCCAAAATAGCCAAAAGCCAACCAATTCCTGATCCAAATCCATAAACTACTGATTCCGTTACTCCCGAAAAGTCTTTTTGTTGCATAAATAATGATCCTCCAAGAATGGCACAGTTTACCGCAATAAGTGGAAGGAATATACCCAAAGCTCCATAAAGTGCAGGAGCAAATTTCTCTACAATCATTTCAACTAATTGAACCATGGAAGCAATTACTGCAATAAACATAATGAAGCTTAAAAAACTCAAATCTATCTCTGCATAACTAGCATCTAACCATTCAAGTGCTCCTGGACGAAGCAAATAGGTATCCAATAAGAAGTTAATTGGTACTGTAATTGAGAGTACGAAAATAACTGCAAAACCTAGTCCAACAGCAGTTTTTACTGTTTTTGATACCGCCAAATAGGAACACATTCCTAAGAAATAGGCGAAAATCATATTTTCAATAAAGATACTTTTTACAAATAAATTTAAATACCCTTCCATGATTAATTCTTTTCAATTAGTTTACGATTTCTTGAACGTTGAATCCAAATATAGATTCCCACAGTGATCAAAGCCATTGGAGAAAGTAACATTAAACCGTTGTTTACATAGCCCATGTCATAGATAAAATCTGGAATTACTTGAAAGCCAAATAATTTTCCAGATCCTAAAAGCTCTCGAAAGAAAGCAACTACGATCAATATAAATCCATAACCGGCGGCATTCCCAATTCCATCAAGGAAAGATTTCCAAACACCGTTGCCCAAAGCAAATGCTTCGAGACGGCCCATAACGATACAGTTAGTTATTATCAATCCGATAAAAATCGAAAGTTCTTTACTCACATCGTAGGCATAAGCCCTTAAAATTTGATCAACAAGGATCACCATAGCAGCAACTACAACCAATTGAACAATAATTCGAATTCGATTAGGAATTAAATTTCTCAACAAAGAGATTATAACATTACTCGCGCCCATAACAGCCATTACGGATAGGCTCATTACGATTGCGGGCTTGAGTTGAACAGTGATCGCGAGGGCAGAACAAATTCCGAGTACCTGAACGGTAATCGGGTTGTTGTCATCCATAGGATCTGTCAGGAGCGCACGATTCTTTTTTGAGAACAATGGCTCTGAGTCATTATTAATAAATAATAAAGTAGTTTTTTCAGGAGTAAAATCTTTTTTTTCTGACATTAGGATTTAATTTAAAAGGGCGATTGCATTTTTTTCTTTTTCGAAGTAAGGGATGTAATGATTCAGTCTTTCCATGATCATATCAGTCACTCCGTCTCCTGTTATTGTAGCGCCAGAAATCGCATCGACTTCGTGGTCATCTTTGTCAGTATCCTTTGGGTCGTTATTGGTTTTAGAAACATAAATCCCTACTAATTTACCTGAAGTGTCAAATACTTTTTCATCAGTAAATCTATTTTGAAACCATTGTTGAGTGATTTCAGCTCCTAATCCGGCAGTTTCTCCTTTGTGGTCAAAAACTGCTCCTTGAATGGTATTGATATCCGCTTTTAAAGCAACATACCCCCAGATGGCATCCCATAATCCTGAACCTCTGAGCGGGATAATATAGAACTTGGTGTTTTCTACTTCGGCTTTATACATCGGAAAACGTTGCTCACTTGCTGGTTTTTTTAATTCATAATTGAGCTTTAAAGTAAAAGCATCTACAGAATCGTCTACACCTCCCAAATGATTTAAAGCTAGGGTGCTTGTAATGTATTTTTTATACAAAACTTCCGCTTGCTCTCGATCGGTTTGAATTCCAATGGTTGAAAGTATGTTTTGCATTTTCTCTTTACGGACATTGTCCGCTTGAAGGTCTTTTAATGAACTTGCTGTAAAGGCAAGTGTCGACGCCACCACGAGTACCATAATAGTCGCAAAAAGAAAAGTATATGCATTGCTGTCTCTATTCATCATTAAGCGGTTTTAAGGGTTGAAGCCCATCTTTTTTTACGTTTGTTTATGTTTCCTTGGATTACATAGTGATCAATGGTGGGTGCAAATACGTTCATCAATAAGATGGCAAGCATCACACCTTCTGGATAAGCAGGATTGAATACTCGAATCATGATACAGAAGATTCCAACTAAAACACCATAGATCCATTTTCCTTTAGCCGTTTGCGCGGCAGACACTGGATCGGTTGCCATAAATACAACTCCAAAAGCAAAACCTCCTACGACCAAATGATTCATCCATGAAAAACTCATCAACGCATTGGCTCCCCAAAGGTTAAATAAAAAGCCCATAAAGGCTGCCCCAAGAACACTTCCTACCATAATTCTCCAGCTTCCTATTCCTGTTGTGATTAAAATGATTGCTCCTACAATGATCCACAATGTGGAAGTTTCTGCAATAGATCCAGGAATTGATCCCTTAAACATCTCAAACATGCTGTAGTTTATGTTTCCATTGGCAGCTAAAGTCCCCAAAATAGTTTCGCCTGAAACACCATCCATACTTGAGGCTTCCGAAACCCATACTTTATTCCCAGACATATAAGTTGGGTAAGCAAAGAAAGCAAAAGCTCTTGCAGTTAGTGCTGGGTTTAAAATATTCATCCCGGTTCCTCCAAATGCTTCTTTAGCAATTAATACGGCAAAAGCTACCGAAACTGCAACCATCCATAGTGGAATATCAACGGGCATAATCATCGGGATTAATAATCCCGTAACCAAATATCCTTCGTTAACTTCATGTCCTCTGTAAACAGCAAATGCAAATTCAATACTCAACCCAACAACATAAGACACAACAATCATTGGAACAATTTTCCATGCGCCATGAATAAAGGCGTCTAGGAAAGAAAAGTCACTTCCCAATTGAGTTAAATGCTGGTAACCAGTATTGTAAATACCATAGATAAGCGCTGGAAGCAATGCAATGATTACAGTAACCATGGTGCGCTTTAAATCTACTGCATCTCGAATGTGTGAACCAGTTTTTGTTGTATGATTAGGTACAAACAAAAAAGTGTCAAAAGCATTAACTGCTGGTGCAAATTTTTCGAATTTTTCACCTTTACGAAAAGGTCGTTTAATTTCATCTAATTTTTTTCTCAAAAAACTCATACTTTTATTTTTTATCCTACTTCTTTAATCATTAATTCAATTCCTTCTCTGATGATCTCTTGGGCTTCAATTTTGGAAGTACTCGCATAATCAATCAATCCAAAATCTTCTGGAACTACTTCATAAATCCCAAGGGCTTCCATCTTTTCAATATCTCCTGCCATACATGCTTTTAACAATTGCATTGGATAAATATCCATTGGAAAAACCTTCTCCATTTCACCGGTGACAACCAGTGCACGTTCTTCACCATTCAAGTTGGTATTTACTTCATACCCTTTGTTTTTAAACAACCATGAAAAAGAAGTTTTCGAAAGACTCGGAATATAATTATCAACGAAAGGCAACCAACCCAACAAACGATAGTCATTTCCTTCAGGAATTACGGTTAAAAGATTGTTATAAAAATTTAAATACCCATTGGAAGCTACGGTTGCTCCTGAAAGCACATTTCCATTAATGAATCTGTTTTGGATTGCATCATCAATATCACAATCCTTGGTTAAAGAAGTGATTTCAGCACCAATTTTGGCAGAAATATAGTGAGGCTTCCCAACTGAGCCACCAGCAACAGCGATTGTTCTATGTGCATGATATTGACCCGTAGAAAATAAAAGTCCAATGTTAATTACATCTTCAGGGCGAATTTCCAAAACTTTTTCCCCCACATTAATGGGATCGTTTTTTTGAATTTGAAAACTCACATTACCAGCCGGATGAAGTCCTGATATGCTAAGCAAGTTAACGTCTTCAACTTTTTCAAAAAAACCTTTGAAATTTGCATCTACACCCAAATTGACTTTTCCAGGGATCAAATGGTTTAAAACATCTATTCCTTTTTGGAAGTCTTGTTTGTTGTTTTTTAATAAGAAATCAAAATCAACATCCAATGGACCAGAAGCATAGGTAGAAATATGAATCGACTTAAAATCAGCTTCTGGATCTGCGACGACGCCATAGGGTCTCTGTTTGAAAAAAGCCCATGCCCCGCTTTTCAAAAGTGTTTCTAAAACATCTTCGGGCTTTAGAGTATAAATCGGCTTGGTTTCATGTGCGACGGTGTCACCATTTTGAGCATCAATAATAATCTCTAAAATCTTACGTTTAGCACCTCTTCGAATTTCTTTAATCGTACCTGGAACAGGGGAGACAAAAAGGATTCTTGGATTATGCTTAGCATGAAATACCGGAGCTCCCGATGCAATATTCTCACCCTCTTTGGCCATAAGCCGAGGAACTATTCCGAAAAAATTATCAGGTTTTAGGGCGTAAGTTTTAGATGGATTTGCATAGTGCAGAATCTTTTCGGCTTCACCCTTCAGATTTATTTTTGCACCTCTTCTTGTACTAATGCCTTTGGACATATATTTGTTTTGTAAAATCACACAAATTTACTAATTAAGAGCCACCATTAAAAGTGTATTTTTATAGAAATTTAATAATTTATAATGATTCTAAATAAGTGCTTAGCCTTTAACTTAAGTTCAATATGTTAAAAGGCGTGAAATCTTATTAATTTATTAACTTTATAAAATGCTAAAACAATTGCTATTCAAATCAGTCATCTTAATTTTATTATGTTTTGACGTTTGTCTAAGTCAATCAATATTAGAGGTTTACGAGCCTCCTCACATCAAGTCTGTTGTATTTAAACAAACAGATGAGCAACAATTCCCTTTAGTTGCAATTGGCACTCCTATGATTTTAGAGTTCGATGATCTCAATGGTGATGAAAAAAACTACTACTACAAAATCAAATATTTCAATCACGATTGGACCCTTTCGAACTTACTTGAGAGTGAATTTATTGATGGTTTTGACAATTTACGAATCGAAAACTACCAAACTTCGTTTAACACCCTCCAGCCCTACACCCATTATCGTCTTGATCTTCCCAACGAGCAAACTAAAATTAAACTCTCTGGTAATTACATGCTAGAGATTTATGATGAGGAGGGTTTGTTGATTTTCTCGAGACGTTTTTTAGTCTATGAGAACCAAGCTAATGTTACCTCTGGCGTTTATCGTCCTAGAGATTTTCAATATTACAATACTCATCAAAGTATTCAATTTTCCATTAGTCCGGAGAAAGGCACTTATTTCCGTGATCCTGAAAATCAGGTTCATGTTGTTGTTTTACAAAACCAACAATGGGAAAATGCTATCTCCGGAATAAAGCCAAAGTTTATTAGCGGAGCGCAGTTAGAATATCGATACAACGAAAAGATACGTTTTGAAGGTGGAAATGAATACTTGTTTTTTGATACCAAAGACATCAGAATCACAGGCTCAAATGTCAGCCTTGTTGAACTTAACCGACTCTATGAAAGCTATTTAAGTACTGACCTTTTAAGAAGGGGATACCCCTACAGCTATGCGGCTGATATTAATGGAAATTTTGTAGTTAGAACCGTTCTAGGAAATAGAGATAGTGCTATAGAGGCTGACTACAGCTGGGTGCATTTCAGTATAGCAACATTAGTTCCCCCAGAAGAGGATATATATATTTACGGTAAATTCAACAATTATAACTTGGGAGAAGAAAATAAAATGTATTACAATCCTGCCCTTGAAATCTATGAGGGAATACTACTTTTAAAGCAAGGGGTTTACAACTACAAATACGTGATGAAAATGGAGAAATCCCTTGATTTAAATGGTGTAAGCGGCACCCATGCTTTGACCGAAAACAGTTATTTAATACTTGTTTATTATCGGAATTTTGGAATCCGACACGATGCATTAATTGGCATCGGTAATACTTCTTCTTTTGAGATTATAGATTGATCTCATTATTTGATTTTAAAAAAAAGTAAATCCCTTTTTTTACTATCTTTAATTTATGAATTTTAAGCTTTAACAATATGATTCAGCAAGTAACACGTGGTATCAAAATTACGGTGAAGACCCAATACGAGGGAACCTTCCTTAAAAACTACTTGATCAACTATGCCTTTACTTATGATATTGAGATTGAAAATCAGAGTAAGAGTTCGATTCAGCTATTGAGTCGTCATTGGAAAATATTCGAATCTCTCGGTAAAACAAAAGTCTTAGATGGTGCTGGAGTCGTCGGAAAAAAGCCGGTGCTAAACCCTGGCGAAATCCACAAATACAAGTCAGGGTGTCTCATTACTTCTGCCATCGGCTCTATGAAAGGTGCTTATACCATGATTGATTTCTCTACGACAAAAAAATTCAATGTTGAAATTCCTGCATTTAAGCTCTGTGCTCCCTTTATATTAAATTAAGTTTTTTGTGAGTTGAATAACTAGGCTATTGGTAGGTAAACAATTTTTTTAGTTTCAAAAAAAGACTCACTGAAAAAATCGCTTAACGAAAATACTTTTGCTTGTGGATAACCATGAAGTTCTTCCTTAAGGTCTCCTCCTTTCAAACAAATAAAACCATTTTTAATGTCATTTTTATGCTGATTTGAAACCTTGTTTTCAACCCAACCCATCAAAATTTCCAACGGAGCGACCGCTCTGCAAACAATAAAGTCTACTTTATGATCAAAATTCTCCATTCGATCATAGTAAGATTCCACGTTTTTTAAACCCAATTCTTTTTTTACTGCGCTAACTACTTTGATCTTTTTTCCGATACTGTCAATTAGATGAAAAATGACCTCGGGAAACATAATTGCAAGAGGAATTCCGGGAAAACCTCCTCCGGTTCCAACGTCAAGAATTGTTGTGCCCGGTTGGAATTCTTGGACTTTAGCAATCGACAAAGCGTGTAAAACATGGTGAATAAAAAACGAGTCCATGTCCTTTCTAGAAATGACATTGATTTGAGAATTCCAATACTGATAAATCGGCAAAAGGGCGCTCAAATCTTTTATTTGATCCTTGGTTAGTTGCGGGAAGTAATCTAAAAAGTTAAACAATTAATGTTTTTTGTTAAAAATATGAAGAATGAAATAAAATTCAATATTTTTACATTATTAAAAATAAATAAGATGACAGATAGAGTAATTCCAAAGTTTTCAAGAAAGGATTCCAAAGACTTTTTTCAAACACTTAATAAGAGAGTCAATAAATATTTTAAGGATCATAAAATTTCGAAAACAGGAAACTGGAGGCTTTACACCAAAACGATTGTAATGTTTTCGCTTTTGTTTGCTCCTTATTTTTTGATCCTACTCTTAGATATTAATGATTGGTTCAAACTTCTTCTTGCTGTGCTTACGGGAGTAGGAATGGCCGGTGTCGGGATGAACGTCATGCACGATGGAAATCACGGTTCCTTTTCAAAACACAAATGGATCAATACCATTATGGGAAGTAGCATTTACATTTTAGCTGGAAACGTTTTCAACTGGAAAGTACAACACAATGTTCTTCACCATACCTATACAAATATTCATGGACACGACGAAGACCTTGAAGCGGGAAGGGTTCTTCGTTTTTCGAAACACGCCGAATGGATGCCACATCATCGTTTTCAACATTTATATTCTGTCTTACTTTATGGACTTTTGACAATAAACTGGGCGATTTTTACCGATTTTCAGCAATTGACACGCTACCAAAAAAGAAATCTTTCTTATGCCAACAGCAAAAGCGAAAGACTTCAATGGATCGGGTTGATCATTGCTAAAATTGTCTATTGGGGTACTTGGATCGTTTTGCCAATATTTGTTTTTAACATTGTTTGGTGGAAAGTAATTATCGGATTTGTTGCCATGCATTATACGGCAGGATTAATCCTAAGCTTGGTTTTCCAATTGGCACACGTTATGTATGACGCAGAAATGCCGGTTCCTGATACAAAAACAGGCATATTAAAAAACTCTTGGGCCATTCATCAGTTGCTAACCACTGTTAATTTTTCAACGAAAAACAAAATTGTAAACTGGTTTACCGGTGGACTTAATCATCAAATCGAGCATCATATTTTCCCTCATATTAGCCATGTTCATTACACGAAAATATCTGAAATCGTCAGAAAAACTGCTAGGGAATTCAACTTGCCTTACAACGAATACAAAACAACAAGAAGTGCCATTTTATCGCATTTCAAATATTTAAAACAAATGGGGGCACAGCCCGCACAAGCTTAAACCATAAGGACCACACTTCATGTTATCAGATAGAATCAACAGCTTGCCTGCTTCGGCAACGCTTACTATGGCATCAAAAGCTAGAGAATTAAAAAGCCAAGGAGTTGACATCATCGGACTCAGTTTAGGAGAACCCGATTTCAACACTCCAGAATTCATTAAAGAAGCTGCTATTCAAGCAGTAAAAGACAATTACAACTCCTACTCTCCCGTGGACGGCTATGCAGATTTAAAAGAAGCCATTTGCAATAAATTTAAGCGAGATAATGGTTTGGATTACAAACCTTCACAAGTTGTGGTTTCCAACGGTGCCAAACAATCCATTGCCAATTTGTGCATGGTTTTGCTTAACCCCGGAGACGAAGTCTTACTACCTGCCCCCTATTGGGTTAGCTATTCTGCGATTGCCACTTTAGCAGAAGCAAAATCAATCATCATACCTTCCAGTATCGATACGGATTTTAAAATTACACCTGAACAATTGAAGGCGGCCATTACGCCAAAGACTAAATTGGTGATGTTCAACTCGCCAAACAATCCGAGTGGGACAATTTATACCGAAGCCGAATACCGTGCATTGGGAAAAGTTTTAGAGAAATACCCAGACATATATATTCTCTCCGATGAGATCTATGAATTGATCAATTACGGAAAACCACATTTTAGCATTGCTGCCATTCCAGAGCTTTATAATCGTACGATTACGGTCAATGGTGTCGCAAAAGCTTTTGCAATGACGGGCTGGCGTATCGGTTACATTGGTGCTCCAGAATGGATCGCCAAGGCTTGTAATAAGATGCAAGGACAAATTACTTCGGGTGCCAACTGTATCGCACAACGCGCTACAATTGCCGCAGTGAATGCACCCGTGAGTGAGGTCCAATACATGGTGGATGAATTTAAATCAAGGAGAACACTGATCTTAAATTTACTCTCCGAAATTCCAGGTTTAAAACTAAACGAACCCGACGGTGCGTTTTATGTATTCCCGGATGTTTCAGCTTATTTTGGAAAAACAATGAAAGGCAAAACCATCAATGATGCCAACGATTTTGCACTCTTCCTTCTGGAGAAAGCCAATGTCGCCACGGTGACTGGTGATGCCTTTGGAAACCCAGACTGTATTCGGATTTCTTATGCGGCCTCTGCTGAAAACATTAAAGAAGCCGTAAAACGGATTGCTAACGCACTGGCTTAGTATCCCAATAAACAATCTTAAAAACCACGCTAGGCTAAGCCTAAAATATAAGCGTACTTTTATCCACTAATAGAATATATGACATTCAAAGACTTAGCGCTGGAGCCGCCTATTTTAAAAGCACTTGAAAAACAAGGCTACACCCAGCCCACCCCCATTCAAGAACAAGCCATTCCCATTTTACTCAAAGGACATGATTTGTTAGGCGTTGCACAAACTGGAACCGGAAAAACAGCCGCTTTTGGAATTCCTATTTTAAATCACTTGATAAAAGATGGAAAATCTGAACAAGGACAACGTAAGATAAAAGCTTTAGTGGTTTCACCTACCCGAGAATTGGCAATTCAGATTGCTGAAAATTTTACCGCCTATAGCCAATTTACAAACCTTAGAAATACTGTTATTTTTGGGGGCGTAAAGCAAGCTAAACAAGTAGCTAGCTTAAGACAAGGTGTCGATATTTTGGTGGCAACGCCCGGACGTTTACTGGATTTGATGAGTCAGGGGTTTATCTCTTTTAGAGATTTAAAATACGTAGTTCTAGATGAAGCAGACCAAATGCTAGACATGGGTTTTGTAAACGATGTTAAAAAAATAATCGCTAAACTACCTGCCAAAAGACAGTCGCTTTTCTTTTCGGCTACCATGCCCAAAACCATAGTAGAGCTTTCTCAAAAGATGTTGGGAAAATTTGATCAGGTGACCATCAAACCCGAACAAGCCACGGCAGAAAAGGTAGAACAAGGGGTGTATTTTGTAAGTAAAAGCAATAAACCCAAATTATTGATTTACCTTTTAGAGCAACGAAAAAATGACTCCGTTCTTGTTTTTTCTCGTACCAAACACGGAGCCAACCGCATTGTAAAAAATTTAGATAAAGCTCAAATAAAATCGGCGGCCATACACGGAAACAAATCCCAAGCCATGCGTCAAAGGGCATTGAGTGCCTTTAAGGACGGATCGCTAAAAGTATTGGTGGCCACTGACATTGCAGCTCGAGGAATCGATGTAGATGATTTGGCTTTGGTGATCAATTATGATTTGCCCAATGTGTCAGAAACCTACGTACATCGTATCGGACGAACCGGTAGGGCAAACGCCAGCGGAATTGCGCTTTCTTTTTGTATGGGAGACGAGCGTTCTTATTTAAAAGATATTGAAAAACTTATCAAGCAGCTAGTTCCCCGAATGGGGAAACATCCATATATGGAAGGTGCCGATATGGTTGATGGTTCACTGGCAAATAAACCGCAAGGCAGATCCAATAACCGGAATCGAACTAGTAAATCAAACAACAACCGAAACAGGAATCGAAATTAGGGGTTAAATACATTCCTATTCTTTTTCAAAAAACACCAAATTCTACTACTGCCATGAAAATTATAGTTCGTCAGTGAAAGAGTTTGAATATTTTGGAGTGAAACAATATCTAAAGTGACTTACAACATAGTTACTGGTGTTATAATTGGTATTCTGATTTTGATAATTTGGGCATTAATTGGAATGCAAATATTTGATTATTTAAAAATATTAAAATACAAAACTATAGGCATTAAAGAACTGAGCTAAAAAACAACTCTTTTCTTGATAAATTTTTGACAATATTATTCTAGGTGTAATTATTATAATTAAGCTTTTTGGCTTAATTATTTTTAGATTTAAATAGAACAAAAATGAGTTAGCTCAAAGTCAGGAAGTCGCAGATTCTGCGGAGTCAAAGTATCCGTATCAGAGGTTATTTCTCTCCTAGACCACACTACTTAAATTTCAGAAAAATAAATAAACACTCAAAAAGTGACACAAACTCCCCAAAAGCACAAACACATGAAAAATAGCGTGGTTGTACTTGATTTTTTTCAGTGAATACAGCACTGCACCAAGCGTATAAAAAACACCGCCCAAGAAAAGGAACTGAAGACCTTGGGTAGAGAGTTTTTCAATTAAGGGGTTGATCACAAAAAGAATCTGCCAGCCCATTAGGACATACATGGTGGTAGACAATTTATCAAACCCTCCTGTGAAAAAGAACTTTAAGACAATCCCGATTAAAGCAAAAGACCAGGTTAAATAAAAAATGAGCCATCCCAATGAACCACCCAGAACAATAAGGGTAAAAGGGGAGTAAGTTCCTGCAATTAGAACATAAATAGCCGCATGATCAAAAATATTCAACTTTCTTCTCAATATCGGCTCTTTAGCCGAATGATAAAATGTAGAGGCAGCATATAATATAATCATGCTCAATCCATAAACAACCAAACTGGCAGGCTTCCAAAAACCTTCATAATCATTGGATTTAAGAACAAGAAAAGGCAGGGCAATGAGACTTAATAAAAGTCCAAAAGCATGGGTGGAAATATTAAGTCGCTCCTCTTTTACGGAGTAGAAGTGATTTAAATCTTTACTCATTTTATTTAAAATCAAATGTACGTTTGACGCTCTTTTAAATCCTCATAATAGAGCGCAAGCGTGGTGTTATGCCAGGGAATCACTGCTAAAACCCCTACAATTAGACACAACACCCCTAATAGATACCAAGGTATAAAGCGCAAGTTGAGTTCCAATAATTCCATCTTATAACCATCGGTCAGTTTCCAGCTTTGTTCCAGAGCGGCTTGAAAAGAAATCTCGGGATCTTCTGCGATGATATAATAAGTCATGGAAAAACCCAGTGCCACAACAATCCCCGGGATAACCAATAAAACCAAACCAACGACCGTAAGCACGGTTATGATTGCATATGACAAAAGCACGGTCACCAGAGGCTTAAATCCTTCAAACAAAAGTTCAAAACGAGTTTCTTTTCCCTTTATCAAATTCAAAAAGAAAAAACACAAACCCAATTGCAATGGACCCGCCAATAAAAAACTCACTATTTCGCCATAGCGATTCAGTTCAGAAGGGATTGCTACCATAAGACCACAGACCAAACAAACTCCTATCGACAATATCCAATGGGGCTCTAGCAATGTTCTTGCTTTACGCATCAACTGCATTAGATCCATAATTGAGCTTTGTTTATGAGAGTTGTTAGCTTGTAAATTCTTTATGAATTGATAATCTTTTCTTGTTGGTTAATTGATTCTTGGTGAACTGCCTTAAACACTCGTAAAATAAATTCTTCAGACAAATTACGTTCTTGTCCTTCTAAAATCATTTTACCCAAGATTTCATTCCAACGTTTGTTTTGCAAAACAGCAACGTTATTGTCTTTTTTAATTGTACCAATTTCAACAGCCGTCTTCATACGTTTACCTAAAGTATCTAAAAGTGTTTGATCAATCACATCAATCTGTGCTCTTAAATTAATTAGTGCATGTTGATAAGCCTCCTGGTCGGTAGTAACCTTACGTACTTTTAAATCGTTCATGATTTCAACCAAACGTATTGGCGTCACTTGCTGTGCTGCATCACTCCACGCATTATCTGGATCCGTATGGGTTTCTATCATCAAACCGTCAAAGTTCAAATCTAAAGCCGCTTGAGAAATATCAAAAATCATATCTCTTTTCCCACCAATATGGGATGGATCACAAATCATAGGAAGATCTGGAAATTTATTTTTAACCTCAATCGCAATTTGCCATTCTGGAATGTTACGATATTTAGTTTTTTCATAGGTCGAAAATCCACGGTGGATCAAACCTAAATTCTTGATATTAGACGTATGCAAACGTTCAACACCGCCTAGCCATAAAGCCAAATCAGGGTTTACTGGATTTTTCACCAAAACAATTTTATCAGTTCCTTTCAAGGCATCAGCAATTTCTTGCATGATAAAAGGACTTACCGTTGAACGTGCTCCAATCCAAAGGATATCAACATCATTGTCTAAAGCTAACTTTACATGGTCTTTGTTCGCAACTTCAGTAGCGGTCAATAAACCGGTTTCTTCTTTAACTTTTTTCAACCAACCGAGTCCAATAGCTCCTACACCTTCAAACATGCCCGGTCGGGTTCTTGGTTTCCATATTCCGGCACGGTAAACCGTTACATCAGTATCTTTCAATTCATGAGCAATTTTCAATACTTGCTCCTCGGTTTCGGCGCTACAGGGTCCTCCGATTACTAAAGGATGGTCTAAACCAAAATCGGTTAGCCATTGGCGCATTTCTTTTTTATTTTCCATGGATTTAATTATAATGTTTACTTGTTTTATTAATGCCTTCCAAAATTTCGCGAATACCGTTGATCGCCTCTATCTGATGATAGAGTTTGCTATATTCATTTGCTTCTAAAAGATTTTTAAATTGATTTAAATTATTAATGTATTCAGAAAGCGTTTCTAAAATATTATCTTTGTTTTGGTTAAAAATCGGAATCCACATATCGGGCGAACTCTTTGCCAAACGGACTGTTGATTCGAATCCACTACCTGCCATTTCGAAAATAGTTTTTTCGTTTTTCTCTTTCTCCACCACAGTTTTTCCTAACATAAAGGAACTGATGTGAGAAAGATGAGAAACATAAGCAATGTGTTGATCGTGTTCAGTCGGATCCATGGGTCTGATTTGCATTCCCATTTTGCGAAACCAATTTTCGGCCCATTCTAATAAATCCGGTCTAGTTTTGTGTGTTTCGCACAGAATTTGAGTTTTGTTTAAAAACAAATCCTCCATAGCTGCGTCCGGCCCTGAAAATTCAGTTCCTGCAATAGGGTGCGTCGCCAAGAATTGACCTCTTTTAGAGTGTAATGCCACTTGGTCACAAATGGATGCCTTGGTAGAGCCAAAATCAATAACAAGTCCATTGTCGTGAACCACATCCAAAAGACTTACAATTTCCTTACTGGCTGCATCAACAGGTATAGTAATCAGCAGTAGGTCCATTAGTTTTAGATCAACACTTTTAAGCTTAAAATCAATCAGCTTAATTGCTATGGAGCGATTGAGGTGGTCTTCGTTTTTATCCAAACCAAAAATCTCAACATCAGGAATGTGCTTACGCGCCGCTAATGCCAATGACCCTCCAATCAATCCGATACCTAAAATACCTACTTTCATTTTTTTTCTATTCTTTTAATTGCTTTGCAAATTTGTGCTTCATCGACACAAAGTGAAAACCTAATGTATCCCTTTCCCTGACTTCCAAAAATGGTGCCTGGAGTGATGAATAAATCATATTTATATAATATTTTATCTATAAACGCTTCTGCATCTAGCGTAGTATCTTTTAATTTTGCCCAAACAAACAAACCACTGCTGTTGGAGTCAAATTCGGATCCTAACAATAAGGCCAATTCATAAATCAATTGACGCCTTTTTTCATAGACTTTATTCAATTCCTCAAACCAAGAGTCTGGTGCTTGAAGAGCTGCAATTGCTCCCTTTTGAATGCCATAAAACATTCCAGAATCCATATTACTTTTAACTTTAAGAACTGCCTTAATATTTACTTCATTTCCCAAAAGCATTCCTACCCGCCAGCCTGCCATATTGAAAGATTTGCTTAGAGAATTGAGTTCCATTGCAACATCCATAGCTCCTGGAGTAGTTAAAATACTCTGTGGTATATCGGTTAAAATAAAACTGTAGGGATTATCATTAACCAATAAAATATTGTTTTTTCGTGCCCAATTGATCAACTCCTCAAAAATCGCTTGCTGGGCATTTGCCCCCGTGGGCATGTGGGGATAATTTATCCACAACAACTTAACGCCTTCCAAGTCCATTTTGTTCAGTTCTGCCAAATCGGGTTGCCAGTTGTTTTCAGATTTTAAATCATAAAAGACAGGAATCGCCTCCACTAATCGGGTGACCGATTCGTATGTAGGATAACCCGGATTGGGAATAAGTACCTTATCTCCTGGATTGAGAAATGCCATGGACAGGTGAAGGATTCCTTCTTTAGACCCTGTTAACGGTAGTACCTCATTGTTGGGATCAACCAGAACTTGATAATGATTTTGGTAAAAGTCTGCAATTCCTTTTCTAAGCTCTGGAAGCCCTTGATAGCTTTGGTATTGATGCGCTTTAGAATGAGTCAAACTGGATATTAGCGCATCGACCACAGAAGGCAGTGGCGCTAAATCTGGACTTCCAATCCCCATGTTAATGATATCTTTTCCCTCACGAACCAGACCCGCTACTTCTCTCAATTTTTTTGAGAAATAGTATTCCTGAACACTTTCTAGCCTTCTTGCTGTCATGATTTACCATTTCTATACTCCCCCAAAACCTTGAATGAGATCGCCATTATTTCTAAAAGGGATTTTGCTTTTAAGTAATCTTCTACTATATCGAAAGTAACATCCACAAAAAAGGCATACTTCCCGGGAGTTTCGATAACAGGTAAAGATTGAATTTTTGTAAGATTTAGGCAACAATCACTAACAACGTTTAGCGCCGTTGCCAAACTTCCACGCTTGTGATCTAAAATAAATTTCCAAGCCGCTTTTGAAATGGGTTCGGATGTTTTTGGATCTGCTATTTCGAGGATCACAAAACGTGTGACGTTATTTTTTATGGTTTGAATTGAAGCATTGAGAACAGTAAGTCCATAAATTTCTGCTGCACTTTTACTTGCTATGGCACCAATGCCTTGTATCTTATTTTTTTGGGTTTCCATCGCTACCTCAGCAGTATCATTGCTTTCCACCAATTTAATATGAGGATAAGCCTCAAAAAAAGTCTTGCATTGAAGCAATGCCATCGGATGAGAATGCACTTCTTTAATATCTTCAATCTTTTGTCCGGGCAAGGCCATAAGGTTGTGCTCAATGCTTAGATAATGCTCTCCCACGATGAATAGCCCGTATTGATCCATCAAAGCATAATTAGGAATGATCGAGCCAGCAATAGAGTTCTCTATCGCAATCACTGCCTGATCACAACTCCCATGAGCCAAGGCTTTAGCTAAGGTATCAAAAGTGTTGCACTTCAGCAATTCAGGAGCAGCTCTGTAGTACTCCTGCGTCACCTGATCGTGAAAGGATCCTTTTATTCCCTGTATGGCTACTTTTATTCTTTTCATTTCAAAAAAAAAGTCCCGATTAAATCAGGACTCTTTGTTTTATCTATTTATTTCAAATACTACAAAGTCCTTACTGCTTCTAAATAGAAGAAATAAAAATTGTTATAGCAAAAGAAACTGTGATTCATTATTTTTATATTGACACAAAAGTAACACAGCTTTTCGCAAAAACAAATTTTTAGACAAAATTTTTACATATTAAGGCAACTCAATCCCAATTACTAAATCTACCATGAGTTACTTATATGCATTTAAAGCCACTAAATTTTTTAGCCAATTGATTGATAAATGCTTTGTTGTCTTTAAAAGTATAATTGTTTTCGTTTAAATCTAATATCGCCTCTAGCTTTAAAGAATTGTTATTCATATACTTGGCGCTATATGTGGAGAAACTAATCAAGGCTTCTGATGTTGTGTTTGACTTAGAAACCTCTGACTAAAAAGTACCTTTCGCCGAATGATCTGGTTCGGAAATATTTACAACGGTCTTTGAACCTTTATCACTATGGGTAATGCCGCTATTATTAACAGAATAATTGTCAATGTTGAATTTAGAATTAGAATTACTGGTGTCCTTTTCAGTATTCAAATTTTCTATTTTCTTAGAGATCTCATAATTAGCAATTTTAGATTTATCTGATTTATTAGTGATCGAAGCTTCGTCAATCGCAATGAATTCAAAAATAATTGGTTCTTCCATAGTTGATTTAAACAGTTCCTTAATGAACAAATAAAATTGATTTAATCACTACAAAAGTTTCCCATTCAAAAGGCTTGTGATTGATAATTTTTAAATTATGTGGAGATACCTTCGCATTTGAAAAACTACTTAAAAGACATAAGTTGACTTCCTTAAAATAAACCTGATTATCCACTGCATCATTTAAAAATATTTTAACGATGTTAAGTTTGATTTTGAAACAGAAAGAGGGTCGCACTCAAGAGTAAGACAATGACCGGCAACGAAACACCAAAGATTTTAAATAGCTTTTTCAATTGAATCTGATTTGGAGATTTATTATACTACTACAAAATGATGCTAAAAGATGAAGAATGCATTCTTTTTAAATAAATTTATAGATTTTAGTAGGCTTGAGTTTAAATTTTTAGAAAAACCTAAGGGAAATATTGAGCTGTATAGGCCTAGACGAATACTTTAAATATGACCAAAGCATAAATTACAAAACGAGCGTATCGAAAAAGCGACCAAAGAAGATAATGCTTGAAACTGTATTTAATTAAGCCCGAGGCGAGGCTTACTATTGAGTGAGGAATGGGACTTATCGCACCTAATAAAACAAAAAAACCTCCCCATTTTCGTAAATTAACGATATGCTTTTCGATTTTATTTTCAATATTATTTTTTATTCTAGGAATCAAGAACAAACGATTCCCAATAAAGTAAGAAATGATTCCGCCAACGTAGGAAATCGTGGCTAGTGCAAACAAAAACAACCAAGGATTAGCTGATCTTGAAGCCCATGCAATAAAAACTTCTGGTGGAATAATGCCTAAAATAGTTTCTGAAGCTAAAAAAAACGAAAATATAAATTTAGAGGGATAAGTGACTACCATTTGATTCAGCAGGTAATTAAAGTCCAAAACGAAAAGCTCCAATCCTAACAATAAAAGAACGAAAACAATTATTGCGGCACCACCTTTGAAAACGGTATTTTTTAAAAAAGAATAAAACTTTGTTATTTGGTAATAGCGATTGATTAAAACTAATCGTTTGCTTAAACTAAAATCTGATTTTGAATTATTTTTGATTTCTAAAAAAATTATAAATTATTAAATATAGTTGCAGTGATCTCAATTAACTTAGGCGAATATTTGTTAGTAATATAAATGATGATTATTGCGTTTTTTAACATTATTTAAAACGATGCCAAATATAATGAATTTTTATATTTTATTTTTACCAAACTGTTAATTTTAAAACATGCTTTTTCGCATTAAAAAAAATCTTAGGTGATTATTTTTCAACTCCAAACGTTTTTTATTAAATAAAAAAATAATCTCAATTTGAATAAATCAACCTGTCTGAAAAAAAAATTATAAGATTAAACCAGGAGTGTTAATTAAAATTAAATCGAATTCTCTAAATTGAATACTTAAAAGAAATAAAAAAGTGGGAATCGTCATTGACAACTTAACAAAAAACTATTCTGCAACTAAAGCGTTAAAAGGCATCTCATTGCGCTTTGAACAAAATGGAGTGGTTGGGCTTTTGGGGCCTAACGGGGCCGGAAAAACTTCGCTAATGAAAATACTGACCGGCTATCTTAGTCAATGGAAAGGGACCGTGTCTTTTGACGGCATGGACATTCGCACCAATACCAAGAAAATTCAACAGATAATCGGCTACCTTCCTGAGAATAATCCATTGTATCTGGAAATGTATATCAAGGAATACCTCAATTTTGTAGGTACTCTTTATAAACTAAAGACTCCTCCTATTGAAGCGGTTATAGAAAAAACTGGACTGCAAGAGCATGCCCATAAAAAAATCGGAGACTTGTCTAAAGGCTACAAACAAAGGGTTGGTATTGCTGCTGCGTTGCTTCATGATCCTGCCTATTTGATTCTCGATGAACCCACAACAGGTCTAGACCCCAATCAGGTGATCGAAATTAGAAATTTGATTAAAAACCTGGGGAAGAAAAAAACTGTGTTTCTCTCCACGCACATTCTTCAAGAAGTGGATGCCATGTGTGATCGGGTGATTATTATCAACAAAGGGGAAATAGTTTTAGATCAAGCCCTAGTAGAATTGCGAAATAAACAAGAACAAATTATTGAAGTGAGTTTTGATTATCGGATAGAAGTCGACGCTTTAGAAAAAATCTCTAATGTTCAAAAAGTGACCAATACCTATGATTTTAATTACGAATTACAAATTAAAGGTGCTCAAGACATGCGTCCTGCCGTCTTCGATTTTGCTCAGGACAATGGCTTGAAAATCTTAAATCTTCAGTTAAAAAATGAAAGTTTGGAGCAGTTATTTAAGAAACTGACGGTTTAGAAAACCGCCTCTGCAATTTGCTTAATATTATCCGATTTTCCCATGGAGTAATAATGCAAAAAAGGAACCTCAGTCGCTATCAATTCTTTGCTTTGTTCGGTGCACCATTCAACTCCCACCTGACGTACCGCTTTATTATCCTTACACTTAATCACTTCTTTGATCAAGGCTTCGGGTAAGTCTATATGAAAACGATGGGGAATCAAATTGAGTTGTTTAAGCGTAGATAAGGGTTTTAATCCTGGAATAATCGGAATCGTAATGCCTTCTTCTCGGGCTTTTGCTACGAACTCAAAAAACTTTTGATTGTCAAAAAACATTTGAGTTATAATATAGTTCGCGCCGGCTTTGACTTTTTTCTTCAAAAAATGAAGATCACTTTCAAGGCTGGGAGCTTCCATATGTTTTTCTGGGTAGCCAGAAACACCAACACAAAAATCGGTTTTATGTGAGTTAAGTAATTCCTTATCCAAATAAGTTCCTTGGTTCAAATCAGAAATCTGCTGAACTAATTCGTTGGCATAGGAATTTCCTTCGGAATCGGGAGTGAAATAATTTTCAGTTTTTATGGCATCACCCCGCAAAGCCAAAACATTATCAATTTCTAAAAAATCCAAATCAATTAAAAAATTCTCAGTATCCTCTTTAGAAAAACCACCACACAAAATATGAGGCACAGCATCAACATTATACTTCCCCTGAATTGCTGCACAAATACCTACCGTTCCAGGACGTTTTCGAATCACTTTTAATTCAAGTAATCCATTTCCCCTGTCCTTATAAACATGTTCTTCTCGATGATAGGTCACGTCAATAAAAGGAGGGTTAAACTCCATTAATGAATCTATTGAATTAAATAAGGCGTTAATATTTTGTCCTTTCAAAGGTGGTAAAATCTCAAAAGTGAATTGCGTTTTCTCTTTTGCTTTGATGATGTGTTCAGTTACTTTCATAATTCTATTGTAAGTTAGGGTTGAGCCACTTACGTGCTTGTTCTAGAGGAATATTTCTTCGTTTGCTGTAATCTATCAATTGGTCTTCTTTGATTTTTCCGAGACCAAAATATTTTGCTTCAGGATGTGCAAAATAATATCCAGAAACGGATGCTGCTGGCCACATGGCATAACTCTCCGTAAGCTCCACACCAATGCTTTCTTTTACTTGCATCAAATCCCAAAGGGTTTGTTTCTCCAAATGATCAGGACAGGCGGGATAACCCGGAGCCGGACGAATCCCTTTGTAGGTTTCCTTTATCAACTGTTCGTTGGATAAAGACTCATCGGATGCGTATCCCCAAAAATCTGTTCTTATTTTAAAGTGTAAATATTCAGCAAATGCTTCCGCCAGACGGTCTGCCAAAGCCTTAATCATGATTGAATTATAATCATCATTTTCTTTTTCAAATTTTTCCGCTCTTTCTTTGGTTCCAAAACCAGTTGAAACACAGAAGGACCCCATATAATCTTTTATATTAGATCCTACAGGAGCAATAAAATCGGATAAAGCAAAGCTCGGTTGCCCTTGTCTTTTTTTCAATTGTTGCCTAAGGGTTAAGAACCTAAAGGTTTCTTTAGAGGGATTTTCGTGATCATAAATTGCAATATCATCACCGACGCTATTGGCTGGAAAAAGTCCAAACCTTGCTTTGGCAATCAGCCATTTTTCATTGACAATTTGTTCCAACATTTCTTGGGCATCAGCAAACAACTCTATTGCTTGTTCCCCCACCACGTTATCCGAGAGTATGTCTGGATATTTACCATGCAAATCCCATGATCTGAAAAACGGACTCCAATCGATATAGGTAGCCAGTTCCCTTAAATCAATTCCTTCAAGTGTTTTAAAACCAATTTCTTTAGGTTTCACAGGTTGGTAATTACTCCAATCAATTTTGTAGTTTTTATTACGCGCTGTGGCAATATCAATATATTCTTTGGAAGAAGTTCGTTGAAGAAATTTTTCCCTAAATAAATCATAATCTTTCGCGATCTCATTTGTATAATCAAGACTTTTCTCTTTACTCAATAGTTTGCTAACGACTCCTACAGCTCTTGAAGCATCATTAACATGAATGGTAGGAGTTGAAGTCATGGGTGCGATTTTTACAGCCGTATGCGCTTTTGAGGTAGTTGCTCCACCAATCAATAGCGGGATTTTGAGTTCTACCCGATTCATTTCCTTGGCCAGATAAACCATTTCATCCAGCGAAGGGGTTATCAAGCCTGAAAGACCAATGACATCTACATTTTCTTCAATGGCTTTTTGAATGATTTTTTCTGGAGGAACCATTACACCCAAATCAATAATTTCAAAATTATTGCAAGCCAAAACGACACTTACAATGTTTTTGCCAATATCATGGACATCGCCTTTAACGGTTGCCATTAAAACTTTTCCCATAAATTCTTTTTTTCCAGATTTTTCGGCTTCTATAAAAGGCTGTAAATAAGCAACGGCTTTTTTCATCACCCGCGCAGACTTCACCACTTGAGGTAAAAACATTTTTCCAGAACCAAATAAATCTCCCACCATGTTCATCCCAATCATCAGATTGTTTTCAATCACTTCGAGCGGACGGCTTGCCGCTAGGCGGGCTTCTTCAATATCTGTTATGATGAACTTGTCAATTCCTCGCACCAAAGAATGGGTAATCCTCGTCTGTAATTCTTCTTTTCGCCAAGCATCATCGGTTACTTTGGCTGTTCTTTTTGTGTCTTTCAAACCTTCTGCGTAGTCAAGCAAACGTTCCGTAGCTTCATCATTTCGATTTAAAAGAACATCTTCGACTTTTTCTAAAAGCTCTTTGGGTATTTGATCATAAACTTCTAGCATCGTAGGGTTAACAATCCCCATATTCATTCCGTGCTGAATCGCATGGTATAGAAAAGCAGAGTGCATTGCCTCTCGCACTGCATTATTCCCTCTAAATGAAAACGAAACATTACTCACCCCTCCACTTACACTGGCATAGGGCAGGTTTTCTCTTATCCATTGCGTCGCTCGAAAGAAATCCAAAGCATTGTTCTTATGCTCCTCCATTCCCGTGGCTACTGGAAAAATATTGGGATCAAAAATGATGTCCTCGGGGGGGAAGTTAACACGATCTACCAATACCCTATAAGATCGTTCGCAAATCTGAATTCTTCTTTTAAAATTATCCGCTTGACCGTCTTCATCAAAAGCCATGACAATCATCGCAGCTCCATAGCTTCTTATGGTATTCGCTTGAGTGATAAAATTATCTTCTCCTTCTTTTAAACTTATAGAATTAACAACACTTTTTCCTTGAACGACCTTTAGTCCGGCTTCAATAATTTCCCATTTAGAGCTGTCAATCATCACAGGGATTCTTGCAATATCTGGTTCCGCTGCAATTAAATTCAGAAATTTAGTCATTGCCTTCGCTCCGTCAATCATCCCCTCATCCACGTTTACATCGAGGATTTGAGCACCCCCAATTACTTGGTCTAAGGCAACCTCTACTGCCTTTTCGTAATCATTTGCTTCGATTAATTTTAAAAACTTTCGAGACCCAGTCACATTGGTTCGTTCGCCAATATTGATGAAATTACTCTCGGGAGTAATCACCAATGGTTCTTGACCAGAGAGTTTTAAAAACCTATTAGGTTTATACATTTTTATTTTCGCGTGTGATTCTGGGGCTAAATTTTTCAGCTTCTTCTGCAATCAAGCGAATGTGATCAGGCGTTGTTCCACAACAACCTCCAACAATATTCACTAGGTTTTGTTCTAAATAATCACGGATTAACAAAGCCATTTCTTCTGGCGTTTCTTCATATTCACCAAAGGCATTCGGCAAACCTGCATTGGGATGCGCTGAAGTGAAAAATGGTGTAATCCCAGACAATGTTTTCATGTGGGGTAGCAATTGATCTGCTCCCAAAGCACAGTTAAAACCAATGCTTAACAAAGGAAAGTGAGAAACTGAAACTGAAAACGCTTCGACGGTTTGCCCGGAAAGGGTTCGGCCGCTATTGTCCGTAATGGTTCCGCTCACCATGATGGGAAGCTTGATTTTGTTTGTTTCAAAAAAATGATTGATGGCAAACAAAGCTGCTTTTGCATTTAGGGTGTCAAAAATAGTTTCTACCAAAAGTAGATCTACACCTCCTTCAACCAATCCTTTTATTTGTTCGGTATAAGCCTCAAATAAGTCGTCAAAAGTTACGGCGCGATATCCAGGATCATTTACGTCAGGAGACATACTAGCAGTCTTGTTGGTCGGTCCAATTGAACCTGCAATAAATCTTGGTTTATGAGGATTTAAAGTTGTGAATTTGTCAGCTGCTTCTTTTGCGATTTTAGCTGATTGATAATTGAGCTTATAGGCCAGGTGTTCCAATTGGTAATCTGCCATAGCTATTGAAGTTGAAGAAAAAGTATTGGTTTCCACAATATCTGCACCTGCTGTGAAATAAGCTTCATGGATCTTTTTTATTGCGTTAGCTTGTGTTATCGAAAGTAAATCATTATTGCCCCCCAAGGGACAGGGATGATCCTTAAACTGCTCACCTCTATAATCGGACTCTGTAAACTTTAACTGCTGTATCATAGTTCCCATGGCACCGTCCAAAACAAGTATTCGTTCTTTTAAAATATCTTCAATCATTGTTTATATTTTATCTAGGGCTTGATCGACATCTGTTATAATGTCTTTAATATTTTCCAAACCAATTGAAAGTCGAACTAATCCATCGGTGATTCCAACCTCCAAACGATCTTCAGACGAAAGTTTACTGTGGGTGGTCGTAGCAGGATGAGAAACAATGGTTCTTGAATCTCCTAGATTGGCCGTAAGGGAACACATTTCTATTTTATTTAAAAAAGCCTGACCTGCTTCTAGTCCTCCATCGAGTTGAAAAATAACAATATTACCCCCGTGTCGCATTTGTTTTTTAGCAATCGCATACTGTGGATGCGAAGTTAAAAATGGATACTTTACAGCATTAATTTTAGGGTGTTTTTCAAGATGTAATGCCAATGCAAGAGCATTTTCACAGTGTCGATCTACACGAATTGCAAGGGTTTCAAGGCTTTTGGAAAGTATCCATGCATTGAAAGGAGACAGAGCAGAACCCGTGTTTTTATAAAAGGCATGAATGTCGGTGATTAAATCTTCCTTTCCGACAATTAATCCTCCGAGGACTCGTCCTTGGCCATCAATCAGCTTCGTAGCAGAATGAATGACCAAATCTGCTCCATATTTTATGGGTTGTTGTAAATAAGGCGTTGCAAAACAATTATCAATGATGAGGATTAAATTATGCTTCTTCGCCACTGCACCCAAAAAAGCGAGGTCTAAAATATCAACTCCAGGATTGGTTGGCGTTTCGGCATATATTAATTTGGTATTCGGCTGAATTACATCTTCAATTCCCTCAGGCTTATCAGCACTAAAATAAGAAGTTTCAATGTTCCATTTTGGAAAGACATTTATAAACAAACTGTGTGTAGACCCAAAAATAGACCTTGAAGAAACAATGTGATCACCGCTTTTAAGCAGTGCAGCAAAACTAGTGTATACAGCGGCCATTCCTGAGGCAAATGCAATACCTGCTTCGGCTTCTTCCATGACGCAAATTTTATCGACCAACTCCTGGTTATTGGGGTTGCTAAATCGACTGTATATATTTTTGTCGTTTTCCCCTGCAAAAGAGGCTTGCATTTGTTCTGCATCGTCAAAAACAAAACTTGACGTCAAAAACAACGGGCTGGAATGCTCGTTATATTGTGTGCGTTCTATCTGTGTTCGAATCGCTTCTGTCTCAAAGTGCTTTTTCATATTTCTATCCCATTTAGAAAAATTAAATAATTAATTTCTGCAGTATGCTCTAAAGTTTTGGAAACAGAACAATACTTGTCAAAAGATAGCTGGACGGCGCGTCTTATTTTTTCAGGAGAAATTTCACCATCAACAATCACCTTAACATTAATCTTGTTAAATAGTGATGGGATTTCAGTCTCATTACGCTCCCCCTCCACTTCCATTTTCAAAGAAGTTGGATTTAGTTTTTGTTTATTTAAAATCGCAACAACATCAATACTACTACAACCAGCAAGTCCCATCAAAAGAAGTTCCATTGGACTGATGCCCGCTACTTCTCCCTCTTTTTTTGACTTATTGTCTAAAAGAACGCTGTGTCCGTTTGAGTTTGCTACTTTAAAAAGATAATCCTGGTTTATCCTTTCTAAGGCTACTTTCATTATTCCTCATGGTTTTAATTTGGGTTTAAACACTTTACTTAAAATCTTAGATACAATCTCATTTTCTATTAGAAAAGCATCGTGTCCATGAATAGATTTTATTTCATGGTAAAAAATATTTTCTTTATTCTCTTTCACCAATTCAAAGGTTTTTTGATCCTCATCAGGTGTGAAAAAGACATCGCTGTCAATCGCAATTAAGTGAATGTCAGCTTTAATTTTTTTAATTATTTCCTTCGGGTCTTTTCCATTCCTTGAAATATCAACCGAGGACAACAGATGATTCATGGCTTTGTAGGCTTCAAGTGGAAAACGATTAAAAAGTTTTTCTCCATGATGAACCAACCAGCTTTCAACGTTGTATAGATTTTTTTCAGTATTTTTTGTTCTGTTAAACCGCTCTGAAAAAGAAGCCGGAGTTCTGTAAGTAAGCATGGCATGAATCCTTGCGTCTTGAACCGGGTCTTTTGAGTTTTCGAGTAGTCTTTTTTGCAAAAAAGTATTGGCAATAATCCAATCAGAGGCTTTCCAATCTGATGCAACTGGGATAAGATTGTCTGTCAATTCAGGATATCGAGCAGACATTTCCCATGCGATACCCCCTCCTATCGATCCACCTAGAAGTGCGAAAAGATGAGTTATTCCTATTTTTTTTAGACCAGAATAAAATATTTCAGCTATATCTCCGGTATGAAAATCCAAATGATTTTCTAGGACAGAACCCTTGATTCCGTTACCAGGGATATTGAAGGCAATGATTGCAAACTGATTTGTATCGATGGTTAAGTTTGGGCCAACAATTTCATTCCACCAACCCAATGGACCGGCAACATTTGCATCGCCGGTCAAAGAGTGATTTATTAAAACTACGGGGGCATCATTATAGTCCTGTCCGAAGTGCTGATAGTGCAGATCGATCGTGTCACAACTCACACCTGAGTCTGTTTTAAATTGTGCTATGGAAATTGTTTTAATCACTTAGATTTATAACGTTTTGAGTGCTTGATCTAAATCATTTTTCAAATCTTCAATATCCTCGATTCCTACTGATAGTCTAACCAAATCAGCAGAAACTCCAGCGCTTTTTTGAGCTGCTTCGTTTAATTGTTGGTGCGTAGTACTTGAAGGGTGAATAATTAATGATTTTGTGTCTCCAATATTTGCTAATAATGAGAATATCTTGGTGTTATCAGATACTTTCTTAGCGCCTTCAAAACCTTTGTGAAGTCCGAATGTAACAATACCACTCTTACCGTTTGGTAAATATTTTTCAGCTAAGGTATTGTATTTAGAAGATTTCAATCCAGGATAATTCACCCAGCTAACTTCTTCACGAGCTTCTAGCCACTCTGCCAATTCATGTGCGCTTTCAGAATGTTTTTGCATACGAATTGGAAGCGTTTCCAAACCCTGAATTACTTGAAAACTATTCATTGGACTTGCTGCTGCTCCAAAATCACGAAGTCCTTCGATTCTTACTTTTGCAATAAAAGCAATCGCCCCAAGTGCATCGTGATAAACCAAACCGTGGTAACCGGCAGAAGGTTCAGTAAACTCAGGAAAGTTACCGTTCGAATAATCAAAATTACCTGCGTCAATAATAACACCTCCTAATGTAGTTCCGTTACCAGTAATATATTTTGTTAAAGAATGAATAACAATATTTGCTCCATGAACAATGGGATTTAAAAGTGCTGGTGTAGCAATTGTATTATCCACAATAAAAGGTACTTTTGCAGCTTTAGCATGTTCGCTAATTTCTGCCAAATCAAGCACATCTAATTTTGGATTTCCCAGTGACTCTGCAAAGAAAGCGCGTGTATTGGGTTGAACTGCTTTTGAAAAATTTTCAACATCATCTGGATCTACAAAAGTTGTCGTGATTCCCAAACGAGGAAGTGTAACACTTAGTAGGTTGTAGGTTCCTCCATAAAGGCTGCTAGATGCTACAATATGATCTCCAGCCTTAAGAAGCACTAAAAGCGCAGTCGCAATAGCAGAAGTTCCAGAAGCCGTTGCTACTGCTGCAACTCCTCCTTCGACAGCAGCTAATCGCTGCTCGAGAACATCATTGGTTGGATTATTTAATCTTGTGTAAATAAATCCTGGTTCAGCCAGAGAAAAAAGATTGGCAGCGTGATCAGAATCATTAAACACATATGAAGTTGATTGATAAATTGGAACAGCTCTTGTTCCTTGGGTTTTTGTTACGTCATGCCCTGCATGAACTGCATTGGTTGCTAATTTTAAACTCATAATTGAAAAGTGTTTTTAATTTTAGATAAATAATTTAGTTTTTCCCATGTAAATAATTCAACGGTTTTTTCAACCCTACCGCTGTAAGGGGATTCAAATATTTTGGTTACCTCTTTTGGCTGTCGCCCCATGTGGCCATAAGCTGCGGTTTCTAAGTATATTGGATTCCTTAGTTTTAAACGTTGTTCAATTGCATAAGGTCGCATGTCAAAGATTTCGTTAACTTTCTCCGCAATTTGAGTGTCACTCAAAGATACTTTTGCAGTACCAAACGTTTTAATATTTATTGAGGTTGGAGCTACGACTCCAATGGCATAACTGACTTGTACCAAAATTTCTTTAGCTACGCCAGCTGCTACCATGTTCTTTGCAATATGACGCGCAGCATAGGCTGCACTTCGATCTACTTTACTTGGATCTTTTCCGCTAAAAGCACCACCACCATGTGCACCTTTTCCACCATAAGTGTCAACAATGATTTTTCTGCCTGTCAATCCTGTGTCCCCATGGGGTCCACCGATTACAAACTTCCCTGTTGGGTTGATATGGTAACTTATGTCATTGTTAAATAACTTTTGAATATGTGCTGGCTCTTTATCAATAACCCTTTTGATCGCGATGTTGATGATGTCGCTCTTAATTTTTTCGAGCATTTTCTCATCATCATCCAAAAAGGCATCATGCTGAGTTGAAACAACGATGGTGTCGATTCTTAAGGCCGTATGATCTTCATCGTACTCAATTGTGACCTGAGATTTTGCATCTGGTCTTAAGTACTTGATCTCTTTATATTCTCTTCTTACAGCCGCTAGTTCAATTAAAATTTTATGAGACAAGTCGAGCGTTAATGGAATATAGTTTTCTGTTTCATCAGTAGCATAGCCAAACATGATCCCCTGATCACCAGCTCCTTGATTTTCTTTTTCTTCTCTGTCAACCCCTTGATTAATATCTTGCGATTGTTCATGAATTAGAGAGATCACACCACAAGAGTTACCGCTAAACTGATATTCATCTTTGGTGTAACCAATCTTGTTAATTGTATCTCTAGCTATTTGCTGAACGTCTAAGTAGGTTCCGCTTTTGACTTCTCCAGCCAGAATAGCTTGTCCTGTTGTTACCATCGTTTCGCAGGCAACTTTACTTTCGGCATCGAAAGCAATAAAATTATCTAGTAGTGCATCGCTAATTTGATCAGCTACTTTGTCAGGATGACCTTCACTAACTGATTCTGAAGTAAAAAAATATGACATTTAATCATTGCTTTAAAAGGGGATTTGACAAGATGTCGTTTTAAAGCAACACTGCGTTTAGCATTTTTTTATGAGGTTGCAATCAGTCAAATCCTTCCTCGTTAATAATATACAAATATATTATATATTTTATTATTTCAAAAATAAATGAACTTTTTTTAAATTAAATTTTTAAAAATATTATTTCTTTGGTTGATTTTAACAAAACCATAAATTAATTTCTGAGTACAATTTAAAAAAAGTGTTTATCTTTCTAATAACAAACTATTTAATTATGCATTTTGCAATTTCGGGTAACATTGGAGCAGGAAAAACTTGCTTGACTGAATTACTATCAAAACATTATAACTGGGAAGCCAATTATGAAGATGTAATAGACAACCCTTATTTAGATGACTTTTACACCCACATGGAACGCTGGTCATTTAATCTTCAAGTCTATTTTTTAAACAGTAGGTTCCGTCAACTATTGTCCGCCAAAGGGAAGGACATAAAGTTCGTTCAAGATCGAACGATTTACGAAGATGCACATATTTTTGCGCCCAATCTTCATGCAATGGGTTTAATGAATCATCGTGATTTCACCAATTACAAGTCGCTTTTTGAATTAATGGAGTCTTTGATTGAAGGGCCAGATTTATTAATCTATCTAAGAAGTAGCATTCCTAACCTTGTAAGCAAAATACACAAACGGGGTCGAGAATATGAAAACTCTATCAGCATTGATTACCTCAGCCGCTTGAATGAGCGCTATGAAGCATGGATATCAACCTATGATAAAGGTAAATTGCTAATTATTGATGTGGATGAATTAGATTTTGTTGAAAAAAATGCGGATTTGAGCAAAGTCATTGAGAAAGTAGATGCCGAAATAAAAAGGCTTAATTAATAATTCAATTATTAACTAAGCCTTTTATAAAACTTATAAATTAGTTGACTATGAAATTGTAATGACTGTTGAATCATTTTCAATATCCTCTGCAATCTGTTCTACTTTAATTTCTTTTTTAATCTTCTGATCAACTGCCGAGTGATCTTCAGTATTTTCTTCTGCCAATAAAGGAGCAATTACCAAACCAATCAAACAAGTCAGTTTAATAAGAATGTTCATTGAGGGTCCCGAAGTGTCTTTAAAAGGATCTCCAACTGTATCTCCAGTTACTGCAGCTTTGTGAGCTTCTGAACCTTTGTAAGTCATTTCACCATTAATCTCAACCCCTGCTTCAAAGGATTTTTTAGCATTGTCCCAAGCGCCACCAGCATTGTTTTGAAATATTGCCCATAACACACCTGATACGGTTACACCAGCCATATAACTTCCCAGTGCTTCAGCTCCCATAAAATAAGCTATAACTAAAGGAGAAACAATAGTAAGCAATCCGGGAAGCAACATTTCTTTTAATGCAGCTTTGGTTGATATGTCAACACATTTACCATAATCTGGTGTTCCAGTTCCCTCTAATATTCCTGGGATTTCTCTAAATTGTCTTCTAACTTCCTCTACCATTTCCATGGCAGCTCTTCCTACCGCTTTCATTGCAAGGGCAGAAAATACCACTGGTATCATTCCACCAATAAACAAAGCGGCTAAAACGTCTGCTTTAAAAATATTAATTCCATCGATACCCGTAAAAGTAACATATGCTGCAAAAAGTGCAAGTGCTGTAAGTGCTGCCGATGCAATGGCAAATCCTTTACCAACTGCTGCAGTTGTATTCCCTACTGAATCTAATATATCTGTTCGTCCACGAACCTCATCGGGTAAATCACTCATCTCTGCTACTCCACCTGCGTTATCAGCAATAGGACCAAAAGCGTCTATCGCCAATTGCATCGCCGTGGTTGCCATCATTGAAGAAGCAGCAATTGCTACTCCATAAAATCCAGCAAAAGCATATGATCCCCAAATTGCTAATGCAAAGAGAATTACCGAACTAAATGTCGACATCATTCCTGTAGACAAACCAGCAATTATATTAGTTGCTGCACCTGTCGATGAATTTCTAACGATTTCCATAACTGGCTTTTTACCTAAAGCAGTGTAATATTCTGTGAATAATGAGATTAAATAACCTACACCCAATCCAACAAGTGTTGCATAAAACACATTGTTATTAGTTATGTCTCGGGTTCCCTCACCAAAGAATCGCATTCCAATTATGGTCTCTGGTAACATCCAATCTATCAAAAACCAACCAACAAAACCTGTGATTAAAATTGAAACAATGTTTCCAGTATTTAATGCTCTCTGAACATCTTTTTCTTTGGCATCATTGCTTTTAATTCGAATTAAAAAAGTTCCAATTATAGAGGAAATAATTCCAACTCCTGCAATGACAATCGGGAGTAAAATCGGTCCCATTCCATTGAAGGAATCTGAAAACTGAGTTCCAGTTGCGTCAGACATGTCTTTAATTATGTAATTTCCTAAAACCATTGAAGCCAAAACTGTGGCAACATAACTTCCAAAAAGATCGGCACCCATTCCAGCAACGTCACCTACGTTGTCTCCAACATTATCTGCGATTGTTGCAGGATTTCTTGGATCATCCTCAGGGATACCTGCTTCGACTTTTCCAACTAAATCAGCACCTACGTCAGCCGCTTTTGTGTAAATCCCTCCACCTACTCTTGCAAACAAAGCAATAGATTCTGCTCCTAATGAGAATCCAGCAAGTGCTTCTAGCACAACTGTCATTTCATAATAAAAATTTCCGCCTTCAGTAATGAAAAAAGAAATAAATAATAGAAAGAATAAAGAAAGACCTAACACAGCAAGACCAGCAACACCTAATCCCATAACAGTTCCTCCTCCGAAGGAAACCTTTAGTGCTTTAGGCAAACTTGTTCGAGCTGCCTGAGTAGTTCGTGAATTGGCTTCAGTTGCAATTCTCATACCTATGTTTCCTGCTAAACCAGAAAAGAAAGCACCAAAAATAAATGCTGGAATGATTAGTACACTTGTTGTATCTACAAAGTATGATATTCCATACAGCGCACCAGAAGCAACGAATACAAAAATCAATAACAATCTATATTCTGCTCTTAAAAAAGCAAGTGCTCCTTCTTTAATGCTTAAGGAGATGCTTTGCATTTTCTCATTTCCTGCATCTTGTTTTCTAACCCATTGGGCTTTGACAAACATGTATACTAGACCTATAAGCGATAATATTATAGGTATGTAAATAATGTTTTTTTCCATTTCTTTGTTTCTTTTAAATAACGGGCGTAAAAATAACGAAATTGAATAATA
>Ga0308001_10000114_pt1 | contig 39182 bp, 40 predicted proteins | sample Neamet5_FD_203167 | JGI IMG/M metagenome (GOLD analysis project Ga0308001, IMG submission 203167) | Marine microbial communities from water near the shore, Antarctic Ocean - #5 | ecosystem: Environmental > Aquatic > Marine > Unclassified | place: Southern Ocean | collected 2014-06-04
CTTTAATAACTTTTTTTGTTTCTTCTTTCTGATTCCAATAACCAAGCATTACATTTTCACCTTTAACAAGGATTTCACCATCTTCCGCGATTCTAACCTCGTTAGATCTAAATGGCGGTCCTACAGTATCGATTTTTACTAGATCTGGTAAGTTACAACTAACTACTGGAGAAGCTTCAGTAAGACCATAACCTTGTAAAGTTGGAAGTCCTATGGCGTTTAAAAACTCTCCAATATTTTGGTCTAAGGCTCCCCCACCCGATATAAATGTTTGGAGATTTCCACCGAATTGATTTTGTATTTTTTTTCGTACTAAAAAGTTGCAAATAAAGTTAATAATTTTTTCCCTAAAATTAATTTTTTCTTTTCTTAATATTTTTTTCCCTAAATGCAATGTGATGTTAATTAATATTTTTTTTATTCCCTTTTGTTTTTCAAAATTTATATTTATTTTTGTAAATAAATTCTGATAAAATCTTGGAACTGCTGTCATAATAGTTGGTTTAGCAACTCCCATATTTGAGATAAGTTTTTCTAAACTTTCTGCATAATTAACTTCTGCACCCAAAATGATTTGAATAAATTGGACTGTATGTTCGTATGAGTGGGATAAAGGTAGCCACGTTAAAAATATAGGATTCTTTTTTTTTGTTAATGGTTTGAGCAATTCAACAGCATCTTCACAATTAGACAAAATTCCACCATGACTTAAAACTACTCCTTTAGGATTGCCTGAAGTGCCAGACGTATAAATTATACACGCTGGCATATTTCTTTTTAAATTGTTGTTAATTATTTTTTTATAATTATTTTCATTTAAAATATTTTTTATTAAAAGACTTTCAGTCTCTATCTTTTCAAAAGATATAACTTTCTGTGTATCTAAATTTATGAAATTTTTTATTTTTTTAAACTGACTGTCGTTTGAAACAATTATCAATGATGGCTTACAGTCATTTAATATGTATTCATAATCCTTAGCTGAGTATGTTGTAAAGATTGGTACTGAAATACCACCTGCGTTCATCACTGCAATATCCGAAATTAACCAATTAGGTCTATTCTCTGATAAAATTAAACATCGTTCTCCTTCGCTAATCAGAGATTTAATTTTAAAAGAGAGTTTAAAAATTTTTTCTCTTATATCTCCCCAGCTGTAAGATTGTTTGTCTGGTTTTAACCATTTTAAAAATATTTTTTTATGTTCAATTTCATCACATTTTTTAAAATATAATTCTACAAGACTATTTAATTTATTTATTTCCATAACTTGGTGGGCGAAGAGAGACTCGAACTCTCACAGTATTGCTACCACCGGATTTTGAGTCCGGCGCGTCTACCAGTTCCACCATTCGCCCTTCATAATTAAACATTTAAACTTTATAATTAAATAGTAATCAAATTTCATTGCTTTATAAATAAAAAAATGATCAAAAGACTTTTTGATAAATGTGTAAAATTAGCATCTAGTAAATTTGCTGACTATAGCTTGGCTTTAGTATCTTTTGTTGAAAGTTCTTTTTTTCCTGTCCCGCCAGATATTATGATTGTGCCCATGGTTGTGGCAAAGAGAGAAAAATATTTAAAAATATTTTTAATAGCTACTTTGTTTTCTGCCTTAGGAGCCCTTTTAGGTTACTCTATAGGGTTGCTTTTTTTTAATGAACTTGGATTAAAAGTATTCGAACTTTATGGATATAATAATACTGATTTTTTAAGAGATAAATTTCAAACTAGTGATGGTATATTTTCTTGGTTTTTAATTTTATTTACTGCTGCTTTTACTCCATTACCATTTAAGCTAGTAACAATTTTTAGTGGTTTTATTCAATTTAATTTTATTTTATTTTTCTTTACCTGTTTATTTGCAAGAGGGTTGAGATTCTTTATTGTAGCTTATTTATCTTTCAAATTTGGCTCGACATTTTCTTCTTTTTTAGAAAAAAAAGGAGCTCTGTGGGCAACTATAATTGGTTTGACTATAGTAGTACTAGCTTTAATTATTTATTTTATAATTAAATTTTATGTTTAAATTTTTAAATAACAACTTAATTTCAGTATTTTTTTCTTTCAGTATTCTAGTTCTTTTATCCGCATATTTTATTGAATATGTGCTTGGATATGAAGCTTGCAATCTTTGTTTGATTGGAAGGTTTCCCTATATTTTTATAATTGTCTTTAGCTTGATATTTTTCTTTTTTAAAAAATTTAAAAAAATCCTATTAATACTTATTTTTACTAGTTTTGTTTCTAGTGTTTTAATATCTTTCTATCATTTTGGAATTGAACAAGGTTTTTTTGATGAGTCCTTGATTTGTCAAATAAAAGGATTAAAGCAAAATATGTCAGCTAGTGAATTATTACGAGAATTAGAAAATAACAAACCTAAGTCATGTAAAAACGTAAATTTTAAAATTTTTGGCTTATCGCTAGCGACAATAAATTTATTTATTTCACTAGTTTTATCAATTATTACTTTTAAAAGTATTTTAAAAAATGAAAAAAACAAATAAAAAATTTTTAGAAGAGTTAATAAGAGTAGATCATGCAGGTGAACGTGGTGCGATTAAAATTTATGAAGGTCAACTTTTGGCTCTTAAAACATTTAAACAAGATGAAAATTTAAAAAAACAAATAGAAGAAATGAAAGAACATGAGAAAGAACACTATGACTTTTTTGAAAATGAAATTCAAAAAAGAAATATAAAACCTACAAAATTGCTCCCTCTTTGGGATTTGCTTGGTGTAGCTTTAGGTTTTGGAACTGCTATGTTGGGAAAAAAAGCTACTATGCTTTGCACAGCTTCTGTGGAGGAAGTAATAGGAGATCATTATAAAAATCAGACCTACGAATTACATGAAGATGAAAAAGAATTAAAAGAAAATATAATTAAATTTAGAGATGATGAATTAGACCATAAGGATATAGCTTACGCAGGCGGAGCTACTAAAGATGGTTTATATGGTTTGTTGGATAAGGTTATTAAAACCTCATCACGTATAGCAATTAAGATTTCTAAAAAAATCTGATTACGGTTCTAACTCAATATCCCAATATAAATAATCCATCCAACTTTCATGCAAAAAATTAGGTGGGAAATTTCTTCCATTTTTATGTAAATCGTCCACAGAAGGTTTGAAGGGTGTTTGAGAAAGTATTAAACCACAGTTTTTATAAAGCTTGCCACCTTTTTGAACATTACAAGTTGAGCATGCTGTAACAACATTTTCCCAATCTGTAAGGCCACCCTTTGATTTTGGTAAAAGATGGTCGAAAGTTAAATTTTTTCTATCTCCACAATATTGACAGGTAAATTTATCTCTTAAAAAAACATTAAATCTTGTAAAGTTTGGATTTTCAGATGGTTTAATGAAACTTTTGAGAGCAATAACACTTGGTAAATTCATTTCAAACGATGGGCTTCGTATCTTTCTTTTATAGTTTGAAACTATGGTTACACGATTTAAAAAAACTGATTTAACAGCATCTTGCCAACACCAACAGGACAAGGGGTAATAGCTTAAAGGTCTAAAATCAGCATTTAGAACTAATGCTGGACACTTTTCTAGCGGTACTTTTTCATTTGTCGATATAATCATATTAAAAATTTATCCGAATAAACAAACTATATCAAGTTGTAAAAATGTTACAATTTATTGGATATTTTTATAAATTTTTTTTTAAAAATTTTAATCCTAAGCTTGATCCATCTGTTGGAATTCGATGTTCACAATTTTTAAAAATTTGTGTTTCTATTTCATAATTATTTTTTTTAAAAAACTCTTTTGCTTCAAGTAAAAAACTTGCAGGCACTATCTCATCTTTATCTCCGTGCATTAAAATTATATTAGGACGAGAAACAATATTGTTTTGTAGATGGTTGACGTCAATTATTTTTCCTGAATATCCTACAATAGAATTAATTTTTTCTTTTCTCTTAATGCCTGTTTGTAGGCTGATCATACATCCTTGGCTAAATCCACCTAAAGCTATTTGATTTCCATTTAGTTCGTTTTTTATCATTACTTCATCTATTAGTTTATTTAGTTTTATTTCGGCAACTAAAGATTTAATTAAAATTTGTTCTTTTGTTTGGTCCATTAAATCGAACCATTGGAAACCGTTTGGACTTACAGCACATTTTTCTGGTGCGTCAGGACAAATAAATAAAGTTTCTGGTAAGTACGTTCTCCAATAACTTGCTAGTAAAGAAATATCCTTACCATCCCCACCGTAGCCGTGACAAAGTATAACGGCATTTTTTGCCTTTCCTTTGTAAAGTGGATTTAAAATAGTTGTGTTTAATGAATAGCTCATGATAATAATTAATTATGTCTAGTTTTTTATTTAATTTTATAGGTTTTATTTTATTAGGTTCTGTCGCTATTGTTTTATTACTAGGACTTTATACTTTATTTAAAGGTGGGGAAACCAGCAAAAAGTATTCAAATAAACTTATGCAACTTAGGGTTCTTCTTCAATTTATAGCTGTTATTGTCCTAGTGTTACTCGCATATTTTTTTAAAAATTAAAGATATTCTTTTAAAAAGTTAACAAAAGAATCTTCAAAAAAATCTACTTCACCAATTATTCTTCCAAATTCTTTACCTTTTTTGTTTATCAAGATACTGGTGGGTACACCACGCATATTGAAAGATTTTACTAGTTTAAACTCTGGATCAAAATAAATATTAAGATTCTTAATATTTAAGTTTTTAAAAAAAAGGTTTGTTTTTTCCTTATTTGGCTTTTCTAAATTTATCGGATAAATATCTATTTCTGGATAGGATTTAGATAATTGCTCTAAAGATGGCATTTCTTTCTTACATGGAACACACCAGGTTGCCCAGAAGTTTAGTATCATTATATTGCCTTTTTTATTGGTTAAGTCCACATCATTGAGATTAAAATCTTTAAATTTTAATTCCTTGATGTCTAAAGGCTCTTTGTAAACTACTATATTTTTTGAGTAGTTTGTTTCGCTTAATAGTTGCTGCGCAAAGAAAAAAATGGCAAATATATAGGTATAAATTTTAAAAGATTTACTAAATTTCATATTAATTTAAATTATAATTAACATAGTAAAATGAAAAATAAAAATAAAACAGTGTGGTCAAAAAGACTTAAAGGTAAAACCTCTAAATCTTTTCAGAGAATTGGTTCTTCTATTAATATAGACAAAAGACTCTATAAAGAGGATATCTTTGCCTCTACTGTGCATGTCCAAATGCTTATTAAGCAAAAAATTATTCCTTCTAATGAAGGTAAAAAAATTATCAATGGTTTAAAAAAAATAAAATCTCAAATCGATAAAGGAAAATTTATATTTCATGAAAAATATGAGGACATACATTTAAATATAGAAAAAAAATTATTTGATATAATTGGGCCCGCTGCTGGATTCATGCATACAGCAAGATCAAGAAACGATCAGGTTGTTACAGATTTTAAATTATGGGTAAAAAAATCTTCTAATGATATTTTAAAAGATATTACAAATTTGATGAAGATAATAATTAAGAAAGCTGAAAAAAATACAGATACAGTTATGCCTGGTTTTACTCATTTAAAAAATGCTCAGCCTATTTCATTTGCACACTATCTTTTAGCTTATTACGAAATGTTGAATAGAGACAAAAAAAGATTTCAAAATAATTTAGATCTTATAGATGAGTCTCCATTAGGTTCGGCTGCTTTATCCGGCACATCGTATAAAATTGATAGAGATTACACTTCTAAAAAACTTGGTTTTAAGAGACCTACCAATAATTCAGTAGACTCAGTTTCTGATAGAGATTTTGCAATTGATTTTTTATATGCCGCAGCTGTTTGTGCAATGCATTTATCAAGATTGGCTGAAGACTTTATTATCTTAAATTCTGATGCTTTTAAATTAATTTACTTTAAGGATAATGTACTGACTGGATCATCAATAATGCCTCAGAAAAAAAATCCAGACCCTGCAGAATTAATTAGAGGAAGAGTTGGACTTAACTATGGAAAATTGAATTCGATTTTAACAATAATGAAAGGATTGCCCATGTCTTATTTTAAAGATTTACAGGATGATAAGGCTTTAGTTTTTGAGGGTTACGATACACTGAAAGACACTTTAACAATGTCTTTTGAATTAATCGATAATTTAAATATCTCAAAAGAAAGAATGTATAAAATGGCTAATGATGGCTTTACTACCGCAACTGATTTTGCTGACTATTTAGTAAAAGAGAAGAACTTAAGCTTTAGAGAGGCATACGGTATCTCCTCTGCATTGGTAAATTTTGCGGAAAAAAAAGATAAAACTTTAGACAAGATTTCTTTGGAAGAATTGAAAAAATTCTATAAAAATTTAGACAATAGTGTTTTGAAAATTTTTGATATAAAAAACTCTATGAATTCAAAAAATTCCTATGGAGGAACCTCTTCAAACAACGTAAAAAAAATGATAAAAAATTACAAAAAGAAATACAAATGAAGCTAATTTTTTTTTTAATTTTAAGTGTAATGATTCTACAAAGTTGTGGAAAAAAATCTAATCCAAAATATCAAGGTAAAATTAAGTACAAAATTGAAACCATCTTATAAAATATATGTCTCACTTTAAATATTTCGGAAAAAAATTATTTGTTGAAGGTATTTCTATACAAAAAATTATTAAAAAAAATAAAACTCCTTTTTATCTTTATTCTGAACAACAGGTTAAGAGAAACTATTTAGATTTTAAAAAAAATTTTAAAAGAGTAGACCCGCTCATATGTTTTGCTACTAAAGCTAATACCAACCTAACAATTATGAGTTTACTTGGGAGGTTAGGCGCTGGAGCTGACGTAGTTTCAGGTGGAGAGCTTCTAAAAGCTTTAAAAGCAGGTATAAAACCGAATAAAATTGTTTTTTCAGGTGTGGGGAAAACAGAAGAAGAATTAAAATTAGCTATTAAAAAAAAAATATTATTAATAAATGTTGAGTCAGAAAGTGAAGCGATACTAATAAATAAAATAGGTAGCAAAATTAAAAAAATAATATCTATCGGTTTTAGGTTAAATCCAAATGTGGATGCTAAAACACACAAAAAAATTTCAACGGGTAAAGCTGAAAATAAATTTGGAGTGTCAATAAAAAATTTTTCCTATTTTTATAAGAATATTAAACGATTTAAATATTTAAAAATTGACGCGGTAAGTGTACATATAGGTAGTCAAATTTTATCTGACACTCCTTATAAAAAAACATTAGATGTTCTCTCAAAAGTTATAAAAGATCTAAATATTAAATTAAAATATGTAGACTTGGGTGGGGGGTTTGGAATTAGTTATAATAAAAAAGATAAACAAATAAATTTTAATAATTATGCAAAACTTGTTTATAATTTTAAAAAAAAATTAAATTGTAATATTATTTTTGAACCTGGTAGATCTATAGTTGGTAATACAGGCGTTCTTGTAAGTAAAATTCAGTATATCAAAAGAGGTTTAAATAAAAATTTTATAATTATAGATGCCGGTATGAATGATTTTATGAGAACTGCATTATACGATGCTAGTCATGAAATTGTACCAATTATTAAAACAAGCCAAAAAGATAAAGAGCCTGTAGAATTCGTTGGACCAATATGTGAAACTACTTGTAAATTTCAAAAATATAACAAGTATCAAAAAATAAAAGAAGGTGACTTTGTCGCTATAACAGATGTAGGTGCTTACGGTTCTTCTTTATCCTCTAATTATAATACCAAACCTCTTATCGCTGAGATTTTAGCTAGTAAAAATAGTTTTAAAATAATTAGAAAGAAGCAAGATTTATTAGAATTAATAAACTCTTAATGCAATTTATTAGATCTTTAGTTTTTAATATCTTTTTATATGCCGGCATAGTTTTGGTTTTTATTCTAGCTATACCGACATTAATTTTACCTGCTAAATTCACTTTATATTGTGGAAAATTTTTAGCGTATTATATAATTCTAATATTAAAATTATGTTTAAATACTAGAGTCATATTTCATGGACTGGATAATTTAAAAAAAGTAGAAAAATTTTTTATAGCTTCTGCACATCAATCAATGTTTGAAACTTTTGTTCTTCAAATACCATTAAATTTCCCCATTTTTATTTTAAAAAAAGAACTTTTGAAAATACCTTTATTTGGTTGGTATTTAAAAAAAATTGGGTCGATTGAAATAATTAGAGAAACAACAACAAGAGAAAATTTAAATTTTTTTGATAAAATAAAAAATACTATTCAAAAGAATAACAGACCTCTTTTAATATTTCCTCAAGGTACTAGAGTTAAGTTTAATGAAAGAATTCCTTTTAAGAAAGGTGTTGGTAGAATTTATGACTCGCTTGATTTACCATGTATTCCTGTTGCATTAAATTCTGGAAAAATATGGCCAAAAAATAGTTTTACTAAATATCCGGGTAATATTCATATTTCTTTTTTAGATCCAATTAAGCCTGGCTTAGAAAAATCTATTTTTATAAAAACTTTAGAAGAAAAAATTTATTATGAAAATGAAAAATATTCTTAATCTTTTTTTCTACCAAAATCTGGTTTACTTGTTTCTTGACCAGCTTTAATAATTTCTTTTCTTACTTCTTTGGTGGAGTTAAAAATTTGATAAAGCTTGTCACCATTCTTGTCATTTACAGCTTTTTTTAATTCATTAAGTTTTTCAATAAAACTATCAATACCTTTAGACACGTTTTCACTATTATCTAAAAAAATATCTCTCCACATTAAAGGGTTTGAAGCAGCTATTCTCGTAAAATCTCTTAAACCACCAGCACTATATTGAATTACTTCTTGCTTTAATTTGTCTTCTACATTCATTACTGTTCTAACAATATTATAGGCAATCGCATGTGGTAAATGACTCGTTAAAGATAAAATTTTATCATGTTCTTCTGGCGTCATAATTTTAACTTTACTGCCAATCTTTTCCCACAGACTTTTTAAAATTTTTATCGGTTGTTCTTCAGAATTTTTTGGTGGGGATATAATACACCATCGATTTTTAAACATTTCTGCCTGCCCTGCTTCTGGTCCACTTTCTTCTGTTCCTGCAATTGGATGTGAAGGTATCCAATGAACATCTTTTAAATTAATATTGTGAATCATCTTCATAACTTCTATTTTGACAGAACCTGTATCAGTTAAAATAGCATTTTTTTTTAGACTACTTTTTATCGAAAGAATAATTTCCTTATAGCTACTAAGAGGTGTTGCTATAATTACTAAATCAGAATTAATAACACACTGGCGAATGTCACTAAATATGTTGATAGACATGTTTTCTTTTTTTAAATATGCAGTAACTTCTTTTGAGTGATCATAAATCTTAATTTCTTTTGCTAAATTTTTACTTTTAATAGCTCTTAAAATTGAAGACCCTATCAAACCACAACCAATTATAGAAATATTATCAAACATTAAGAATTTTTTTTAGTTCAACTATTAATTTTAGATTTTCTTTATTATTGCCAACAGTAACTCTTAAAGAATTTTTTATTGAATATGCATTCATTTGTCTTAACAAAATTCCTTTTTTAGCTAGAGCATAAAAAACTTGTTTTGACGTTTTTTCAACTCGATTAAAATTAATTAATAAAAAATTTACACTGGTACTATTTGTATTTATATTTAATTTCTTAAAAGTATCATAAAATTTTTTAGACCATTTTCTTACGTGGTATATTTCTTTATTTAGCCAGGCTATATCTTTTATTGCAGCTGCGGCTGCGTATAAAGCTGGGCGACTTACATTAAAAGGTGGTTTTATTTTATACAATGAATCAACTATATTTTTTGATGCATAACCCCAGCCAATTCTTAAACCTGCTAAACCGTATATTTTTGAAAACGTTCTAGTCACAACAACATTTTTAAATTTAGAGAATAGTTTCAGCCCACATTCGTAATCTTTAAAATTCATATACTCAAAATATGCATCATCAATAACTAATAAGATATCACTTCTTAGTTTTTTTCTTAATCTCAATATTTCTTTTTTATTGACATATGTACCTGTGGGGTTGTTGGGATTTGCAATAAAAATAATTTTTGTTTTTTTAGTTACACATGCAAGTATATTGTTTACTGATGATATAAAATTATTTTCTGGTGCATAAACTACTTTTGCAGAATTAAATTTGCTGTAGATTCTGTAAATAATAAAACTATTTTGTGTTACTACAACTTCATCGTTTTTGTTTAAAAAGGCCTTACAAATTAGTTCAAAAACTTGATCCGAACCATTACCTAAGATTATTCTACTCTGATCTAATTTAAATTTTTTGGCTATTGTTTTTCTTAGAAATATTCCGTCTGAGTCTGGATATCTTTTTAAATTTTTTGAACACTGAGTGTATTCTTTTACTGCTTTTGGGCTTGGTCCTAAAGCAGATTCATTTGCAGATAATTTTATTTTGACAAACTTTTGCTTAAATAAGCTTAATCCAGCAACATATTTTTCAGCATTAAGACTTTTAGCTTTAGGTAATTTCATAATTTATTTAAGTCTTATCTAAAAACCTTTATCATTTCTATATCCATTTTAATTTCTTATAAAATTGACAATTTTCTAACGTTTTAGTACAAGTTTGTAGCGCTGATTTAACCAAATTGCGGGCGCATAATAAATTTCGCTAAATAGGGTTTTGCCCAGTTTAGCTGGGTTTTTTTTTTTATGAACTATAAAATTACAAATATAAAACAAATAACTGTAACTAAACCACTTAAATTAGATTGTGGTCAGACTATAAAAGATTTTCCTATAGCTTACGAAACATACGGTAAACTTAACGTAAAAAAAAATAATGCAATTCTAATTTTTCATGCCCTTTCTGGTGATCAATTTGTTGCAGGTACTAATCCTGTTACGAGTAAAGATGGTTGGTGGAAAACAGCTGTAGGTCCAGGAAGAGCTGTTGATACAGAAAAATATTTTATTATTTGTGCAAATGTTTTGGGCGGCTGCATGGGCTCATTTGGACCTAAAAATATTAACGATAAAGATGGTGAACCATATGGTTTAAGATTCCCAGTAATTACAATAAGAGACATGGTTAGAGCACAAGAATCTTTACTGAAACACTTCAATATCGAAAAGCTCTTAAGTGTTTTAGGAGGCTCAATGGGAGGGATGCAACTTCTACAGTTTTGCGCATTATATCCTGACAGAACTTTCTCAGCGGTGCCGATTGCATCAACAGCCAGTCATAACGCTCAGCAAATAGCACTAAACGAATTAGCTAGACAAGCAATAATGGCGGATCCAATATGGAACAAAGGAAACTACTACAGAGATAAAAAGATTCCTAAAAATGGCTTGGCAGTAGCACGAATGGCTGCTCATATTACTTACATGTCGGACAAAGGTTTGCAGGAAAGATTTGGAAGAAAGCTACAAGAAAAAAAGGATTATGAATTTACATTTGATGCTGACTTTCAAATAGAAAGTTATTTAAGGCATCAAGGCAATGTATTCGTGGACAGATTCGATGCAAATTCATATTTGTATATTTCTAGAGCTATGGATTATTTTGACCTATCAAAACAATTTGAAAATGGCTTGGTCGGAGCATTCCAAAATCATAAAACTAGATTTTTGATCATATCTTTTTCTTCAGATTGGCTTTATCCTACAAAAAACAGCAAAGACATTGTAATTGCTCTAAACGCATCTGGTACTAATGTTGCTTTTGCTGAAATAAAAACAGACAAGGGTCACGACTCTTTTTTAGTTAATGAGCCAGAATTCTTAGAAACTCTTAAAGGTTTTTTAGATTCTAATTTTGAAATATTTAAAAATGAAAAATGAATTTAAAATAATTTCAAATTTGCTTCCTATTCAATCCAGAGTATTAGATGTTGGTTGTGGTGATGGTACTTTAATTGAAGCTCTTATTAGGCAAAAAAATATCGACGCGAGAGGCATAGAACTTGAAGAGAATAAAGTTAAACAATGTATATCTAAAGGTTTGTCTGTAATTCAAGGTAATGCTGAGACTGAACTTGGACAATTTCCTGATAAAGCATTTGATTTTGTTGTATTGAGTCAAACACTTCAGGCTTTTTACCAGCCAGAAAATGTTTTGAATGAATTATTGAGAATAGGAAAAAAAGTAATAATTTCTATACCCAACTTTGGCTACTGGCAAGTTAGAGCTAGTTTATTATTTTTTGGAAAAATGCCTGTCACAAAATCTCTTCCAGATTTTTGGTATAATACTCCTAATTTACACATGTGTTCTATAAAAGACTTTTATCATTTTTGTGATAATAAAAAGATCAGGATGGATAAAATTATTGGTATTAATAATGAAAAAACATCTTCTATAAACCGAATTAACTTAGAAATGAAAAACCTTCTGTCTGAGGTTGGTATATTTTTGATTAGTTAAATGTTAGATATAAATATCTTACCCTGCTTACAAGATAATTACAGTTATGTAATTCATGACACAGATACAGATACTGTCGCTGTAGTTGACCCTTCGGAGTTTGGACCAGTTAATAATTTTATTGAAAAAAGATTTAAAAAAATTGATTATATTCTTAATACCCATCATCATCTTGATCATATAGGAGGAAATTTAGATTTAAAAAAAAAATATAATCCTAAAATTATTGGTTCTAAAAAAGATGAAAAAAGAATTCTTGGTATAGATATAAAGTTATCTGATAATGAAAGTTTTAAATTAGGGAATGTAGATTTTAAAATTTTTTATATACCGGGACATACTAATGGCCATGTTTGTTTTTACTCAAAAAATGAAAAAGTTGTTTTTACTGGTGATACTTTATTTTCGCTTGGTTGTGGTAAAATTTTTGAAGGAACACACTTTGAAATGTTAAAATCACTTAACTTAATAAAAGAATTACCAGAAGATACTCGAATTTATTGCGGGCATGAATATACTCAAAAAAATTTAGACTTTTGTATAAAATACGAAATTAACAATAATAGCTTAGAAGAGAAAAAAAAATGGATATCATCAAAATTGAATCAAAAACAACCGACTATTCCTATAACTATTAAAGAAGAGTTAAAAACAAACATTTTTTTGCGTTGCAATAATTCCACAGTAAAAAAATCTCTTAATATGGAAAATTCAACTGAATTAGAAGTGTTTAAAAAACTTCGTGATTTAAAGGATGTTTTTTAACTTCTATCACCTTGACTTGAAGTTCTTTCAAGTTATATTGCTTTAATTTTAAAAAAAGAAAATTTATGTCATTTGCAATATTTGAAACTGGTGGGAAACAATACAAGGCATCTGCTAGTAAAATTATAGAGATAGAAAAATTAGATGCTGAAGTTGGTAAAACAATTCAGTTTAAAAATGTTCTACTGTTAAATGATAGTAAAACTACTGAGATTGGAAATCCAAATGTTACAGGCGCTATTGTAGAAGCTAAATTACTAGATAATGTTAAAGATAGAACAATTTTAATTTTTCACAAAAGAAGAAGAAAACACTCAAGAAAAACAAACGGGCACAGACAAAGACATTCAAAAATTCAAATTACAAAAATACTTTCAAAAGATGGTAGAATTATAGCTGAAGCAAAACCAATTGAACTAAAAGAAAAAAAAGTTATAGAACCAAAAAAAACAAGAAAACAAAAAAAAATAACTACTAAAAAAGATTTAAAGAAATAGGAAACTAAATGGCAACAAAAAAAGCTGGTGGATCGTCACGTAACGGACGAGATAGTGCAGGTAGAAGACTTGGTGTAAAAAAATATGGCGATCAAGTAGTTATACCAGGAAATATTATAGTAAGACAAAGAGGAACACGTATTCATCCAGGTGAGAATGTTGGTATGGGCACCGACCATACTTTGTTTTCTTTAATAAAAGGCAAAGTTAAATTTAAAAAATCAAAATTAAACAGAACTTTTGTTTCTGTTGTTCCCAATTAAACATATAAATAACCTTAGTTATTTATTTAAAAACCTACAATGAAATTTTTAGATCAAGCTAAAATCTATATTAAAGCTGGGAATGGTGGTTCTGGTTCTGCAAGTTTCAGACGAGAAAAATTTGTTGAATATGGTGGTCCCGATGGAGGTGATGGAGGAGATGGCGGTTCTGTGATTTTTGAAGCAGAAAGAAATTTAAATACCCTAATTGATTTTAGATATGCTCAACATTTCAGAGCAGAGAATGGTTACATAGGAACAAAAAGAAAAAGAACTGGAGCAGGCGGAAAAGATTTAATAATCAAAGTTCCAGTAGGAACTCAAATCTATGAAGAAGATAACAATACGTTAATTTATGATTTTATTAAAAATAAAGAGAGATACTTAGTAGCCACTGGTGGAAATCATGGTTTAGGAAATGTTAGATTTAAAAGCTCAACTAATAGAGCCCCAACAAAAAAAACTAATGGAAAGGTAGGTGAGGAATTCTGGGTGTGGTTGCAATTAAAAGTTATTGCAGACGTGGGAATAATAGGTATGCCAAATGCAGGCAAGTCAAGTTTACTTGCAGCTATAACCCGTGCAAGACCCAAGATAGCAAATTATCCTTTTACTACTATCGATCCAAATCTTGGTGTCTCTTATTATGACGATAAAGAAGTTACACTAGCGGACATACCTGGTATAATCGAAGGTGCGCATGAAGGTACAGGCCTTGGCGATAAATTTCTTCGACATATTGAAAGGTGCAAAATTCTTTTGCATTTAATAGACTTATCGGAGGATAAACTTGCGGAGAATTACTTAAAAGTAAGAAATGAACTATTCAAGTATGACAAAATTTTAGCTAAAAAAAAAGAGATTATTGTGTTTAATAAATCTGATTTAGTTGAAAAAAATGAAATAGAAAAAAAATTAAAAATTTTTAAAACTAAAATTAAAAAAAAATATGAAATAATTTCGGTTATAGCTGACAAAAACTTGATTAACCTAAGAAAGATGTTGTTAAAAAATGCAGATAAATAAAGCTAAAAAAATAGTCATAAAATTAGGCTCATCTACTATTGTTGATAACAAGGGTAAATTTAAAAAAAATTGGCTCTTAAGTTTAATTCAAGATATTAAAAAATTGAGAAAAAATAATCAAGAAATAGTTATTGTTTCTTCTGGTTCTATTGCACTTGGACAAAGTTATTTAAAAATAAAAAATAAAAAAGTTAAAATTGAAATGAGCCAAGCAGTTGCTTCGGTTGGTCAAATCCATTTAATTAATGAATTTCAAAAACTCTTTGAAAAAAATAAAATTAAAATTGGACAAATTTTAATAACTCCAGATGACACCGAACAAAGAAGAAGGGCATTAAACGCGAGAAGGACATTTGAAAATCTTTTCAAATTAAATGCTATACCTATTGTTAATGAGAATGATACTACAGCTACTTCTGAAATTAAATACGGTGATAACGATAGATTAGCTGCAAGAGTGGCTCAAATAGTGGGTGCAGATTTACTTATAATATTATCTGATGTTGATGGGTTGTATAAAAAAATATCAAATAAAAAAATTTTGATTAAAGAAGTTGATGTTATTAACGAAAAAGTTTTTTCTTTAGTTGAAAAAAAAATTAATACCTATGGTTCAGGCGGAATGCTTACAAAATTAGAAGCTGCAAAAATTTGCATGAATGCTGGATGTAACATGCTAATTGCTAATGGAAAAAGTTTAAATCCTATACAAAAAATTATAAGTAAAAAACTATACACTTGGTTTAAACCAAAAATTTCTAACCTAGATGCTAGAAAAAAATGGATAATAAGCTCTCTGTCTTCATCGGCAAAAATCTATATTGACCAAGGTGCATCCAAAGCTTTGAGGTCCGGAAAAAGTTTATTGCCAGCTGGTATAATTAAAATTTCAGGCAATTTTAAAAAGGGTGACAATATAGTTATTGTTGACAATAATAATACTGATGTTGCGAGAGCATTATCTTCTTTTACATCTGAAGAAATTAATAAAATTAAAGGTTTGCAGAGCAATCAGATAGAAAATATTCTTGGTTATGCAAGTAAATCAGAAATAGTACATAAGAATGATATTGTAATATTATGAAAAAAATAAAACAAATTGGAGTAAATGCAAAAAAAGCTTTTGCTATACTTAATAATTTAGATGAGAAAAAAATCAACAAAGTACTTTTGAACTATAATCAGCTTTTATTAGGAAATAAAAAACAAATTCTTCAAGAAAATAGTAAGGATGTAAAGAATATAAAGCGAAAACATCTTGTAGATAGACTGATATTAGACGATAAAAGAATAGAGAATATAAGAAGCTCTGTTAATGATATTTTAAAATTTAAAAACCCTCTGAATAAAATCTTAGAAGAGTGGAAAAGACCGAGTGGTTTAAAAATAAAAAAAGTTACAACACCTATAGGTGTAATAGGTATTATTTATGAGAGTAGACCAAATGTAACTGCTGATGTCTCTGCTCTGTGTTTAAAGTCTGGAAATTGTGGAATATTAAGAGGAGGCTCCGAAGCCTATAATTCAAATAAATTATTAGCCAATCTTTTTAGAGAGGCCTTAAAAAAAAATAGTATTAATCAAAATTGTATTCAATTTATTGAAGATAAAAATAGAAAAGTTGTAAATTATCTTCTGTCTAACATGTCAGAATATATAGATGTAATCGTACCAAGAGGAGGGAAAGAACTTGTAAAAAAAGTTCAACAACTTTCAAGAATACATGTGATTGGACACTTAGAGGGTCTTTGTCATATTTATGTAGATAACGACGCAGATACAAATATGGCCATAGAACTAGTTGCTAACGCAAAAATGCGGAGAACAAGTATATGCGGGGCTGTTGAAACACTGTTGGTGGATTCTAAAGCAATAAACAAACACGCTGTTCCAATAATTAATAAACTAACTTCATTAGGCTGCGAAGTTGTTGTAGACAAAAAAATTAATAAAATATTTAAAAATAAATATAAATTAGCCAAAGAAATTGATTGGAAAACTGAATATTTAGATGCAAAAATTTCTGTTAAATCAGTCAATGGTGTGCAAGATGCTAAAAATCATATATTAAAGTATGGCACGATGCATACAGATAGTATTATAACTAATAATTCTAAAACAGCAGAAGTATTTTTAAATGGTGTCAATAGTGCGATTGCTATGCACAATGTTTCAACACAATTTGCAGATGGTGGTGAATTTGGATTTGGTGGAGAGATTGGAATTTCAACAAATAAATTACCGCCAAGGGGACCGGTTGGAATTAATCAGCTAACATCATACAAATATATTGTGACCGGAAAAGGAATTGCCAGGTCTTGATCAAAAAATGATTGGATCTAGCAAGAAAAGAATGGGAATTTTTGGTGGTAGCTTTGACCCTCCACACTATGGACACTTAGAAATCTCAAGACTAGCAATAAAAAAATTATCATTAGATCAAATTTATTGGTGCGTTACAAAAAAAAACCCACTCAAAAGTAAAGCTTTTTTTCCACTACCTGAAAGAATTAAGAAAAGTAAAATTATAACAAATAAAATAAAAAAAATTAAAATAAAATTTTTTGAAGATAAGGTAAAATCTGTCAATACTGTAGACTTGATAAAGCATCTAAAAAGAAAAAATAAAAAAAATATTTTTTTTTTAATTATTGGATCTGACAATTTAATCAAATTTCATAAATGGAAAAATTGGAAACTTTTGTTAGATTTAGCCAACATTGTGGTATTTTCTCGTAAGGACTATGATAAAAAAGCTAAAAAATCTGTTATGATGAAATCAGTGAAAAATATAACATTTATTAAAAATAAGCCTATAAATATTTCGTCTACCCAGATTAGGAAAAAAATATTATAAAATAAAATGGAGATATCAACAATTAAAAATAAAATTGAAATAATCTTAGATAATAATAAAGCTAAAAATATTGTTTCGATTGACCTTAAAAAAAAATCTTATATAGCAGACTACATGATTATAGCTTCGGGAACTTCTTCTAGACATTTGCAATCTTTATCTGAAAATTTAATTTCAGAACTTAAAAAAATAGGTATCTACAATTGTAGAATGGAAGGTAGGGATAGTAACGATTGGAAGCTTGTAGATGCTATAGATATAATAATACATATTTTTCATCCTGAAAAAAGAGAGTTTTATGATCTTGAAAAAATGTGGGCAGAGCCAATACCTAAGGAAAAAGTATCAATATGAAAAAAATGAGTACCATAATTGTAATAGCAATTCTTAATTTTTTGATTGGCGTTAATTATCTTTATGCCAAAAATTCGAATGAACTGTATGAAAAAATAGATTTATTTAGTGAAGTCTTAGAAACTATAAAAAAAGAATACGTAGATGAAGTTAATCAGGCAGAAGTTATGGACTCTGCTATTAATGGAGTCTTGCAATCTCTAGACCCCTACTCAGCCTATATGAGTCCAAAATCATTTAAGGGCATGCAAACTGATACTAAAGGTGAGTTTGGTGGTCTTGGAATTGAAATTGGAATGGAATCAGGTGTTGTTAAGGTGATCTCTCCAATTGATGATACTCCAGCTTCCAAAGCAGGAATTAAATCTGGTGATTACATCGTGAAAATTAATGATGTGCAGGTTCAAGGTAAATCATTAACTGAAGCTGTTGAACTTATGCGTGGACCTGTAGGATCAGAAATAAACTTAACAGTTAGAAGAAAAAATGTGAAAAAGGCTTTAGATTTTAAGATTAAAAGAGCCGTTATCGAAGTTAAATCAGTTATTGCTAAAATTATTGGAGATAAAAAAAAAATTGGCTACCTACGATTAAAATCATTCAATGAAAATAGTAATGAACAATTATCTAAAAGTATAAATAAGTTTGAGAAAAATAATAAATTGAATGGATATATTCTTGATTTAAGAAATAATCCAGGTGGGTTACTTACTCAAGCAATTAGCATAACCGATTTTTTTTTAGATGATGGAGAGATAGTTTCGACCAAAGGAAGAAGGATTAGCGAAACAAGAAGATTTTTTTCTAGAAAGGGAGATGGTATTAACGGAAAGCCTTTAATAGTGATGATTAATAATGGCTCTGCTTCAGCTTCAGAAATTGTTTCTGGCGCTTTAAAAGATCATAAAAGAGCAATTATTTTAGGAGAACGTACTTACGGAAAAGGATCAGTTCAAGCTATTTTACCTTTAAAAAATGGTGGCGGAATTAGACTAACAATATCAAAATATTACTTACCTTCGGGAAAATCAATTTCAGAAATAGGTGTTCTTCCTGATATTCTCGTAGAAGAAGTCGGGGATAATTTTAGAATTAACAGTAAAACAGACAACCAGCTGAAATATGCTGTTGATTTATTAAAATCATAAAATGAGTCACGAAGGCCTTCCATTAAGAACTGGTGTTGGAATATTAGTTCTAAATTCAAAAAATCAAGTTTTTGTTGGTAAGAGAAAAGATAATCCTTTTGACAAGTGGCAAATGCCACAAGGTGGCGTGGACCCTAATGAACCGCTATTAGTAGCTATGAAAAGAGAGCTGGAAGAAGAAACTAGTATTAAAAAAATTGAAATCTTAAAAGAATTTGATCAATGGCTTGAATATGAACTGCCAGAAAATCTAATTGGAAAAATATGGAAAGGCAAATACAGGGGTCAAAAACAAAAATGGTTTATAGTTAGGTTTAAAGGTAAAGAGAGTGAAATAAATATAAATACAAGACATCCAGAATTCATAGAATGGAAATGGGTAAATATGAATAGTTTACCAGACTTGATTGTGACATTTAAAAAACATGTCTACGAAAAAGTATTAACTGAGTTAAAAAAAATTATTAGTTAATTTTTTGAAGAGTATCGATTTTATAGCTTAAGATATGTTTTTCATTATCTTTAATGTCAGAATTTTGTAGAAGTTCTTTAGATTCCACAATCATTTTTTCTATGCTGTCCTTGGCAAGTTTTTCAACTTGAATTACTGATGGAGATAAAATTAAAAGGTTATTGTTGAAAAATTCTACAGTACCATCTTCTATATAAAATTTTTCTATTTTGTTATTAATGTCAATTTCAATAAAGCCGGGTCTTAAAAAAGTTATTAGTGAAATATGATCTTTTAAAATTGTCATTATCCCTTCATGTGCAGGAATAGATACTTGCTTAACTTCGGAATTAAATAATGTTTGATCAGGACTAATTATTTCTAAGTTAAAATTTTCGGACATTTCTACTTATCATCTTGTGCCATTTTCTCAGCTTTTTCAATAACTTCTTCAATTCCTCCAACCATATAAAATGCTGATTCTGGAAGATGATCATAATCTCCTTTGCATATAGCAGCAAACCCTTTAATTGTTGAATCTAAATCAACCAATTTTCCAGGAGAGCCTGTAAATACTTCTGCAACAAAAAATGGTTGAGATAAAAATCTCATAATTCTTCTTGCTCTTGCAACAGTAAGTTTATCTTCTTCTGAAAGTTCATCCATACCAAGAATTGCTATAATATCTTGTAGCGATTTATAAGCTTGTAGTATTTCTTGAACTTCTCGCGCAACTCTGTAGTGCTCTTCTCCTACGATTCTTGGATCTAATATTCTTGATGTTGAATCTAAGGGATCTACTGCAGGGTAAATTCCTAACTCAGCAATTTGTCTTGAAAGCACAGTTGTAGCATCTAAATGTGCAAAAGATGTCGCTGGCGCTGGGTCAGTTAAATCGTCAGCCGGAACATATATAGCTTGTACTGATGTGATTGAACCTTTACCAGTTGACGTAATTCTTTCTTGCAAATTACCCATGTCCGTAGCAAGAGTTGGTTGATATCCTACGGCTGAAGGTATTCTTCCTAATAAAGCAGAAACTTCTGAGCCAGCTTGGGTAAATCTAAAAATATTGTCAATAAAAAACAATACATCTTGCCCTTCTTGATCTCTAAAATACTCTGCAACTGTTAATCCTGTTAAAGCTACTCTAGCACGAGCTCCAGGTGGTTCGTTCATTTGTCCATATACTAAAGCTGCCTTAGAGCCTGGACCGTCTGGTTTTATTACACCGGACTCTATCATTTCATGATAAAGATCATTTCCTTCTCTTGTTCTCTCTCCAACGCCAGCAAAAACTGAAAATCCACCATGGGCTTTTGCAATGTTGTTTATCAATTCCATAATAGTAACTGTTTTTCCAACTCCTGCTCCTCCAAATAAACCTACTTTTCCTCCTTTGGCATATGGGGCTAATAAATCTATTACTTTAATACCTGTAACCAACATTTCTGTTTCTGTAGATTGGTCTGTAAATTTAGGTGCTTGCCTGTGAATAGGCCACTTTTCTTTTGTTTTAACTTCTCCTTTTTCATCAATAGGTTCCCCAATAACATTTATTATACGACCCAATGTCTCTGGACCAACCGGAACACTTATTGGAGAGCCAGTATTTGTTACGATATCTCCCCTTTTTAATCCTTCTGTGGAGTCCATAGCTATAGTTCTAACGCTACCTTCACCTAAATGTTGAGCAACTTCGAGTATTAGTTTATTTCCTTGATTATCAACCTTAAGAGCTGTGTAAATTTCTGGTAAATCTCCTTCAAAATTTACATCTATTACTGCTCCAATAATTTGTGTAATTTTTCCTGGTTTGTTCATAGTTATAAGCTCTCTGCTCCTGATATTATTTCAATTAATTCTTTGGTAATCGCTGCTTGTCTGCTTCTGTTATAAACTATTGTTAAGCTTTTAACTAAATCACCAGCATTTCTTGTCGCATTATCCATTGCTGTCATTCTCGATCCTTGTTCGCTTGCTGAATTTTCTAAAAATGCTTTAAATACTTGTGTTGAAATATTTTTTGGTAATAAATTTTCTAATATTTCATCTTCATCAGGTTCAAATTCATAAAAAATTTCTTCATTTTTTTTAGAACTTTCTTTTTTTTCAGCAGGAATAATTTGTTGAGCCTGAGGTATTTGAGTAATAATATTTTTAAAATTATTATAAAATAAAACACACTTGTCAAATTTATTTTTATTAAATAAATCTAATATTATTTTTCCCACCTCATCAGCTTCACTAAATGAAATTTTTTTTTTATCCTTAAAGCTAAGTTTGTTAATTATATATTTGCCATATTCTCTTTTAAGTTGGTCATGACCTTTTGAACCTATGGTAATAATTTGGAGAGTCTTATTTTCTTTTAAAATCTCTAAAAAATAACTTTTAGCTAATCTGCAAATATTAGAATTAAATCCGCCACATAAACCTCTGTCTGATGTCATCACAACACATAAATGAGTTTGTTCTTTACCGGTCCCTACTAATAATTTTGGTGCATTTGAAGGGTCGCTAATTGACTCAGTTAAATTTAGAATTATATTTTGCATTTTTTCGCTATAAGGTCTTCCCTTTTCAGCATTCTCTTGAGCTTTTCTTAATTTTGCTGCAGCAACCATTTTCATGGCTTTAGTAATTTTTTGAGTGGACTTTACACTAACAATTCTTTTTCTTAAGTCGTCTAAGCTTGCCATTATTTATTATTTTTTTTATATTCTTGTATTATTTGAATTAATGAATCTTCTGTTTCTTTTTCTAGTTTTCCAGTAGTTTGAATAGTACTTATAATTTCATTTTTTTCATTTTTAATTTTTTCTAAAATATCTTTTTCAAAATTTCTAATTTGATCAAGTTCTACATCGTCCAGATATCCCCTTACACCTGTAAAGACCGTAATAACCTGCTCTGCTACAGTTAGTGGTGAGTATTGATTTTGTTTTAAAAGTTCTGTTAATTTTGATCCTCGGTTTAGAAGCTTTTGTGTAGAAGCATCTAAATCTGAACCAAACTGGGCGAAAGCAGCCATTTCCCTGTATTGAGCAAGTTCTAGTTTGATCGAACCAGCTACTTTTTTCATTGCTTTAGTTTGTGCTGCAGATCCAACTCTTGAAACTGAAAGTCCAACATTAACAGCTGGTCTGATCCCCTGGTTAAATAACTGTGTTTCTAAAAATATTTGCCCGTCAGTGATTGAAATTACATTAGTTGGTATGTAAGCTGAAACATCTCCTGCTTGTGTTTCGATAATAGGTAAGGCTGTTAAAGATCCTCCACCATTTGCATCGCTTAATTTTGCAGCTCTTTCCAAAAGTCTACTGTGTAGATAAAATACATCTCCTGGATACGCTTCTCTTCCTGGAGGTCTTCTTAATAGTAACGACATCTGTCTATAAGCTACTGCTTGTTTGGAAAGGTCATCATAGATAATTAGTGCGTGCATTCCGTTATCTCTAAAGTATTCTCCTATTGTACAACCTGTATATGGAGCTAAAAATTGAAGTGGTGCTGCATCAGAGGCTGTTGCAGCAACAACTGTTGTGTACTTCATAGCACCAGCATCTTCTAAAGTTTTAACAATCTGAGCTACTGTTGAACGTTTTTGACCAATAGCAACATAAATACAATATAGTTTTTTCTTTTCGTCGTCAGACTCATTTACAGCTTTTTGATTTATTATTGCATCAATAGCTACTGCCGTTTTTCCTGTTTGACGATCTCCGATAATTAACTCTCTTTGACCTCTTCCAATTGGTATTAAGGTGTCAATTGCTTTTAATCCTGTTTGCATCGGTTCGCTAACAGACTGTCTTGGGATTATTCCTGGAGCCTTGACCTCTACTCTTCTTCTTTCAATTTTTTCACTTAAATTTTCTTTTCCGTCAATTGGATTTCCCAGTCCATCTAAAACTCTTCCTAAAAGCTCTTTTCCAACCGGTGAATCAACGATTGAGCCAGTTCTTTTTACTGTGCTTCCTTCTTTAATTTTTCTATCATCTCCGAAAATAACGACACCAACATTGTCGCTTTCTAAGTTAAGTGCCATACCTTTAGAGCCATCTTCGAACTCTACCATCTCTCCTGCTTGAACATTGTCAAGACCAAAAATTCTTGCTATTCCGTCACCTACAGATAAAACCTTACCTACTTCGGATACTTCTGCTTTATCTCCAAAATTTTTTATTTGCTCTTTTAATATTTTGGTAATTTCCGAAGGATTAATTTGCATATTATACCTCTAACATTATCTGTTTGTATTTGTTTAACTTATTTTTGATTGAAGTATCAATCATAAGACTTCCTATTTGCATCTTCAGACCTCCAATTAAACTTTCATCGATTTTATAATCAAGTACTATTGAACTGTTCATTGTTTGAGAAAGGCTTTGTTTTAAATTTTCTAGCTCTTCTTTTGTTAGGTTTTTTGAAGAGGTTAAAGATGCACTCAATTCTCCTCTTTTTTTTGAAGCTAAACTTAAGAAACTTAAAAAAATTTTATTAATAAAAAAAATTCTTCTTTTATTGATCAAAACACCTAGAAAGTTAGTGATTATTTTTGTTAGATGCATTTGGCTAGATATCTTGTTTATTATTTCTAGCTGACTTAATTGAGATTGAGTAGGATTTTTAATAAAATTTTTTAAATCTTCACTAGTGTTATAAATCTCAAGAATATCACTAACATTTTTTCCAACTGCCTCTAATTCAGAATTCTCTTTAGCAAGCTCGTACAATGCTAAAGCATATCTACTTGCTGTTTCTGATGAAAATGACTTATTATTACTCAACTTAATACCTTTAGGTTAAAAGTTATAAAATCTGTTGTTCTACTAACATAAGGATAGGTATCGTTCAAGGTGGTTAGGTTTCTTTAAGCGAAGTTAATAGGATCAACATCAACCGTGAGTTTTATTTTTTTAGAAATAGTTAAATTTTCTAGAATTTTTCCCACTTTTTTTTGAATTAAATTGCTATTTTTTGACCTAAGCAAGAGCCTAGTTCTAAACTTCTTTTTTATCCTAAATATAGGAGAATCGACCGGACCTAAAACTTCTATTTCTACTAAAGTACTTAAATTTTTTTTAATCTCTTGGGCTGCTTTAAAGCTATCCTCGCTAGAATTAGCTGAAATAATCAGAGCAATGAGTCTTGAAAAAGGAGGTAAATTTTTATTTTTTCGGATTATTAGTTCGTTGGCTAAGAACTTTTCAGGATTATTTTCTAGCACATCTCTTAACGTTTCATTAAGTGGCGTAATAGTCTGATAAATAATTGTAGATTTTTTTGAAAATCTTCCCGCTCTACCACTTAATTGGTTGTAAAGTTGAATATTTTTTTCTGTTGTTCTCAAGTCATAACCCATTCCAGAAAAATCTGCATCAACAACAACTATACAATTTAATTTTGGGAAATTAAAACCTTTCGAAATTAGTTGTGTTCCTACTAAAATATCAATTTCATTTTTTTCTATTTTTTTAAGAATAGATTCTGTTTCATTTTTTTTAGACAAAAAATCACTTGAAAATATTTTCATATTTTTATTTGGAAAAATAATCTTTAATTCTTCATATATTTTTTCAACTCCAGGTCCATACATACGAAAATCACAAAATTCTTTATCAATTTTACAGTTGTTATCTTTTTTAACTTTTACTCCACAATGATGGCAAATCAGTTTATTGATGGATTTATGGTAGGTTAAGTAAATTGAACAACTTGGACAAAGATGTTTGTAGCCACATTTTTTACAAATTAAAAAAGGCGCATATCCTCTTCTGTTTAAAAAAAATAATACCTGTTCTTTCTTTTTTAAATAATCGTTAACCATCATAATAGTTTCTTCTGCGATAAAATGATCCTTTTTAAGTTGAGCCTTTTGTAAATTTATTACTTTTGCTTCTGGTAGGGTAGATTCACTGTAGCGATTAATTAATTTCGTATGATTATATTTTTTATTTTTTATGTTATTAAAAGTTTCTAGTGAAGGTACTGCAGAAACTAAATGAATGGGTATGTTTTCAAAAGAAGCTCTTGAAATAGCCATATCACGTGCATGATAAATAATTCCTTCATCTTGTTTGTAGGAAGGATCGTGCTCTTCATCTAAAACTATTAATCCTAAATTTTTAAATGGTAACAACAAAGAAGAACGAGCACCAATTACTAATTTTAAATTGTCACCAATAATACCTTGCCAGATTTTTCTTTTACTTTTAATTCCTATTTTTGAATGCCAAATTGAGGGTGTAAAACCGAAAAACTCTTCGAATCTATCTTTAAATTGATTGGTTAAAAATATTTCAGGCAATAATATTAGTACTTGTCGATTTTTTTTTAAAATTTCTTTTATTCTCTCAAAGTATACTATTGTTTTTCCTGAGCCTGTAACTCCTTGCAATAATGATACACTAAAAGAATTGCCAAATTTTTTTAAATCTTTTAGGCTTTTCTTTTGTTCGTTGTTTAAAGAGAAATTAATTATTTTTTTATCAAATTTTTCTTTTTTGAAATCTTCAATCTTAGATGTATTTTTTTTATCACCAAGGCACATTTTTAGAACCATACCCTTTGAGGTTAAATTATAAGACGAAAACCAGTTAATATAACTTATTAAATTTTTATTTATTTTAAAATTATCTAATTTTTTTTCAATTTTTCTTAATTTAAATTCTCTTGCTGTAGGTTGAATTTTATCCCAAACAACCCCTATTTCTTTAGATTTTCCGAATGGTACAATGACAATATCTCCTGCTTCTAGATTTTCTAAATATCCTGAGTCATAAGTAAATGGAAAATTAAAAATTTTAGGAATTAAAACAGGAACTTTCATTTTAAGAATCTAGTTGATGTTATATCAATTAAAAATGAATTGCTCTTTTATCAACAGCTAAAGCTGCTTCTTTTACCGCTTCTGTGTGAGTTGGGTGGGCGTGGCATGTTCGGGCGATATCTTCGGCGCTAGCGCCAAATTCCATTGCTAAAGCCATTTCGGCTATCATGTCGCCAGTATGTGGGCCGATCATGTGAACACCTAAAACTCTATCTGTTTTTTTATCAGCTAATATTTTTACAAAACCATCTGTTTCGTTATTAACTTTAGCACGTGAATTCGCTAGAAAAGGAAATTTACCAACCTTATAACTTATATTTTCTTTTTTGAGTTGTTCTTCTGTTTTTCCAACAACTGCAACTTCCGGTGATGTATAAACAACACCAGGTATAATGTCATAATTAACATGCCCAGCTTGACCTGCAATAATTTCAGCAACGGCAATCCCTTCTTCTTCAGCTTTATGAGCAAGCATTGGACCTTTTATTACGTCTCCTATAGCATAAATATTATTTATCGAAGTTTGCAGTTTTTCATTTACTTCGATCCTTCCTTGCTTATCTTTTTTAATTCCAATTTTTGCTAAATTTAATCCTTCTGTATAAGGTTTTCTTCCGACTGAAACTAAAACTTTATCTGCTAAAATTTTTTCTTTTTTTGAAGTTTCGTTGTTCGTAAAAGCAACTTCCACTTGATCTCCTTTATTGCTCACCGAAGTTACTTTTGAGTTTAATTTAAATTTAAATCCTTGTTTTGTTAAAATTTTCATAAATTCTGATGAAATCTCTTTATCCATTCCAGGAGTAATGTGGTCCAAATATTCCAAAACAGTTACGTTTGATCCAAGACGCAACCAAACAGAACCCATTTCTAACCCGATATATCCACCCCCAATTACTATAAAATTTTTAGGCACTTCCTTTAGCATAAGTGCACCTGTTGAAGATATAATATTTTCTTCATCAATTTCCATGCCGGGTAACGTAGATGGGCCTGAACCTGTAGCAATAACAATATTTTTAGACTTATACGATATTTTTTTCTCTCCTTCGTAAACAACAACATCATTTTTAGAAAACAAAACACCTTTGCCTTTAATATATGTTACTTTATTTTTTTTAAATAAAAATTCAATTCCTTTAGTTAAAACTTGAACCGATTTATTTTTATTAGCCATCATTTTATCTAAATTAAGTTTCAAACCTGTAAATTCTATTCCTTGCGCGTTAAAGTCTTTTTGAGCTTTGTGATAAGTCTCAGATAAGTTCAAAAGACTTTTAGATGGTATACATCCTACGTTAAGACAAGTTCCACCAAGTGTTCCTCTTGATTCAATACACGCAGTTTTCAATCCTAATTGAGCTGCTCTAATTGCACATACATATCCACCGGGTCCGCCACCAATAATAATTACATCAAAATTATTTTCCATAACTATAAATTTAGAAATAACCTTCTAGGGTCTTCAAGACACTCTTTCACAATTTTTAAGAAAGAAACCGCTTCTTTTCCATCAACAATCCTATGGTCATATGACAAAGCTAGATACATGATCGGTCTAATAGAAACGCTCTTGTTGATTGCTACAGGCCGTTCTATAATATTGTGCATACCTAATACAGCTGACTGGGGTGGGTTTAAGATTGGCGTCGAAAGCATAGAGCCATAAATACCACCGTTCGTAATTGTAAAAGTTCCTCCTTGTAAATCATCAATAACAATTTTTCCATCTCTCGCTTTCTGCCCAAGTAGATTGATATTTTTTTCTATTTCTGCAAAAGACATTTCATCTGTGCTTCTCAAGACTGGAACAACTAAACCTCTTTCCGTACCAACAGCTATACTAATGTTATAATAATTTTTATATACAATTTCATCTCCCTGAATTTCTGCATTTATAATAGGATAATTTTTAAGCCCGACAACACAGGCTTTTACAAAGAAGGACATAAAACCTAATTTAACATCATATTTTTTTTGAAACTCTTCCTTGTGCTCGCTTCTCATTGAAATAACTGCACTCATGTCCACTTCGTTAAAAGTAGTTAGCATAGCCGCGTTTTCTTGAGCCTCTTTAAGTCTTTTAGCTATCGTCATTCTTAATCTTGTCATTTTAATTCTTTCTTCAGGTCCATGTGTAGTTTTTCGTTCTGAAGGTTTCGGCATAGTTCCCATTAAATCTAGAATATCTTCTTTTAAGACAACTCCATTTTTACCTGAACCTTTAACCTCATTAAGATTAATATTCGATTCTGTTGCTAATTTCCTTGCAGCAGGAGAAATAATATTTGTATTTGAATTTCTTGAAACTTTTTGTTCACCATGGACTTCTGTCAGAATAAGAGGTTCTTCTACACTTACTTTTTTTTTCTCTTTTTTAAATAATTTTATTTCTTCAACACTTTCTTCTTTTTTTTTGATGACTTCAACTCGTTCTTCTTCTCTATCAACTTGTGGTTTTTTTGATGGAGGTGAATATTGTTTTTCTTCTGCGTCTGTACTTATCTCAGTAGTTTTTGATTCTGTAATGGTTCCTAACAACGCTCCGACATTTACAGTTTGTCCTTCTTTAACAGAAATTTTTTCTATTACTCCACTTGCAGGAGCAGGAACTTCGACGTTAACTTTGTCGGTCTCTAGCTCGACTATTGCTTCATCGGCATTAACTTTATCACCTTCATTTTTTAGCCATTTAGCTACTGTAGCTTCCGTTACAGATTCTCCAAGAACAGGGACTAGTATACTTTCAGACATCAGTTAATTTTTCCAACCACCTTTTCTAATATTTCTTTTTGTTGTGCAAGGTGTTTATTAAGATTTCCTGTCGCTGTAGTCGCTGATGGTCTTCTTCCAATATATTCAACATTTTTGTTGCTAAAATTAATGATTTCTAAGGTTCTGTTTATATAATGATTAACTGTGTTCCAGGCACCCATGTTTTTTGGCTCTTCTTGACACCAGTAAATGTCAGCGTTTTTGACATATCTCTTTAATTCTTTTCCCATCCTTTTTACTGGAAATGGGTAAATTTGTTCTAAACGTATAAAAACCACTTTATCATTTTTTGTTTTTTCTCTAGCATCAACTAAATCAAAATAAATTTTACCCGAGCAAATAACTACTTTCTTGATTTCATTGTCACTTTTAAGTTTAATTAATCCATATTCACTTGTGTAAGCTCGGTCAGCCAAAACTCTATGGAAAGAAGTGTCTTTAGTAAAGTCATCTATAGTTGACACACATTGTTTGTGTCTAAGTAAAGATTTTGGTGTCATTATTATCAATGGCTTTCTAAACTCTCTATGCATTTGTCTTCTTAGAGCGTGAAAATAATTAGCTGGTGTTGTACAGTTTACTACTTGAATATTATCACGCGCACACATTTGTAAAAACCTTTCCAGCCTTGCTGAAGAATGTTCAGGGCCTTGACCTTCATATCCGTGAGGTAATAACATTACCAAACCACTAGCTCTTCCCCACTTAGATTCACCAGAAGTTATAAATTGATCAATGATTATTTGCGCTCCATTAGCAAAATCACCAAATTGAGCTTCCCATAACACTAAGGTTTCAGGTTCTGATAAGGAATAACCAAATTCAAATCCTAAGACAGCTAGTTCAGATAGGAGTGTGTCTATTACTTCAAATTTTTTTTGATTTTCTGAAATATTGTTTAAAGGAATATATCTTTCGTGATTGTCTTGATTCCTAAGCACAGAATGTCTTTGACTGAAAGTTCCTCTACCAGAGTCTTGTCCTGACAGCCTTACAGAAAAACCTTCCGTTAGAAGGGTGCCAAAAGCTAAAGTTTCAGCTGTTGACCAATCTATTGGAAGATTATCATTAAACATTTTTTGCTTATTCTCAAATATTTTTTTTAATGTTTTGTGTATATTAAAATTATTTGGGATTGTTGTAATTTTTCTTCCTACTAAATTAATTTTTTCTTTATCAACACCGCTAGCTCCCCTTTTATCTTTACCTGGTGTGGGCACAAATCTAGACCAAACACCGTCAAACCACTTCAGTTCTGGTTTATAATTTTTCGACTCAACAAACTCTTTTTCTAGATATGATTTAAAATCTTTTATTTGTTGATCTACTTTTTCTTTAGAAAGTAGCTTTTCATTCACTAACTTCTCTGAATAAATTTTTAAAGATGTTGGGTGAGATTTTATTTTTTTGTACATTAAAGGTTGAGTAAAAGAAGGTTCGTCACCTTCATTATGTCCAAATCTTCGGTAGCAAAACATGTCAATTACTACATCTCTATTAAATTGCTGTCTAAATTCTGTTGCAATTTTAGCACAATGGACAACTGCTTCAGGGTCATCGCCGTTAACATGTAAAATAGGTGCTTGGGCAATTTTTGCTACTTCACTTGGGTATGGTGAAGATCTTGCAAATCTTGGGGATGTAGTAAAACCTATCTGGTTATTAACAATAATATGAATTGTTCCACCTATGTTATGTCCTGGTAGTCCTGACATTGCAAAACATTCTGCAACTATTCCTTGTCCTGCAAAAGCGGCATCTCCATGAATCAACACCGGTATTACTTTTTTTCTTTCCGGGTCCTGATGAAAAAATTGTTTTGCTCTTACTTGACCTAATACTACTGGATTAACAGCTTCTAAATGTGAGGGGTTGTCTGTTAAACTAATATGAACAACATTACCGTCAAACTCTCGATTTGATGACGCACCTAAGTGATACTTAACATCTCCTTCAAAGTCTCTTTTAGCCGCTACGGTACTACCAAAAAATTCATTAAAAATTGCTTTGAATGGTTTGCCCATAACATTAGCTAAAACATTTAATCTCCCTCTATGGGACATTCCAATCTTGATTTCTTTTACTCCTAAATTACCACCTCTTTTTATTATTTGTTCAAGTGCAGGTACTAAAGATTCCCCACCATCAATTCCGAATCGCTTTGTTCCTACAAACTTAACGTGTAGATATTTTTCAAAACCTTCTGCTTCAACAATTTTATTTAAGATTGCTTTTTTTCCATTTTCTGTAAAGACAACTTCTTTTTCTTGGCCCTCTATTCTGTCTCTAATCCAATTTTTTTCATCTGGATCTCCCATATGCATAAACTCGTAACCTATATTTCCAGAATAAGTTTTTTTTAAAATATCTATAATTTCTGAAAGTGTTGCTTCTTGCAATCCTAAAACTCCATCTAAAAATATTTTTTTATTAAGATCGCTTTTAGTAAAGCCATATGTTTCAGGTTTTAATTCAGGGTGTTCTTCTCTTGCCATTAGACCTAAGGGATCAAGATTGGCGATTAGATGGCCTCTAATTCTAAAAGCTCTAACTAACATAATTGCTCTTATGGAATTTTTTGCTGATTCTTCTGTTAGAGAAAAATCTTCAATTTTTTCATTTTCTAAAGAATCTTTCTTTAATTGATTCTCTAAATCAAAATTATTTTTTTTAATTTTTTTTTTAGGTGCCCAGCTAGGTCCTTCTAGAGTTTTAGAAATAATTTCTTTATTGTCTTTAAGCGCATCAAAAAATTCTTTCCAGCCTTCAGGTAATCTATTAGGATCTTGTAAATATTCAGAATAATATTCTTCTATAAAAGCAGAGTTATTTCCAGCAAGAAATGAGGTTTTTTTAAATATATTATTATCTTGAGACGATGACATTTAATATCTCACAATAACATATATTATTTTTATTAACTATTTAGTTTTTCAAGCAAGGTTTTACCAATATCTGCTGGGGATTTTGAGATTGTTATACCTGCTGATTTCATTGATTCTATCTTGTCTTCGGCGCCACCCATGCCTCCTGATATAATTGCTCCTGCATGACCCATTGTTCTGCCTTTAGGTGCTGTTAATCCTGCAATAAAGCCAACCATAGGTTTTTTAATTTTAGATTTTTTAATAAATTCTGAAGCCTCTTCTTCTGCAGATCCTCCGATTTCTCCAATCATAACAATAGATTTTGTCTCATCATCTTGAAGAAATAGCTCTAAACAATCGATAAAATTTGTTCCGTTAATAGGATCGCCACCGATCCCAATGCATGTAGATTGTCCCATTCTACTTGCTGTTGTTTGAGCTACAGCCTCGTATGTCAAAGTCCCTGATCTTGAAACTATTCCAACAGACCCTTTCTTATGAATGTTACCAGGCATAATTCCAATTTTACACTCATCTGGAGTAATAATACCTGGACAATTAGGTCCAATCAAACGACTCTTACTTCCAATCAAATTTTGTTTTACTTTTATCATATCTATTACTGGTATTCCTTCGGTTATGCATACTACTAACTCTATCTTAGCTTCTATAGCTTCGATAATTGCAGAAGCAGCAAATTTTGGTGGGACATAAATCATTGTTGCGTTAGCATCAGTTCGTGCTTTTGCTTCTTCGACTGAATTAAACACAGGAAGGTTTAGATGTTTTTGTCCTCCTTTTTTGGGTGTTACACCACCCACTAATTGGGTTCCATATTTCAGAGCTTGCTCTGAGTGAAAAGTTCCATGAGTGCCTGTAAAACCTTGGCAAATAACTTTTGTATTTTTATTAATTAAAACAGACATCTATTTTATTGCCTCTACAATTTTTTTAGCCGCATCATTTAGATCTGATGCTGAAAGTATTTTTAAACCTGATTTATCCAGTATATCTTTTCCCTCTTGAAAGTTAGTCCCTGCAAGTCTTACTACTAGCGGTACCTCTAAATTAGTTTCTTTAGCAGCTTCTAGTACTCCTTGCGCAATTACATCACATCTCATGATTCCACCAAATATATTAATTAAAATACCTTTAACATTTTTGTCAGATAAAATTAATTTAAAAGCAGCTGAAACTTTTTCTTTAGAAGCTCCACCGCCTACATCTAAAAAATTAGCTGGTTCTTTTCCGTATAGCTTAATTATATCCATGGTAGCCATAGCAAGCCCAGCGCCATTAACCATACAACCTATTGAACCATTTAATTTAATATAAGCTAAATCATGTTTACTTGCTTCTACTTCAGCGGGTTCTTCTTCGTTTAAGTCTCTTAATTCTAAAATTTCAGGTCTTCTAAAAATTGCATTATCATCAAAACTCATTTTTGCGTCTAAGCAAACTAACCTTTCATCTTTTGTGATAATTAATGGATTAATTTCTATTAAACTTGCATCTTTTTCTAATAATATTTTATATAGAGATTGAATTAATTTTGAGGCTACTTTTTTCTGATCTACATTAAAATTAAATATTTTTAGGATCTTATCTACGTCCTCTATTTTAACGGTTTCTTTCATGTCAACTTTAGTGGTAATAATCTTTTCTGGAGTGTCAGCTGCTACTTTTTCAATATCCATTCCACCTTCAGTGCTGCTTATGAATGCAATCTTAGAACTATCTCTGTCAACTAAACAAGAAAGATAAAACTCTTTTGAAATATCTGAGGCTTCTTCTACGTAAAGTCTCTTTACTTCTTTGCCTTCGGGCCCGGTTTGGTGGGTTACTAAAATTTTACCAAATATCTCTGTAGCTTCTTTGTTTAGTTCTTCGAAATTTCTAACAAGCTTAACACCTCCAGCTTTTCCTCTTCCACCGGCGTGGATTTGTGCTTTTACGACAAATTCTTTTGATTTTAAAAGTTTAACTTTGTCATTTAATTCTTTTAAAGAAAAAATTACAACTCCATTTGAAACTGGAGCTCCATAATCCTTTAGTATTTTTTTAGCTTGGTACTCGTGTATGTTCATTTTAAAATTTTCTTACTAGGTTATAACTGACAATGCTTAATACTAAATTCTATCAATATTTCATTATATATTTTTTTTGTTATACATTCGTTTTCGTCAATAAGCTCTCTGAAAAAGTCCATTTTATGCTTATCTTTTCCTATAAAATATAAAAAACTAATTTTATTATCTCTTAATTTACTCATAAAAAAAAATTTGTGATCGTCATAATATTTATTCTCTTTATTTGGAATACTTAGATTATCATACCACTTATTTGGTGAAGCAAATTTATTTTTTAGAAAACTAGAGAAAAACTGATAATCAGTGATAATTATTTTATTTTCATTCTTGTTAAGCAGAATATTTTTTGTATTGATTAATAAATCAATTTCAGATTCTGGATTTTCTAAATAGTGTGGACTTATCCACTTAAGCTTACCAAATCTTTGATCTAGTTTATTGGCATCCACTGCTATATTTAAATCCGCATTAATTAGTTCCATAAATTTTTTATTTTGGTTAAATCTTAAATGATATTTTACAGTAGAGAAAACAAAGATAAGCATTACAAAATAAATTAAATATTTTTTTTTAAAATATTTTTTTATATAAATGTGTGAGAATGCTGCTGAAACTGGAATAAGAAAAAAAATTAATACTTGGTTTTTAGTTAACAGTTGACAATAAATAAATATTACAATTGATCCAATAAAAATAAGTGAACAAATAAAATCTTTTTTATTTTTGTTGTCAATTTTTTTTTTTAAATAAAAAAATACGTAAATTATCAAAGGAAGTATAGATAAATAAATAAATTTAAATTGGTTCACTATATTATTTAAATTTATATTTAAACTTTCAATTCTCGACTCTCCTAAACTAACTGGATAAAAAATATATTGAATTAAAAAGCTTTTTATAGAAATTTCATTTATAAAAATAATTGCAACGATTATTGTAAAAGTAAATAAAGTACCAAGTAACAAAAAAAAGATATTTTTTTTATTTATATAGTTTGAATTTATGTATAGAAAAAAAATAACCAAACTAAAAAAAATTGCTAAATAAACTGATGGTATTTGTTTTGAAAAAAAAGAAAAAATAGTCAACACAGGTATTAAAAACCAAAATAAATTCTTTTTGAGTAAAACTCCAAGTATGAGTGAGTACACTGCCAGTAGTGACAAAATAACTGAATGATGGTCTATAAAAGGTGTTCCTATGGATGGATACGCTAACATAGCTATACCTAAGGAATATAAAAAAGTATTTAGTTGACTTAATCCTAACTTCGAAAAAAAATAGTAAGAAGATAAGCATAAAAACATATTGAAAATTGAAGCGTGGAGTGTGTAACTAAACCATTTTACGCCAAATAATAAAAAAAATAATGATTGGACGTAATCCACAAAAGGACCTGTGATTGACCAATAATCCTTAAACGGATGGTTCCCTATAGTGATATTATAAGCGGCGTCAAAAATTAAAAAACTATCTATAGGAAAGACTCCTCTATTTGCGTAATGCTGATTTATTAAGAAAGAAAATACACCTAAAATTATAAGATAGATTATATTTTTTTTTTGCTTTGTAAGATTATAATTAAAATACATTTTTTTAATTTTTCTTTTAAAGTATTTTTTGATAGTTATAATTTTACAATTAATGATTAAAAATTTCAAAAAAAAATATAATACTATATTAAATTTTATTTTTCCATTAATTTTGATTTTTATTGGTTTCATATTACATAAAGATTATGGAATATCCTCAGATGAAGAAATAACACGAAAGAATGGCCTAGTTTCGATAAAATATATATATAATTTTTTTTTTCAACAATATTCACATAATTTAGAAATAATAAAAAATGTACCTGATTTAATAAATTATAGTGATAAGCAATATGGATCTTTTTTAGAAATTATTCAAATAGCATTTATAGAAATATTATTTGGAATAAAAAATTTTGCTGAAGTATTTTATTATCGGCATCTGTCAAATCACTATCTCTTTGTAATTTCTATTATAACTTTTTATTTTTTATGTTTAGATTTATTCAAGAATAAATTATACGCATTTTTTGGTGCTTTAATTCTATATACTTCTCCCAGAATATTTGCTGATAGTTTTTATAATGGAAAAGATTTGGCTTTTTTATCTCTTTTTATCTTTTTAATTTTTTTCACAATAAAATTCATTAAAAAACCAAATTATAAAAACGCTTTTTTAGTGTCAATTTTTGCTGCTATAGCGACTAATTTGAGAATAGTGGCAATGTATGTTCCTTTTTTAATAATATTATTTTTTATTATTGAATTTTTAATGAAAAATAAATTTGATACAAAAAAAATTAAAGTTTTATTTTTTCTTCTTATTTCTAAAATTATAATTTTATATATTATTTGGCCTTTCTTGTGGGAGAACCCATTAACAAATTTTATATATACTCTTGATAGCTTTTCAAGGTTTGTAAACTGGGAAGCTTATGTGTTTTATTTGGGAGATTTTCATAAAGTGTTTTATCTACCGTGGCACTACATTTTTGTTAGTTTTTTTGCAACTACTCCTTTATTGGTATCGTTCTTTATAGTTTGTGGGTTAACCCAGGTTAATTTAAGGTTTTTTGTAAGATTGATTAATATTGACAATAAAAATCTATATAAGGATATTTGGCGAAGTGAAAATGAAAAAATATTCTTGTTTATTTCTTTCGTAATATTAATTCCAATTTTTTTAATTTTTTTATTAGATTCAGTAATGTATAACAGCTGGAGACACTTATTTTTTTTATACCCTCCTCTAATCCTAATACTTATCTATTTTGTAAATACGATTTCAAAAAAATATAGAAATAAAAAAATATTATCTTACATTTATATATTCTTATTCATTGCCTTGCTTAATAATTTTTATAATTTAATAAGACTCCATCCTCATCAATATGTTTATTTTAATTTTATATTTGAAAAAAATGCTAATAGACTATTCGAAATTGATTATTGGGGGTTATCAAATAAGTCTGCTCTAAAAAATTTGTTAGATGTTTCTGATAAAAAAACTATTACAGTGGGTGTTGCAAGTTTTACAAACCTTTATTTGAGTAAAAAAATGCTACCAGCATCATATAAACGTAGGTTAATAATTACTGGACAAGAATTTTCTAACGTTGATTATATTTATAATAATAATTATTTTGAAATAAATCCTAATTACAATGACAAATATCTTATACCTAAAAATTACACAAGGCATAGTGAAGTTAAAAAAGGCAAAATATTAATTAATGAGTTTTTTACAAAAAAATGATAAATAGTAAAAGGTGCACATGAAAATTTTTATATATAAAACATTTATTATCTTTTTTCTTATTTTTTTGTTATTTAAACTGACAATTGGAAGTGTGATTAAGAACTATGAAAAAAAGGTTGATCAGCTATTTAGTACGGAAAGTATATTTAAAACTAAAATTAAAATCAAAAATGAAATGAAAAAAGCTATACAAAAAGAAAATTATTTAAAACCCGAAGATGCTGTGCTCATAGATAAGTTTCTAAAAAAAATAAAGAAGGAAATTTTTAATCAAGATTTACAATAGAATTTTAATGGACTATCCAGGACTTGAACTTGAAAATTTTGATAAAGCTGTAATTTGGCGAAAATATATATATTTTCTTTTAAAAAAATATATTAGAAAAAATGTACTCGAAGTTGGTGCTGGTATTGGCAGCTTCACTCGAAATTACGAAAGACAAATAAACAAGATAACTATCTCAGAATTGGATGAAAATAATTTCAAACTTTTATTAAAAAAATTTTCTGATAAAAAAAATATAACGGTTATTAAATCCTTTACTAAAGAAATTAACAATAATTTTGATACTATACTTTATCTTAATGTTTTAGAGCATATTGAAAAAGATGTTCAAGAAATAAATGACGCCTTGAACAAACTCGAAACTGGTGGTCATTTAATTATCTTAGTTCCGGCACATAATAAGCTTTATAGTAAATTTGATAAAGCTATTGGACATATAAAAAGATATGACATGAATTTTTTTAGAAATTTAGACCTGAAAAATTCTAAAATTCAAGATTTATGTTATTTAGATTGTATGGGTTATTTTTTATATTTTTTAAATAAAATTTTTTTTAAGGAAGAAATTTATCCATCGAAGTTTAAAATATTTATCTGGGATAAATTTTTTACTCCAATTTCTATAATTCTTGATAAATTATTGAATTATAAATTTGGAAAAAACATCATGTGTATAATAAAAAAGAATTAATTTTTTAAATCAGAATCAATTTTTCTAGCTGCACTAAATAAATCTTGGACTGCTGATATCGAATTATCAAATGACTTTTTTTCTTCGATTGATAAGTCTAATTTAACAATTCTTTCAATGCCATTAGAACCAATGATCACTGGTACACCTGCGTATAAATCCTTAACGCCGTATTCGCCGTCAAGATATGCGGCACATGGTAATTTTTTTTTTAAATCTTTTAAATAACTTTCCGCCATTTCAACACCTGATGCTGCTGGTGCGTAGAAAGCAGAACCATTTTCTAATAATTTAACTATTTCGGCTCCACCGCTTTTAGTTCTTTTGACTATACTTTCCAAAATATTTCTGTCTAGTTTTCCTTCTTTAACCAAATCTAAAACTAATTTTCCATCTACTGTTGTATGGTTTAACATTGAAACCATTGTATCTCCGTGTCCACCAAGAACCAAAGATTCTATTTTTTTAACAGGTACCTTCAATTCTTGTGATAGAAAATATTTAAATCTTGAGGTATCAAGAATTCCTGCCATCCCAACAACCATATTTTTTGGTAGTCCAGAATATTTTTGCAAAGCCATAAC
>Ga0308001_10000133_pt1 | contig 36111 bp, 30 predicted proteins | sample Neamet5_FD_203167 | JGI IMG/M metagenome (GOLD analysis project Ga0308001, IMG submission 203167) | Marine microbial communities from water near the shore, Antarctic Ocean - #5 | ecosystem: Environmental > Aquatic > Marine > Unclassified | place: Southern Ocean | collected 2014-06-04
ATCATTTCCATACTGATCACCCTGTGTTCTCCTGCTCAATAATTGAGCAGAAGCAGTTGAACACCTGGGTCAGTTTTCAGTCGGCAGAACAGCCTCTACTGGGTCAGTTTTCGGTCAGCGGCAACACTATGGCGTTAATGTTGAGGCATTCAACCCGGATAATCATGCTCAGACAGTAGTCAACATCTTCGGCTCCGCGCGCGAGGTCGGGTTGTTGCTCATACATGCTGACATGGTGACTCATTTCTCCGCCCTCTTGGGCAAGTTCAAGCTACCATTGATTGATAGTCAAGATGCACTGGCACTGCTGCTGCTGCATAAGCCTCAGTATTTAAGGGGCACGCTTGCAGATACAGATGTCGGTAAACAGCTTGGGCTGAATTTTGATTGCGACGGAAAGAAAAAGCTGCAGGAGCTACAAGATTTAGTTGATGCGAAGAGCCTTGCTTTGAGTCATGCAGCTCAGGCTTATACAGCTCTCCGTGTTGCCTTCGATAAGAAAGAGTGTGAGTTACGACATGCCCTAGATGTACTGCAGGCGCAAGTATCATCCCAAGTAGCCCCAGAAGAAAAAAAATAGCCTTAGCACATTGGTCATAAATATAGGCTTGGTGTGGCATTTTATCTTCGGCTCTTCTCGGGCGCAATTTTCCACATTTCTGAAACGGTATTTCTATGTTTTAGCCTGGAGAGTATCTAGAAATTTTGGGTAATTAATTCTGTGGTGAGTTTTTATTCGCCATTTAAGACGTAAATATCACGAAATACACAGTGTTATTCCAATTTTATAATGCTCAAGTAGTGTTGAGTCAGTCATCCGCTGAGTAGGGAAAGGGTGTTTGGTTCATTTTTTGTTAGAGCTTAAATGTCTATGATACATCGCGTCAACTCAAGCGCTTTGCCTATATCTGTTTGAGTGGTATCAATAGAAAATGCGGGGTTAAGTGGTGCCTCATAAGGGCTGTTAATCCCTGTCATATTTGGCAGCTGCCCAGCGCGTGCCTTCTTATAAAGCCCTTTCGGATCACGCTGCTCGCACACGGCCAGCGGCGTGTCGACGAACACTTCGATAAAGTTATCTTCTCCAATCAGCTCCCGGGCCATCTGGCGCTCGGCCCGGAAGGGGCTGATAAACGCGGTCATCACGATCAGCCCGGCATCCATCATCAGTTTGGCTACTTCAGCCACGCGTCGAATATTTTCCACCCGGTCGGCATCGGTAAAGCCCAGGTCCTTGTTCAGGCCTTGGCGTACGTTGTCGCCATCGAGGATATAGGTGCGTTTGCCCTGGGCGTGGAGTTCTTTCTCCAGGGCGTTGGCGATGGTCGATTTTCCCGAGCCGGAAAGGCCGGTGAACCAGATGACCTTGCCTTTATGGCCATTGAGGCGTTCGCGGTCCTCGCGGGTAATGCTGAGTGCCTGGCGGTGTACGTTTTGTGCGCGGCGCAGGTTGTGGCGGATCATGCCGGCGGCGACGGTGCTGTGGGTGTATTTGTCGACCAGCAGGAATCCGCCCAGGGTGTTTGATTGAGCGTAGGTATCGAAAACCAGTGGCTTGCTCAGTGCAAGGTTGGCTACTGCGATGTCGTTAAGCTGCAGCTGGCGGCACGATTCATGAGCTTGGGTGTTGACGTCTATGCGGTGCTTCAGTGCGGTAAGGCTGGCGCTGGCCCATTGGTTCGCCAGTTTGATCTCGTAGGAGCGGCCTATGAGGCCAGGCTCGTCGTGCATCCAGACCAGGGTGGCTTCGAACTGGTCGGTCATTTCCAGCGGTTGCTCAGCGCGCGCCAGTATGTCGCCTCTCGAGGAGTCGACTTCGCGGTCCAATACCAGCGTGATTGCGTCACCCGGGTTGGCACAGTCGAGATCACCGTTGGCGGTGACGATGCGTGCGATCTTGGCCGTTTGCCCGGAAGCCGTTACGCGTACTTCGTTGCCAACGGCTAGCTGGCCGGAGGCCAATGTGCCGCTGAAGCCTCGGAAGCTGGCATTCGGACGGTTGACCCATTGAACGGGGAAGACCGTTTTGAATTCCTTGGGGGGACGAGGGTCGATGGTTTCCAGGCAGGCCATGAGGGTTGGGCCCTGGTACCAGGGCGTATGCGCCGAGCGGGAGGTGATGTTGTCGCCCTTGAGAGCCGACAATGGGATGGCGGTGATGCTGTCGAATCCCAATGGCTCGGCCGCAGTGTTGAACGCAGCCAGCGTATCGGCGAACACCTGAGGGTCATATGCCACCAGATCCATCTTGTTGATGGCCAGGATGATGTGCTTTATGCCCAGCAGTGATGCCAGATAGGCGTGCCTGCGGGTTTGCGTCATGACACCCTGGCGCGCATCGACCAGCAGTACCGCAACGTCGGCGGTAGAGGCTCCTGTGATCATGTTGCGCGTGTATTGCTCGTGGCCAGGGGTGTCGGCCACGATGAACTTGCGACGCGGTGTGGAGAAGAAGCGGTAGGCCACATCGATGGTGATGCCCTGTTCTCGCTCGGCTGCCAGGCCATCCACGAGCAGGGCGAAGTCAATGTCGTTACCTTGCGTGCCATGGCGCTTGGAGTCGGCCTGCAGCGTACTCAACTGATCGTCGAAGACTTGCTGGGACTCCCAGAGCAGGCGGCCGATAAGCGTGCTTTTGCCATCATCGACGCTACCGCAGGTGATAAAACGCAACAGGTCCTGATTGGCTTGCTGCTCGAGCCATTCGCTCAGTGTTGCCGTCTTGTGGGCGTGTTGTTCGGGCGAGGTGCTTTTCTTGAGGCGTGCCATCAGAAGTAGCCCTCCTGTTTTTTCTTCTCCATGGAGCCTGCGCTATCCGTATCGATTCGACGGCCCTGCCGTTCGGATTGTCGTGTGTTGATGATTTCCAGCAGGATGTCTTCCGGCGTCTGCGCTTCTGACTCCACGGCTCCTGTCAGCGGGTAACAGCCTAGTGTGCGAAAACGCACTTTGCGCATCTGAATGTCTTCGCCGGGCAGGAGTTTGCAGCGCTCATCGTCGACCAGCATGATCATCTCGGGACGCACGACTACAGGCCGCAACTTGGCAAAGTACAGGGGCACCATGGGGATGTTTTCCAGGTAGATGTAGTGCCAGATATCGAGTTCAGTCCAGTTCGACAGGGGGAATACCCGAATGCTGGCATCCTGGCTTTTACGGGTGTTGTAGAGGTTCCAGAGTTCCGGGCGCTGGCTTTTCGGATCCCAGCGCTGGGTTGCACTGCGAAACGAGAAGATGCGCTCCTTGGCGCGGGATTTTTCTTCATCGCGGCGCGCGCCACCAAACACGAGGTCAAATTTGTACTTGTCCAGCGCCTGCTTGAGCCCTTCGGTTTTGGTGATGTCAGTATGCAGCGAAGAGCCATGATCGAAAGGGTTGATATTCTTTTCGATGGCTTCCGGGTTGGTGTGTACCAGCAGGTCCATGCCGCTTTCACGTGCCATGAAATCACGGAACAGATACATCTCCTGAAACTTCCAGCGCGTGTCTACGTGCAGTAGCGGAAGGGGTGGCGGTGAGGGGAAGAAGGCCTTGCGGGCAAGGTGGAGCATCACGCCACTGTCTTTGCCGATGGAATAGAGCATCGCCGGGTTCTGTGCCTCGGCCACTGCCTCACGGATGATGTGGATGCTTTCTGCTTCCAGGCGCCTGAGGTGCGGTGATAGTTCGGATGCCGCCTCGGCGGAGATTGAGTCGAACCTGGGGAGCTTGAGATTGGCCGGTAGCACCGGCTGGTAGACCTGCACGCAGGAGTGGATGTCAGGCATCTCGTGCGCGTTGCGCATCGAGGCTACCAACGAGCCATGCGGAAACACCGCGACGGGCTTGCCGATGTGTTGTTGCAATGCGACACAGGCCGTACGGACTGTTTCCCACTCGACATTTGCCAATGGCACCCAGTAGCGCGCGCCCCTGGCATCGTTTGCATGCAGACAGGGCTTTCCGCTGGGTAGCGGGCTCAGTTGAACGAACAGCACTCTGTCGCGGCGTTTGCGCGCTTGCTCCATGGCCCAGGCCAGTACGATTCTGTTGGGGGCGCGGCCATGCTCGTCTTGCAGTGCTTCTTCAGCCAATTCAGCAGGCAGCAGACCCTGAGCGTTCAGACGGCGTTCGGCCGTGCGCTTGGTATCGGCCTCGCCGCACGCTTTGAGGTGTTCGTAGGCGAGATGGGTATCCCAGACCTGTTCGGCCTCGAGCCCGGCAAAATCACCTGCAGCGGCTGTCGTAGTTTGGGTCATATTGATTCCGAGCAATAAAAATCGCGTGATAAGATTCGCTGATCAAATTAAATCACAGGGATTTACATTATGCGACAGCGTGTATCGATCGACTTGGCTGCTCTTTTGTTGCCAATCGCTCGTCAGGCGGGTGATGCCATCATGTCGGTTTACAGCAGCGGGCAGAGCGGTGTTCGTGAGAAAGCAGATCACAGTCCGGTTACCGAGGCTGATTTGGCCGCTCACGTTGTCTTGACCAACGCCCTTGGTTCTTTGCCGCCCGGCTATCCAGTGGTGTCGGAAGAAGATGAGCGTTCGCTGGCGCATCGCAATGGCTCGGGACGCTTTTGGTTGATCGATCCTCTTGATGGCACCAAGGAATTCATCGCGCGTAATGGCGAGTTCACGGTCAATATCGCTCTCATCGATCAGGGCCGCAGTGTATTGGGTGTGGTGTATGCGCCTGCTATCGACTGCATGTATTGGGGCGGCGCCGGGCTGGGTGCATTCAGAGAGACAGCCGCTGATACGCAGCCGATCAAGGTCAGCGCGGCTGAACCGGATGATGGTTGCCGCGTTGTGGCCAGCAAGAGCCATCTGAACGAAGAAACGCAGGCATTCATCGAGCGGCTTGGATCGGTCAGTCTGATACAGGCTGGCAGCTCTTTGAAATTTTGCCGAGTGGCGGAGGGGGTGGCTGATATCTATCCGCGCCTGGCACCTACCTGTGAGTGGGACACAGCGGCTGCGCAGGCGGTGCTTGAAGGCGCAGGGGGCGTAGTGCTGGATCGGGAGGGTAATCCCCTGCGCTACGGCAAACCCGATGTTCTGAACCCGTCGTTTGTGGCTGCGCGCAACGCCGTGCTGATCCCTGCATGATTGATTGGACATATTCACTGGCAGGTGCGCTCACCGGTTTTGTAGTCGGATTGACGGGGGTTGGCGGCGGCGCCTTGATGACGCCAATCCTGCTGCTGGTATTTGGGGTTTCGCCAGTCACCGCAATTGCAACCGATCTGTGGTTTGCCGCCATTACCAAGCTGGTGGGCGCGCGTATTCATCATGCCAACGGCCAGGTGGACTGGCAGGTAGCCAAGCGCTTGTGGTTGGGCAGCCTGCCCCTGGCCTTGTTCGTCGTAGTGCTGGTGAGCCTGGGCGCGCAGGTGGCCAAAGTGGAATGGCTGAGCAAGGCAATTGGCGTGGTGGTTTTGATCACTGCCGTGGGGCTGTTGGCGGCGCCGAGGTTGATGGCATATGCCCGAAACCGTCGCGTCAGCCAGGCAGAGCGCTTCAAGGCCGTGCAGCCTGTCCTGACCGTGGTTTCAGGCGCGGTGCTGGGGCTCTGTGTGGCCTTGACCTCTGTTGGCGCTGGCGCGCTGGGTAGTGTGATGCTGTTGTTTCTCTACCCTCTGCGCATGACTCCCCATCGCCTGGTGGCCACCGATATCGTGCATGCCATTCCGCTCGCTGTCGTTGCGGGGCTGGGTTATCTGTTTGCCGGGATGGTGGACGGGTGGATGTTGATCAGCCTGTTGCTGGGTTCGGTTCCGGCGGTACTGCTGGGGAGTTTATTGGCTGGAAAGATCACCGGGCGCTGGATTCAGATTGGGTTGGCGCTGGTCCTGATGGTGGCAGGCGTAAAGGTACTTGCATGACGTTCGCTGGTACGCATCTGCTGAAGCGTGTCTCGGGATCAGTTGGCTCAACCAGCGACTGTGTCCCGGTTCAGGGAGCACTTTCTGGCTTGTCTGCTGCGTAGTCCCTGGCAGCTATTTGATTCAGGCCAAGTAGCGTTTTTCAAAACTACGCATGATGTCGGCATGTCAGGCATCGCCTGAAGACCCCGATGGGCGTGTCTTCAGGGTCGCGTTTGGTTCGGAAGGTGCTGTAGCAGGTTGGCCGGCTGGTTTTGCGGATTGCCGCTTTCCAGGTGTCGGAGAGTTATTGCGAGAGTTGCCATGTGTTCCCCGAGATGTGCTCGGTACGGGGCTGTACCGAAACTGCAACTCGGGAATATCTGATTACGGGTTTAGGAAATTCCAAAGCCCGTAACGGCTTGATGTAGATGGTGCCGGCACCAGGAGTCGAACCCGGGACCTACTGATTACAAGTCAGTTGCTCTACCAGCTGAGCTATACCGGCTAGTTGGGGCGCCATTATATCCATTCGTCGGCCTGAGTAAAGCCACCTTCGAGCCAGGTTTTTCCGGGCTCGGCTATCAGCAGCTTTTGGCTTATGCACAAAGAGAAGGCGCGCGCGACGGTCGCGCACCGGCTCTGTGCGTTCGATCACTATTTTTCGCAAGTTATTGTTTTTGCTAGGGCTTCGAAGGCTGTTCGAAAAATGATCAGATGTCTACGAGGCAATTCCCAAGTGGCTTTGCAGCATTTGCCCAGAAAGGATCAACAGAGTTATCCACAGCTTCTGTGTGCAACTCAGGCGCGCTCGGCCAGCAGCAGCAGGTTGCGCGGGCTCAGCTGGTAATCGCAGAAGGTGCCCAGCTTCACCTTGTAGCCCTGTTCCCGCAGATACAGGGCGCGGTCGAGCAGTAGCCAGAGTTCCAATGGCCGGCGGAACAGGTTGCGCAGCAACTCCAGATTGCGCACTTCGGCCAGGCGTTGCCAGCCGCGAGCTTCCAATGCCGGCCAGTCCTGCTCACCAGGCGCTGGCACTTCACGCAGTGCGGCGAGGTCATGGCAGAAGCGGGCGAAAGATTTGCTCAACCAGTCGCTGGGCAGCGATGGCGTTGGCAGGTATTCATCGATGCCGCGTAGCTGGCGTTGCAGCAGATCGAAAGCCAGGCGCCAGGCCATCGACTGATTGCGCTGTCGGCGTACACGGGCACCTGCCGTGACGGTCTCGCTCAATGGCAGGCCGAGATCGTCGCGTGAAAGCCGCAATGCGGACGCTTGTGCGGTAGTCGAGAGCGCTTGGTAGTGCAGGCCGGAGATGCGGTTGTAGCAGCAGGGCGCCACCGCCAGTTGTGGGCATCCGTTGCGGCTGGCCAGTTGCAGCAGGCGGACGTGCAGGTCGCCACAGGCGTGCAAAGCCACCGGGGTATGTTCTTTCGTCAGGCGCTCGTCGCAATCATCGGCAAGCACATCCTGCTGTAGGTGTGCGGCAGCCAGTCCCAGGCGTTTGCTCAGTGCGCTACCGGACTCGATCAGTGCTGGATCGTACTCCAGGCAGGTCAGGCGTTGGTCATCCTGAGTCAGCCAGCGACCGAGGTGGCCCTTGCCGGAACACCAGTCGAGCCAGTGCGCGGGGCGCTGGCGAAACTGCAGGTGGCTGGCAAAGGCCTGGATCTGCGCCAGCTTCCTGCCGGGTACATCGACGCTGAAGGTGTGTGCACGCGGTGGACTGTCCAGGCTCGGAATTTCGCCCAACTGGCTAAGCGCTTGCGCCTGGCGGGCCAGATCGGGAAAGGGCGCTGGCGCAGAGAGTGCGAAGGGGCTGTTGTCGCTGGCCTCAGCCTGTTCCAGAGAGCGGCCGCGCAGCCAGGTAGCGAGCTCCGCCAGCTCCGTTTCCCAAGGCAGTTGCAGGTGATGAAACGGCCTTGGGCGCCAGAGCGCCTGATGCTGCAGAAGAAAGCTGTCAAGGGCCCGGAAGCGAGCGAGCAGATCGCCTGAGGTAAGAATGGGCTCGGACATGGCGCTCATGCGTCTGGTTGAACCGGGCTGCCAGGTGGGCCGCCCGATTGGCTTAGCGACCCTGGCAGGCGTCGACGCGCAGCCAGCGCTCCAGCAGGCGGAAGGCGCGCACCAGAACGAAGGCGATGACCAGGTAGAACAGGCCTGCGGCAAAGAAGATCTCCACCGGCAGATAGGTGCGCGCGATGATGGTACGCGCCATGCCGGTCAGCTCCAGCAGCGTCACGGTACTGGCGAGGGCGCTGGCCTTGAGCATCAGGATCACTTCGTTGCTGTAGGCTGGCAGGCCGATGCGCGCTGCACGCGGCAGGATGATGTAGAACATGGTCTTGGCTCGCGACATGCCCAGTGCGCGCGCCGCCTCAACTTCTCCAGGTGGCACGGCCTGGATGGCGCCGCGCAGGATTTCGGCAATATAGGCGGCGGTGTGCAGGGTCATGGTGATGATCGCGCACCAGTACGGTGAGCGCAGGTAGGGCCAGAGTGGGCCCTGGCGCACGGCGTCGAATTGCGCCAGGCCGTAGTAGACCAGAAACAGTTGCACCAGCAGCGGTGTGCCACGGAAGAAGAAGATGTAACCGTAAGGTAGGGCGCGCACGTACCAGTGCTTGGACGCACGGGCGATACCCATGGGCAGCGCCAGGATCAGTCCGGCGACGACGGCGATGCCTACCAGCTCCAGTGTCAGCAGGGCGCCCTCGGACAGGCGCGGTAGCCATTTGATGATGACCGCCCAGTTGAGGCTGGACAGGCTCGCCCAGAGTCCATAGGCGACGAGCAGGCCGGCTGCGAGCCAGGCGATGATGGCAGCGTTCTTTCTCATGACGCGCTCCGCACGAAGCCACGGCTGGCGCGCTTCTCGAGGAAATGCAGGCCGATCATGGCGAGAACGGTCAGGCCCAGATAAATGAAGGCTGCGACCATATAGAAGGTGAAGGGCTCCTTGCTGGCGGTCACGGCGATCTGCGAACGGCGCATGATCTCTTCCAGGCCGATCACCGATACCAGCGCGGTGTCCTTCATCAGAATCATGAACAGGTTGCCCAGGCCGGGCAGGGCTATGCGCCACATCTGCGGCAGGATCAACTTCCAGAGAATGCGTGCCTTGGACATGCCAAGTGCCTGGCCGGCTTCGCGGTGGCCCTTGGGGATTGCCAGGATGGCGCCACGGAACACTTCGGTGGCGTAGGCACCGAAACACAGGCCGAGGGCAATGGTGCCCGCGGCGAAGGCGGAGAGTTCGAGGCTCTCGACGCCAAGCAGGTCGGCCAGGCTGCGCATCAGGCCAACCGTGCCGAAATAGATCAGCAGCACCCAGAGCAATTCGGGTACGCCGCGCACGATGGTGGAATAGCTGCCGCCGAGCCACTGCAGCGGCTTGTACGGCGAAGTTTTGGCCAGCGCGCCAAGCAGGCCGAGCACCAGACCTACAGCCAGCGCGGACAGCGCCAGTTTGATGGTCATCAGTGTGCCGGCGGCCAGGGCGGGGCCGAATCCGTGGAGTTCGAAAATCATTGGAGGGCTCGGGCAACTGCGCCGCCGAATGGGCGGCGCAATGCCGTCAGGTCATCAATAGATGCTGAACGGGAAGTACTTGTCGTTGATCTGCTTGTAGGTGCCGTCTTCGATGATGGCCTGCAGAGCGGTGTTCAGCTTCTCGCGCAGCGGGTCGCCCTTGCGCACGGCGATGCCGATCTTGTCGTTGTCGAATACAGGGTCGCCCTTGAACTCGAAGTCCTTGCCGGCGTCGCTCTTGAGCCATTCCCAGTTGACGAAGGTGTCAGCCAGTACGCCGTCGAGACGGCCGGAGGCCAGGTCGAGGTAGGCGTTTTCCTGGGTGTCATACAGCTTGATGTCGACCACCTTGTCCAGGTTGTCTTCCAGCCAGGTACCGGCGATGGTGGCGCGCTGCGCACCGATCACCTTGCCTTTGAGGCTACCGGCATCGGTCTTGAAGTCGGCCGACTTCGGTGCGATGAACTGCAGCTTGTTGGTGTAGTAGGGCTCGGTGAAGTCGACCGCTGCCTGACGTTCTTCGGTGATCGACATCGAAGCGATCAGGAAGTCGAATTTCTTGGCGTTCAGGGCCGGGATGATGCCATCCCAGTCAGAGGTGACCACTTCGCACTCGGCCTGCATCTTGGCGCACAGCGCCTGGCCGATTTCCACGTCGAAGCCGGTGACCTTGCCACTGGCGTCGATCAGGTTGAAGGGTGGGTAGGCGCCTTCGGTGCCGAGTTTCAGTTTGTCAGCTGCGACAGCGCTGGTGCCGAAAGCCAGGGTAGCGGCTGCGGCCAGCAGGATCTTCTTATAGTTCTGCATGCATGTTGCTCCGTGTTAGCGATTGCTGGACATGAATTGTTTACAGCGTGCCGAGTTGGGGTTGTCGAACACCTGGGCGGGTGGCCCCTGTTCCTCGACCAGGCCCTGGTGGAGAAACACCACCTCGCTGGAAACCTGGCGAGCGAAACCCATTTCATGGGTCACCAGCAGCATGGTGCGACCCTCGTCGGCAAGCGCGCGAATCACATTAAGCACTTCTTGTACCATCTCCGGGTCGAGCGCCGAAGTCGGCTCGTCGAACAGGATCACCTTCGGCTGCATGGCCAGGGTGCGTGCGATGGCCGCGCGTTGCTGCTGACCGCCGGAAAGCTGGTTGGGGTAGACGTGACGTTTGTCGGCGATGCCGACCTTGGCCAGCAGCGCTTCGGCCACCTCGATGGCCTCGGCCTTGCTCTGGCCGAGTACGCGACGCGGCGCCTCGATGATGTTGTCGAGCACGCTCATGTGCGGCCACAGGTTGAAATTCTGGAAGACGAAACCGATCTCGCTGCGCAGGCGGTTGATCTGCCTGTTGTCGGCAGCAACCAGATCGCCGTTCTTCGCGGCCTTGAGCTTGAGCTCCTCGCCAGCGACGAAAATCTGACCCTTGTGCGGGTTTTCCAGCAGATTGATGCAGCGCAGGAAGGTGGACTTGCCGGAGCCGGAAGAGCCGAGAATGGAGATGACGTCGCCGTCTTTGGCCGTCAGGGAAATACCCTTTAGCACTTCAAGATCGCCGTAGCGTTTGTGCAGGTTGCGGATTTCCAGCGCGGGCGTCGCCTCGGCCATGGGGTGGTGTCCTCTTCTTCTTCGAATGCACTCCGGCGTACGGCGGGCCGTCCTGGCTGGCGGCCAAGCTAGCATAGCGTTTCCGTGACCGCCAAGCCGTTTGCTGGCCTATGGCTTGCTCTGCGGTCAGGGTGTCGCCTGGCTGCAGATGGTTGTCGCGCAGATGCAAAACGCGCAGTTCAATGTACGTCGTTCAAATACAGTTCAACCATGTCGTCCAGACGTGCCTTGATTGGCTGCCAGTCTGGCATTGATTGATCGAGCAGGCGCCAGAAGGCTTCCGAGTGATTGTGCTCGGCAAGATGACAAAGCTCATGCAGCAGGACGTAATCGATGCATTCGGCAGGCGCTTTGACCAGATGCGGATTGAGCGTCAGGGTGCCGGAGTGCGAGCAGCTTCCCCACTGCGTCTGCATGGTCAGCAAGCGTAGCGCAGGCTTTCCTGTGACCCATGGGGTCTGTGCAATCAGGCGCTCTAGGCGTTGATTGAACTGTTCGCGCGCGCGCTTCTTGTACCAGTCGAACAACAGCTCGCGCACCTTATCTGGGCTGTTATGGCGCAGTGTCACCCACAGCATTCCGCGCAGCAGCTTCACCTGTTGTGGCGCTCGCGGAGCCTCTTGCACCTTCAGTGGATAGCGTTTGCCCAGGTAGAAGTGAGTCTCGCCGCTGATGTACTGGCGTGGGCGAACCTGCAGCAGGCGTTCACGGATGGGCTGTAATTGCTCCCAGATCCAGCGAGCCCGATTGGCCACTCCCCGGTTGATCTCTTCGTCGCTGGCGGTCTGCGGTGCCAAGACCTCGACCTGGCCATCCGGCTGCACCTTGATGGTCAATTTGCGTGTGGCACGCGCCAGCCTACGCACCTGATAGCAGATGATTTCGCCGCCATAGTGCAACTGGCTCATCAGCGTTTGCGCGTCCCGGCACGCACGATTTGCACGACCTGCTCCACCAGCGCCTGCACGCTATCCATGCCCATTCCCAAGGGTTTGAGGGCCAGGAAGTACAGAGGGAGAAGCTGCTGGCGTATCGACGCTTCGATGTTCAGCGGGTTGATGGAAAACTCCCGCACGGCCTGATCGACGATGGCATCGGTCTGTTCGGCCAGCGCCACCCAACTCTCGTCAGTCACTACCTGTTGCTCCGCAAGCACCAGTTTGAAGGCGCCGTAATAGGCCTGTATGTGCGGGTTGCCGCGTACTTGCTGAGGCAACTCGTCGAGCTGGCGTTGTTGCACCTGCTCATCGAATGACTTGAACAGCAGGTACTGCTTGATCGGATGGTCGAACAGCGCATCGGCTTCTGCGATCACCTGACGCAGCAGTTCGGAGAAGCGTTTTTTCGCGTAAGGGTCGTCCAGAAGCTGATCGATTTCGCGGGTCACTCGGGTCTGGATGATGTCCTTCTCGTTGCGCGCTTTTTCGTCGCTCCAGTTTTCCGGGTGGTGCGAGCCCATTTCCCCCACCAGGTAGGTGCCCTTGGCTTCACGCACATCGATACCCAGCACGTGCTTGTCCATGAGCTTTCTCACCTGCACGGCGTACTCGTCGTAATCCACCGTATCGCCTGTGATCTGCTTGAGGCGCTGACGCAGGTTGGAAAGCTGCTTGACCGTCTCCTTGTATTGGCGGCGGGTGTTCTCGCTGACGCTTTTGTCCTGAAAGAACGCCTGAGATTGCAGGGCAATGCTCAGGCAGCCGGCAAACTCGCTGAGCAGCGCATAGAAGTCATCGCGTGCCTTCTGCCGGCTATCGACCTGCACGCCATCGCGCTCTTCCAGACGAGGCAGCAGCACCGCCAGCATCTGCTCGATATCCTGGGTGTTCTTCACCTCGGCGAAGATCGCCCACAGGCGCTGATAGAGATCCGGCAGTTTCTTGTACTCGGTGCTCATCGGGCTGTAGAGGCCGTCCAGATCTTCGATGCTGTAACCGCCCTGGGTGCGGGTCGCCAGATCCTGGTACTGAGCGATGGTGATATCCAGCTCGCCGAGGATGCCGCGATAGTCGATCAGCAGGCCGTGCTTCTTGTTCGGGTGCAGGCGGTTGACCCGGGCGATGGCCTGGATCAGGTTGTGCTGTTTGAGGTTCTTGTCGATGTACAGCACCGCGTTGCGCGGCTCGTCGAAGCCAGTGAGCAACTGATCGATGACGATCAGCAGGTCGGGGCCATCGTCTTCGGCGAATGCCTCGATCATGCGCTGCTTGTAGACCGTGCCGTCCTCCTTGCCGACATGCTTGTCCCACCAGGCCTGTACCACCGACTTGCTGTCCTCGTCGCTGTCGCTGTTGTCCTCGCGGCTATCGGGGGCGGACATCACCAGCACCGACGACACCTGGCCGATCTCATCGAGAAACGCCTTCAGACGAATCGCCGATACGCGGCTGTCGCAAGCGACCTGGCCTTTCAGACCGTCGGTGACGTGTTTGCTGAAGTGCTCGCTGATGTCATGAGCGATCAGTTCCAGGCGCCCAAGCGCCTTGTACAACTCGCCCTTCTTGGCGAATTTCTTCTTCAGGTCGGCCTGCTGGGCGGCGCTCAGACTCTGCGTATGGCGCTCGAACCAGCTGTCGATGGCACGGTCGTTGACGTCCAGTTCGAGGCGCCGCTCCTCGTACAGCAACGGCGTTACCGTGCCGTCCTCCACCGCGCGCTGCATGGTGTAGGCATGCACGATGGGGCCGAACTTGTTCTGCGTCTTTTCATCCTGCAGCAGCGGCGTACCGGTAAAGGCCACGAACGCGGCATTGGGCAGGGCAAGGCGCATCTGTGCGTGGTTTTCGCCGCCTTGAGAGCGATGCCCTTCATCCACCAGCACGATGAAATCGCTGCTGTCGTTATGGCACTCCGGCAATTTTGCCGCTGAGTTGAATTTCTGGATCAGGCTGAACATCACTCGTGCCGACCCTTTGCCTATCTGCTGGGCCAGATGGCGCCCGGATTGGCTCAAGGCCTCCTGCTGGTCACGCGCGCTCAGCGCGCCGGCGCTGGCGAAGGTCTTGCTCAACTGCGCTTCCAGATCAGTGCGGTCGGTGATCACCAGTACGCGGCAATTCTGTAGCTCCGGGTGGAAGATCAACGCCTTGGTCAATAACAGCATGGTGATCGACTTGCCCGAGCCGGTGGTGTGCCAGATCACCCCGCCCTTGCGCGCACCACGCGCATCGCGTTGTTGAATGCGCTGGATCAGCGCGCGTATGCCGAACACCTGTTGATAGCGCGCGACGATCTTGCCGTGCTTGCTGTCGCTGTAACTGTAGAAACGCACCAGATCGAGCAGCCGATCCGGGCGGCACAGGCTGATCAGCAACTTGTCCTGCTGGCTGGCCAACAGGCCGCCGGCCAGCCATTGCTGATACCAGGCCAGGCTGGCTGCCGGGCGCTGAGCGAAGATGGCCTGTTGTTGCTCGGCATCCAGCGGGCGATTCTTCAGCTCGGCGAACGCCACTTCGCCGATGTCCTCCTCGCGCCAGGCGGCCCAGAACTTCTCCGTGGTGCCTATCGTGCCGTAGCGGCCGCTGCTGCCATCGATCACCAGCAGCAACTGGCTGAAGGCGAACAGCTGCGGAATCTCGTCGGCGCGCTGATTGCGCAGCATCTGCGAGATGCCCTGTTTGATCAACTCCTTGCCGTTGCTGGCGTCTGGTCGCTTGGCCTCGATCACCGCCAGCGGCAGACCGTTCACGTAGAGCACGATATCGGGAATACGCTGGCCAATACCGCTGGCGCAGCCCACGCCCAGCTCTTCGGTGAAGTGGAAGCAGTTGTTATCGAGATCCGTCCAGTCGATCAGCGCGATGGTCGGGTTGACCTTGTTGCCCGCCACGAAATCGCTGACCCCGATGCCATACAACAACTGCTCCGAGAAGCGCTGGTTGGCCAACTGCAGGCCATCGTTCAGCGCGGGTTGGCCGATCTCGGCCACCAGCTTATTCAGTGCAGCTTCGCTCAGCCCGTGCTCCACGCCCGCGCTGTGAAAGCGCCGTTTGGCCAGCTCGGCGCGCAGCACCGGGGCCAGCACCACGCGCTCCTTGCTGCCGCGCATCTCCAGCGCCTGGCTGGGGCTCAGGTAGGTGAAACCCAGGTTGGCCAGCAGAGCCAGGGCGGGGATCTTGGCGCTGTACTCTTCCTGAAAGCGTGGTGAGGCGGTCACAGCACTATTCCTTGTTCGGCCAGCCACAGGCGACCAGCAGCGCTGGTGACATAGGCCTGCTGTGGGTGGTTGATCACTTCGGGGTACAGGTATTCCAGCAGGCCTTGCTGCTCGCGCAGTGGGTTCAGGTGGCCGGTTTTCAGGGCCACCACCTGGCGCTTCAAGTGCCTGGCCAATTGCTCCGCGTTGTGCGGGCGGATGCTGCATAGCCAGAGAATCAACGGCCAAAGCCTGTGCTTGCGGGCCTTGGGCGAAAGCGTTGCCAGTGCTGCGAGCAGCGGCTCGGGCAGCTCGCTCGCATCAGGGGCGAGGTCACTCGTATTTACTCTGAGGTCACTCGTATTTGCCTCGAGGTCACTCGTATTTACCCTGAGGTCACTCGTATTTGCTCCGAGATCACCCGTATTTGGCTCGTCTGCGCCTTGCTCCGGGAACAGCGGCAGGCCTGGCAGCTCGGCCAGTTGGTAATAGGTCGCCGGCCCCGCGCCGCCTTTTACCAGCAGGCCGCGTTGATGATGCAGACGGCCCAGAATCTGGCTGGCGGCCAGGGTATCCAGATCGCTGATGGCGCGCAGCGCCGCGTTATCCACTGCGCCGGTTTCCGCCGCCAGCAGCAGCGCCTTGGCTTCGTCGGCGCTCAGGTGCAGATGGCTGAACTGCTGCAGCCAGCGCAACTGCTGCTCGCCCAGCAACTGGTGCAGCAGGTAAATGGCAGTGAACTGGTTTTCCAACTGATGGCTGCTGAACACCGGCGCGGTCAGCCCCAGATCCTGCAGCAGGCGGCGCATGGTGCGGATGCCCGTGCCTTTGGTTTCGGCAAAGTCCAGGTCATACAGCACCGCCGCGATGATCGGGTTGCGTAGCTGTGAGCCCATTTCGCCGAGCAGCGCGGTGGGCTTGAGCGAATAGCCGGCATTGCGGATTTCCAGGCGATTGCTGTAACGCACCACCAGCGTCGGCTGGTTGACCTGATAGTCGCGGTGCATCAGCGCATTGACCACCGCTTCGCGGATCACCTTCTGCGGTAGCAGCGGCTGGTCGGAGCGCTGGGTCTCGCCTTCGCGCAAACGGAAGTGGCGCGGCATATCGTCGAGGATGGTCGCCTCCAGGCGGACGATCAGGCGCAGTAGCGGCTCGCGAAAATCCTGGGTGGTGGCGAAGCGCTGTTCAGGGTCTTCGACCCACTGCGTGCCCTGGATGCGTACATAGTCCACCCGCACGGCTGGCAGCAGGCGGCGCAGCGCCAGCGGCTTGCCCAACAGCAGCAGGCCCGCCACATTTGGCCGCCAGTGCCCGTCGATGCGCTTGACCAGGTTGAGTGCACGCAGCATTTCCTCATCGCTGGCCAGCAACTCCTCGGCCTGCGGGCGCACACGGGCGCGTAGCTGCCGATACAGGGCGATGGCGCCGTCATCGAGGTCATCCCACTCGGCGTCCGGCAGGATCACCTGCTCGAAGCTCATGCCCGACTTGGCCAGCAGCAGTGGCTCCAGCTCCTGTTGCGAGCACTCGTAGTCGCCGTTCAGGCCGCGTCGCCACACGCCGGTCTTGCGCTTGTTCTTGCTGTCGAACCGGCCCTTGAAGGTGCAGGGCTTGGCGGCTGCATCCAGTTCCGGCACATACAGTGCCACCACGCGCTGGCCATCGATCAGCGCTGTCTGGCTGTGTATGGCGATAGCGCTCTCGAACTGCTCACGGCAGTTGCCCTGAATCTCGTTCAGCAGCTTGTCGACATCGGTGACGCCCTCGGCCCAGAACTCGGTATGCGTTGCGTCCGGCTCACACACGCCGAGCAACAGGTAGCCACCGCCCAAGCCTGGTTCATTGGCGAAGGCGCAGATGCTTTGCATGATCGAGACGCCGGCCTGGCTGGCGCGTTTGGCTTCGATGCGCGGGTGCTCGTCGAGCGCGCGCAGTTCGGCGAGCAGGGACTCAACGCTTTGCATCAGTGCTCGCAGCCTCCGAAAACGGCGGCGGCAAGACGCAGTGGCGAGCGGGTGAGGGCGCTGGAGGGCTGCATAAGGCTTCCTTGCAGTGGTTTGCCAGACGATACCAGAGGCGCGCCAAGGCGGCACCGTCGGCGCTGAGCCTCAGTGCAGGCAGCAGTGCTTGAACTTCTTGCCGCTGCCACAGATGCAGGGCTCGTTACGCCCCGGCACCTTGGCTGAGTGCGCTGGAGCGTTTGCTGTTTGGGTGCTGCGCAGGGACAGCCAGTAGGCGTGCAGGGCGATGGCGGCGGGTTCGATGCCGGCGACCAGGGCCTGGTGTTGTTCCAGGCTCAGGCCGTCGAGCTTGTCGAAGTGTTCTTCGCGGCCATGCAGGGCGATGGCTTCAAGGTTGCTGGCCTGGGGTTCCGGTAGTTGCGGCCATTGCCCCAGATCGACGCCGCGCATATAGCCGAAGCACCATTCCTCGATCACGGTCACGGGCTTGCCCTGGTGTTCGTTCTCGTAGAACAGCGCGGTGAAGTGCTCGGGTTGGGTCATCAGCAGGCTGGCGATATCGTTCATATGGCGCAGCAGCAGGCTCAGCACGGCTTGTTCTTCGTCGAAGCTGGCAAAGGTCGGCGGCATGCCGCCCCACAGCTCCGGCAGCCAGGTACTGGGCATCACCGCTTCCGGGCCGGAAACCAGCGCGGTAAAGAAACCGTCCAGTTCGGAGATACCGAGCACCGAGTCGTCGTTGCCGTGATCCAGCAAGGCGGCGTCTAGCAAATCCAGTTCGTCCAGCGTTAGCGGGGCGTCGTGCATGAAGCCTCCATCGATGAAGCACCAGCGATCAGTGTAGGAGCAGCTTCAGCCGCGAAGCGTGGCCCAGCATATCGCCACGTCGATGACGAACGCCTCGTGGCGATCAGCGTATCGATCAACCGAAGCGCTGCGGCATCCAGCATTGGCGTACGGCGCAGTGCCCAGCATCGTGGTTGGCTGCAAGCCCGCCCGGTGGGTTACGGCGCATTTGATAGATGTGTCGACTGGGCCGAGCGCGACAGGCGCCTAACCCACCCTACGGATCGGCGCCACATCCTCTTCCTCGTCGTCCAGGCGCACCCGGCGTTTGCCGGTCAGCAGTTGTTGCATCAGGGCCTTTTTCTCCAGCTTCAGCTTGTCCAGCTGAGCTTGCAGATTGGCGATTTCGGCATCGGCGGTGGAGAGCACCTGGGCGATTTTTTGTTGTTCGACCTTGTCTGTCGGGTAGCGGAAATCGATTTCCTTGAGTTCGCGCATATGCCGGCTGTACCCAAGGTTTGGGATATCCGCATTGGATAGAAGGTAATAAGCGAATCGGGCCTCCAGTAGATCGGATGCTTTCAGAATTTGCGTGCCATCGGCACCTGGTGAGAACTCAAAATCAACCCATTTGATAGCGCGGGTGTGGTCGCCGAAAACGATGACAGGGACATCGCGATAAAGCTGATTGCTGTCGGTATAGCCTGCGATCAGCGTTTGCCCTTGATCGACAATGGGGCTTTTCCCGTGCTCTAAGTAGTTGCTGGATGTTGTTTGAGTTTTTTTGTCGTTTTTGACCAGATACAACGATGAAAAATTAGCAACCCGCCATTCTTCATGGGATTCCGCAAATCGCTTTTGCCCCGTTAGCAACTGCTGCATTAGCGCTTTTTTCTGCTGCTGGCTATTGGCAAGCAGACGCTCGGTGGTGGCGATGGCTTTGTCCCAAGTGGAAAGAATTTGGGCGATCTTGGTTTGCTCTGCGAATGGCGGTACAGGAAGTGGAATTTCTTTAATTAAACCGGCGCTCAGGTTGTTTTGGCCGCCACCATTGCTCATGCCGCGAATATTTTCATACTCGGACTGTAGGTACTGAAAGAGGTATTCGTGTGAGTAGCCGCTTTTGAGAGTTATCGCTGCGCAGGCCTGGTTGGTTGTTGCCTCTATACCTAGCTTAGCAACTTGGCCGCGTGTTTTACCCTGACCGTACATGGCCATCAAGATGGTGTTTTTCGGGAATAATTTTGCCGATGAACACTGCATGCCCAATGAAGTGATCGTTTGGGCTGTCTTGGTAATCGTGCCGAAGTTAACTTCTGCTGTTGTAACCCAGGGGATATCTCCACCCCAGTATTCGCTCTGGGAGCGGCTGGGAGTACCTCCAGAGGAAATAGTGGCTATATCACCAAGGTTTTTGATGACCCAGCTATCAGGCACCATAACCTAGCTCCTTCAAATACCCATCCATCTCCCGTTTTAACGCACTCAGCTCCCGCTCCAACTCCTCACGCTCAGCCTTGATCGCCAGCAGGTCGATCTCTTCCTCGGCCTCGAAGGTATCCACATAGCGCGGGATATTCAGGTTGTAGTCGTTCTCGCGGATGCGCTGCAGCTCGACCCGTTCTGCGTAGCGGGGCTGGTGCTGGCGGGCGCGGTAGGCGGCGACGATGCGATCAAGTTGTTGTGGCCCCAACTGGTTCTGGTTCTTGCCGGCGACGAAGTCGCGCGAGGCGTCGATAAACAGCACGTCGTCACCGCTCTTGGCCTTGCGGAAAAGCAGGATGGCGGCCGGGATGCCGGTGCCGAAGAAGAGCTTTTCGGGCAGGCCGATCACGGCGTCCAGCAGGTTTTCCTCGATCAACGCCTGGCGGATCTTGCCTTCGCTGCCGCCACGGAACAGCACGCCGTGCGGCACCACCACGCCCATACGGCCGCTACCCGGTTTCAGCGTTTCGATCATATGCAGGATAAAGGCGTAGTCGCCCTTGGTCTTCGGCGGCAGGCCACGCTGGAAGCGGCCGAATTTGTCGCGTTCGGCCTGTTCGATGCCCCATTTCTCCAGGGAGAATGGCGGGTTGGCGGTGACCACGTCGAAATGCATCAGGCCGCCGCTGGCATCCAGCAGCTTGGGGTTGCGGATGCTGTCGCCCCATTCGACCCGGTGGTTGTCCTCGCCATGCAGGAACAGGTTCATCTTCGCCAGGGCCCAGGTGGCGCCGATGGATTCCTGGCCGAACAGGGCGTAGTCGCGCGAGCCGGTCTTGCTCAGCACTTTGCGCCCGCACTTCATCAGCAGCGATGCCGAGCCACAGGCCGGGTCGCAAATCTGCTCGCCCGGCTGCGGGTCGAGCAGTTCGGCCAGCAGGTCGCTGACCTGCGGCGGGGTATAGAACTCACCGGCGGTTTTGCCGGCGCCGGCGGCAAAGCGCGAAATCAGAAATTCGTAGGCGTTGCCGATGATGTCCAGATCGCCGATGCGCGAGGGGCGCAGGTTCATTCCCGGTTGGGCGAAGTCTTCCAGCAGGTGGCGCAGCAGGTCGTTCTTGCTCTTTTCCTCGCCGAGCTTGTTGGCGTTGAAGCTGATGTCCTGGAATACATCGCGCAGCTTGCTGCTGTTGGCGTCTTCGATGGCGTGCAGCGCCTTGTCGATGCGCTCGCCGTTGCCGGGCAGGTGGCGGTTCTTGTGCAAACTGTAGAAGTTGGCCGACTCGGGCAGCACGAAGCGCTCGGTCTTCATCATCGCGGCGATCAGCGCCGGCGAGTCGCCGTACTTGGTCTGGTAGGCCTCGTAGTGATCCTGCCAGACGTCACTGAGGTACTTGAGAAACAGCATGGTCAGCACGTAGTTCTTGTAGTCGCTGGCATCCACGCTGCCGCGGAAAGTGTCGCAGGACTTCCAGATGATGGCGTTGATTTCGTCCTGGCTGATCGGGCTATGGCTCATGGGCTTCTTCTTGACGGCATCAAAGGGGGTGGCTGGCGCGTGCGGTCGCGCGCATACGGCGTTGAGCTTCGATAGTGCGTGGCGCCTGGCAAGGCCGTGCGAAGGTGTGCAGGTTGCGGGCCAGGTCGCGAGGGGAGGCGGGCGTCTGATCGTACATGGCAGCGGGCGTCCCTGAGGTTGACGATGCTGTACATGGCGCATGGCAAGGGGCTGCCATTTTCTACAGATAGAAAAAAGGCTCACATTGCTGTGAGCCTTTTTCGAATATGGTGCCCAGGGACGGAATCGAACCGCCGACACGGGGATTTTCAATCCCCTGCTCTACCAACTGAGCTACCTGGGCCAACGGGGCGCTATTAGACGGATTTGAAGGATCAGTGTCAAGCGCGGGTTTGAAAAATATTTAATTATTTCGGGCGCTTAGGTTCGTGAGGGGTAGGGTGCGCCGTGCGCACCGCTATCGAGAGCCTGACGGCTGGTGTGCAGGGTTACCGGTCCTTATCGCGGCTAAAGCCCCTCCCGCAAGCATTCTTATTCGCTTGGCGGTACGTAGCCTTCGGCCTGGGCGTATTCCTCGCCGGAGAGGAACTTGTCCATCTCGGCTTGCAGGAACTTGCGATCCTCGGCGTTCATCATGTTCAGGCGACGCTCGTTGATCAGCATGGTCTGGTGCTTCTGCCATTCGTCCCAGGCTTGCTTGGAAACGTTGGTGAAGATGTCTTCACCCTTGGGGCCGGGGTAGGGCGCGCGATCCAGGCCGGGCAGTTCCTGTTTGTATTTGCGGCACAGCACGGTGCGGGTCATGTCGGTTCTCCAGCGGTAATGGCTTGCGCCGCGCGTTTCAGCAGCTTCTTTACCGGGGCGGCGAGGCCCAGGCGCGGCGGGGTGGCGAGGTTATACCAGAGCCAGTCGGCCTCGGCCACGCGACCTGGCTGTTCGGTTGCCTCGATCAGCCAGGGTTCGATGGCTAGCTGGAAATGGCTGAAGGTGTGGGTCAGGCCTTCCAGTTCGCGGCGTTCGCCGAGGCTCAGCTGTTGTTGCCCGGCGAGGTCGTCGAGTTGGGCGAGATCGTCCAGCTCCGGCAGGCTCCACAGTCCGCCCCATAGCCCGGTGGAGGGGCGACGATAGAGCAGGATGTCACCGGCAGCGTTGACCAGCAGCGGCATCAGCGTGCGTTTCTGCGGCAGTGCCTTGCGCGGCTTGGACACCGGGTAGCGGATTTCCAGGCCGAGCAGGTGCGCCTGACAGCCGCTGCGCACCGGGCACAGCAGGCAGGTGGGTTTGCTGCGGGTGCAGAGGGTGGCGCCGAGGTCCATCATCGCCTGGGTGTAGTGGTTGACCCGCTCGTGTGGAGTGAAGCGCTCGGCCACGTCCCACAGCTGTTTGGCCACTTTCGGCTCGCCAGGATAGCCCTCCTGCGCGACGTAGCGCGCCAGCACACGCTTGACGTTGCCGTCGAGGATCGGCGCTCGTACGCCCATGCTCAGGCTGGCGATGGCGCCGGCGGTGGAGCGGCCGATGCCGGGCAGTTCGCTGAGCGCCTCTACGCTGCGCGGGAACTCGCCACCGTGCTCACGCATGACGATCTGTGCGGTCTTCTGCAGGTTGCGCGCGCGGGTGTAGTAACCCAGGCCGGTCCACAGGTGCAGCACTTCGTCTTCCGGCGCTTCGGCCAGGTCCTTCACGGTCGGCAGCGCGGCCATGAAGCGATCGAAGTAGCCGAGCACGGTGCTGACCTGGGTTTGCTGCAGCATGATTTCTGACACCCAGACGCGATACGGGGTGATGTTCTGCTGCCAGGGCAGATCCTTGCGCCCGTGCTGGTCGTACCAGGCCAGCACGGCGCCGTTGAACTGCTCGGGGCTCATCGGTTGAACAGGCCCTTGAGTGCGTCTTTCAGATCCGGGCTGACCTTGTCGCCGAGCTTCTCTTCCAGCTTCTCGGTCAGCTTGTTGCCGGCCAGGCGTGCGGCGATCTTGCCGAGGCCGTCCTGATCCAGGCGGCAGGCCTTGGCGCCGAGTTCCAGCGGGCCACGGCAGCGCAGTGGCCATTCGATGCCGACGTAGCGCTCGTTGACCTGGCAGGCCGGGTCCGGCATTTCGCGCTGGTCACCTTCCAGGGCGATGCCCACCTTGTAGTCGAGGCCGAGCACGCGCAGGTCGAGGTCGCCGTTGCCGCTGACTGCCAGGCCCGGCACCTGAGCCTTGAGGTCTGGGTTGTGGGCGACGCCGTCGCGTACGCTGAGGCTGCCCTTGAGTTCGCGGAAGGGGGTGTCCTTGCCGGTTGGCGGGTTGCTCAGCGCCTTGCGGTTGAGGGTGGCGATGCCGCGGCACAGCTGCTGTTCGAGGTTGGCGTCGACCAGCACACCGTCGTTGAGGACGAAGCTGGCATTGCCGTTGAGCGCATCGACCCAGGCCTTCTGGCTGTTGCCGCGTGTGTTGAACTTGGCATCGAGGTCGAGCAAGCCCTTGATCGGCGAGGGTTGGTCATCCTTCTTCAGCAGCGGCTCCAGCGGTATGCGGCTGACGCGCTGTTCCAGGCTGAGCATCGGCTCGGCCTGGCGCACGTCGATGCGTCCGCTGCTGACGAAGCTGCCGCCCTGCAGTTTGCCGCGCGCCTCTTCCACGGTGATCAGGCCGCCACGGCCATTGGCCTTGAGATTGACGTCGCTGAGTTGATGCTTGTCGTAAGTTAGCTGGGCGAGGCTGAGCGCCAGTTGCAGGTCGAGTTTGCGCAACTGGTCCACCGGCAGCACTTTCTCGTCGCTCCAGGCCTGCTGGGTGGGTTTGTTGGGCAGTGGGGTGGAGCCGTCCTTGCCGGCGCCGGCGATGCTGTCCTTGACCTCGGCCTTGCGTGCGGCTGCGGCGCTGTCCTGGGTTTTCGGCGGCAGGTAGCGGTTTAGATCGAGCTTGTCGCCCTTGAGGTCAACGCGCAGGGCCTGCTTGGCAAGGTCGCTCACGCCTAGGTTGCCGCTGAAGGTGCTGCCGTCGAGCTTGAGGTTGAGCTCTTCGAGCATCATGCCCTTGCTGGAACCGTTCAGGCGGCTGACCAGCTCGAACTGGCTGAGGCTATCGTTGGCCTGCATGGCCGGCAGTTCAACGCCGACACCTTCGAGGAACTCGCGCAGGTTGAGCGAGGCGATGGACAGCCCGCCGGAAATCTTCGCGTCCTGGTTCAGTTCGCGTGCCTTGATCTCGCCGAGGGCGCGTAACTGGTTGGCGGAGAGCTTGAGGCCATTCCACTCGGCGACGTTGGCGGCCAGGTCGACCAGCAGTTGGCCCTGAGCGGAGAAATTCAGGGTCTTGCCCTTGAGTGGCTCGCCCGAGGCTTCGCCGGCCAGCTTGAGGTCTTCGAACTGGTAGCGCTTGAGCGCGCGGTCGAAGCGCAGTTGGCCTTCAACCTCGCTGCGTGCACGCAGCACTGGCTGGTTGGTGCCGAAGAAGGCGCTGAGCTTGACTGGGATGCTGGCGCCTTCGCGGATGGCGCCGGTTTTCAGCTCGATATTCTCGACGGTGAATTGCTGACCTTTCTGCGCGTCGCTGTAGTCGATGCGCGAGTTGCTCAGGGTCAGGCTGTCGATATCCAGCTTGACCGGCTGGCCGGCCGGTTTGTCACTCGGCTGGCTCGGTGGCGTTTCTTCGCTCGGCGCCGGCTCGCTGGGCGTTTGCTGTGGCGCACTGGCCTGGGCCGGGCGGCCGACTCCTTCCCAGTTGCCGTGGCCTTTGTCGTCACGCTGCAGGTTGAGGTTGAGGCCGTCGACGCGGATGTCGCTCATCTGCACTTCCTTGCGCAGCAGCGGCATCACGCGGACGGAAAGGCCGATCATGCGCAGGTCGGCGAACGGTTTGTCCGGGGTCTCGGCGCTGGCCAGGGTGGCGTCGGTCAGCTCCAGGCCCAGCCAGGGGAACAGGCTCCAGCCGATGTCGCCCCTGAGCTGCAGCTCGAGGTTGGCCTTGTCGCGGGCGATCTGGCGGATCTCGTCCTTGTAGTCGTTGGGATCGAACAGATGAGTCAGAGCGAACAGCAGCGCCACTATGATCAGCAGCAAGCCGAGAAAGAAAAGGCCCAGAATCTTGCCTAACGCTTTCATGGACGGGTCCTTGGTTTCGAGAGCTGGAATGGCGATGTGCAGAAGACTGCCGATTATAGCGTCATGCCGCCATGTCCAGGCGCCTGCTTGAGACGCTGAACAGGGATCGGCTCGAGCTTGGATCGGAATAGGTTCGAGCGGTTCCCCGCAGCTGCGCCGTGCCGCGGATTGGCAGTTGTATCGACGCCATCTATCACGCAATAGATGAGGTCTTTTGAGTTTTTGCGTAAAAAGCAAAAAATCTGCATAAATTGATAAAAATTGACTTCTTGCGCGGCGATTTGTCGCGCCCCGGTGCTACTCTCCGCAAGCTTTTGCCTCGGCGAGTCTATGCGATTGCCCTTGCTTGCTCGTAACCATAAGAAGAGACCTACTCTATGACTGACGCCTTTGTATTGGACGGCGATGTGGCGAAGCCTGCATTTCTGTCCAAGGAGCGCATCATCGCGCGCCCCGGTTTCAACCGTTGGTTGGTTCCGCCAGCCGCTCTCGCCATTCACCTGTGTATCGGCATGGCCTACGGCTTCTCGGTATTCTGGTTGCCGCTGTCGAAGGCGGTCGGTATCACCGCTGCCACGGCCTGTGCCCCGGAAATGGGCTTCTTCGAGCAGATTTTCGCCAGCAACTGCGACTGGCAGATCTCCATGCTCGGCTGGATCTATACCCTGTTCTTCGTTTTCCTCGGCTGCTCGGCTGCCATCTGGGGTGGCTGGCTGGAACATGCTGGCCCGCGCAAGGCGGGCGTGGTCTCCGCGCTGTGCTGGTGCGGCGGTCTGCTGATTTCCGCGCTGGGTATCTATAGCCATCAGATCTGGCTGCTATGGCTGGGCTCGGGGGTAATCGGCGGTATCGGTCTCGGCCTGGGTTATATCTCGCCGGTTTCGACCCTGATCAAGTGGTTCCCGGACAAGCGCGGCATGGCCACCGGCATGGCGATCATGGGCTTCGGCGGTGGTGCGATGGTCGGTGCGCCGCTGGCGGCGATTCTGATGAATCACTTCGCGTCGGCTGAAGGCGTGGGCGTCTGGCAGAGTTTCGTGGTCATGGCGGTGATCTACTTCATCTTCATGATGGGTGGTGCGCTGTCCTACCGCGTACCGCCGACCGGCTGGAAACCGGCAGGCTGGTCCGCGCCGGCAGCCAAGGCCAACAACGCGATGATCACCAAGGGTCACGTACACGTGAACACCGCGTGGAAGACCCCGCAGTTCTGGCTGGTCTGGGCTGTGCTGTGCCTGAACGTGTCGGCCGGTATCGGCATCATCGGCATGGCTTCGCCGCTGCTGCAGGAAGTCTTCGCCGGCAAGCTGATCGGTGTGGACCTGGCCTTCAACGAGCTCAGCTCTGCGCAACTGGTCGAGATCGCCGCCATCGCTGCGGGCTTCACCGGTCTGCTCAGCCTGTTCAACATCGGTGGCCGCTTCTTCTGGGCCTCCTGCTCGGACTTCATCGGGCGCAAGGGCACCTACTTCGTGTTCTTCGGCCTGGGTTTCGCGCTCTACGCCGCGGTGCCGATGCTCGGCCAACTGGGTAGCCTGGCGCTGTTCGTGCTGGCGTTCTGCATCATCCTGTCGATGTATGGCGGCGGCTTCGCCACCGTGCCGGCCTACCTGGCCGACCTGTTCGGCACGCAGATGGTCGGCGCGATCCACGGTCGCCTGCTGACTGCCTGGGCGGTGGCTGGTGTGCTCGGCCCGGTGCTGGTCAACTACCTGCGCGAGTACCAGCTGAGCATCGGTGTGGAGAAGGCTGCGGCCTACGACATCACCCTGTACATCCTTGCCGGTCTGCTGGTGCTGGGCTTCATCTGCAACGCCCTGGTGCGTCCGGTGGCGCCTAAGTACTTCATGACCGAGGCCGAGCTGGCCGCCGAGCGCGCCCATGGCGAGAAGTCGGCGCCGGCAGCGAGCGAGCTGGAGTGGTCGGCTGATCCGTCGAGCAAGCCGGTGGCAGTTGCCGCCTGGCTGGTGGTGGGTATTCCGCTGGCCTGGGGTGTGTGGATTACCCTGCAGAAGACTGTCGTGCTGTTCCAGTAACGCCGTGCTTGTGGAAAAGCCCGCTCAGGCCTCGCGCCTGCGCGGGCTTTTTCGTTTCTGCCCGTCCGACCATCGCCGGTAGCCGTTGCCGCCCCGGCACGCCTATAATGCTGGCCTTTTTCCGTTAGTAATTCGTGGAGCTGGTGATGGCCGAACGTACGGCATTCGTCGAGCGCAACACCCTGGAGACCCAGGTCAAGGTCTCGATCAACCTGGATGGCACCGGTAAGGCGCGCTTCGATATCGGTGTGCCCTTTCTCGAGCACATGCTCGACCAGATCGCCCGTCATGGTCTGATCGACCTCGATATCGAGTGCAAGGGCGATCTGCATATCGACGACCACCACACCGTCGAGGACGTCGGCATTACCCTCGGCCAGGCCTTTACCAAGGCCATTGGCGACAAGAAGGGCATGACTCGTTACGGCCATTCCTATGTGCCGCTGGACGAAGCGCTGTCGCGCGTGGTGATCGACTTCTCCGGGCGTCCGGGCCTGCAGATGCACGTGCCGTTCACCCGCGCGGTGGTTGGCAACTTCGATGTCGATCTGTTCCAGGAGTTCTTCCAGGGCTTCGTCAACCACGCGCTGGTCAGCCTGCACATCGACAACCTGCGTGGGCACAACACCCACCACCAGATCGAGACCGTGTTCAAGGCCTTCGGCCGCGCGCTGCGCATGGCCGTGGAACTGGATCCGCGTATGGCCGGGCAGATGCCGTCGACCAAGGGCTGTCTGTAAATGCAGACGGTAGCCGTAATCGACTATGGCATGGGCAACCTGCACTCGGTGGCCAAGGCGCTGGAGCATGTTGGCGCCGGCCGCGTGCTGGTGACCTCGGACGCCAAGGTGATTCGCGAGGCCGACCGCGTGGTGTTCCCCGGTGTCGGCGCGATCCGCGACTGCATGGCCGAGATCAGGCGGCTGGGCTTCGACGAGCTGGTGCGTGAAGTCAGCGCCGATCGTCCGTTCCTCGGTATTTGCGTCGGTATGCAGGCGCTGCTCGAGCGCAGCGAGGAGAACGACGGCGTCGATTGCATCGGCCTGTTCCCTGGTCAGGTGCGCTTCTTCGGCAAGGATCTGGCCGAGGACGGCGAGCGCCTGAAGGTGCCGCACATGGGCTGGAACGAAGTGGCGCAGGCGGTCAAACACCCGTTGTGGCATGACATTCCTGACCACGCGCGCTTCTACTTCGTGCACAGCTATTACATCGAGGCCGGCAAGCCGCAGCAGGTGGTCGGTCGCGGTCACTACGGCAAGGACTTCGCCGCCGCGCTGGCCGAGGGTTCGCGCTTCGCCGTGCAGTTCCACCCGGAGAAGAGCCATACCCACGGCCTGCAGCTGCTGCAGAACTTCGCCGCCTGGGATGGCCGCTGGTAATGGCCCGCGCCAAGGTGCCGAGCCTGGCGCTGGAGCCTGCCCAGGAGCAGGCCGCGCTGCTGCTGTTGCAGCGGTTTCTCGACCAGCGTTTCGAGCTGCAGCTGGGCACCTTCGAGGTGCAGGAAGTGCTCGACCTGATCACTCGCGAGCTGGCACCGCACTACTACAACAAGGCGATCCTCGATGTGCAGGCGCACCTGAAAGACAGGTTCGAAAGCATCGAGAGCGACCTCTGGGCGCTCGAGAAGAGCTGAGCGCCTTACCGAATTCAAACTTGAGCAGGTTCAACCGATGCTGATTATCCCCGCTATCGATCTGAAGGACGGCGCCTGCGTGCGTCTGCGTCAGGGCCGCATGGAAGACTCCACGGTGTTTTCCGATGACCCGGTGAGCATGGCTGCCAAATGGGTTGAGGGCGGTTGCCGTCGTCTGCATCTGGTCGACCTCAATGGCGCCTTCGAAGGCCAGCCGGTCAATGGTGAAGTTGTCACCGCCATCGCCAAGCGCTACCCGACCCTGCCGATCCAGATCGGCGGCGGTATCCGTACCCTGGAGACCATCGAGCACTACGTTCGCGCTGGCGTCAGCTACGTGATCATCGGCACCAAGGCCGTGAAAGAGCCGGAGTTCGTCGCCGAGGCGTGCAAGGCCTTCCCCGGCAAGGTCATCGTCGGTCTGGATGCCAAGGACGGCTTCGTTGCCACCGACGGCTGGGCTGAAGTCTCCAGCGTGCAGGCCATCGACCTGGCCAAACGCTTCGAGGCCGATGGCGTGTCCGCCATCGTTTATACCGACATTGCCAAAGACGGCATGATGCAGGGCTGCAACGTCGAAGCCACCGCCGCGCTGGCTGCCGCCAGCAAGATTCCGGTGATCGCTTCCGGCGGCATCCACAACCTCGGCGATATCGAGAAGCTGCTGCTTGCGCGTTCGCCCGGCATCATCGGCGCCATCACCGGGCGTGCGATCTACGAAGGCACCCTGGACGTGGCCGAAGCGCAGAGCTTCTGCGACAGCTTCAAGGGTTGAACCGTAGGGCGGGTGAAACCCGCCGCAATTGACGCAATCTTTATCGGTGGGTTGCACCCACCCTACGGGAGCTCCGTATGGCACTGGCTAAACGCATTATCCCCTGCCTCGACGTGGACAACGGCCGCGTGGTCAAGGGCGTCAAGTTCGAGAACATCCGCGACGCCGGTGATCCGGTGGAGATCGCTCGCCGCTACGATGAGCAGGGCGCCGACGAGATCACTTTCCTCGACATAACCGCCAGTGTCGATGGCCGCGATACCACCCTGCACACCGTCGAGCGCATGGCCAGCCAGGTGTTCATCCCGCTCACCGTCGGTGGCGGCGTGCGTACCGTGCAGGATATTCGCAACCTGCTCAATGCCGGTGCCGACAAGGTGTCGATCAACACCGCCGCAGTGTTCAACCCCGATTTCGTCGGTGAAGCCGCTGCGCGTTTCGGCTCGCAGTGCATCGTCGTCGCCATCGACGCCAAGCGTGTTTCCGCGCCGGGCGAGCCGGGTCGCTGGGAAATCTTCACCCATGGCGGGCGCAAGCCGACCGGTCTGGATGCCGTGGTGTGGGCGCGCAAGATGGAAGATCTGGGCGCCGGTGAGATCCTGCTGACCAGCATGGATCAGGACGGCGTCAAGAGCGGTTACGACCTCGGTGTGACCCGCGCCATCAGCGAGGCCGTGCGCGTGCCGGTGATCGCCTCCGGCGGCGTCGGCAACCTGCAGCACCTGGCCGACGGCATCCTCGAAGGCAAGGCTGATGCCGTGCTGGCCGCGAGTATCTTCCACTTCGGCGAGTACACCGTGCCGGAAGCCAAGGCCTACCTGGCCAGTCGCGGTATCGTGGTGCGCTAAGGCTCCGGCCTGTTCGGGTCACGCTCGTGGCCCGTTGATCGCTCGACAGAGCAGGTAATGAAAGCTGCGGGCGAGTCGACGGCAAAGTGCCAGCGATGCGGCTAAAATCTCCCGCCATTCCTGAATCCTATGCCTCTGCTTCTAGCGGATGGCATTCCCTTGCCGAACTTTCCGACACGGAGTCCCCATGTTCCTTCTTCGATTCGTGACCATACTGGCCCTGGCGTGTGGCCTCAGCCTCGCACGCGCTGAACCGCTGGTGCTGCTCACGGAGAATCTGCCCCCCTTCAACATGTCGGTCGCCGGCACCAACTATGCCCGTGACGATGGCGTGACGGGCATCAGCTCGGACATCCTGCGCGCGGTGTGCGAGCGTGCCCAGGTCCAGTGCCAGCAGATCTTGCGCTTCCCCTGGCAGCGTGTGTACCAGCAGACGCTGGACGATGCGGGCTACGGGCTGTTCTCCACCGCGCGTACCGCAGAGCGTGAAGGGCTGTTCAAGTGGGTGGGGCCGATCGCCAGCAACGAATGGGTGCTGTTCAGCAAGGGTGACAGTTCGATCCAGTTGAATAGTCTCGATGACGCACGGCGTTACCGTATCGGCGGCTATAAAGGTGACGCCAAGACCCAGTTCCTGCTCGATCGTGGGCTGGAAGTACAGACAGCGTTGCGTGACAGCGAGAACGTCAAGAAGCTGGAAAGGGGCCAGATCGACTTGTGGGTTACCTCCAATCAGGCGGGGCGTTTCGTCGCGCGCCAGGAAGGCGTAGAGAACCTCAAGATGGTGCAGAAGCTGCACACTGCCGATCTCTACCTGGCGCTCAACCTGCAAACCTCTGACGAGCTGGTGCAGAAGTTGCAAAGTGCACTGGATTCGCTGCGAGCCGAGGGTGCGCTGAAGAGTATCGAGGCGCGCTACTGAGGCACACTGCCAGTAAGCGCTGGGCCGGGGAGGGCGTGGCGGTTATCCTGAGGTGGTCTGCCTTTTCATAGAAAGAGAAATGTCATGTTCAAACGTCTGCTAATCGCGTTCGCTGGCACCCTTATGGTGCTCGCTGGCGCGGTGCGCGCCGAAGTGGACCCGAACTACAGCGTGGTCCTGCTGACCGAGAATTTCCCGCCTTACAACATGGCGATCAACGGCAAGAACTTCGCTCAGGAAGACAATATCGATGGCATCGCCGTGGATGTGGTCAGAGAGATGTTCAAGCGTGCCGGGGTCAAGTACAGCCTGACCCTGCGTTTCCCCTGGGATCGTATCTACAAGCTGGCGCTGGAAAAACCGAACTACGGTGTTTTTGTCACCGCGCGCCTGCCGGAGCGTGAGCAACTGTTCAAGTGGGTTGGCCCGATCGGTCCTGATGACTGGGTACTGCTGGCCAAGGGTGACAGTTCGATCAACCTGGCCAGCCTGGATGAGGCCAAGCAGTATCGCATTGGTGCCTACAAGGGCGACGCCATCTCCGAATATCTGGTCGACAAGGGTGTGGAGCACAGCACCTCGTTGCGTGACCAGGAAAATGCCCGCAAGCTGATGGCCGGGCAGATCGATCTATGGGCCACCGGTGATCCTGCCGGCCGCTACCTGGCCAAGCAGGAGGGTATCTCCGGTCTGCGCACCGTGTTGCGCTTCGACAGTGCCGAGCTTTACCTGGCGCTGAACAAGGAAATGCCTGACGAGATCGTCGCCAAGCTGCAGGCTGCGCTGGATCAGATGCGCGCCGAAGGCTTTGTCGACGAGACGCTGAACAACTACCTGTAAGCACCGAACACGCGACCGGCCACGAGCCGGTCGCTTGCCATGGATGGCAAAGCCACTGAGTGCCAATGACCGGGCTCAGGCCCATGCAAGGATGTCGCTAGCCATAACCAAAATCATGCGAGCGGTACGTCTTATGCTGAATACTCTGAAGAAAAGCCTGTTTGTCACCTTGTTCATGCTCTGCGGTTCCGCGTACGCGGAGTTGCCCCAGGATTACAAGGTGGTGCTGCTGACCGAGAATTTCCCGCCCTTCAACATGGCGGTGGACGACAAGAACTTCGCCCGTGACGACGGTATCGATGGCATCAGTGCCGACATCGTGCGCGAGATGTTCAAGCGTGCCGGCATCGACTACACCCTGACCCTGCGTTTCCCATGGGACCGCCTCTATCGCCTGACGCTGGAAAAACCCAACTACGGGCTGTTCTCCACCACCTATACCGAGGAGCGCAAGCCGCTGTTCAAATGGGTCGGCCCGATCGCCAAGACCGGCTGGGTGTTGCTCGCCGCGCCGGGTAACGACATCAAGGTGTCGACTCTGCAGGACGCTGCCAAATATCGCATCGGTGCCTACAAGAACGATGCGGTCAGCCAGAATCTGGAGAGCCAGGGCCTGGAGCCGATCAACGCCCTGCGTGACCAGGAGAACGTGAAGAAGCTGGTGCGCGGGCAAATCGACCTGTGGGCCACCACCGACCCGGTGGGGCGTTATCTGGCCAAGCAGGAAGACGTCACCGGCCTCAATACCGTGCTGCGTTTCAGGGATGCCGAGCTGTACCTGGCGCTGAACAAGGATACCCCGGACGAGGTGGTGCAGCGTCTGCAGAAGGCGCTGGATGAGCTGCGCAGCGAAGGCTTCATCGACGACATTACCGAGAATTACCTGTAACTCCGTGCGATAGCGCGAATTAGGCGGCTTTGCGGTGCTCTGCGGAAACGGTGATGCCTGTCAGTGAGGCATAGGAAGATGAGCCTGTAGGAGCCAGCTTGCTGGCGATCCGACGTATCGATAACCATCCGGCGTTGCTGGCGAAAAGCATCGCCGGCAAGCCGGCTCCTACGATTCTGTAGCGATGCCGGCTCCCGGGGCACCTATGGTAGGTGCCTCGGGAGCCTTATCTGGTCGGCTTGGCTCAGTTGCCGCGTGTGACGCTCAGGCCCTTGAGCAGGTTCAGTGCCTGGCTCAGCTGGTAGTCGTCGTCCTGCGGGCGTTCGGCGCGTGCTGCCTGTGCGGCCTTGCTCGGGCGATCAGCGCCGCCGTTGCCATTGCCCAGGTGACCCTGCAGGTCGGCTTCCTTGATGCCTTCACTGTCCTGCTCGCGGGTGAGCTTGGCACGCGCCACTTCGATGTCAGGGACGATGCCCTGAGCCTGGATCGAGCGGCCGTTGGGCGTGAAATACAGGGCGGTGGTCAGCTTCAGTGCGCGGTCGTTGTTCAGCGGCAGCACAGTCTGTACCGAGCCCTTGCCGAAGCTGTCGGTACCCATCAGCACCGCGCGTTTGTGATCCTGCAGCGCTCCGGCGACGATCTCCGAGGCCGAGGCGCTGCCGCCATTGATCAGCACCACCAGCGGTACGCCTTCGCTGGCGTCGGCCGGGTCGGCGTTGAAGCGCAGCTCGGAGTTGGCCAGGCGACCCTCGGTGTAGACGATCAAGCCCTTCTTGAGGAAATGGTCGGTGACCTCCACCGCCGCCTGCAGCACGCCGCCGGGGTTGTTGCGCAGGTCCATGACCAGGCCGCGCAGCTTCTTGTTGCCGTTGTCCTTGCGCAGCTTGGTCAGCGCCTTGCCGACTTCTTCGCCGGTGTTGACCTGGAACTGCGAGATGCGCAGGTAGCCGTAGCCGTCCTCAAGCATCTGGCTCTTGACGCTACGCACCTTGATCACCGCGCGGGTCAGGGTCAGATCGAACGGGCGACCGCCATCACGCACCAGTGTCAGCTCGATCGTGCTACCAGCCTTGCCGCGCATCTTGTCCACGGCTTCCATCATCGACAGGCCCTTGGTCGGCTGGCCGTCGATCTTGACGATCAGGTCGCCGGGCTGGATGCCGGCCTTCGATGCCGGCGTATCGTCGATGGGCGAGACCACCTTGACGAAGCCATCCTCCATGCCGACCTCGATGCCCAGGCCGCCGAACTCGCCGCTGGTGCTTTCCTGCAGCTCGGCGAAGGCTTCCGGTTCGAGGTAGGCCGAGTGCGGGTCGAGGTTGCTGAGCATGCCCTTGATGGCATTCTCCAGCAGGGTCTTGTCGCTCACCGGCTCGACGTAGGCTGCCTTGATGCGGTCCATCACCTCGGCGAAGGTGCGCAGATCATCCAGCGGCAACGGGGCCTTGCCGCTCGCCGCTGCTGCCGGCGCGGGGGCAGGCTCGGCGGCTTGCAGGGCGGGGGCGCCGAGCAGCAGCCCAAGGGCCAGGGCCAGGCAAGTGGGGCGGAAGCGATGGGGCATGAACACAACTCCTAAATGAATGAGGCGCTACCAGGCCGATGAAAAACTACCTGCGTTGGCAATACTGCGTTAAAAACGGCCTCAGAATGCTCATTTACAGCTCGTAAACTCGAATGCGAGCCCAGTCCGTTCTTCGGCCGTTTTTGCGGGGCCGCCATCGGTATTGTCTTGCCTGCCTCGCTTACGTTTTTCAAAGACTTGGTTATCCCTGCGCGCGGCACCACTGTGCCGGATCACTCGGGCGACCGTTCTGGCGAATGGCGAAGTACAGTGCCGATGTTTCCTGGCCACCGCTGCTACCTACGGTGGCGATAGGATCGCCGGCCTTTACCACGTCTCCGGCACTCTTGAGCAGGTTCTGGTTATGGCCATACAGGCTCAGATAACCATTGCCATGGTCGAGAATGACCAACAGACCGGCGCCGCGCAACCAGTCGGCGAAGACCACGCGACCACCATGCACGGCACGTACCTGGCTGCCGGCCGGGGCGCCGATCAGCACGCCGTCCCATTTAGTACGAGCGTCGCCGCCGCGTGGGGTTCCATAGCGTGCTACCAATCGGCCATCGACCGGCCATGGCAACTTGCCTCGTGCGCTGGCGAAAGGCCCGCCGTAGACGGCACCGGAAGTCACCAGCGGGCCGCTTGGCTGGCTCGGTTGCTGGCTGCCCGGCCGCGCCTGCTCTGCCTGCTGTGCGGCCAGGGCACGCTTGCGCGCTTCCTCGGCCTCGCGCGCCTGGCGGGCCAGGGTTTCTTCGATGGTCTTCAGCACGCGGCCGAGTTCGGCCTGTTCCTGCTGGCGCGCCTTGAGGCGCTGGTCGCGGGTGGCGAAGTCACGATTGAGCTTGGCCAGGGCTTGCTGGCGTTCCTTGCGCGCCTCGGCGAGCTTGGCGTGGCGCTCATCCAGGCCTGCCTTCTGCGCCTGCAGCTGGGCCTGGTGGCTGTTTATTTCCTGCTCGACATTGGCCAGCTGACGCAGGGTCTCGTTGAACGCGGCGAGCTGTTCGAGACGGGCCTGGCTGAGATAGTCATAGTAGGTGAGGGTGCGCGAGAATTTTTCCGGGTTCTGCTGGTTGAGCAGCAGCTTGACGTACTCCTGGCGGCCGCTCTGATAGGCGGCGCGGGCCTGGATGGCGATTAGCCGTTGCTGTTCAGTGCGCGCGCCCTGGAGTTTTTTTTTCTCCTGATCCAGGCGCTGGATTTCCTGCTCGCTGCCCTTGAGCTCGCGCTGCAGCTCCTTGACCTGGCTTTCCAGGTCGCCCATCTCGGTCTCGGTCTTCTTCAACTGCTGCTGCACGCCGGATTTCTCCTGCTGCAGTTTCTCCAGCAGCTTCTTCAGCTCGGCGACGTCCTGACGCGCCGCTTCCAGCTGGCGCTGGGTATCGGTGCGCTGATCAGCGATGGCTGGAGCGATCAGGCTGCTGAGCAGAATCAGGGCAAGGATGCGAAGCATGGGCGAGGCGGTACCTGAACGGGGTAGCGAATGGCGCTTAGTATGCCTAAAAAACCGGCGGCAAGCTGCAAGCCACAAGCAGCTAGAAGAGCGAACGTGACGCGTAGCCTGGATGCAATCCGGGGGGGAGATTCCCCGGATTGCATCCGTATATGGACTCCTCCCGTTTTGCCAGTGAAATAATCTGCCTCTGAACCTAGGTACGACTGCTTCCGTATATTCGACTTCTGATAAGGCGTTAGCCTTGAGCCATGATG
>Ga0308001_10000136_pt1 | contig 35601 bp, 37 predicted proteins | sample Neamet5_FD_203167 | JGI IMG/M metagenome (GOLD analysis project Ga0308001, IMG submission 203167) | Marine microbial communities from water near the shore, Antarctic Ocean - #5 | ecosystem: Environmental > Aquatic > Marine > Unclassified | place: Southern Ocean | collected 2014-06-04
AAGATCTCTAAGATTGTAAGTGAATTAGCTTACAGCCTTGATCTTGACCCTGATGAGATCCTTAACGATCCAGAAGAAGCGGCAATGATGGCACAAATTATAGGAGCGCAAAATGTTGGACAAGCAAATGGCGGCGAAGCTGTCGGCCCTGACGAACAACAGGGAGCTATGGGAGGCCCTCAAGGAGCATCTCAACAACCTCCGAACCTTGGAGCTACAGGCACTGGCGGTGGCAACATCGGAACTGGAACTGTACCGCAAGCAGGGGAGAGTGAGTTCTCTGGCTAATTTGCTACAACTGAAAGAACAAATACAAGAAGCCAAACAAAGAATTGAGGATTAAGAAATGCAAGAATCTATGGATGACAAACGCTACAGAATGCAACAAGAAAAAAGACAAGGCAAGATGTATGGCGGTAGAGCAATGTATGCTGATGGTAAGGTAGTTAGAGTTGAAAACACTACAATTCAAGAGCTTGAAGAAGATCCTGAACAATTTATGTCGTCTAAAGATGCTGAAGAACATCAAGAAAGGCTAGACCAAGAAGAAATGGATCGGAAGTTAGAAGAAGCTAACAGAAGATTTAAAGAAAATCAAACACAAGGGTTTATGTCTGGTGGCTCTATATTAAGTTCTCCTGAACGTGAAGAGTATGCGGGGGGCGGCATAATAAAATTAATTGTAGAGGCTGTAAAGAAAAGCAAGAGTGTTAAAAAAGGAAAACCACCTAAAAGAGCAGAAATACAAACAGCTATTAATGATGTCAAAGATAATAATTTTGATAAACTTAACCAAATTTTAAAAAACAATAAGTCTGAACAGCGGGATTTAAGCAAGTTTGAAAACTATGCTACTGGCGGTGGGGGCAAAGGCGATTTAGATGCTTTTGTAACAAGCGTTTTAAAACCTGCAACTGAAAATCAAGAAAGAACTAAATCTTTAATACGAGCTACAAAAACTTCAAGAGATGATAAAGCTGTAACTGGAGTAGCAGGATTAGGAGCAGGAACATTATTAGGCGGTGCAGGGACTCTTGCAGTCATGTCAGACTCTGAAGAAGAAAGAATAAATCCTGAAGACTATCCTACCTATAAAAAAGATAGTGATAGTGGAAAAGCTTTTAGAGAAGCTCAACGAAAAGCTAAAAAAGAAAAAGCAGAGTTTTTCGAATTTGAAGGTCGTGAGTATAATGTACGCGAAGCTAAAAATGTAGGTGGAAAACTAAAGTACGCTGAAGGCTCTATGCTCATGCCTCCTGAAATGGAAATGGAAGACGAGATGCCTGAAGACACATACGACAACATCCCAGAAGATGAGAAAGAAGCGGCAGAAGCTTCACAGCTACCAGATGATGAGATGGAAGAAGACTACGTAGGCTATGTACTAGGCGAGTCTTTAGATACAGAAGAACAAGAATATTTAATGGGCGTTCTAGAAGGTGATGAACGTCTAAGTGGCATCTTTGATAAGGTTATGGATGTTGCAGGAGAGTTCTCTGGCGAAGGCGAAGTAAGTGGCCTTGGCACTGGAGTATCAGATTCGATTCCCGCAAGGTTATCGGATGGTGAATTTGTTTTCACCAAAAAGGCTACCGATCAAATGGGCGCTGATCAGCTACAAACTATGATGGACGAAGCTGAGAAAGCCTTTGATGGTGGTTATTTAATGAAGAAAGCATTTGGAGGTCTAACAAGCGAAGACGATATGGATTCGTATGATAGTGAAGAAGAGGTTAAGAAACAAATGATCTCTGCTAACCAAATGCCAAGTATACGATAAAGCTACTTCAGTTCGCTGAACCCTTTATTATTTTTTTACCTAGAGGCCACCTTGAAGTATCAAGACCCTATATTACAAACGCGAGTAATATAGCCACCTTGAAAGACTAGCAAGCCCCAACAGGAGTGTGATCAATATGTCAACTGCAAACGAACAAATGGAAGAACCAACTGCGAATCCGTATAACTCTAAGAAGGCTTGGCACACGCCAGATGCTCCAAGTAGAGGTAAAGCAGATACGCTTTTCTTTGAAGAACCCTCACAGGCTACCCGCTCTGCGGCCCCTGAACAAGTAGAAGAAGCTCCCAAAGGAAATACAAATTATAAAAAACGATACGATGACCTAAAGAAACACTACGATCAGAAGATAGCTGATTTTAAACAGAAAGAACTACAGCTTACAGCGATGGCACAAGAAACGCAACCTGCGTATGCCCCGCCTAAGTCAACCGAAGATCTTGAAAGTTTTAGAGAGCAGTATCCTGATCTATATGAAACTGTAGAAACCGTTGCACACTTACAAAGTGAACAGCAACTACAAGCTTTGAAAACTAAGATGTCTGTTCTTGAAGAACGAGAAGCAAACATCCAACGTAAAGAAGCGGAGACTACACTGCGTTCTCGACATCCTGATTTTGAGGATATACGAGGCGATGACAAGTTTCACGAATGGGCTAAGGAACAACCAGAAGCAATTCAAGGTTGGATCTATGAAAACCCAGACAATGTTTCATTAGCGATAAAAGCTATTGATCTTTATAAGATGGAAAATGGTATTAAGATTGGAAGTAAGCAGAAGACAAGAAAATCACAAGCCCCCAAATCTTCAGCGGCAGACATGGTATCTACGAGAACTACTCAAATAGATTCCAAAGAGCCTAAGATTTGGTCACAACGGGAAATCACTAAACTGTCTATGGCTCAATTCGACAAGTATGAAGCCGATATTGACCTAGCTATTATGGAAGGCAGGATAGTAGATTAAACATTATTGTCTTTTTTTGGAGTAACATAACATGGCTTTTAACACATCAGACGCTCTATTTGAGCAAAGCACAGACACAAACGGTAACTTTGGTAACTCAGTTACTGGTCAAACTAACAGCTTCTTCCTACCCTCAGTCTTTTCTAAGAAGGTTCTTAACTTCTTCCGTAAGGCATCGGTAGCTGAAGCAATTACCAACACTGATTACAGTGGTGAAATCACAGGTTTCGGTGACTCTGTAAAGATCATCAAAGAGCCAGTAATCACTGTAGCCGCTTATGAGCGTGGCGCTGACGTAGCTCAGACTAAGCTGACTGACATTGAAACTACTTTGATCGTTGATATTGCTAACGCATTCAAGTTCAAAGTTGATGATATTGAAACAGCTATGTCTCACGTAAACTTTAAAGAAGTTGCATCTTCATCTGCCGCTTACGCTTTGCGTGACGCATTTGACGCAGGTGTAATTGCTAAGATGTTTGCAGGTGTTTCAGCTTCAAGCCCTAACCACATCCTTGGTAGCGATAGTGCTACTGACCTAGCCGCAGGAACTCTTGACGGCACTGGTAACTTGGACATTGGTTTCGGTTCTAACGAGCATGATCCTTTGGATGTCATGGCACACATGGCGCGTCTTCTTGACGAGCAAAACATCCCAGAGGAAGGACGTTGGTTCTTGGCACCACCTAGCTTCTACGAGCAACTTGGACAATCTAGCTCTAAGTTAATGTCTGTAGACTTCAACGCCGGACAAGGTGGAATCCGCAATGGATTGGTATCTTCTGGTAAGCTACGTGGTTTTGATATGTACAAGTCTAACAACGTACCTGCTACTTCTAATGCCGCAGGTCAGATCCTTGCAGGACACATGAGTTCTACTGCAACGGCTCAGACCATTACAAGCACTGAGGTTCTTCGTGACCCAGATAGCTTTGGCGACATCTGTCGTGGTTTGCACGTTTATGGTGCTAAAGTTTTACGCCCTGACGCACTTGTTTCTGCGTTCTACGGTATCGACTAAGTAAGCAATTAGAGAAGGGGGTGTAAAAGCCCCCTGATCTTTAAGAGGTTATAATGGCAATACTTGGAAGCAACACAAAGCCTGTGATGATACAAGGCAGAAGTAAAGGAAAGATACTAGGCGATACAGGAAGTTGGTATAAGCCAGAGAACAAAAAGAAATACGAAGATAACTGGGATGCTATCTTTGGAAAGAAAGAAACTGAAACTAAATCAAAGGCGCAATAAGATATGGCAACAACTTACCTTGAACTAACTAATGAACTTCTTCGTGAACTCAATGAAGTTGCCTTAACTGCATCAACCTTTTCAAGTGCGTTAGGCGTACAGCAACACGTTAAAGACTCAGTAAATAGAGCTTACTTTGATATTATAACTCAAGAACCTCAATGGCCTTTCTTATCTGTTGCAGAAAGTGGCACAGTAGATCCAATGTACGGAAACGTATTTGTTGAGACAGTTATAGGTCAGCGTTTCTTTGAGTTAAAACCTGCTAGTTCCAATATTACAACCGACTACAGTTCAATAGATTGGGATAACTTTTATCTTACTACTGTAGGCGTATCTGGAGAATCTCCTCCGTACATAAGTCGCAACCTTAAATTCTTAACAACTGAAGAATGGAAAGACTTTCGCAGAATTGGAGAGAACCTAGACGATGCAGACACACAAAACTACGGTGTTCCTTCTGCCGTTATTAGAAGCCCAGACTCACGTAAGTTTGGACTCAGCCCTATTCCCGATAAGGTATACCGCGTTTGGTTTTATGCGTGGAACCTTCCAACAAAACTAGTTGCTCATGGCGACACTCTAGTTTTCCCAGATTTGTATACTGGTGTTCTACAAGCTAGAGCTAGGTACTATATCTGGCAGTTCAAAGACAATCCACAGGCGGCGGCATTCGCATTAGATGATTACAAAAAAGGATTACGCAGTATGCGTTCTAACCTTATTGAGCCTACGCCTACATATATTAAAGATGATCGGATGAGGTATGTTTAATGGCCGCTTCACAACCCTTTGGTATCTCTTGTAGAGGCGGGTTAAACACCAACCTTAATCAGCTTGAAATGCTTGCTCAGCCCGGAGTTGCTACAGAGTTATTAAACTTTGAAGTGAATCCAGATGGCGGGTACAGACGTATAAATGGTTACTCAGCTTTTGGATCTAATCGACCTAATGGTGGTGAAACTGTATTAGGACTTAAAGTTTATGCAGACGGTGTAGTTGTTTGTAGCGGTACAGGTATTTTCTTTAGTGTTGATGGAGCAAGTTGGTTACAGTTAAACAAAGCAAGCGTAGCTAGTGGAGGAGATAACTTCACAACCTTTAGTAACCGTAGCGTAGATGCAAGAACTGGACAAGCCCAAGTAACTTTTACAATCTTTGAAGGCAACAGCGACTACGGTCAGCTTATAATCACTGATGGGATAAACAAGCCTTTCTTATTTAATATGACAGGCACTGGTGGCTTAGCTTCTCGCACATTCTTTGCAGAAGAAGTAACAGTAGATGGAACAACATCTCCTACAGTATGTGTTATTCACGACAGTCACTTAGTTGTTGCAGGATCACCAAGCGCAAAGAACACAATCTTTTATAGTAATCTTTTAGATCCTAGTGATTTTTCTGGTTCTACAGGTGGAGCTATTGTACTTCCAGATCAAGTAGTAGGCATTAAAAGTTTTCGTAACGACTTAATGATTTTCTGCCGCAACAGTATTCACAAGCTTATAAATATAAATAGTTCTACTAATATTGCAATAGTTCCAGTAACACAAAACGTAGGTTGCCTTAGCTCTCATAGTATTCAGGAGATTGGTGGTGACTTAGTATTCCTTAGCCCAGATGGTATTCGTTCAGTAGCAGGTACAGCACGTATTGGTGACGTTGAATTAGGATCAGTAAGTAGGCAGATACAATCAGTAATAGCTACACTTGCAAACTCTGTAAACACCTTTACACTTACAAGCACAGTACTCCGCAGTAAGTCTCAGTATAGATTATTCTTTAGTCAGGTAGGAGGTGGATCATCTTCTGCACTAGGAATTATTGGAACTTTAACACCTAACGGTTTTGAGTGGTCTGAAACAAAAGGAATACAAGCAACAGGATTAACATCAGGATTTAACAAAGACGGTGTAGAAAATACATTCCACGGAGATAATAAAGGTTATATTTACAACCACGATACAGGAAATGCTTTTTCTGACTCAGGAATAGCTTTTAATATTAGCGCAAAGTATACTACACCCAATTATGACTTTGGAGACATTGGAACTCGAAAAACTTTATACTACGTAAAAATATCTGTTTCCCCTGAAGGACAGATACTCCCATCTTTAAGACTTAGATACGACTACGAATCTTTAGATATTCCACAGCCTCCAATATATCCAGTAGAGGGTATTCCAATTCCTTCGGCTTTTGGATCAGCAATATTTGCGGCGGCTACATTTGGTGGCAGTAAAGACCCAATGTTTAGACAGGCAGTAGAAGGCAGTGGACACGTAGCAAACTTTAGAATTACCAGTGATGACCAAAACGCACCCTATGCAATTAACGGCTTATACGTTGATTACGTCCCATCAGGCAGGAGATAACCAGACATGGCAGGAACAAGTTATACACGACAAAGCACACTTACAGATGGCGATACAATCACAGCCGCTCTTTTCAATGACGAATACAATAAACTTGTATCTGCGTTTGCATACACTACTACTGGCACTACCGGACACCAACACGATGGCGGTGCGGCTGAAGGTGGTAACATACATACAATTGGTGATCAGAACTTCTTAAACAAGATTGTAGTAGACAGTTCTAACAATCGTTGGGGAGTCTTTGTAGAGGTTGGTGGTTCAGCAGTCGAGCAGATTCGCATCCAAGATGGTGCAATCGTTCCTGTTACTGATAGTGATATAGATTTAGGTACAAGTTCTTTAGAGTTTAAAGACGGCTACTTTGATGGAACAATCCACGTAGACACCTTAGACGTAGACGCTAACGCAACCATTGCAGGTACTCTTGGAGTAACAGGCAACACAACTGTTGGCGGCACACTAGGTATAACAGGCAATACAACTATCGGTGGAACTCTTGTAGTTACTGGTACTACAACGCTTAATGGCGGTACGCTTACTCTAGGTGACGCGGCAAGCGATAATGTTGTATTCGGTGCTGATGTAAACAGTAATATTATTCCTAATACTGACAGTGCATTTGACCTTGGAAGCTCTTCGCAGGAATGGAGAGACTTATATCTTGATGGTACTGCACACATAGATACACTAGATGTAGATGTAAACGCAACCATTGCAGGTACTCTTGGCGTTACAGGTGTCTTGACTGCTTCTTCTTTAGATATTTCTGGTGACATTGATGTAGATGGAACTACTAACCTTGATGTTGTTGACATTGATGGTGCTGTAGATATGGCTTCTACGCTTGCTGTTGCAGGTATTGTAACCGCTAATGCAGGTGTAAAAGTAGACAACATTACAATAGACGGTACTGAAATAGATTCAAGCGGTGCTTTAACACTAGACGTTGCAGGTAACATAACTCTGGATGCTGATGGCGGCACAGTTACTTTTGCAGACGCAGGTAGCTCACTAGGCACAATTACTTCTTCAGGCTACTCAGGCACAGCGGCTGTAGCTACAACAGTTACAATCACTGACAACGAAAACACAAACGAAAACAACGCTATTGTCTTTACAGCGGGTGGTGACTTAGACGGCGGTAACTTAGGCTTAGAGTCTGATGGAGACTTATACTATAACCCAAGCACAAGCACACTAACTGTTCCTAATGTTTCAGTAAGCGGGACATTTACTACAGTTAACAGTGTGACTATGGATTCTAACAACGCTGTAATCTTTGAAGGCTCTACAGCCGATGCACACGAAACAACTTTAACCTCTGTAGACGCTACAGCAGATCGGACTATTACATTGCCGAATGTTTCAGGTACAGTTCCTGTATTAGCTGTAGCAAGTAATACACAAATTACTTCAACGCCCGAAGAGCTAAACGCACTAGATGGTATCACAGCAGTAGTAGGCGAACTGAATGCTCTTGACATTGGCAGTACAGCAGTAGGTACAGCAGTAGCTTCTAAGGCAGTAATCTTAGATAGTAACAAAGACTATACAGGCATACGGAACTTAACCATTACTGGAGAACTTGACGCGGCTACATTAGATGTGTCGGGTGCTATAGATGTTGCAGGAACCACTAACCTTGATGTCGTGGACATTGATGGTGCTGTAGATATCAGTGGTAACTTGAACATGAGTGGTAGTGGTCTTATTCGTACCACTGATGGTTCAGCCGCAAATCCCGGAATAAGAATTGGTGTTGATAACGACAATGGAATTTATCGTCCTTCAAACAACACGATTGGGTTTTCAACAGCCGGTACAGAGCGTATGCACATAGATGCCGCGGGTATAGACGTAACAGGCACAGTAACTGCTACAGGCACTTCAGTCTTTGCAAGTCTAGACATCTCAGGCGATATAGACGTAGACGGCACAACTAACCTTGATGTAGTAGACATTGATGGTGCTGTTGATATGGCAAGCACTCTAGCGGTTGCAGGTGTTGTAACAGCCAACGCAGGTGTAGTAGTAGATAACATTACAATAGATGGTACCCAAATAGATTTATCAAGTGGTGATTTAACACTAGACGTAGCAGGATTGATTGTATTAGATGCGGGGAATCAAGGCGTTGTACAAATAAAAGATGATGGAACTGTTTATGGAACTTTATTTAAAAGTGGTAGCAATTTTTTTATAGAATCAAATATTTCAGATGGAGATATATCTTTCAGAGGTAGTGACGGCGGCAGTAACGTCACAGCCCTCACCCTTGATATGTCAGCGGCAGGTGCGGCTACGTTTAATGCGGCAATTAATGTAGGAGGAACAATTACTGGTGATGATGGTTTAACTATAGACGGTGGGGCAGGTAATGCTTTTCTTTCAGTAGGCTCTAACACAGGTTCATGGGTTTGGAAAAACTATCAAGATAGTCACAAGTTAGCACTAGAAGATTCTGATGGCACTGGAGAAGTTTTAAACTTTAGTACTTCAGGTGTGGCTTCGTTTAGTAACAATATAGTAACGTCTAGCGGCAAAGTAATTGTTGGAAGTACGTCAAGTGTTTTTACAAACTCTATTATCTCAGCAACAAGTTCTACAGGGCCAGTGGTAGGCGCACAAAGTACAGCCGCCGCTCACTACGCAGGTGGGTTCCACAATACTGCGTCAGGTGCTGTAGATTTAGTTGCTTTTTATACAGGTAGTGGAGCTTTAGCAGGTTCAATTGAAACTGGTTCAAGCGGTGAGTTTATTATTGAATCTTCTATATCTGATAAAGATTTAGTTTTTAAAGGCAACGATGGTGGTTCAGCAATCACAGCCCTTACCCTTGATATGTCAACAGGCGGCACAGCGTATTTTGGTGATGATGTTAGGCTTACTGATAACCATGCTATAAGGCTTGGTACTGATGGTGACATTGTTTTTTATCACGATAATTCTAATGGTTATCTTGAGAATGGCACTGGCAACCTAACACTAGACGTAACAGGAGTTATAGTATTAGACGCTGATAATGCAGGAGTTATACAACTTAAAGATGGTGGCACACATTACGGTAGTTTCTTTACTTCTTCAGATGCGTTGAACATACAATCTAATGTTAATAACGGAGAAATGTTATTTAAAGGCGTTGATGGTGGTAGTGGCATTACAGCCCTAACTCTTGATATGTCAGCGGCAGGCGCGGCTACGTTTAATGCAGGAGTCTTTGCAGGTTCGGCATCATCTTTCCCTTCTATTAAAATCAATAACAATAGCTATATTGGTTCAGCAAACAACGCTACTGCAATACAGATTGCTACCTCAGGTGCGGTTACTTTTAGTAGCGCTATTACAGCCTTAAGTGCTAGCACTAGTGTGGTTACTGCTTATTTAGCGAACAGCAATTCGTCAATTGCCAACAGCGCATCATCAATTTTATACTTACAAACTTCAGGCGATGCGGCAATTCAAGATGGTTATAAAATGGTGACGTTTGCGGATTCAGATACCGTTCTAGGTAGTATATCCACAGCCGCTACATCTTCTAATGTTGCTTACAACACTTCTTCTGATGAGCGATTAAAAGAAAATATTGTAGATATGCCTTCTCAGCTTGCAAACATATTAAAAGTTCAACCGCGCCAATTTGATTGGAAGAAACACGGAAACACTTCTACAGGATTCATCGCTCAAGAACTCCACAAAACGTACCCAGAGGCGGTATCAGTCGGACTTGAAGACGAAAAGAAAAACCCTTGGTCGGTCGATTACGGAAGGCTTACTCCGTACATTATAAAAGCAATGCAAGAACAACAAACCTTAATTGAATCACTAACCGCAAGAATAACCGCACTAGAGGAATAGAAACATGGCTATAACAACAACTTGGAAAGTAAATGACATGACACACGTTGACGCAGATGGTGGCGTAATCAAGGCATATTGGACTTGCAATGCTTTGTCTGACACAACTCCTGCTTATTCAGCGGTAGAGGGCGGCAAGCTACTCTGTACTTATGATGCTTCAGCGTCAGGCTATATTGCTTATGCATCGTTAACCGAAAATAACGTGCTTAATTGGATATATGACAGCCTAAAAGAAGGTAGCGAAACAGCGGCAGAAGCTAAAGCGCGTATTGAAGCTAACCGTACAGCAAGAGTGCAAAATCAAATTGATCGTGCAACAGCGCAAGCAACAGGAGTACCTTGGTAATGGGATATTTATTAGACTTATACGTACTAGCAACATCTTTAGTTTCAGTAGCCTCAGTAATCTGCAACTATACCGAAACTCCTAAAGACGATATGTGGGTTGCTAAAGCCTACAAAGTTCTAGAGCAGTTTGCATTCTTAGGCAACAAAGCAAAGGATTGAAATCATGGAAGAAACAAAAGAAGGAATAGATATAGCGGCGGCAAGCACAGGAGTGTTAACTATGATTAGTTGGCTACCACCTATTGCTTCTTTGTTTACAATTGTATGGCTAGGCATTAGGATTTACGAATCAGAAACTGTTCAAAAGCTTATTAAAAAAGGTAGATTAAAAGATGAGTAATAAAGAAAAAAAGAAAAACGCTAATAAGTCTTTAGAGGCTCTGAAACGTAAGCAATATGCTAGAGGCGGTAGAGGCGGTAGGTCTATGCCTAAGCCTCGTGATCTTTTTGATGATAGCGTTAAAGAGCCTAAGCCTAAGTTACAGCCTAAGCCTAAGCCACAGGTTCCTGCTCCTTATGATGACAGCAACCCGCCTAAACCTAAGCCTAAAAAAATTCCTAATCCTTCTGGGCCTATTGTAGCACCTCCAACAGATACAGTTATTGTTGATCCTCCAACAAGCGGCGGGTCTAAAGTAAGTCCTGAAACTGTTGAGGGTGGTGGTGGTGGCTACAAAGAAAATACTGGAGTTGCAGGTGGTATGGGCAATGGTTTTACAGGACTTACTCCTGCGCAGATAGCTCAGCTTGCTGACGACTACGGTAATCAAGGAGAGTATTTTGGCGCAGGCCAAGAAACAACAGCCGATACTGATCCTTCTGGTGGGCCGCAAGACGTATTAACTAATAACGACGATGACGATGACGATGACGATGATAGCGTCGATGACGATGATAGCGTCGATAACGATGATAGCGTCGAGGACGATGATACTAGTGATGATAATATTGATGGTGTTATAGGTGTTACTAATACAGGCATTACAAAAGAAGCACCTACAAAAATTGTACAAGACGCGCCTGTAGCATCCTTAGTCCAAGCGACAACAGACACAATACTAAATGAAGATGGCACACTCCCCACAGGAACCGTAACAGGTGATGATGACATTGAAAAGCTTAAAGACGCTACAGATGCAACATCAGGAGAGGTAGGAATACCAAAAGGATATTCTACTAAACCTAAAAAGGATAGGCTATACCGGACAGTTATGCCCGCAGACGGCAAGATATTTGTTTATGATAATGAAACAGGCGCACGTAGAGAAATAGATGACCCTAGAGCTTTAACAGCCGATCAAGGCAACGCAATTGAAGGTACTTTAACAGGCGAAGGGCAACAAGCAGAGCGTTATGACGCAACCACTACTGAAGGCAAAATGGACAAAACAGTAGCGGCTCAATTTGAGGGCGACCTAACTAAAGTAGAAGCAGGTGAAGTAGATGTTACTGCACAAGCACCAGAAACTCAACGTGATGCCGCCGCTGAAGAAGCCGCATTAGGCACTGCCGCTGATAGACCAGAGTATAAAGATTATGCTACAGCCGCACAATCAGATAAGCGTTACGAAGTACTTCAAGCTACAGACCCTGTAGTAGCAGATCGCATTGCTCAAACAATGTCTGAAAGAGAGCAAAAAGATCTTTTAGATATAGTATCTAAAGAAGGTGTTAATTTAGAAGATCTTCCTGAGTACGCGGTAATAGAACGAACTACCGCTGTAGGCGAAGCTAAAAGCAGAAAAGCTTCTGAGATTGGAGATGTCCCTCCTGTTGATATGCAAGAGCGTCAAGGCATCACAGGCGAAGTTTCTAAAGGAAATGCTTCACAAATTGGTGGTATTCCAACAGCCCAAGCCGCAACAATGGATGCAGTAACAGGCCCTGCGCGTATGGTAGCCGCCGCAGACATGTTAGCAGTAGTTGCTAATGTGCCTAAAGAAGTTACAGCGGCACTTGTTGAAGACCCTGCAACTGTAATGGCTCAGATAGATTCTGGCGCAGACCCTAAAACTATTGCGGCTGTAGCGGCACTGCCTGTTGAAGCCTTAGTCTCTACACAGATGGAAGGCTTGTTAGCAGGTATGGAAGATGGCGAAACTCCTGCATGGGCTAGACCTGCTGTAGCGGCTTTAGAAGCTAAGATGGCTCAGAGAGGTTTAAGTACTTCTACTGTAGGCCGTGATGCGCTCTTTAATGCTATTATCCAAAGTGCATTACCTATTGCACAGAGCAATGCTCAAGCACTACAGCAACGCGCACAGCAGAACCTAAGTAACGAACAACAAGCTAACATGTCTACTGCACAAAACACCATGCAAGTGCGTATGCAGAACCTTGCTAATTCACAGACCTCTGCATCTCAAACAGCTTCTATGGCTAATGAAATTAAAAAGCAAAAGAACAGCTTTGAGCAACAAGCAGTAATGACTACTGCACAGCAAAAACAAGAGACAGATTTAACTAATGCACAGATGGCTCAGCAGAGAGCACAACAAGAATCTGCACAGAAACAACAGGCCGCTATATCTACTTTAGGTGCAGGAGTTCAAGCAGACTTAGCAAACTTGCAAGCTATGAATGCCGCACGTTCTCAAGACATGACTGCCGATCAGCAATCAAAACTTGCTACATATAACGCTCAAGTTTCTAGGATTATGCGACAAGCCGATCTAGATCAAGACATGGAAAAAGCTAACATTTCTAATGAGCTTCAGCTTGAAATGAAAAATCTAACCGAACAGAATGCTACAGATAGAGCATCTATGTCGGCTGTTAATCAAGGACGTTTAGCAGACCTTAATGTTCTTGTAGACTTTAAAAAGACTAATGCTAACCTTGCACAACAGATGGATCTTGCTAATCTAAACAACGATCAGCAAATGGAATTAGCTAACTTGTCTGAAGAAGCGGCAACAAACAGCGCAAACATGACTGAAGCTAGTAAAGTACAGCTTCAAAAACTTACTATCTATACAAACATGATGGCTAAGAATGAAGACTTGCGCCAAAATGCAGAAATGGCTCAGTTAAGCGCCTCTGAAAAAGTACAGTTAGCTAATCTTACTTTTGAAAACCAAGCTGATTCAGAAAGCATGAATGCTGAAAACGTAGCACAGCTTCAAATGTTTGAAAAGAAGATGGCGGCAGGACAGGTTAACGCACAGCTTGCACAGCAGATGGGACTTGCGAATCTTAGCAACGAGCAAAGCGCCGCAATGTTTAATGCTCAAATGAACGCTAACTTTGACATGAGCAAAATGAGCAACGAGCAACAAATGGAAATGGCTAACAGTAAGTTTATGCAGACTATGACGGCTACAAAGTTTAGTGCCGATCAACAAACAGCCCTTTCTAATGCTTCGCTACTAGCTCAAACAGATCTAGCTAATGCTGATGCAAGGACTCGTGCGTCTGTAGAGAATGCTAAAAACTTCTTGACTAAAGATATGGCTAACTTGAGCAACTCGCAACAAGCTATTGTAATGGATCAGCAAATAGCACAACAGTCTTTGTTGTCTGATCAATCGGCACAGAACGCCGCAAAACAATTTGGTGCAACATCTCAAAATCAAATTGATCAGTTTATGATTAGTCAGTCTAATAATATGATGCAGTTTAACACTTCTGCACAGAATGCTATGGAGTCTTTTAACGTCACTGAAGCTAATCGCACAGCGGCTATTGAAGCAGGAAACACTTTACAAGCTGACTCTTTAACTGCACAACTTGAAGCAGATATATCTAAGTTTAATGCTTCGATTGACAATCAACGAGATACTTGGAATGCCGCTAATGCACAAGCAGTAGAGCAGTCTAATGTTTCTTGGAGAAGACAGGCCAATACCGCAGACACAGCCGCCGCTAACGCCGCTAATCAACAGAATGTTCAGAACGCTTATAATATTTCTGCATTAGATCAGACTCAACTGTGGCAACAACTACGAGATGAAGCGGCTTATGTACGTCAAAGCTACGAAAATAACGAGCAACGAGAAGCGCAGTTAATTGCTACAGCTATTGGTAATGAAAGTGCCGCAGGTGAAGACGCAGGGACAACAACACGTTCTCTTATAAATATGATAAGTAATGCAGGTTTTGGTTCTGGAGTAGATTCTGTAGATTATAACAGTGGTGGTGGTAGTGGTTATACCGGAACTGGTAGTGGACAAAACAACGACGATCAAGAGAAGTAAAACAAATAATATAAAGGACAAAGCAAATGGGATTTTTTAGTAAAATAGGCAGGGGTATTAAAAGCGCATTTAAAAAAATTGGCAAGGGCATTAAAAGCGCCTTTAAAAAGTTTGGCAAGTTTATGGGTAAGATTGGTATCTTGGGCCAAGTAGCTATGTTTTTTATTATGCCGTATGTTGGTGCGGCACTTGGAGGTGCGTTTACAGGCGCGGCAGGTGCATTAGCTACTAACACAGTTGGAGGTGCTTTAGGCGCAGTGGGTCAAACTGTAGGAAAAGTAATGCAGTTCGTAGGTAATACTGTAGGTAAAGCAGGCACAGTCTTTAACAATATAACTCAGGGCGTGACTGATACTCTTGGAAACTTTGCAAAAACTGCAAGTAACAATATGTTTGGTACTACGTTTGATGCCGCTTCAAATTTCTTTACAGGTGGAGACAGTGCGTTTAGTCGAAGTTTTGGCGCTGATTCTAAATTTCAGAACTTAACTACAGACTTTTCAAAAGTTACAAACGCTATAGATAAAACAGAAGAAAAGTTAAACACTAAGTCAGGTCAAAAAGCTATGGATCGAACAGTGGCTGAAAGTTACGGCAACGATGGCATGGGTCTTGGTTCTGATTATGCTAAAGGCTATGACGATTTAATGGCTAGAGGAGAATCTAATTTTACAGCAAGTCTAGACCAAAATTATGTTCCAGACCCTGCGGCCTTTGTTGAAGGCATGGAGGTTAATCCTAATTTTAAACCGCCTATAATTGAAGCTCCTCCTTTAACAAACCCATCTTTACTTGGGCCTACTAGAAATACAGGGCTTGCAGACACACTTAGAAATGTTGATCCTACAAGTGCTTTTACTGAAGCCGCAAATCAACCTGATCCAAGTTTCTTTGAACGACTAAGAACAGGAATTAGTGAAGTACCTTCAAACATCTACAAAAAAGCAGGAGAGATAGTTGACGATCCATTAGGCTATGTTACAGAAGGGATGGAAGAAACATTTAAAAGCGGTGTTAAAACTAGAATAATGCAAGAAACAGGCATTCAAGCAAAGCCAGAATACAACGTACAGAACGTAAGTAATGTTGCATACGTTCCAAGCTTTGAAAGTTTTGGAGGTTCTCAACAACAGTATGGCGCTCCAGAGATTATGAACGCTCGTGCTTTTGAACAACAAGTAACTAACAGTCCTAGTCCTTATGGTTACACCGCATTCCAGTACGGTAACTATATGGCTCAATTTGCTCAAACAGCTTAAAAGGTTTTAAAATTATGGCAACAATAGAAGAAGAATACGCTAAACTTCGCACAAGTCCTAACCGTCCAATTCCCGGACAGTCTTTGACTAATGATCCCGAAAGCCCTGCGCCCTATGAACAAGCGCCAAAGTTTATCTCAGTGCATAAGGCTTCTGAATATTTGTGGGAGTCTTTTATTGAACCTAAAACTTATGTTAGTTTAATGCAAGCTGTAGATGACGGTGTTCCTATTATGAACATTGTTCAAATTGTATTGTTTACTGAGTTTCAGGAAGGGGCTTGGAATCCTGATCTAATGTTGATGCTTGCAGAACCTGCGGCTTACATGATCATGGCTTTAGCAGAACGTCTAGGTTTAGAGATGACTATATACACTGGCGATCTTGATGACGAAAATGACGAAGAAGATTTTGCAGGTACTAAAATAGAAGAAAGCCGTATTGAAAAGCTTATTAAAGATAGCAAGAATGGAAAAGTTCCTGAAGGCGTACTGACTGCGGAGATGCAACAGTCTTTAGAGTCTTTACCCGATGTAGACCTCGACAAGCCTAAAGCTGAGCCAAGCTTAATGGAAGCCCCCGCAGTAGAAGAAGAAGAGCAATCAAGTAGCCTTATGGCTAGACCAACAGGAGTTTAAGAACATGGCTATTAGAGATTTTGGTACGTCACTGCTTGCAAATGTCAGGGCGCGTAAAGACGCAGGACAAGCAGAGGCTCGTAAGTATGCAGACAAACAACAAAACAAAACTATTTTTAAAACTCTTGCTTTACAAGCGGCGGGTTCAATAGGCAAAGAAATATTTGCAAGTATCAATGCAGGGACAGCCCAGAAGACGGAAGACTTTTTAGCTAGATCTGAACTTCAAAACAATAAAATTAAAGTAACTCAATTTGAAAAAGAACTAGGAGTTTCTATTACTGAAAGAAAAGCGGCTAAAGATAAAGACATAACTTTAACCAATTATTATGCTCAAGATTTTGCTGATAAACAATTAGCACAGGCTAGAATAGACGAACCTGAAAAATATCGAGCAGGTAATGATTCTTTTTGGAAAGCTTCTTTTATGAAACTTCCAGAAATACAAGCGCAAGCAAAAAAACGTGCGGAAAGAAACGAATTAATTTATGGTAGCGGTACTGAGTTTACCGCGGGTCGTGCGTCAGGCAGGACATTAGAGACATTAGCTTCACGAGAATCTACATCTTTCCCGCGTACTATTATTCAGAGACTTTCTAAAAACGTATCGACTGTGGATTCTTTTAATGATGCTATGGGCAGTCTTACGCAGGTTAAAATTGCTACCAAACTTTACGGTATAACTAAAGATAAATTAAAATTAGGTCGTGAAGTTGCGGCTGAAACTGGGGACATAGCGTTAGGCGTACAGGCGGCAACAGGTCTTAGGCTTGATGACGATAAACGAAAAGAAGTCTTAGCTAATATTGCAAAAGGCTATAAAACTGAGTATGCTCACACCTCTCAAATAGATGGTCAAGGATATCTACGTACTATACAAATAGCCAGTACACTAGACAACAAAGGTGATGTAGTTGGAAGCCCTGTTATTACTTCAGAAATACTAGGGTCTAATGAAAAACCCGCTACTTACACAGAAGTTCTTTCTGCAATTGGTAAAACTAATACTGTTCATACAAACGTACTAACTCTGGTAGGAAGAGAAGGTTATAAAGATTTTTTAAGAGAGGCAACGAAAAAAGGACTCATGCCGGACACGATGGAAATAAAAGATCACGTTAAGCTAAATATTTTTGCAATGAATCCTAATAATTATACAAGCGCAAAAAACATTATTCAAGAATTAACCGAGGTAGAATCAGCGTTTATGATAGCTTATCTTAAAGCTTCTCCTAATCTTATGCGCGATATTGATAATCCACAAAACCCTGAAATTCAAAAAACTTATAGTCAACTATTAAATGGATTGACGCTTGTTTTAAGAGGGGCAAGAACCGCTCAAGTGAAAAACACTGAACCAACTCCTGATGACCCGAAAAAACCTTCTTGGGCGCCTTCAGATAGCACTTGGTCAAAGTCACGTAAAGGTTGGGTTTCTAATGAACCTAATGAAGACGGTGACTATGAAATGTATACGGAGTCAGATTAAATGAAAGTAACCCCAATTGAAGGCAATCCATTCGAAACCGAAGACGATCTTTCTATAGGCTATAAAACTACTGTTATTGAAGGCAATCCGTTTGAAACCGAAGACGAGCTTTCTATAGGCTATAAAACTACTGTTGTTGAAGGCAATCCGTTTGAAGATGCGGAAGTTTCTCAGCCTGAGTTTGGCCCTTTAAAAGAAAACTATAAAGGCATTGATGCTGAAGTAGAAGCTGTATTATCTAAAAAAGACGAAGTAGTTATAGAGGAAGAAAAACCAAGCAGGACTTACAGCGGAAAGTTTTTTGGAGACTTAGAAACGCCACCAGAGAAACGTGCAGAAAATAGAGAAGGCTTAAAAGCTCTTGGAACAGATGTTCTAAAAGTATTTTATGGCATACCTCGCGGCGTTGTTGATCTAATGGCAAGTGGGGTTATGGAAAAACTTACTGGTCTAGACATGAGTAAGTTAGAGCCTAAAGAGCGTGAAGAGCTTGTAAATAAATTAACAGATATGGCTATAGATATGACGGCCCCTGCTTTTTCCGCAGTTGATTGGAACAAACGTGTAATAAATCCAGAAACAGGTCAGATCGCACAACCCGAAACTGTAGCGGGTATGGGGTTACAGTTAGGAGCTTTTGTTTTTGCAACAGGTAAGGTAGCTAAAGTTGCTGAAATAGGCTATAAAGGAATCAAGCTTATACCTAGTGTAGTTCCTCAATCAGCTAATTGGGCAAGAACTACTGTAGTAACTAAAGAAAAATCAGGTGAATATATAGCAACCAAGCTTATAGGAAAAGATAATTTAGCCAAAGGTTTAGCTATGCTTACTGGCGTTGAAGTAGCAACTCAAGTAATGATTGACCCTGATAATAATTTATTTAATTTTGTTGAAGATTCAATCTCTGAAGATACTGAAGGTGGAGTTGGTTTGATTAGAGACATGGGTGAATTTTTCTCTGCTGATAAAGATGATACTGAACTTACAAAGCGTTTAAAATTATCTTTTGAAAGTTTATCAATAACAGCAGTATTTAAAATTGCTACAAATCCAAAGGCAGTTGGAAGATTTATAGTGGGTAAACACCCTTCTCAAATGTCTAAAGAAGAACAAATAGAAGCACTAATGAAACAGTTAGACTACGAGCGACAGATATTAAACATGCTCGACCCTCAAAAATTAAAATTGGTTGAAGAGACTCCAGAAGGTTTAGCGCAGGTAGCTCGACAACGAGATTCTTTTTTGTCTAGAATGAATCAAAAGTTTTTAACTACTGAAGGATATTCTACACCATTAATGCATCACGCACAACAAAACGCTAAGTTTACACAGAAACAACTTGTACAAGATGCTCAAATTGTTGCAACTCATTTAGATCGCGCATTAAATAGCGCGGGAAATAATAAAGATTTAATTTCTAAAACAACTAGGTTATTAGAAACTGATCTTACTGACATAATAAACATGAAGCCTAATAAACAAGTTTCTGCCCTTGCTAAGAAGTATGATGTTCCTGAAGATGTTGCAAGTGAAATTTTAAGTTTTCGTAAACTTCAAGACGGTCTAACAACTCGCGTTATAAACATGAAAGGATTTAGTGATGAGTCTAAAGCAACACTAATCGCAAACCTTGGAAAATATATACGATCTACGTACCGCGCTTTTGAAGACAGCGGATACAAACCAACCTCTAAAGTTATGAAAGACGCTGAAGAATATTATGTTGCTAAAATTCAAGCTAAAGCATTAAAAAGAGGGAAGACTGTATCAAACGCAAAAGCTCTTAAACAAGCTAAGATACAAATTGAAAAGAAACTTGGAAACAGTGACGAAGTTGTAGACTATGTAAATCAAATTAATAAAGTAGCTAAATTAAGAAAAAAGAAAGAACTCGATCCTGAAGTAAGGGCGCTATTAGGAGAGATTACCGACCCTAGTGAAAAAATTGTTTTATCTCTTGCAAAGCTTTCGCGTATAGCTGAAATGCAACAATACTATAATGTTGTAGATCAGTTATCAAAAGGAAAAAACGGATACATTCAATCAACAGAAAATGTAAATCGCGGATTAACTGTGCAAATTAAAGGCACTAATTCTATACTGGATAACAAGTGGACTACTCCTGAAATAGAGAAGGCTGTTTTAAATAAACAAAACACATTTGATACCCTGTCAGCAAAAAGTGCAAGCGGGACTGCATGGAGATTTTATGTAGGCGCACAAGGTGTAGCACAATCTATGCAAACAGTATTTAATCATGTTACTCAAGCGCGTAACGCTGTTGGAAGCGCCTCGTTTCTTGTAGCTAACGGACATAACCCTTTGAGCATGGGAGGTTTAAAAGCTCTTGGTACTTTAGAGAATGAAATCTTGGGAGCGAGAGCAGGTCTTGGTCGTGTTACAGGACTATATAAAGTTGACGAGAAAAAAAGTGCTTCGTATCTAGCAGAGATGCAAGGGTACGGAGTAATTGACTCAAGCGTCAAGTTAAATCAATTTCGAGACATGCTTTCTGATGGCTTTCAAGGTTCAGATAGTGTATCTAGAACAATAGGAGCAGGAAAATCTAAGGCTGTTAAATTTGCTACAAAGCTTGCTAAAAAACCTCAAGACGTTTATGGGGCCGTAGATGATTTTTCTAAAATAATTGCTTTTGAGTCAGAGCTTAAAACTTTACGCAAAGCTTTTCCTAATGAAACTGATGAACTGTTAAAACGAAGATCTGCTAATTTAGTGCAAAAGACTATTCCCACCTATCAAAATATTTCTCCGGGATTTCAACAGGCGCGTAACATACCTTTAGGAAACTATATTTCTTTTCCAGTAGAGGTAGTACGTACAAGTCTAAACATTGTACAACAAGTGGCTAAAGAAATTGCTTCTGATAACCGTGTTATAAAAATGCGTGGTCTTCGAAGAGCCGCAGGTTTTGCTACAGCTAATATGGGATATGGGTATCTTGCAAAAAGCTCTTACGATCATTATAATATGGACGATCAAGAAGTAGAAGATCGCAGAGTTTTAAAGTCTAGTAAGTTTAGTTCAGCACACGATTTAATTTATTCTATGGATGATGAAGGTAACTACTTTACTACTAATACAGAATTTTTAAACTCATATTATTATATGAAAGAACCTTTTGTAGCGGCATACGATAGGATTATTAGCGGTCAACTAAAAGGCGAAGAACTAGACGCTTATATGCTAGGGGCGGCAGGGACATACATAAAAACTTTAACAGATCCTTTTACAGCGGAGTCTATGGTCTTATCACCTTGGATTGATATGGCGACTGCCGCACTTTCTAAAGATAATGAAGACAGACAAGGGCGGCAACTGTTTCCAGATAAAGATAGTAATGTTGATCACCTCCGAACTGTACTTACTGAAGGATTTAAACCATTAATTCCGGGATCTGTTACTAATTTAATAAAATTAAAAGATGCTCTTAATGAAAAATCTAATAAGTGGTCTGGTCGTTTTCGTGATCCTGAGTACGCTAAACTAGAACAGTTTGGAATTAAAAAGGAACCCTATCTTGCAGATGAGTATTTAAAGTGGGCGATTGAAGATTACAAGCTTCAGAATAATCAGAACAAAACAGATAGCGTGAATTTAGAAAGCACAGATGAAGAGATGACGCGAGACTTTTATAGAACAAATGCTGTTGAGTTTCAGTATCAACAAGATTTGTGGATTAAGGCTTCAGCATACGCTAGAATAAAAACCCCTGAAGAAGCCTTTGAGCTTTTAATAAAAAATAAAATTTCTCCTGCTAAAGCGGGGAGTATTTTAGAGGGGCGGTTTGTACCCCTAGCTCCGCGTCACGATCCTACTGCCTATAGACTTGAAGCACTTGCTCGACAAACTCCTGAATTTATAGAAGGTTTTAACCAAGGAATAAACAAAGCTGAATTTGAGCAATGGAAAGCTTACGAGGAAATGGATCTTCTTACGTTAGGAAATTTAAAAAATTATAATTTTAGTGCGCCAGAAGGAAGTATAAAAGTTGATACCAACAATTCTTTCTTAGAATCTAACGCGCCTTTAACACCTGAAGAGCGTGAAGAAGCAGGGCTAATGCCTAAAGCTACAGGAGGCGAAGTATCCACACCTGTGCCTAATGCGCCTATAGAACCTGACGAGCGTATAAATAAACTCACAGGCTTACCGTACAACGAAGGCGCAGGGACTGCGTACATGGACGCGGATGATCCTATGCGAGTGTTAAACATGGCCGCAGGTGGTAAAGTACTAAACAAACTAAAAGGAGGCTGTAGCTAATGGCCGAACAATTTAAATACTTTAAACTCTCAGACTTTAACTGCCAAGAAACTGGCGAGAATGAAATGGATGTTGATTTCATACACGCTCTAGATCAACTCAGAGCGGCCTGTGGGTTTCCGTTTATTATTACAAGCGGCTACAGAAGTAAAGACCATAGTATAGAGAAGCGTAAATCAAAAGCAGGAACACATGCACATGGAATTGCCGCAGACATTAAAGTCTCTGGAGGCGCACAGCGTTTAGCAATTGTTAAACATGCGTCAGCTTTGGGCATGAGCGTAGGTGTTGCTAAGTCCTTTGTTCACGTAGATGTTCGCAAAACCGAACCTATGTGTTGGTGCTACTAGGGATGAAACTAGTTGTTGCGCTTATCTTTATATTAGGATCGTCAGTTTTGTATGCACAAGAAGAGCCTATGGGAGATACTGACTCAGACAACAACCAAGACGGATCGCTCAACACCAACACAGTGGGCAGTACTGTTAGTAGTAACAACAACAGTAAAGATGATAGCGTAACTAACACTTACAATGGCGCAGGCAGTTCTGGAGCTATGCCAGTAGGCTCAGCAATAGCCCCTAGCTACATGTCTAATGGCATGGAAACATGTTTGCAGGGATCAGGTGGTTCAATTCAAACAGGAATTATAGGTATAACTAAAGGCAGTTACGAATCAGATGTTGATTGTAATAGGCGTAGAGATGCTAAAGTTCTAAGCGATCTAGGAATGAAGGTAGCCGCTATTGCTAGGATGTGTGAAGACGTAAAGGTTTGGAGGTCTTTATTTATATCTGCAACGCCCTGTCCTGTTCTATCAGGCGGTAGATTAGTAGTAGGTAAAAGAGCTTTTCTTTTAATGAAGATGCAACCAAGCCTGTACATACCAGACTACGGTGAGGTTGGAGTTATTCGCAGAGCAACGTGGTCTAAGCTTGAACCGATAATAAAATATACAAAAACTCAAATATGGTACAACTCAATTTTAGGTATAGGAGCAGGGAATGAAAATGAAGACGAAGATAGTGGCTCTAGTGAGTCTGTTTCTGAGCAGTTCCGCAGTTCAAGCAAGTGAGTTAGATACTTTAATAGCAAGCAGTGCGGCTATTATAGATCAGATAAATACAGGCATCCTAATGACAGGAGCCGCTATGGGCTATGCTAACACTGGCACAGGAATTAGTGACGGACAACTAGCAGGTACAGCGTACATAACAACAGAGCAAGTTAACGCTTATAATCAAGCACTTGCAGGAATGGTAACTTACTTGCCCTATGGTTCTGCCCAAGATTATTTAGAAGAACAAGCCGCGGCAGAGCTTGACTTAATGGAAGCGGCTATAGAAGATTTTACAGCCGTAGTAGTAGACATGCTTGCAGTACAAGAAGTTGCTGAACTATCTGCTGAAGCATCAACTCCAGACGAAGAAGCCGCAGTGCAGGAATATGTTACTACAAATACAGATGCCCTCACGATAGATCAAGCTGATGCTGACATTTATAATTCTAGTTTAGATTCTATAGAAGGCCATGCTAATGCCGCAGGAGCTTTTCTGGGCGTAGCCGCAAACCCAGACGCTGTGGCGTTTATGGATCAAGGAGCAATGGATAATAACACTCGTGTTGAAACAAACACCTTGAGCTATAGCGCGTCTACTCAGTCCGTAAGCCTTGCTTGGACTTCTGGAAACCCTGCTACTAGCATATACGTAAATGGCTCAGATGCGTTTAATATTAACTTGTACGTTTCTCACCAAGACATTTTAACATCAGGAGCTACCAGTGAGCTTTATCTTACTGGCCCAACTTATTTAGGTTATGAGTGCTTTATGACTCAACTAAACTGTGAGGAGACAGGAGGATGAGTTTAGCAGAAACAGAACTAACGATTGGCGGCACAAGCTTTAAAGGCGTTTATATCGCTATACTTCTTAGCCTTGCAACAACTCTAGGTGGTGGTGTATGGACAGCAAGCTCACTATACGGACGTTTAGAGGCTGTTGAGTCTGTGTCTATTCCAAGCATTGCTCCGCTAGAAGAAAGCCTACTGCTTATTAAACAAGAACTAAAAGACAATGATGTCTCACAGCTTCAAGGCAAGTTAGCAACACTAGGCGTTAACCTAATTACAATTATGGAACAACAAGAAAAGCTATTATTGATTGATGAAAATGTAGATAGTTTAGAGAAAGACATTGAGACTATGAAAGCTACTGTAGCTAAAGCAGAGTTAATGACAGCTAACTTAAACAAGCTTGACGGTCAGCTAAAAACAATTAGCCGTGAAATAGAAGACTTGTGGAAAGGTATGGATTACCTGTCAAACCCTTTAAAATAGGATAGAGATATGTTAGATAAACTGATAGGCCCAGTGACCGGACTGCTTGACAAGTTCATTGAAGATAAGGATCAGCGTAACGCCTTAGCTCACGAAATTGCTACGATGTCTGAGCGTCACGCCCAAGAGATTTCTAAAGGACAGTTAGAAGTAAACAAGGTTGAGGCGGCGCACAAGAGCTTGTTTGTTAGCGGATGGCGACCTGCTATTGGTTGGATCTGCGGATTTGCTTTAATGTATTCTACAATCTTAGCACCAATACTAGGCATTTGGTTTACTGTCCCTGCTGTAGATAGTTCACTTCTTACAAGTGTACTGATGGGCATGTTGGGACTAGGTGCAATGAGAACTGTAGAGAAAACAAAATCAGTAGCGAGGGACAAGTAATGGCGGCAAAGAAAAAGTCAACAGTTAATGAGGCAGGTAATTATACCAATCCTACAATGCGTAAGAATTTATTTAATAAAATTAAAAGAGGAACTAAGGGCGGCAAAGCAGGACAGTGGAGCGCACGAAAGGCTCAGATGCTTGCCAAACAATACAAAGAAGCAGGAGGAGGTTACAAATGAAAGGTGTTAAACATTATAAGAAAGACGGCACAGAGCATAAAGGCTCTAGTCACAAGATGGCTGATGGTACTCTACACACTAATAAGTCTCACACCAAAACAAGTGTAAAGTTATTTCATTTAAAGGACTTGTCAGCTAAAGCAAAAGCTAAGGCGAAGAAGTAATGGCACTTGCAAAATCTCAGAAGTCTTTAAAGAAATGGACAGGGCAGAAGTGGACTACAAAGTCTGGAAAGCCTAGTGCTAAAACTGGCGAAAGGTATTTGCCTAAAGCGGCTATAAAGGCTTTGACACCTGCACAGTATGCGGCAACCACCAAGAAGAAGAAAGCTGACACCGCTAAGGGCAAACAACATAGCTCACAGCCTAAAAAGATTGCGGCCAAAACTAAAAAGTATAGGGTCTAGATATGGCAACTCCAAGAAAGGGCAAAGCCAAAGTAAAAATAACCGCTAGTGGAAAGAAGGTTAGCTATGGTCAAGCAGGAAAAGCAAAGGACGGTGGCTCTAGAGTTAGAACAGGTACATCGAAGGGAGATAGTTATTGCGCCAGAAGTTTAGGCATAAAGAAAGGACTATCTAAAAAGAAACAAAATGATCCGAACACCCCCAACAACTTGTCACGCAAGCGTTGGAAATGTTCGGGTGCTAAGTCAAAGAAATAACTTAAAGTGATTAACTATGAAAAAGTTTTGGAAGCTGTGGGCCTTGAGTCTAGGCGAAAGAGTGGGGGACACAGATTCCGAAGCTGATAACGTAGCAATCATAAGAACAACCTTAGTTATAATTAATTTAATATGTTGTTTCTGCATAATGGGCAACATCTTTATGGGTTAACCCGCTCCATGATTCAAGGCATTTAGTTCATCTTCTAAATACTTGTGGAGCGGTTCTAGTTTTTGTTTCGTAAGTTGTACAATGTTTCTTATCATTAACAATTCATCATCCTTGAACGCTAGATGAAGATCCTTTTCGGGGATGCCGCTCATTTCTGTAACGACATGCCCCCGATCATTCACCAGTATTCTAAAGCCTAAGATGTTGGCTTCTCTTTTGTTAGACAATTTCACACGCTCCACCCACACACGCTAACTCTTGAGAACCTGTGGTGTTATCCTCCATTTCAAAGTTTCCAAGGTCTTGCCAATCAACCCCCTTAGGCATGGACGCTAGAAGTTCTTTATATCTAGTAGCATCTATGTCTTCATACGGAGCTTGCTGATAAACATGGTCACTAACTGGCAACAAACTAATACCGCTACAAAGATCAAAGTTGTCCCATATCCACTGAGCTACTTGCAAGAACTCGCTGTCAGTATAGTATACAGTGATGCTTGGTTTATGCTCACACCAGTGATTCTGATAAGCTTTCCAAAGTTCTAGCTGTTGCATAGCGCCTACTTCTTTTACTGTCACGCTACCTTTAGGCGCTTTCACAGGGAAGCTAAAGACAGATGAAGAGGGCGACATAACATCCTGCTCTACTGGGAATCCTTTGTCTTCCATAAAGACTGCAAGTGGATCTTTTTTGTCTGAGCGTACTCTTCTGACATAGTACTTAGAAAAACGAGGGTGAATACCAGAGGCACTATCAACAAGCTGAGATACAGTACCGCTTGGCTTAACAGCAGTAATAGCTGTAGACTGATTAATTCCAAGCTTCTTAGCCCATTCCTCATTAGTTTTAATAGCCACATTTTTTATTTCCTCTAGCCATTCGGCTGTCTTATCTGTAGATTTCCCAATGACGCTATGATCCATAATGCCTGTCATGCTCACACCAAGCAATGCTTCTTCTTCTGTGTTCTTCTTCCACACATTACGCAAGTAACGGAAGTCAGTAAGCGTTGCTTGAAGAGTACCGATGATAGCCGCAATACGACATTTCTTTTTAAGACTTTCAAGGTTATCACTTGACCGGACAACGATCTCGCTAAGGTTGCAAAACTGGTTAGATCGTAAAATTATCTCCGAACAGGGATTTGTCCCGAAGTCCTGCTCTGCATCCCTACGTCCATTACGTGCGGCAATCTTCTGTGCCGCTACACGGCTAAAGATACCACGCTCACCTGCCTTACTCTCATACATAGTCTGCATCTCAGACAAGAAAGCGGAGAAGTCAGGCTTCTCTGTGTACGCTACGCTGTTGTTAGCCAATGCACGTTGACCTTCATGTCTCCACCAATCACCTGACTTAGCTTTAGCCATACGTTGATCTGAAAGATTAGATAGGCTAATGAGTGCTGATCGTCTAACACCACCTACGACTACGATGTCTGCAATCTTACACACAATGTCGTGACACTCAATGGAGGTTAGCTTACGTCCTGATGCTTTCTGGAACACTATAATACAAAAGTTAAACAAGTCTACTAAAGGATCAGGGCCAGATGCTCGACCACCAAAGGTCTTTAGTCTCTCTCCTGCACCGCGCACTCGACTAACATCCCACTTAGGAATCTTACCTGCATAGAGCATAGCAATCAACTCGCGGAAGGCTGATGCCCAACCAATCTTGCTGTCGCTCACCATGATAACGCTGTCAGTATCGTGGAAACTCTCAGCAACTTCTGGAAGCTTGTTGATAAAGTTACGCTCAACACTAAAGCCTACACCTGTACCACACATAAGAACATACATCAACTCGTCAAAGGATCGCGGAGAATCAATGTGTAGGTAACTACAGTTGAATCCTGCTACGTTGTCTTTGTCCAGTGCTACACCTGCTGTCATCATACATCGCATAGAGGGCATGACTTCTAGGTTAAAGATAGCGTCATACAACTCTTGTCCTTCCTTGACTGTAATCTGCTCACGATCTCTCCAGAACTGCACGTAGCGGAAGACTGTTTCTGCCCATGTTTCTCTACGGCTATGCTCTGGCATCCAACGTGCGTAGCGGCTCTTGTGTATAAACTGTTGATACTGATCCATTAATTGTTCTCCTTGGTTACTTTGTCTGTTAATAATGCGAGATACCACATAGCTTTTTGTAAGTCTTCTACCTGCTTGCCTTTGTAATCATAGCGCCAAAGGTATTTCATACAGTTACCCTTGAGGTAGCCCTTGAAAGCTACCGAAGACATAGACTCTTCAATGGCTTCAATGCATTCTATATTACCAGTATTGTAATGCTTTGGCTTGTTGACTACATCTTCAAGCGAAGGCTTCCTAGTTGCAAGATCCTTTAAAGCAGTTCGTATAGCTTCTTCGTGTCCATATTCATGTGCTTCTTTCATAGCCATATCAATGTAAGGCTGATTGTCTATTGTGCTTTTATCAATAGCAGGATGTTCTTTACGTACTCTATCCCAATCTGATGGTGTTGCGTCATTTAATCGTCTGGTCATGTTCTATCTCTGTATAAAGGTTAATGGGGGGTTCTTTGCGCTTAGTATCTTTTAATTTAGAAGCAGAGTTAATCTTCTTAAACTTCTTCTTCCTTAAAAACCTATCGCGCCTTTCGTCTTTACGGCTAATGTCAGTCAAAACTCTCCCTCTTCTTTGGGTTAATCCAACTATCAGGGATGCTCTCTTCGCTGAACCATCTAAAGTTGTTAGCACTTGCCCACTCACCGTGGCTTCTTTTAGTTCCATCCTTTCTACGTTTAGCCTGTGGCATTGGCGCACTTGGATTGGCAAAAAGAAACACTAGTTCAGTGTCTTCCGGCAACGCTTTACTTATCCATATATACTTACTGAACTCAGCATAGTCCCAGAACCTTCCTTTAGCTTCAAGTAAAATCTTCTTACCTTCAATATCTTTGATGAAGTCTGGGTGGTAGTTGTGGTCAATTGTATATGGAACCTTTTCTGTATGGAAGCTCCAGACATCTAGGATTCCTGTATGTAACTGATACTCCCAGTTAGAATCATACCCCTGCACAAGATCCTTTCCCACTGGGCGAACGGCTCTTGGTTTGCGGAAACCTTTCCTAACCTTTTTCAATGGATGATTGCCTCTCTGCGTTCTAGCTCTGCTTCTATTAACATCTGTAGGTCGTAAAGAAAATCTTCTTCTATATCTATAATAGAATTAGAAGACCCACCTGCATTGTATAAGTAACTTCCTGTAGCAATGATCATCTCTTCAATACTCAATTGATCTCTCCAAGAGTAATACTTTCTATTTCACGTTTAGGGTTAGCTTTAAGCACTCGCAGTATCTTGTTGCCTATCCACTTAGGATGATAGGCGTTGCGGTGCATGGTACGGTGAGCCATAAAGTGTGTCTGCTCAGGCATATAGTTTGTATAGTTTTTAGTGTTTATCTTCTGGCCTTCTTCTTCAGTGACTAAAGTCTTAAACCACTCTACAAATATAGTACTTGAGTGCGCTCGTATTCGCTTAGCTTTCCTTCCGTTCATAGTAGTTCCTCTACTTTAGGTTCGACTACAACCTCTGTTAAGTATGTTAGTCCATTGGAGTATCTAAAGGTTCGTAGACCTTTACCATCATTAGAATCTGCATAACATTTGAACTTATACTTACACCAGTTACACCCCTTCGGTAGTTTCATGTTGCCCTTCTTACCGTCAGGAACGGGAGTATAACACAATGCAGGTGGCGTGTCAAGCTCTAGTGCAGGTAAAAGAATACCAATAGATGATCGGATGTTAGGCTTGTCAAGATCATCAGGCACGTACATGCACAACTCGCCGCTCTCTTTGTTCAACACCAAGAAGCCACCGTTCTCTGTACCCTCTGCCGCCTCATACCCTGCAAGCTGACCCAAGTAACCAAACGGATCATCCTGAGCTAAGCGTCCTTCCTTGAACTTGTTGAACGCAAAGCGAGAGGCTGTCTTAACATCGACTACTTCACCGTTGATCTTGCAATCCATGTGGCCTACGATGCCGTCAACTGTAACTTCTTTCTGCTCGTCTGTTACTTCGTGACCTGCCATGCGTACTAGCATCAACACAATCTCTTCAAGCAAGTGGCCGTATAGAAACTTAATCTGTGTTGGCCCATCAATACCGCCACGCCCTTGAGGGTCACGCTTCTCATACCACAACTGGCGTGAGGGCTTGCCTACGTTAGACATGCGTACAGTGAAGTTAGTATCTCGTTTGCGAGGAGTTGCCCAAGAACGTAGAGCCTCTGTCATACCTTGTACGGCTCTGTCTATGTCGGCATCAGTCAGAGGTAAAGGCTCACCCTCTGATAGTTTTTCTAAGTGACTATAGATGTCAGGTACTAAAGTATTAAGCTTCATGCTGAACTTCCTTAATAATAGTTTTTATTTTATTTAAAGGCGTGTTAAACCACTCTCCTTTATTCCCGCAACCAGTTGTTATAAGTTTATCATGTACTATTTTCTCTGTTGTTTTTCTATTATTAAAAAACTCAGCATATTCTAATTTAAAATCACGGAAGGGACTAGAGGTTTGATAAGTCCTGCATCTATCGTCTGCATCTATAGCCATCCCAACTTTGTACCAACCTTTCCATGCAGGATTAGATACCACATAGATATGACCGCGCTTTACCTTATCATATTTACCATAGACTGCTTGACCAATAGTTAAAGCTAGTCTTGCAAGTTTGTTTTTTCTATTTTTAATAGTGTCACAAGGGTTGCAAATATAATTATATTTTTTAACATTAGAGATATACCAGTTGTCTTCTGTTAAAAGTACGTCACAGTGGTTACAATTTTTAATGTGTTTCACTCCAGTTCTCCCCGACTTTATAGTCTCCGTCCAGTGGACAGTTTAGATTAAAGATACATCCCGCTTCTCTTATAGCTTGGACACCTAGCTTACCTACCTCTACTGCATCATCAAGGTGACACTCTATCTGCCATTCGTCATGTACGTTGGCTACAAACTTAGCATCGTATCCATGATTAGTTATCTTCTGGTCTAAGATGATTAGTGCTTTCTTCATCACGATTGCTCCTGCTCCTTGCAACAAGGTATTCAAAGCGGCATGTTCTGAGCGAACAGTCAAGCGTCTACCATCTAGTCCTTTAACGAATCCGCTTGTAGCTTCTCTCTGTACTCTGTCCGTAAGAGTTTTAAATGATGGTAGGTTATCAAAGAACCGTTGTCTAAGTCCTTTACCACTTGCTCTACCTCTGTTAGCCACAGACCCAAGCTTTGCATCTCCGGCTCCGTACAGGAGGGCATAGATGAAAGTTTTTGCCTGATTTCTTGACTCAAGTCCTGCAAGCTTTTGATTAGTGGTGTGTATGTCTCCATTAAGGATTTCATTTGTATAGCCCTCGTCATTTAAATAATGTGCTAACATTCTAAGCTCAAGCCCAGAAGCGTCGATCCCAACCAGACGATAGTTCTCTGGCACTGTCCAACAAGATCGGCAATCTTCGCCATACGGTGACGAACTACTAGGAATTTGAGCCATGTTAGGATGTGAATGAGTCATGCGCGATGTCACTGCACCATTAGGATTGACGTAACCATGTACTCTTCCAGTAGTTTCATCAAGCTCCTTGATCCAACTCTTAGTTTGAGCCAAGCGTTTCTGTACCATCAGGTACTTAGCAATCAACAAAGCCTGTGGAATACCTCTAACTTTATTTAGTGTTGCTTCGTCCACAATGGGCTGACCTGTAGGTGTATGCTTCTGCGGCTTCCAACCAAAACGAATTAGGTACTCACCAATCTGCTTACGCGAACCTAAGTTAAAAGGCGTTTCAGTTTTACGAGCAATGGGCTTACAGTCTATGTCCAACGATAGTCTCTCATGCTCCTCGTCAGAGAGGCGTGTCCCTTTACCATGCTGATCAGTAGCTGTCTTAGCTACGTGACCTAATGCTGTATACTTAGCTGTTAGTATCTGAGTAGTAACTACAGGACGGAACTCTTCCTGTACCTCTGCCTCTAGATCATGTAGCTTAGTTTCAAACATAGCCATCAAGCCCATAACTTTCTTAACATCTAACACAAACCCATTGGTACGTTGCTGATCTACAATCTTAGCTACTGCATGTTCTATCTGCACTGACTCAGGTGTGAAGCCACGGCTCTCAACCTTCAACGCTTCATATACTTTAGTATTAAGCAACACATCGTTCTTGCAGTACTCTAGCATCTCAGGTGTGTACTCGTCCCAAGCATCTTCTTGCTGACCAAAGTCACCCTTGCGAAAGCCTAGACGATAGCCCCACCCTTCAAGTCCGTGGTTGCCTTCGCGTGTTGGCTTGAAGAGGCGTGACAGTACGAGTGTATCAACGATCTTCTTGTCAAACAGATCAACCCCTGCAACCTTTTTAATAGCAGGGATGTCATAGCCTATCAAGTTGTGGCCTATTAGTTTAGTTGCAGAGGACAGCATAGCATAGCCCTCGTCTAGTTGTGTGTTGTCAAACGTGAACACATCTTTTGTGTCTACGTCCTGTGCCACGATACAATGTATCTTCGTGGGGTCTAAGCCGTCTGCTTCTATATCAAATACTAAGTTACTCATTTTCTTTTGCCTTTATGGTTTAAAGTTGTTGGACTTACTAAGATTGTCATGCCACGGAAGTATCTGTAAATTTGTTTCAACATGAAGACCGCTCACCAGTTTACCTCTAAGTGGTATAATATGATCGACATGCATGACTATTCCTGTTTCTTCCTGTAGTCGTTTAGCTTCCACGTAAAACTCAACAATCTTTTCGCGGTTAGCCCAAGCTACGGTACGTTTGATCTTGGCGGCCCTGCGCTCGACAGCGTATTCGTTGACCTTATCAAGGTTTGCCTTCCGCCACGCAAGAGAAGTAGCCCTGTGCCTTTCTTTGTTGGCTTCGTACCAAGCCTTGTTAGTGGCCGCCTTGACTTCTTTGTTGCGTTGCGCCGACTCCCTCTTTCTAAAATTAATACGCTCTCTGTGCGCTTGGCGATATTCGAAACCTTTAAGCGATATACAGGCTCTACACTCAGATCGTAGGCCGCTTGGGGTGGCCCGCTTCTTAGAGAAACACCCAAGCTCCTTAACCTCTCCGCACTTGGTACACTTCTTATTCAAGAGGACTCCGTGAATCTTTCAGCATCTCGTCGTAATACTTTAGCAGAACATCATGTTCAATTGCAACTTTGATACCCTCAAGAGTGTAGTACGCCCATCTTATAACAGTTATAGGGCGAAAGAACTGGTTGTGTTTGTCTATCTCAAAGCCATTAAAGGTAGTAGTCATATTATTTCCTCTGCGAACTGCGATTCATCATAGTCATCAAGCTCTCTGAGCCGTCCTGTACTGTTATCATACAGCAACTGAGAAGCAATGCCAACATCTCCGGTGTACCTAGACTTCAACACCCTGACCTTTGTGGTCGATGCTTCTATCTGATCATCTGATTGTTGGTTACGCTCCAGTGCAATCACACAGTCACTCAACTGAGCAATACTTTGTGACCCTCTGAGATGATTTAGTCCTGTCTCTATTCCGTTCTCATGCCCACGGTTGCCCTCTACTCTGCGGAGGTGTGACACTAGGATCATACCGCACCCTGTCTCCTCTACCATAGTACGCAATCGGTGCATGATCTGGTCAATAGCTTTACGCTCGTCGTTCTCAAGCGTAGACAGAACAAGCATGTGAAGGTGGTCAACTATAACCCACTTACAATCTAAACCAATGATCATGTAGCGTAGCTTACTAAAGATCTCTTCAAGGTTATTGACACCGTGATGGGCGTGTACCCATACCCGACCTTTGTTCTCGCCCATAAAGACTTTGTTGAAGTAGCCATCCAGTTCTTCTTCACTGAACTCAGCCTTAACACTATCAAGATGTAGCTTGGCGTTTGCTTCCACTGCCATGATACCTTCAGCAGTACGTGACCAACTCTCTTCAAGTGCTAACACACCTACGTTATCTTCTGTTTTATTTATCAACCAGTGTTCAATCTCTCTGGTCACAGAAGACTTACCTAGTCCTGTGCCGCCTGTAAGGGTCACAAGCTCACCTGCTCTCATGCCTTCTAGCTTCTTGTTGAGGCCATACCAAGGATAAGGTATAGCTGTTTTCTTTTCTGACCGTAGCTTCTGATATGCTTCAAGCTGTTCGGACATGTTCAGTACACCAGAAGGTGTATAAAGTTTAGCGTCCCAAAAAGAACTGACGTACTCTGCGTGTCTACCCTTGCGTAACATATCGTTAGCATCTTTGTAGTCTACTGGCAGTGTCATTATCTTAGCTTTCTTGGGGGTGAGTAGCTTAGCCACAGCTATCGCGGCTTCCTTGCCCACCTTGTCGTTGTCAAAATTAATACAGATAGTCTCGAATGACTCAAGGTACTCAAGACTATTCTTAACATCACCCACTCCACCTGACGCACCTGATCTAATAGAAACGACAGGCCACTTACTCCCCATAAGTTCATAAGCGGCCATCGCATCACACTCACCTTCTACTAAAGTTATAAACTTACCACCTGCTTTAAACAGGTTCTCGCCAAACAATCCTACGTGCCTTGGGCTTGCTGTCCATTCAAAGTTCTTGTCCTGCTTACGAACTTTTGTTGCCGCGAACTCATGCCCATTGTAATAGGGGTAGTAGTGCTTGTCTATCTTCGTTCCGTTGGTTGTTGATTTAACACCGTACTTCTTCGCTGTTTCTAAACTTATCTTGCGGTCAGTCAATGCATTGTATGTAGCTGTTGAGTTGTGGTTCATTGTACTGTCCTTGGGACACACATCAAATTCCGTTAAGGTGTCGAGTTGTTGCACTTCCGTTGTGCCGTAGTCTGGTAAATATGTACTGCAACTGAAGCACCACCCAGATCCATTAGCGTTAACTGAAACTGGGTCGCTCCCTCCACAAGCAGGACATGGTTGCTTATGTTTAACAAAAGGCAAGAGCCTTACTCCTTAGTTGGTTCTACTTCCTCTGTAGCTAATGCCTCGTCCGTGAGGTGGTTAGTTTTAAGATCGTTGATCAGCGATAAACTAGCTGATTTCATAAGCCCGATCATTATCTGTGCTTCACGCATTCTAGTATCTGCTTCTACTAAGTGTGCTACGATTAAGTTACCCTCATCTGAGAGCAACTCTGTATCATAGTTAACTTCATCTACTGTGACAATTCCCATTACAGTTCGTCCTCCATTGCTGTCTCTACATAAGCGCCATCAAACTCAGCACCGTCTGGTGTCCCTACCTCTACTAAATCAAGAACCTGCATTGCTTGAAAGTCTAAGCCTTTGAACGAGCCATACTTATTAGTAACTTCCCACTCGTTGTATTGCACCTTCACTGCTGAGCCGTTGCCGACCTGTGCAT
>Ga0308001_10000145_pt1 | contig 34652 bp, 30 predicted proteins | sample Neamet5_FD_203167 | JGI IMG/M metagenome (GOLD analysis project Ga0308001, IMG submission 203167) | Marine microbial communities from water near the shore, Antarctic Ocean - #5 | ecosystem: Environmental > Aquatic > Marine > Unclassified | place: Southern Ocean | collected 2014-06-04
GTGACCACCTGTTTCGGAACAGGCGGAGAATCGGTCACGTTGCTACCGAAATGAGCGGTCACGCGTTAGCGAAATGAGCGGTCACGATCAACCGAAACGGCCGGTCACGGTGCTCCGAAATCCGCACCCAGTCACCGACCTGCTGGCTGTGGGTCAGTTGCACGTAGCTCTGCTGATAGACGTTTTCCAGGCGGGCATGCCACGCGCCGACCATGGTGTTGTTGCCGTTGAAACGGTACTCACCACCGGCGAAGTTGAAGTCATCACCCTCGACGAGACCAAAGGGAGTGCCCGAGTTGAACGCCATCTCTTCACGGCTGGCATCGTTACGCTGGCTGTTCTTCCAGAACTGACCGCCGTACAGGGTCAGGCCATCGATCTCGTTGGAAGTCAGCTGAGCGCCCTGGAAGGTTTGCGGCAGCGAGCGGCCGTCGTCGGCACGCAGGATTGGCAGCACGGCGAACCACTCACCGACCTTCAGCTCGGTCTTGGACAGCTTGGCTTTGGCGGCTACGGCAGTACGGCCGAAGTCATCAGCGGCCTGGCCGTCGTCGTGGATCGGCAGCAGCTGGGTGTTGGCGGCGCCACGGTTGCCGTCCAGCTTGATGCTGTACAGGCCCAGCACGTCGAGGCCGAAGCCGACGGTGCCTTCGGTGTAGCCGGAGCGGGCATCGAGGATGAAGCTCTGCGTCCAGCCTTCGGCCTGGCCCTGGAGTTCGCCCTGAATTCGCGGATCGGTGCCGTTGAGGTAATTGCGGTTGAAGTAGTAGTTGCGCAGGCCGAGGGTGACCTTGGCATCTTCGACGAAGCCGGCGGCGTGGACACTGCCGACAGGCAGAGCAGCGATGGCGCTGACCAGGCTACAGGCGGCAAACAGTGGGGTACGGCAGAAAGTAGGTGTCATATCTTGTTGTTGTCTTCGACAGGTTAAAAAAAGCGGTGCCAAAGCACCGCGAGGGATAACGCTGCGCCGGGACGGGCGCAGCATCATGGGGTCGAGCTGAAAGACTCAGCTCAGGGCATCACGGCTGTGCACGCCGTCGACCAGACGCTGAATGCCCAGCGGGTTTGCATTCTGCAGCGCCTCCGGCAGTACCTCGTCCGGGTAGTTCTGGTAGCACACCGGACGCAGGAAGCGATGAATCGCCAGGGTGCCGACCGAAGTACCACGGGAGTCGGAAGTCGCCGGGTACGGGCCACCATGGACCATGGAGTCGCAAACTTCCACGCCAGTCGGGTAACCGTTGAGCAGCACGCGGCCGGCTTTGACTTCCAGCAGCGGCAGCAGGTCGCGGAAGGCGATGAGGTCGTCACGCTCGGCGATCAGGGTCGCGGTCAGCTGGCCGTGCATGCTCTGCAGGGCACGGGTCAGCTCGGCGCTATCGGCGACTTCGACGACGATGGTGGTCGGGCCGAAGACTTCTTCCTGCAGCAGATGGTCGCCTTCGAGCAGCATGCTCACGTCGGCCTTGAACAGCTGCGGCTGAGCCTGGTTGCCGGACTGCTCGTTACCCGCCAGGTGAGTGACCTTGGCATGGGCGTTGAGCTGAGCCAGGCCGCCCGCGTAGCTGCGCAGGGTGCCGGCGTTGAGCATGGTCTGCGCCGGTTGAGCAGCGATGGCATCGGCCAGGCCGGCGACGAAGTCACTGAACTCGGCGCTGCGAATGCCGATGACCAGGCCTGGATTGGTGCAGAACTGACCACAACCCATCACCACCGAACCGGCCAGTTCCTTGGCCACGGTGGCGCCACGCGCCTTGAGGGCGCCCGGCAGGACAATCACCGGGTTGACGCTGGACATCTCGGCGAACACCGGGATCGGCTGCGGACGGGCAGCGGCCATGTCGCACAGGGCGCGGCCGCCTTTCAGCGATCCGGTGAAGCCAACAGCCAGGATGGCCGGGTGCTTGACCAGAAGCTCGCCGACACCGCCGCCAAAGATCATGTTGAACACGCCCTTGGGCATGCCGGTTTTCTCGGCCGCGCGGATCACCGCATCAGCCACGCACTCGGCAGTGGCCATGTGGCCGCTGTGCGCCTTGAACACCACCGGGCAACCGGCGGCCAGGGCCGACGCGGTGTCGCCACCGGCAGTGGAGAAGGCCAGCGGGAAGTTGCTGGCACCGAACACGGCAACCGGGCCGACACCGATCTGGTACTGACGGATATCCGGACGCGGCAGCGGCTGGCGATCCGGCAGTGCGCGGTCGATGCGCGCACCATAGAAGTCGCCACGACGCAGCACCTTGGCGAACAGGCGCATCTGGCCACTTGTACGACCACGTTCGCCCTGAATGCGGGCAGCCGGCAGTGCGGTTTCGCGGCAGACCAGGGCAACGAAGTCGTCACCGAGGGCATCGATCTCGTCGGCAATCGCCTCTAGGAACTCGGCGCGGCGCACGGCCGACAGGTTGCGATAGATCGGATAAGCGGCAGCGGCAGCCTGGGCGGCAGCGTCGACTTCTTCCGGCGTGGCCTGGATGAAGGTGTACGGCAGCGCTTCACCGCTGCTGGCGTCGAGGCTCTTGTGCTCGACGGTGCCGGCGGCACGGCGCTCACCGCCGATGTAATTGTGGCCAGTCAGACTCAGCATGGCGTTCTCCTGTCAGGTGGGGCGACGGGGTCGCCGCCAGGGACAATGAAAATGAATGAGGCCCCGGCTTTTTGGGCCAGGGATTGGCAACTGGCAATGCAGTTGTCAGACGTATGATAAGTGATAACTTCGGCATTCGTCCCCTTGTGAGGGCGTAATCCGAATCCGCCGAGCGGAATTTCGACCCGACAGCAAGGCTGCCGGGCCTGGCAGATCCTTACAGCTGACGTACACCACCGACCTTCACGGCAGGGGCATGCACGCTGATACCGTTGCGCAGCGGCTCGCCCAGGGCATCGAGGCTGACCTCGAAGGTATCGCCTGGCTGCGCCTTGATGCCGTCGGCGAACGACAGGGTCGCGGTGCCGAAGAAGTGCACATGCACATCGCCAGGGCGCAGGAACTGGCGGTACTTGAAGTGGTGATACTCGAGGTTCTCCAGGCTGTGGCACATGTTGTCCTCGCCGGAGAGAAACTCCTTCTCCCACAGCACCTGGTCGCCACGACGGATGCGGCTGATGCCGGACAGGTGACGCGGCAGCTCGCCAATCAGCATTTCCGGACCGAAGGAGCAGAAGCGCAGCTTCGAGTGAGCCAGGTACAGGTAGTTCTTGCGCTCGACCACGTGGTCGGAGAACTCGTTGCCGAGGGCGAAGCCGATGCGATACGGCTGGCCGTCGTCAGCAATCACGTACAGGCCGGTCAGCTCGGGCTCCTCACCGAAGTCTTCGGCGAAGTCGGGCACCGGGAAATCCTCACCCGGACGAACCACGATGCTGCCATCGCCTTTGTAGAACCACTCCGGCTGTGCGCCTTCGCTGCCTGCGGCCGGGCGACCGCCGGCCATGCCCCACTGGAACATCTGCATGGTGTCGGTGAGCTTGCCTTCGGCCTGCTGCGCCTCGACCTGCTGATGCATCTTATCGCGGGTGGAGGCGCTGCCCAGATGGGTCAGGCCGGTGCCGGACACCAGGCAGTGCGCCGGGTCGGCGTGATCCAGCGGAGCCAGCACGCGGCGCTGCTCGATCAGTTCGGCATAGACCGGGCCAGGCTCGACGCCCAGGCGCTCGATCTCGGCGATCAGGCCATGGCCGTTGCCAATCGCCTGCAGCGCCAGCTCACGGGTCGTGGCCACGCCCTTGACCACACTGACACGCGCCTCACCGACGACGCCGACCTGACGCTGGCCCTGCTCGTTCTCAAACTGAATCAGCCGCATTGCAGCACTCCTGCCGTTTTTTCTGTTGTTCTTGTGCGTCGCGATTGCGACGTTGCTGGCGGGCACTTTAAAAACTGCCCGCGGTGCTGCCTAATGAAAGCTTCTGATTAGGTGATAACTTTTCGTCATCCCCATGCTGCCACCGCTGACCTACATCGTTTCCCGCCTGCGTATTCGCCAGTTGCGACTGCTGATCGCCCTCGACGAACTGGGCACGCTGCATCGCGCCGCCGAGCGCATCGCCATCAGCCAGCCTGGCGCGACCAAGGCGCTGCACGAAATCGAGACGACCTTCGGTACGCCGCTGTTCACCCGTTCGGCGCAGGGCCTGCAGGCCAATGACCTGGGGCGCTGCGTGATCCGCTATGCGCGGCTCATCCACTCGGACCTGGCGCACCTGCATGAGGAAATGCAGAGCATCCTGCAAGGCCATGGCGGCCACCTGGCGATCGGCACCATCGCCGGCTCGGTGCCGCTGGTGCTGCGCGCACTCACCGGCCTGCGGCAGATGCAACCGGACATTTCCGTGCAGATCGTCGAGGACATCAGCCCGCGCCTGCTCAAGCTGCTCGACGAAGGCCGCCTGGACCTGGCCATCGCCCGAACCAGCGGCAGCCAGCACCCGGACGACTACGAATGCCTGAGCCTGCACGCCGAACGCCTGGCACTGGTGGCCGCGCCGCAGCACCCGCAGCAGGGCAACCCGGCACTGAGCCTGACCGACCTGAGCGCCTACAGCTGGGTGGTCTACCCCACCGGCACGCCGATGCGCACGGTGCTGGAGCGCGAGTTCGCCGAGGCTGGCCTGGAGTTCCCGCGTTACCCGCTGGAGACCTCCTCGACCTTCACCATGCTCAGCCTGCTGCAGGAAGACCCGCAGTTGGTGGCGGTGATGCCCTACTCCATCGCCTGCTCAAGCGAGGGATTCGGCCTGTTGCGCCGCCTGCCCCTGGAGCTGCAGGCGCGCAACGAGCCGTGTTCGATCATCCATCGCCGCGGCAGCAGCCTATCGCCGCTGGCGAGCCTGCTGCTGGAGCACCTGCGTAGCGAGCAGGACGCCCTTTACGAAGGTGCCTAGCCCGACACTTACATGGACTGGCGCAGCAACTCGGCATAGTCCTCGGCACTCGCCAGACGCGGGTTGGTCTTGTGGCTATGGTCAGCCAGCGCACCTTCGATGATCGCCGGGAACAGCGACTCATCCACGCCCATCTCTGCCAGCCCCGAAGGCATGCCGAGGCGACGGTTCATCTCACGAATCGCCGGGATGATTTCCTCGGCACTCCCCAGGCCCATAGCCTGCGCGATGCGCTGCAGTTTCTGCTCATCACGCACCGAGTCGGACTGCGCATTGAAGGCGATAACCGCCGGCAGGAATACCGCGTTGAGGGTGCCGTGGTGCAACCTTGGGTTGATGCCACCCAGAGCGTGGCTGAGGCTATGTACGCAGCCGAGGCCCTTCTGGAAGGCCAGGGCGCCCTGCATCGAGGCGCTCATCATGTTCAACCGCGCTTCCCGGTCACCAGGCGTACGGGTTGCGCGTTCGATATGTCGCCATGCGCGCCACAGGCCATCCAGGGCGATGCCATCGGCAGGCGGGTTGAACGCCGGCGCCATGAAGGTTTCCAGGCAGTGGGCGATGGCATCCATCCCCGTGGCAGCAGTCAATTGTGCAGGCAAGCCGAGAGTCAGCTCAGGGTCGCAGATAGCCGAACGCGGAATCAGATAGGGCGAGATCACGCCGACCTTGCGACCATCATCAAGAATCAGGATGGCACCACGACCGACTTCGCTACCCGTGCCGGCAGTGGTGGGGATAGCAATCACCGGTGCAGTGGCTGCGGTAATACGGGTCAGCCCGCCTTCGATCACGGCGAACTGCTTCAGCGGGCCTTCATGGGTGCCGCACACGGCAACGCCCTTGGCCAGGTCGATGGAGGAACCACCGCCGACTGCGATGATGCCATCGAAGCCCCCGTCGCGATAACGCGCCGCCGCCGCACGCACCACACCTTCGTTCGGGTTCGGCGGCGTCTGGTCGAAAACTTCCGCGACAGCCGGGTCACTCAGCTGCCCCAGCACCTTGTCGACGATACCTGCGGCACGCACCCCCGTATCGGTGACGATAAAGGGCCGGGTGATACCAATGCGCTGACACTCGGCGGCCAACTGGCCGAGGGCGTCATAACCGAACTGGACTTGGGTGAGGTAGTTGATCAGTGCCATGGGGGAGCCTCTGCTTGTTTTTGTAATAGCAGGCAGCGGAAAACGTCGAGTAAGATCACTCGGACATTCTCACGGAGAGCCTTGCCGCCCAGGCAAACTATGAGATAGAGGCGCTCCTGACTAATGAGAGGCGCTGATACTGCTATAAGGGAAAGCTATATATGCTGCCATCCGTCTCCTCCATCTTTTCCCGCCTGCGCTTCCGGCAACTACGCCTGCTGATCGCCCTTGGCGAGCAAGGCTCGCTGATCAAGGCCGCGGAACTGGTATCGATCAGCCAGCCGGGGGCGACCAAGGCGCTGCAGGAAATCGAGACCACCCTGGGCGCTCCGTTGTTCGTGCGCACCAATCGCGGCCTGGAAGCCAACGAGCTGGGACACTGTGCGATTCGCTACGCCAAGCTGATCCAGACAGACCTGACTCACCTGCGCGAAGAAATGCTGGGTATTCTCCAAGGCCACGGCGGACGCCTGTCGGTCGGCGTGATCATGGGCGCGGTACCGTTCATGACGGATGCGTTGACCCAGCTGCTGGAGGCGCACCCGGATCTGTCCGTGGAAATAGTCGAAGACACCAGCGCGCGGCTGCTCAGCCTGCTCGATCAAGGCCGCCTCGATCTGGCGATCTGCCGCACCAGCATCAGCCGCCAGCCAGAGCACTACGACTGTATCGACGTGCGTGACGAAACCCTGGCCGTGGTCGCCAACCGTGATCATCCGCTAGCCGGACGCGCACAACTGGAACTGGCCGACCTGGCTGACAGCCGCTGGGTGGTCTACTCGGCCAACATGCCGATGCGCCTTTCACTGGAGCGGGAATTTCAGCAGGCAGGGCTACGCTTCCCCCTGCAACTGCTGGAAACCACCTCGGCCTTCACCACACTGTCGCTTCTGCAGAAAAATCCAGAGCTGGTCGCCCTACTGTCGACCGACGTGGCGCGCTTCTGTACGGGCTTCGGCATGACCTGCATCCTGCCGCTGAGCCTGAAGAGCCGGAGCGAGCCTTACCAGTTGATCACCCGGCGCGGCGTGAGTCTGTCCTCGATCAGTCGCCTGTTCATGGCACAGCTCACGCCGCAACAGGACACGCCCTGACAGTTGGTTGCGGGGCGGATCGGGGCGCGTAGCTAACGCTCTTTTTGTCCACCATTCCAAGCACCAATGCTGCCGACGAATGGCGTGGTGGCACTCGTAGGAGGGGCTTTAGCCGCGAGCTTTTTGCGCCCTGTCGCGGCTAAAGCCCCTCCCACAGAAAACCTCACCCCCGCAGGCAGGCGCCTAAAGCAGGCCGCGTGCAGCCAGATTGGTCATCAAGGCATTGAGGCCGAAGTGCCATACCGGAGCCTTGTCGCTGTGGTTGACGCGGTTGTGCAGGGTGCCCAACTGCTCGCTGCTGATGATCACGCGATCAGCGAGCTTGTGGGTGAAACCGGCGCCAGGGGCATCACGGTCTTCAGTTGGGGCGAACAGGGTGCCGAGGAACAGCAGGAAACCGTCCGGGTACTGGTGATTGCGATTGAGCGTCTGCTCGACCAGATCCAACGGATCGCGACTGATCTTATCCATCGAGCTACTGCCTTCCAGCACATAGCCGTCATCACCTTCGACGCGCAGACGCACCACGGTATTGCGGACATCCTCGATGCTGAATGTATCGTCGAACAGGCGGATGAACGGGCCGATGGCGCAGGAGGCATTGTTGTCCTTGGCCTTGCTCAGCAGCAGTGCGCTGCGGCCTTCGAAGTCGCGCAGGTTGACGTCGTTACCGAGGGTCGCGCCCAGCACCTCGCCACGGCTGTTGACGGCCAGCACGACCTCAGGCTCCGGGTTATTCCACACCGAGCCTGGGTGGATGCCGATCTCCGCGCCGCTACCAACGGCGGCCAGCACAGGCGCCTTGGTGAAAATCTCGGCATCCGGGCCGATCCCCACTTCCAGGTATTGCGACCATAGGCCCTGCTCCTGCAGCAGCGCCTTGACCTGCTGGGCCTTTTCCGAGCCTGGCTTGATGCTGGCAAAATCCTCGCCTAGCACATCCCTGACCTTGGCCCGAACGCCTTCGGCCAGGCTGGCATCACCACCGGCACGCTCTTCGATCACGCGCTCGATCATGCTCGAAGCAAAGGTCACACCCGCCGCCTTGAGCACCTGCAGGTCGGCAGGCGCGAGCAGACTCGGCAGCTCGGGATTGAAGTCAGTACCACTGTTACCCAGCAAGGCCTCGACACTGCACAGCGGCGTGCCGCGCAGACTCTGCAACCCGGCCAGCAGACCCTCCTGCTCGAACAGCCCACTCAGGGTCGGCGCCAATGCGGACAGATCATAGACACCATCCTCACGCAGCAGGATCGGCGCCGGGCCGGCGTACTCTCCGGGCAACCAGGCCCGGCCGACGAGGGTTCCGCGCAAGCTATCGGTAGGCAAGGTATTGCTGGGTGTGAGGCTGAGAGCGTAGGGCATGGCGGAGTCCTTCTTCTTATGCGACTGGAAATGCCCGCAAGGCACCCTGGGTGCGGTCAGGCCGGCTGACCTTATCTCTCCATTCGCGATAACCACCAATGACTATTAGTCAGTCCGCGATATGATCCGGTTATCGAGTATTCCCGAGCACAGCGGCCATGAACCAAACCGGTAATCTCCCGATCCTTCACAACTGGCTACGCTTTCGCCACCTGGCGCTGATCGACAGCCTGGCGCGCACCGGCAACATGCACAGCAGCGCGCAGCAACTGGGGCTGAGCCAGCCGGCGGTAAGCAAGATGCTGCGCGATATCGAAAGCCAGTTCGGCTTCACCCTGTTCGAGCGCCTCAACCGCGAGCTGCCAGCCACCGAGCTAGGCGCCGAGGTGGTTGCCTATGCGCAGCGCACGCTGAATGACTGCCAGACCTTCAGCTATCGCCTGGAAAGCCTGCGCCAGGGTGGCCATGGTTATCTCAAGGTAGGTGCGATCTTCGCCGCTACTGCCCATGCCTTGCCCGAAACGCTGCTGCGCCTGAAAGGCCGACGGCCGCTGCTGACCATCGAGCTGCTGGAAGACACCAGCGATCACCTGCTCAAGCTGCTGGAGCACAAGCAACTGGATCTGGTGGTCGGTCGCTTCACCGACCACCAGCAGCGCCAGCGTTTCGACTTCACCGTGCTGGCCGAGGAGCCCTTCATCCTCATCGCCCGAGCCGAACATCCGCTGTGCAATCGGCAGCAGGTCTCGCCATCGCAACTTACCGAATGGCCCTGGGTGCTCTACCCACTCAACACCCCGCTGCGCCAGTCGCTGGAACAATCATTCAGTGATGCGGGCGTGAATCCGCCGGCCAACGCCATCGAGACGACCTCCGTACAAACGACGCTGAAAATGCTCTGCAACAGCGACACCCTGGCACTGTTGCCAGAGGCGGTGGTACGGCAGAACCTGCTCGATGGCAGCTTGAAACAAATCCAGACGAGCCTGGCGCCCTCTCCGCTGGCCTATGGCGTGCTGCTGCGCAAGGACGAGCCCGTCTCCTCCGCAGCCCGCGACTTCATTGACGCCCTGCGCACCGTCATCCGCGATGATTCATCAGCGAATAACCCCTAGTTATGACTCGATGAAAAAGCCTCATTAGACACCTCCCCGACAGTTGCCTAGCTTCGGCCAGGCTTTGATTCCACGCCGTGCCGTCTGCCTGGCCGACTCGTTCAAGCGGAACCTAGCTGCAGCTCACTCAAAATAACGTCAATAGGTGAACTTTCATGATCAAGCTAAGCACTCTGCTTCGCCCGCTCAGCCTCGCCCTCGGCTTTTCCCTTCTGGGCGCCCCAGTGGCAGCCATGGCTGAATACCCGAACAAGCCCATCCAACTGATCGTGCCGTGGGCCGCCGGTGGCGGCAGCGACTCTGCCGCACGTGGCATCGCCACCGCACTGGAGAAGGAGCTGGGCGTCACCATCAACGTCGTCAACCGTCCCGGCGGCGGCAGTGTGGTGGGCCACACGGTCATGGCCAGCGCCAAACCCGACGGCTACACCCTGGGCTTCGTAACCGGTGAGCTGAACATGATGCACTGGCAGGGGCTGACCAAGATCACCCACGAAGACTTCACCCCCCTGGCCATGACCAACTACGACTACCCAGGCGTACAGGTCAGCGCCGATGCGCCATACAACACTGTCGAAGAGCTCCTGAAGGACATTGCCGACAAGCCCCAAGGCACCTTTAAGGCCTCCGGTACCGGCCTGGGTGGCATCTGGCACGTGGCCTTCGCCGGCCTGCTGATGGATCGTGGCATCGAGCCCAACAAGGTCACCTGGATTCCCAGCCAGGGCGCCGCTCCAGCTATGGTCGAACTGGCCGCTGGCAGTATCGAACTCGTCCCGTCCTCAGTACCCGAGGCACGCTCGATGATCACAGCCGGCAAGGCCAAGGGCCTGGCCATTCTCTCCCCTGAGCGCAATCCGGCTTTCCCGGATATCCCGACGATCAAGGAAAGCATCGGCAGCGAATACTCGCTGGGTGAGTGGCGCGGTGTCGCCGGCCCTAAAGGCATGGACCCTACCGTGGTGGCCAAGCTCGAGGACGCCCTAGAGAAGGCCTACAACAGCGAGTTCTACCAGGACTTCATGAAGCGCCAGGGTTTCGGTGTCGAGTGGCACAAAGGCGCTGACTTCAAGGCGTTCCTGGTCGAGAACAACGCGTACATGGGCGGCATCATCGAAAAAATCGGCATGAAGAAATAAGCCAGATTTTCGATAAGGCACCCCTTAGGGGTGCCGTTTGCCTTTACTCGGTTGTATGAGAGCTCACCCATGAAAGACCTTCTGTTCGGTCTGATCTTCATCGCCCTGGGTCTGGGTGTATGGCTGATGGCCCGCGAGTTTCCGGTAGTGCCCGGCATGCATTACGGCGCCGATTTTTTCCCCACGCTGATCGCCATAGGCATGGCCGGCGGCGGGGCATTGCTCAGTTTCAGCGCCGTGCGCCAGCTGCGCGCTGAAGGCACTGACGGCACATTCGGGTTCGGCCTGCCGCCACTGGGCGTATTACTGCCTTGCGCACTGGTCGTGGCCTACATCTACCTCAGCGAAGTCATCGGCGCCGCCCCGATGATGCTGATGATCATGTTGATTCTGCTGATCCAGCGTGGCGTACGCCTGATGCCATCTCTGGTCATCAGCCTCGTGGCCACCGCGGTCATCAGTCTCTCCTTCGGTCACCTGCTCAAAGTTCCCTTGCCCGTCGGGCCCCTAGGTTTCTGAGGAGCCACCCATGAACGAGTTACTCGACGGCATTCTGCTCGTCTTCAATTTCCAGACGCTGCTGGTGATCCTGCTGGCCGCGCTGTTCGGCGTTTTCGTCGGAGCCATTCCGGGCCTGTCGGCCACCATGGCCGTTGCGCTGCTGGTCCCGATCACCTTCGCCATGGAGCCGACCGCGGCCATCGCCGCCATTATCACCACCGCGGCCATGGCCATCTTTGCCGGCGATATTCCCGGCACCTACCTGAACATTCCGGGTACCCCCGCCTCCGCCGCCTACGTGGCCGACTCGGCTGCGCTGGGCCGCGCCGGGCGTGCACGTGAGGCGCTGGGCCTGAACGTCACCTGCTCGGTGATCGGCGGCCTGACCGGCACGCTGGTACTGGTGATGATCGCCCCGTCGCTGGCCGAGTTCGCGCTGAATTTCAGCTCCTTCGAATACTTCTGGCTGGCCGTGCTCGGCCTGGGCAGCGCGGTGTTCATCTCCACCGGCTCGGCGGTAAAAGGCTTCCTGTCGTTGATGGTCGGCCTGCTGCTGGCCACGGTCGGCCTGGATCTGGTCACCGGCGCGCCGCGCTTCACCTTCGATGTGCCGGATCTGATGGGGGGCATCAACTTCATCCCGGTGATGATTGGTTTCTTCGCCATGTACGAGGTGATGAAGCTTTATTCCATCCCCCGCGACAAGGCCAATGGGCAGGATGCGACGCAAACCATCGCGCCCCAACACGGCAGCGTCTTCGGCATGGTGCCGACGCACCTCAAGCGCTACTGGAAGAACGTGATCCGCGGTAGCAGCCTGGGCGCCTTCATCGGTGCATTGCCTGGTGCCGGCGCCGATATCGCGGCATGGATCTGCTACGCCGTCAGCAAGAAGCGCTCGAAAACGCCTGAAGCCTACGGCAAGGGTCATGTCGAAGGCCTGGTAGACGCGGGCTCGGCGAACAACGCTGCGGTAGCCGGTGCCTGGGTACCGGCTCTGGTGTTCGGCATCCCCGGCGACTCGATCACCGCCATCGTCATCGGCGTGCTGTACATGAAGGGCATGAACCCCGGCCCGACCATCTTCATGGACAACAGCGCCATGGCCTACGGCCTGTTCACCGCCTTCTTCGTCGCCAACCTGATCCTCCTGCCCATCGGCTACCTGGCGATCCGCGGCGCCCATGTGTTCGCCGTCACGCCGACCCGGGTGCTGATGCCGATCATCCTGTGCTTCTGCATCGTCGGCGCCTTCGCCATCAACAACAGCCTGACCGACGTGTGGATCATGCTGGCCTGCGGCGTTGCCGCCTACCTGATCGCCAGCGCCGACTTCCCCATCGCCCCGGCGATTCTCGGCCTGGTGCTGGGCAACATCCTGGAAACCAACTTCATGACCTCGATGATCAAGGCCGACGGCAATCTGCTGGCCTTCGTCGAACGGCCGATCAGCATCGGCCTGGCGCTGCTGGTGCTGCTGATCGCCCTGTTCCCGTTGCTCGCCAAGCTCTGGCGCACACGCTACCCCGGCGCCCTCCCCCCGACCAAGGAAGCCATCGAATGAGCCGTATCGCCCCGCAACAACTCGAGCGCTTCGTCGAGCGACTGTTCCTCGACGCCGACGTCAGCCCGGAAGTGGCCAGCGTGGTCAGCCGGGTGCTGGTGGAAGGCGACCTGCTCGGCCACCACACCCACGGCGTGAAACTGGCCCAGGGCTATCTGCGCGATCTGCGCAGCGGCCACGCCAAGGGCCAGGCCGCCAGCCTGCAGATCGTGCGCCAGAGCCCGGCGGCGGTGCTCTACGACGCCGACTACCTGCTCGGCCCCTACTGCGTGGAACAGGCGCTGGATTTCACCGCCCGGGCCGCGCGCACCTTCGGCATCGGCGTCGCCAGTATCCGCCGTGCGCACCATATCGCCTGCCTGGCCGCCTACCTGCAACGCTATACCGAGCAGAACCTGATCCCGCTGGTGCTCACCTCCGACCCGGCCGTGGCCTCGGTGGCGCCGCACGGCGGGCTGGACCCGGTGTACACGCCGAACCCGCTCGGCATCGGCATTCCCACCGGGGACAAGCCGGTGCTTATCGACGTCAGCATGTCGACCATCACCAACGGCCTGGTCAACAAGACCCACCAGGCCGGCGGCCAGCTGGAACACGCCGCGCTGATCGACCAGGACGGCCAGCCGACGCGCGACACCGCGACCTTCTTCGCCACGCCGCCGGGCGCCATCCTGCCCCTGGGCAGCCTGGAGTTCGGCCACAAGGGCTTCGCCCTCGGCACCCTGGTGGAAGCGCTGACCGCCGGCCTGGGTGGCTTCGGCCGCAAGGACGGCGTCAAGCAGTGGGGCGCCGCCGTCACCGTGCTGACCTTCGACCCGGCCTTCTTCGGCGGCGTCGAGGAGCTGAAAGCCGAGATGGATCATTTCGTCGCGGCCTGCCTGGCCAGTCGCCCGCGCGCGGCACAAAGCCCGGTGCGCATGCCCGGACACGCCGGTATCGCGCGCCGGGCGAAGGCCTTCGAGCAGGGGCTGGAGCTGCCAGAGGATGTGCTGGCGGCGCTGCGTACCGCGGCCAACGAGGCCGGCAGCGATTGGCCGTTCTGATTGCTCCGATCGGTTAAACAAACGCCGCGATGCCCTTGCCGGGTCGCGGCGTTTTTTATGGACTTGTGCCCCCTGTAGCAGCGGATTTATCCGCGAATTCGGTTCTCCGTCCGACCGTTCCTACGCAAGCTGGATCGGCGCATCGACACCTAATGCGTAGCCGGATGCACTCCGGGAGTGGCTTGTCGGGCGATGGTTTGCCCCGGATTGCATCCGGGCTACGAGAACATGAAGGTCAGTGGGATAAAAAATAGCCGGGAGCCATTTTCAACGTGGCGTGCGAAGCCCCCGAAAGGGTGGCTACCAAGGATGGCAGGTCATAAAAAGCTGCCTCGCACCTGCAGATTCGTGGGTGGGTGCGAGGCAGTTGGAAAACTAGCGACGAATGGCTTCGGCCAAGCCGCGCCAGACGGGATCGTGGATCAGATCGGGTGTCAGTTCCTCCAGGCTGCTGCAGCCCAGCAGCCCCAGGGAACGGTCCATCTCGCTACGCAGGATCTCGATCGCGTGACTGGCCCCCGGGCCTTTGCCCGCGGCCAGGCCATACAGACCCGCACGCCCCAGGAACACCCCATCGGCGCCCAACAGACGGGCCTTGAGAATGTCCGTGCCGCGGCGGAAGCCACCATCTAGGAATACGCTGACACGCCCCTTGAGCTGCCGCGCGATGAGCGGCAGCACCTCCATGGCCGACACTGCGCCATCGAGCTGGCGACCGCCATGATTGGACAGCACCACGCCATCGACGCCGTACTTGAGTGCCTGGGGCGCATCGTCCGGATGCATCAGGCCCTTGACGATGAGTTTTCCGGGCCACAGGTCGCGCAACCAGGCGATGTCCTGCCAGCTCAGGGTGGCGTCCAGCTCCTGGCCGATGGCACTGGCCGCGCCTTTCACCGAGTCCTGTCCTGGCTTCAACAGATTGCCCAGGTTCTTGAAGCGCGGCACGCCATGGGGTACCAGCACATCCCAGACCCAGCCAGGATGGGCCGCGACGTCCAAGGTATTGCGCAGGTCGAGCTTCAGCGGCCGGCGGTAGTTGCGCCGATCCCATTCACGATTGCCGAGAATCGCACTGTCGGTGGTGACCACTATGGCCTCCAGTTCCAGTGCCTTGCAGCGGGCCACCAGATCGGCAACGTGCTGGCGGGTGCGGTACAGGTAAATTTGCATCCAGGCACGCACCCCGTCGATGGCAGCGATCTCTTCGATGGCGACGGTGGAAGCATTGCTCAGCACGAAGGGAATACCGGCACGGGTGGCCGCCTGGGCCAGGTGCCAATCACCACGATCGGTCAGCAGGCCGTTGAAACCTGTCGGGCCGATCAAACAAGGCATGCTCGATGGACGATCGAAGAAATGACACCCCAGATCGCGCTGGCCAACATCGACCAGTGTGCGCGGCTGCAGGGTGATGCCCTCGAATACGCTGCGGTTACGCCTGAGCGTCACCTCATCGTCGGCGCCGCCCTCGACATACTCGAAGGAAAAGTTCGGCAACCGGCGGCGCGCCATCTCGCGCAACTCGTCAATATTCTGCGCACGGCGAAAATCGCGCCCTGGGTACAGGCGTCGTTGCATATTCAAACCTCATCTCGTTCAGGTAGGGGGCGACAGGCGCCGCCCAATGTTCAACGCTGCCAGGCCACCACGTTCTGGCACTGCTCACCCAGGCCGCTGATGCTCAAGTGCATGCGGTCGCCGGGCTTGAGGAACTGCGGCGGCTGCATGCCGGCGCCGACGCCCGGCGGTGTACCGGTGCAGATCACGTCACCCGGGTTGAGCGTCATGAACTGGCTGATGTAGCTGACGATCTCGTCGATGGAGAAGATCATCGTGCGGGTGTTGCCCTGCTGACGCAGCTCGCCGTTGACGCTCAGGCGCAGGTCCAGGTTGCGCAGGTCGGTGATTTCATCCGCTGTCACCAGCCAGGGGCCGATCGGCGCGAAGGTGTCGCAGCCTTTGCCCTTGTCCCAGGTGCCGCCCCTTTCGAGCTGATAGGCACGCTCGGACACGTCGTTGATGATGCAGTAGCCGGCGACATGCTCCAGCGCCTGCTCACGCTCGACGTACTGCGCCTTGCGCCCGATGACGATGCCCAGCTCCACTTCCCAGTCGGTCTTTTCCGAGCCACGCGGAATGATCACGGCGTCGTTGGGACCACAGATGGCGCTGGTAGCCTTCATGAACAGCACCGGTTCGCTGGGCACTGGCAGGTTGGATTCCTTGGCGTGGTCGGCGTAGTTCAGCCCGACGCAGATCAGCTTGCCGATGTTGGCGATGGGCGTACCGATGCGCACGCCATCCTCGACCCGCGGCAGGCTGGCCGGGTCCAGCGCGCGCAGCTCGTCGAGCGCCTTGCGCTCCAGCGTCCGCGGGTTGATGTCGAGCACGTGCTGGCTCAGGTCGCGCAGGCTGCCGTCGGCGGCGAGCAGCGCGGGCTTTTCCTGGCCCGGCGGGCCGTAGCGCAGCAGTTTCATGCCTTGTCCTCTTGCGGGCAGGCGCTTACGCGCACGCCGTTGATCTCGCCCAGCACATCGAACAGGCGCGGCACGTACTTGTCGCCGTGGCCGAGTACTTTGGCCAGCATGAAAGTCTGGTACACCGCATCGGAGACAATGCCGGTGGTCGGCGTCAGCTTGGTCAGCTCGGTGTAATAGCGCATGTCCTTTTCGCAGTTGGCCAGGGCGAACTGCTGCCCGGAGTCGTCACCGTGCAGGACGTAGGGGATGATCCGCTCGAAGGTGCGGCTGTAGCCGCCGCTCATGCTGCAGATCTCGGCGAATGCGGCCAGGTCGATGCCATTCTTCGCCGCCGTGCAGAATGCCTCGGCGAGGATGGTGGCGTTACCCTGGGAGATGAAGTTGTGGATCACCTTGGCCTTGTGCCCCGAGCCCAGCGGGCCGAGGTGATGGATGGTCTCGGAGAAGCACTCGAGCACCGGACGCACCCGCTCCAGCACGGCGGCATCGCCGCCGGCGAGCACGTTGAGGCGCCCGGCCTGGGCATCCTTGGGCGTGCGGTTGACCGGCGTGTCGAGGTAATGCCCACCGCAAGCGGTCACCTGTGCAGCCAGCTCGGCGGTGCGATTCGGGTCACCCGTGCTGCAGTCAACCACGATCTGCCCCGGACGCAGACCGGCCAGCACGCCCTGCTCGCCAGCCAGGGTGCGACTGACCTCGGCCGTGCCCGGCAGGCACAGCAGCACCACGTCGACGGCACGGGTCAACTCGGCGGCATTGGCGAACTCGCGCGCGCCCTTGCCGACCAGGTCATCGACCGGCTGACGGTTGCGGTGTGCCATGACGCCGAGGCTGAAACCCTTGCTCTGGATATTGTTGGCCATGGCATGGCCCATCAACCCGAGGCCGATGAACCCGACATTGATAGTTGTCATGAAAATCCACCTTGCATGTGGGCAGCGGCCGGCACAGGAGCGTGCCGGCCGGACACGGGGGCTTACTGAACGCTGCGCACCTTGGCGATCTCGGCGTTCATTGCGGCCATCAACTCGGGACCGTACTCGGCCACCAGCTTCTCGACGGTCGGACGCACCTGCTCACGCATGCGCTCGATTTCTTCCGGCGCCACTTCGTTGATCTGCATGCCCAGCTTGGCCAGCGCCTCGCGCGAGCTGACGTCCATCTCGCGGGAAACCTTGCGCTCGTAGGCCTGCGCCTCCAGGGCGGCGCTGCGCACCAGTTCGCGCTCGGTGGCGTTGAGCTTGTCCCAGGTACGCTTGCTGAAGATCGCCACCAGCGGGTCGTAGAAATGGCCGGTCAGCGACAGGTACTTCTGCACTTCATAGAACTTCGAGGTCTCGATGGCCGCCAGCGGGTTTTCCTGGCCGTCGACGGTGCGGGTTTCCATCGCCGTGTACAGCTCGGTGAACGACAGCGGCACCACGTTGGCGCCCAACGCCCTGAACGACTCGATGGCGGAGGGAATCTGCTGCAGGCGCAGCTTCAGGCCCTTGATGTCTTCCAGTGTCTGCACCGGACGCTTGCTGTTGGTGACATGGCGGAAACCGTGATCCCAGTAGCCCAGGCCGACCAGGCCATGCGGCTCCAGTTTGGTTAGCAGGTTCTGCCCGACCGGGCCGTCGAGTACCGCGTCGACTTCGGCAGAGTTCTTGAAGAGGAACGGCAGACCGTACAGACCGAAGCCCTTCTCGATGCCCGAGAGCAGGCCGGGGGTCACCAGGGTCATGTCGACGGTGCCGCCCTGCACCGAGGAAATCACCTGCGCATCGCCACCCAGGGTGCCGCTGGCGAACACCATCACCTTCATCTTGCCGTCGCTCTTCTCCTTGAGGATCTCGGCGAACTTGTTCGCCCCCAGCCCGTGCGGGTGATCCTTGGCCTGGACGAAGGCGACCTTGAAGTTGTGGCGGTTGATCTCGTCGGCCTGAACATGAGCGGCCGAAAGCAGCACGGCGGATGCGCACAGCAGTGAAGTCAGGGCCTTGGGGATGAATGTCATGGTGAAGTCCTCTTGTTTTTATGCTTGCCGTCGCCGGCATGGAATTGGGCCAGAGCCCTGGGTGCCGGCCACCTGTCGATGGCCGGCACGGTATCTAGTACAACCACTGCGCCGGAACGATCAGCAGCTGCGGGAAGGCCACCAGCAGGCCGATGATCAGCAGCTCCGCCAGCAGGAACGGCAGCACCCCGCGGACAATGCCGACGAAGCCGACCTTGGAGACCCCGGCCACCACGTTGAGCACCACGCCGACCGGTGGGGTGAGCAGGCTGACCGCGCAGACCATCACGAAGATCACGCCGAAGTACACGGGGTCGATGCCGGCCGCGACCACCACCGGCATCATCACCGGGGCTAGGATCAGGATGATCGGCGACATGTCCATGGCCATGCCGATCACGATGACAATGGTGACGATCAACAGCATCAGCAGACGCGGGCTGTCTATCAGCGGCTCGAGCAGGCCGACCACCGCGCTGGGCATATCCGCTACGGTGATCATCCAGGCCGCGACCATCGCCGAGGCCACCAGGAACATCACCATCGCGGTGGTCATCACCGAGGACACCAGCACCTGGTAGAGGGTCTTCCAGGTCATCTCGCGATAGACCAGCACCGACACCAGCAGGGCGTAGACAGCCGCTACCACACCGGCTTCGGTCGGGGTGAAGATGCCGGCACGCAGGCCGACGAGGATGATCACCGGCAGCAGCAGTGCCCAGATGCCTTCCTTGAACGCCTTGAGCAGCTCGCGCAGCGGCGCACGCTCGGTGGTGGTCAGGGTGCCGCGACGCGACACCAGGAACCAGGCCGCGCACAACGACATGCCCAGCAATAGCCCCGGTACGATGCCGGCCAGGAACAGCTTGGTGATGGAGACGTTGGCGGCGACGCCGAACAGGATCAGGCCGATCGAAGGCGGCAGCACCGGGGCGATCACGCCAGCGGAAGCCACCAGGCCAGCGGAGGTCTCCCGGCTGTGGCCAACCTTGACCATCATCGGCACCAGCAACGCGGCCAGCGCCGCCGCATCGGCGGCCGCCGAGCCGGACAGTGCAGCCAGCACGCAGCCGGCGAGGATGGTCACATAACCCAGGCCACCCTTGATATGGCCCACCAGGGCGATAGCCATGGCGACGATGCGCTTGGACAGACCACCGGCATTCATCAGCTCGCCGGCCAGCATGAAGAACGGCACGGCCATCAGCGGGAAGCTGTCGGCGCCGTTGACCAGACCCTGGGCGACGATCTGCGCGTCGAACAGGTCGAGGTGATACATCATGGCCAGCGCGCAGAGGATCAGCGCGTAGGAAATCGGCACGCCAATCGCCATGGCGGCAAATAGAGAAATCACGAAAATTGCGATGACGATCATCACAGTACCCCGGTTCTTATCGTTATGAGAGGGCCGAGCGCAGCTGCGCTACGTACCCGTCGCAGCGGCTATTGGTGGATTTCGTCCAGCGGGTCGGGCAGCACCAGCTCACCACCCAGACTCAGGCGCAGCGCCTCGTAGACGTGGATCACGCAGGCCGACGCGCCGAAGAACACGCCCGCACCGTAGAAGATGCCCATCGACCAGCCGGACACCGGCGACGGCACGTGCAGGTTGATCTGCACCTGCTGCCAGCTGCCCCACAGGAACAGCCCGGAGCACCCCAGCATCAGCAACTGGGAAAGGATCATGCAGCCACGTTCGCTCCAGCTCGGCATGGCGCGCAGCGCCAGATCCACGGTCATGTGGCCGCGCTCGCGCAGCAGCACCACGGCGCCGAGGAAGGTCAGCCAGACGAACGCCCAGCGCGACAGTTCTTCGGAAATCAGGATGCTTTCGTTAAAGCCGTAGCGCAGCACGACGTTGCCGAACACCAGCACCACCATGGTCACCAGGCAGGTGACCGCGAGCAGCTTGAGCAGGTTGAAGTAGGCATCGACGAGCTTAGTCATGACGAGCTCCCTGCAGGCAGATGGCAGGGCTGGACAGGCAGGCGGTCGGCACGTAACCGACGCGCCCAAGCGGATGGGAACGATCCATCAGGAAAGCCTCACATTGTTGTTTTTGTGTGCTGGCTAGCAGCTGTGTGGCACCGACACTAACACCTGAATTTATTGCGTGCAATATTCATTTTTGTCAGTATCGTCGGCAGTCGATCACAACAACAATGAGAACGAGCCATGCAACTCATCACGAATACCCCGACCGTGGTTATCCTCAGCGATCAAGATTCCGTGGCCGTCGCACGCCGTGCTCTGGCCCGCGGTAGCCATGTCGAAAGCCTCGCCCTAGACGCTCTGGACGACATTCCCGCCGGCCACAAGATCGCCCGCCGCGCCATCGCCAGTGGCGAAGCCGTGCTCAAGTACGGCCAGGTCATCGGCGTCGCCAGCCAGGACATCGCCGCCGGCGCCCACGTGCACACCCACAACGTGTCGATGCCGCAGAGCCACGCCAACAACCAGCTACCACCGCCCATCGAGCGCACCCCGGTACTGCCGCCGGAGCAGCGCCGCCGCTTCATGGGCTATCGCCGCCCGGACGGCCGCGTCGGCACACGCAACTACATCGGCATCCTGTCCACGGTGAACTGCTCGGCGACCGTGTCACGCGCTGTGGCTGCGCACTTCAACGGCTCGGAGTTGCTCAAGCGCTACAATATCGACGGCGTGGTGGCGCTGACCCATGGCAGTGGCTGTGCGATCAATACCGAATCGGAAGGCTTCAAGTTCCTCGAACGCAGCATCTGGGGCTACGCCTGCAACCCGAATATCGCGGGTGCGCTGGTCATCGGCCTGGGTTGTGAGACCAACCAGATCAGCTCGCTGATGAAGCGCTACAACATCAGCGAAGGCCCGAACTTCCGCGTCTTCAACATCCAGAATGCCGGCGGTACCCGCGCCAGCATCGCCCGCGCCATCGAGCAGGTGACCGAGATGCTCGACGCCATCGGCCGCCTGGAACGCACCTCGGAAAGCGTCGAGCACATCATGGTCGGCATGCAGTGCGGCGGCTCCGACGGCTACTCGGGCATCACCGCCAACCCAGCGCTGGGCTACGCCGCCGACCTGCTGGCCCAGCACGGTGGCACCGCGATTCTCAGCGAAACGCCGGAAATCTACGGCGCCGAGCACCTGTTGATCGCCCGCGCGATCAGCCATGAAGTCGGCCAGAAGCTGCTCGACCGCCTGACCTGGTGGGAGGAGTACACGCGCATCAACGGCGCCGAGCTGAACAACAACCCCTCGCCAGGCAACAAGGCCGGCGGCCTCACCACCATCCTGGAAAAATCCCTCGGTGCCGCCGCCAAGGGCGGCACCAGCTCGCTCAACGGCGTATACGAATGGGGTGAGCCGATCACTGAACGCGGCTTCGTGTTCATGGACAGCCCCGGCTATGACCCGGTATCGGTGACCGGCCAGGTCGCCTCCGGCGCCAACATGATCTGCTTCACCACAGGCCGCGGCTCGGTGTCCGGCTTCAAACCGGCGCCGTGCATCAAGCTGGCGACCAACACCGAGATGTTCCGCAAGCTGGAAGAGGACATGGACATCAACTGCGGCGGCATCGTCGACGGTGAGTTGAGCATCGCCGAAGCCGGGCAGAAGATCTTCGACATTCTCATCGAGATCGCCTCGGGCGAGCCGTCCAAGAGTGAGCTGTACAACTACGGCGACAACGAGTTCGTCCCGTGGCAGGTGGGTGCGGTGACCTGATCGTCAGGTTCTGCTGATACGAAAACGGCCGGGGATACCCGGCCGTTTTCGTTACTGACGTGCATCTGTGATGTGCCACCCCCTAGGAGCCCACTTTCTCTGCCGGCACCTTGATCGCCCGCAAGCGGGCTCCTACAGCGGCGTCTACGCGTCGATCCGCTCCAGATAGGCCACGGCCTGAATCACGTTCTGCGCGCGGAACTGCGCCAGGCGCTGCTTGATCTTGCGCTCGGCAATCACCAGGTGCTCCTCCATGCTCTGCGCCGCCAGGTCAGGGCGACCGGCCTGCAGGTTCTCGAAGATGCTCAGGTGCTCGCGGAAGAAGGGTTCCTCATCGGGGAAGTAACTCTTGTCCAGCAGGATGTGCTTGCCCGACAGCAGCAGCGAGTGAGTACGGCGCAATATCTGCAGCATCTGCCGGTTGGGACAGCGGCCCAGGGTCTCGATGTGCAGGTCGCTTTCCAGGTCATCGAACTGGTGGCTATCCATATCCGGGTAGAGATCCATGGCCTGGTGCAGACGTTCAATATAACCGTCCAGTTGCTCCGGCTGCAGGAACTCTGCCGCCCGCATCAGCACATAAGGCTCCAGGCGCCGACGCACTTCGTACAGCTCAGCCAAGCGCGCCTCGTCCCACTGTCCGAGCTGCCAACGGGAGCGCTCGTCGCGCTCGACCAGGCCCATCAACGACAGGCGTGTCAGCACCTGGCTGGAGACCGTGCGGCTGATGCCGTAATGGCGTGACAGCTCCAGCTCATTGATGCGGTAGGTGCCGAACAGCGACTGATGCAGCAGGTCGCGCTCGATCTGGTCATAGACCGCCTTCCAGCTTTCCGTCTTGCGCGGCGCCTGAGCGCGGTCATCCGTCAGTTTGAAATCGCTCGCCTCCAGCTTGCGCCGCAGCACCTTGCCAGGCTGCGCCCCGACCAGATAGCCACGGCCGTCGAATGTGCAGACCAGACCTGCCTGATGCAGGTTGAGCAGTGCCTGGCGCACAGGCGAACGGCTCACACCGAACAGATCCGCCAGGGGCCCTTCGAGCAGCAACGTTCCCGACTTGAGGCGACCTTTACGGATGCTCGTTGCGATGATTTCGAATAGTTGATCGTTGAGGTGCTTCTTCATTATTGTTTTCGAACTGGTCACCTTGTCGGCGTTACGGGCATTCGTCCTGCTGCTCCATGGGCATGCGCGCAGTCCATCTTGTGACTTTGCGCGCAATGTACTTTAACACCACCGTCCCACGGACAGGAAAGACAATGGAGTGTAATGGCTCGCCACCTCCACGGGATGAAACCCGCAGCTCGCGTTCGCGACATGAGCGTCAGGCCCGCACGACTCTCACACCGGCGCACTGGCCTGCATGGAGGCGCGCTGGGCGAAGGTCTGCTGGTAGGTCATCAGATTGACCACCTCCTCGTCCAGGGTCACGGCGGTGGCGGACTTGAAGTCAGCCTGGTTCTGCCGACTGTCGCTGGCCACCGTACCGAGCAGACCGGCATAGGCGTCGTTGAGGGTGACCTGGCTGCCACCCAAGGTGATGGTCTGGTTCTTCAGCCCGAGCAGATCGAGCAGTACCTCGTTGTTGCCGGTCTCACCCGCCGCCGATGAGAACGCCAGCTGTTCAGCGGCCAGCGGCTCGATACGCAGCAGTGCGATGGTGCTGGTGGGGTCGTAGACGAACAGCGGCTGGCCGGGGTTGCCATTGAGGTCAAAACCCGTGGCGAGCACATCGTTGAGCAACAAGCCCACAGCAATGGCGTAGAAGCGCCACGAACTACTCAGCGATATCGAAGACCACGTCAAGACGGTGATCGAGGAGCACGGCGTGGAGGCCAAGATCGCCGAGCAGGCCGGCGCCGCAGTGGTCGAGCATCTGTCGAACACCTGGGCCGGTTCCTGCGTGACGTTTCCGAAGGACTTCCGCTGGCGGATCACCCAGCGCGATCTGGAGATCCTGGGCAAGTTCAACGGCCGCAACCACCACGCGCTGGCCGTTGAGTACGACATGACAGAGAATGCGATCTACAAGCTGCTCAAGAGAACGCAGGACAGGAAGTTCGACCGCGACCAGCACAAACTCGACCTCGGCGACGGCCTGTAATCCTCGGCCGCCGCCGTTTCACCTACGGCAACACCGTTACAAACCCCATTCCGCTATTTTCCCCTTCGTTCCCATATCTCCCGCCTTTATCGCGCTTTCCCCGTATTCTTCTTCTCAAGCCTGCACAGGTAGCGTCGATGCGTGGGTGCGCCCGTCGGCACGTAGGGCGGGTGCAACCCGCCACCGTCATCAGGCGGGTTTCACCCGCCCTACGCCCAGCCCTCCAAACGCATGGTGGCGCGCACCAGGCGCTGCTCTTCCTGCTCGATCTCCTGCAGATTGTCGCGAATGCTGTTGATATGGTCGCGAGCGGCGCGCTGCGCCTGTTCCGGCAAGCGTTCGATTACCGCGTGATACAGCCGTGAATGCTGGCGGTCGATCTGTCGCTTCTGCGCCGGGCGGTGGTAGAGGTTGTTCACCGAGGCGAATACGGTGCTGAGCATCAGGTCGGTCAGCGACTGCAGGGTGTGCACCAGCACCGGGTTGTGCGAAGCCTCGCAGATGGCCAGGTGGAAGGCGTGGTCGAGGCGCGCATGCTCGCGCGGGTCGACCGGGCTGTCCTGGGCATGGGCGGCGAGCATTTCCTCGTAACGCCGGGTCAGCAGGACGAAATCCGCCTCGGTACCGCGCAGCGCCGCCAGGCGTGCCGACTCGCCTTCGAGCAGGCCGCGCACTTCCAGCAGGTCATACAGGGTGCGCGGCTGCGAGTTGAACAGATGCATCAGCGGGCTGGCGTCGCGCTCGCCACTAAGCTTGGCCACCCGTGAATCGCGACCCTGGGCGGTGTCGATGATGCCGCGTCCACGCAGGACCTTCAGCCCTTCACGCAGCGCCGAACGGGAGATGCCCAGCTTTTCGCACAGGCGCCGCTCCGACGGCAACGGCTGCCCCACCTTGAGTACGCCATCGACGATCAGTCGCTCGATACGCTCGGCCACCACGTCACTCACCTGACGTCGTGCGACGCCTTGTTGCCCGTCCATTCGCCACCTCCGCAGAACTGGTCGTACCAATTTTTAAAGACCACCTTAGATCGGATGGACGCCAGCATGCAAGCCACGCGGAATAAGACCTTAGACCTATCCCGGGCGAAAGCCTGACGAAAGAAACTGGTCATACCAGCATGAGCAAAGATGGACGGAAAAATACAGACGGCCTAAACATGCAGGCCAAGGTCGCAGCATGACCGCCAATAACAACATCGTCCACGATTGAGCCTGCCATGAGCATTCTGTACGACGAGCGCGTCGACGGCGCGCTACCTAAGGTCGACAAGGCCGCCTTGCTGGTCGAGCTGCGCCAGCGCCTGCCCGACCTCGACATCCTGCACACCCAGGAAGACCTCAAGCCTTATGAGTGCGATGGCCTGTCCGCCTACCGCACCACCCCGATGCTGGTAGTACTGCCCGAACGCATCGAGCAGGTGCAGCAGTTGCTCAAGCTCTGCCATGCCCGTGGCGTGCCGGTGGTGGCGCGCGGCGCCGGTACCGGTCTGTCCGGCGGCGCACTGCCGCTGGAGAAGGGCATCCTGCTGGTGATGGCGCGCTTCAACCAGATTCTCGAGATCAACCGCGAAGGTCGCTTCGCCCGGGTACAGCCCGGCGTGCGCAACCTGGCGATCTCCCAGGCCGCCGCGCCCTTCGACCTGTATTACGCCCCCGACCCGTCCTCGCAGATCGCCTGCTCCATCGGTGGCAACGTCGCCGAGAATGCTGGCGGTGTGCACTGCCTGAAGTACGGCCTGACCGTGCACAACCTGCTCAAGGTCGACATCCTCACCGTCGAGGGCGAGTTCATGACCCTCGGCAGCGACGCCTTGGACTCCCCCGGCTTCGACCTGCTGGCGCTGTTCACCGGCTCCGAAGGTATGCTCGGCATCGTCACCGAGGTGACGGTCAAGCTGCTGCCCAAGCCGCAGGTGGCCAAGGTGCTGCTGGCAGCCTTCGACTCGGTGGAAAAGGCCGGCCGCGCAGTCGGTGACATCATCGCTGCCGGTATCATCCCCGGCGGTCTGGAGATGATGGACAACCTGGCGATTCGCGCCGCCGAAGACTTCATTCACGCCGGCTACCCGGTGGAGGCCGAGGCCATCCTGCTCTGCGAGCTGGATGGCGTGGAAGCCGATGTGGCCGACGACTGCGAGCGCGTGCGCGAGGTGCTGGAAAAGGCCGGCGCCACCGAAGTGCGCCTGGCCCGCGACGAGGCCGAGCGAGTGAAATTCTGGGCCGGGCGCAAGAACGCCTTCCCCGCGGTCGGGCGCATCTCGCCGGACTACTACTGCATGGACGGCACCATTCCGCGCCGCGAGCTGCCGGGCGTGCTGCGCGGCATCGCCGAGCTGTCCGAAGAGTACGGCCTGCGCGTGGCCAATGTGTTCCATGCCGGCGACGGCAACATGCACCCGCTGATTCTTTTCGATGCCAACGTACCCGGCGAGCTGGAGCGCGCCGAGGCCATCGGCGGCAAGATCCTCGAACTCTGCGTCAAGGTCGGCGGCAGCATCACCGGCGAGCACGGCGTGGGCCGCGAGAAGATCAACCAGATGTGCGCGCAGTTCAACAGCGACGAGATCACCCTGTTCCATGCGGTGAAGGCGGCGTTCGACCCGAGCGGCCTGCTCAATCCGGGCAAGAACATCCCCACCCTGCACCGCTGCGCCGAGTTCGGCGCCATGCATGTGCACCACGGCCAACTGCCCTTCCCGGAACTGGAGCGTTTCTGATGTCGCATGATTTCGACGCCAGCGCCGCGTTGCTGGAACAAGTCAACCACGCACTGAACAGTGCCACGCCGCTGCGCATCCAGGGCAGCGGCAGCAAGGCCCACCTGGGTCGTGCCACCACGGGCGAAGTGCTGGATACCCGCCTGCATCGCGGCATCGTCAGCTACGACCCGACCGAACTGGTGCTAACCGCCCGCGCCGGCACGCCGCTGGCCGAGATCGAGGCGGCGCTGGAGGCCAACAACCAGATGCTGCCGTGCGAACCGCCGCACCTGGGCGAGGGCGCCACCCTCGGCGGCATGGTCGCTGCCGGGCTGTCCGGCCCGCGTCGGCCCTGGGCCGGCTCGGTGCGTGACCAGGTGCTCGGCACCCGCGTGATCACCGGCCAGGGCAAGCTGCTGCGCTTCGGCGGCGAAGTGATGAAGAACGTCGCCGGCTACGACCTGTCACGGCTGATGGCCGGCAGCTTTGGCTGCCTTGGCCTGCTCGCCGAAGTGTCGCTCAAGGTACTGCCCAAACCGCGCCAGGTGCTCAGCCTGCGTCTGGAAGTGGACGCCCTGCATGCCCTGAGCAAGCTCGCCGAATGGGGCCAGCAACCGCTGCCTATCAGCGCAGCCAGCCACGACGGTGCCGCATTGCACCTGCGCCTGGAAGGCGGCGAAGGCTCGGTGCAGGCCGCGCGCCAACGCCTCGGTGGCGAGGAAATCGACAGCGCTTACTGGCAACAGCTGCGCGAACAGCGCCTGCCGTTCTTCAGTGCCAGCGGCACCCTCTGGCGCCTGTCGTTGCCGGCCAACAGCGGCCTGCTCGATGTGCCCGGCCGCCAGCTGATCGACTGGGGCGGCGCGCAGCGCTGGCTGAAGACCGACGCCGATGGCGAGCTGATCCAGCGCGTTACGGCCAAGCTCGGCGGCCACGCCACCTGTTTCGCAGCCGGCCAGACGCAACCTTTCCAGCCGCTGGCCGCGCCACTGCTGCGCTACCAGCGCCAGCTGAAGAACCAGCTCGACCCCCAGGGTATTTTCAACCCTGGCCGCATGTACGCCGAGGTATAAGACGTGCAGACCAATTTGAGTGAACAGGCCAAGCGCCTGCCGCGCGCCGAAGAAGCCGAACGCATCCTGCGCTCCTGCGTGCACTGCGGCTTCTGCAACGCCACCTGCCCGACCTATCAACTGCTCGGCGACGAGCTGGACGGCCCGCGCGGGCGCATCTACCTGATCAAGCAGATGCTCGAAGGCAACGAGGTCACGGCCAAGACCCAACAGCATCTGGATCGCTGCCTGACCTGCCGCAACTGCGAAACCACCTGCCCCTCCGGTGTGCAGTACCACAACCTGCTGGACATTGGCCGCGAGGTCGCCGAACAACAGGTGCCACGCCCGCTCGAGCAACGCCTGCTGCGTCAGGGCCTGCGCACCGTGGTGCCGCGCCCGGCCCTGTTCAAGGCGCTGACCCAGGCCGGTCTGGCCCTGCGCCCGCTGCTGCCGGCCACGCTCAAGGCCAAGCTGCCGCGCGAGATTCGCCCGGCCAAGCCACGCCCGACGCAGCAGCACACGCGCCGCGTGTTGATGCTCGAAGGCTGCGTGCAGCCGGGGCTGTCGCCCAACACCAACGCCGCCACCGCGCGCGTGCTGGATCGTCTGGGCATCAGTGTCACGCCGATCCGCGAGGCCGGCTGCTGCGGTGCCGTCGACTATCACCTCAACGCCCAGGAAGCGGGCCTGCAACGCGCCCGGCAGAACATCGACGCCTGGTGGCCGACCATCGAAGCCGGCGCCGAAGCCATCGTGCAGACCGCCAGCGGCTGCGGCGCCTTCGTCAAGGACTACGGCCATCTGCTCGCCAGCGACCCGGCGTACTCGGCCAAGGCGGCGCGGGTCAGCGCCCTGGCCAAGGATCTGGTCGAGGTGCTGCAAAGCGAGCCACTGGAGCAGTTGCAGGTACGCGCCGAGCAGCGCCTGGCCTTCCATTGCCCCTGCACCCTGCAGCATGCACAGAAGCTCGGCGGCGCTGTTGAAGGCGTGCTGACGCGCCTCGGTTTCGGCCTGACTGCCGTGCCGGACAGCCATCTGTGCTGCGGCTCGGCCGGCACCTATTCGCTGACCCAGCCGGCGCTGTCACGCCAGCTGCGCGACAACAAGCTCAATGCCCTGGAAAGCGGCAAACCGGACGCCATCGTCACCGCCAATATCGGCTGCCAGACCCATCTGGACGGCGCCGGGCGTACGCCGGTAAGGCACTGGATCGAAATAGTCGAAGAGGCCATGCACTGATCGCCGTAGCCCGGATGAAATCCGGGACAACGAACGCCGTAAATTCCGGATTGCATCCGGGCTACGAAACCACGAATACGAGGTATGCCATGCAACATAAAGCCGTACTCAGCCAGAACGAAGTCGCCCAGATCCTCCAGGCGGCCCGCAGCGAAGCGCAGCAACAGGGCTGGGCTGTGGCCATCGCCGTGGTCGATGACGGCGGTCATCCGCTGGCACTGGAACGCCTCGACGGCTGCGCGCCGATCGGTGCCTACATCGCCACCGAGAAAGCGCGCAGCGCCGCCATCGGTCGCCGCGAAACCAAGGGTTACGAGGACATGGTCAATGGCGGGCGCAACGCCTTCCTCAGCGCGCCGCTGATTACCTCGCTGGAGGGCGGTGTGCCGGTGCTGGTGGATGGCCAGGTGGTGGGTGCCGTGGGCGTGTCCGGGGTCAAGGCCGAGCAGGATGCGCAGGTGGCCAAGGCAGGTATTGCGGCCCTTTAAACATGCGGCGTAGCCGCCAACTGATGCCCTTCTCCCTCCGGGAGAAGGTGGCACGAAGTGACGGATGAGGGGGCATTGGCAACGCAGCCGCCAACTGATGCCCTTCTCCCTCTGGGAGAAGGTGGCACGAAGTGCCGGATGAGGGCAGTGCGGCGCAAAGCCTGTAGGAGCCGCGCCTCGCGGCGAATTGTGAGCTGTAACCGCAGTAAGGCTGCAATCTTTCGCCCCGGGGCGGGGCTCCTACAACACATTGATCGAACCGCGCCGCCATGGGCGGATGCAGACAGGAGAACAGAAAAATGACCGAACGCGTGCAATGTCAGCGCCTGCAGGTAGCCGCCGAGCTCAAGCAATTCATCGAAAGCGAAGTGCTGCCCGGCAGCGGGATCGAGGCGGCAGCCTTCTGGAGTGGTTTTGACGCGCTGGTACATGACCTGGCACCGCGCAACCGCGCCCTGCTGGCCGAGCGTGACCGTCTGCAGACCGAGCTGGATAACTGGCATCGCGCCAACCCCGGCCCGATCACCGACATGGCCGCCTACCGCGCCTTCCTCGGCTCCATCGGTTACCTGCTGCCGCAGCCGGAGCAGGTTAAGGCCAGCACCGCCAACGTCGACAGCGAAATCGCCACCCAGGCTGGCCCACAGCTGGTAGTGCCGGTGATGAACGCACGCTACGCACTGAACGCTGCCAACGCCCGTTGGGGCTCGCTGTACGACGCCCTGTACGGCACCGACGCGATCAGCGAAGAGGGTGGTGCGAGCAAGGGCCCGGGCTACAACGAAGTACGCGGCGCCAAGGTGATCGCCTTCGCCCGCGCCTTCCTCGACCAGGCCGCACCGCTGGCCAAGGGCTCGCACGCTGACGCCAGTGCCTATGCCGTGGTCGCCGGCCAGTTGCAGGTGACCCTGAGCAGCGGCGCGCAGACCTCCCTGGCGCAGCCGGAGAAGTTCGTCGGTTTCCAGGGTGAGGCCGCCACGCCCAGCGCCGTGCTGCTGAAAAACAACGGTTTGCACTTCGAGATTCAGATCGACGCGGGCAGCCCCATCGGCCGCACTGATGCCGCCGGTGTGAAGGACGTGCTGATGGAAGCGGCGCTGTCGACCATCATGGACTGCGAGGACTCGGTGGCCGCCGTCGACGCCGCCGACAAGGTGGTGATCTACCGCAATTGGCTGGGCCTGATGAAAGGCGACCTGGCCGAGGAGCTGGACAAGGGCGGCAAGCGCATCACCCGCCGCCTCAACCCCGATCGCACCTACACCGCCGCAGATGGCAGCGAACTGAACCTGCACGGTCGTTCGCTGCTGTTCGTGCGCAACGTCGGTCACCTGATGAGCAACCCGGCCATCATCGATGGCGAAGGGCATGAGATTCCCGAGGGCATCCTCGATGCGGTGATCACCAGCCTGATCGCCCTGCACGACCTGCAGCGCCGTGGCAACTCGCGCACCGGCAGCGTCTATATCGTCAAACCAAAGATGCACGGCCCGTTCGAAGTGGCCTTCGCCAACGAGCTGTTCGGTCGCGTCGAACAGCTGCTGGGCATGCCGGCCAACACCCTGAAGATGGGCATCATGGACGAGGAGCGACGCACCAGCGTCAACCTCAAGGCCTGCATCGAGGCCGCCAGCGCGCGGGTGGCCTTCATCAACACCGGCTTTCTCGACCGCACCGGCGACGAGATGCACACCGCCATGGAAGCCGGCGCCATGCTGCGCAAGGGCGATATGAAATCCAGCGCCTGGATCCAGGCCTACGAGCGCAACAACGTGCTGGTCGGCCTGGCCTGCGGGCTACGCGGCAAGGCGCAGATCGGCAAAGGCATGTGGGCCATGCCGGACCTGATGGCGGCCATGCTCGAACAGAAGATCGGCCACCCCAAGGCCGGCGCCAACACCGCCTGGGTGCCGTCGCCGACCGCCGCCGTGCTGCACGCCCTGCACTACCACAAGATCGACGTGCAGGCGGTGCAGAGCGAGCTGGAGCTGATCGACCTGGCCAGTCAGCGCGACAGCCTGCTCAATGACCTGCTCAGCGTACCGGTCAGCGCCGAACGGCCCTGGAGCGCCAGCGATATCCAGCAGGAACTGGACAACAACTGCCAGGGCATCCTCGGTTACGTGGTGCGCTGGGTCGAGCAGGGCGTCGGCTGCTCCAAGGTGCCGGACATCCACAACGTCGGCCTGATGGAAGACCGCGCCACCCTGCGCATCTCCGCCCAGCACATCGCCAACTGGCTGCACCACGGCGTGGTCAGCGAGGCCCAGGTACGCGAGACGCTGCAGCGCATGGCGCAGGTGGTCGACGGACAGAATGCCGGCGATGCGGCCTACCGCCCGATGGCACCGAACTTCGAGCAATCCCACGCCTTCCGCGCCGCCAGCGACCTGGTATTCAAGGGCCGCGAGCAACCGTCCGGTTACACCGAGCCGCTGCTGCATGCCTGGCGTTTGCGCTTCAAAGAGGAGGTCTGAACATCTCACCGATCATGTAGGAGCGGCGCCCCGCCGCGAAGCTGGGCGGCGGTGACTCGAAGCGTTTCGCCCCGGGGCGGGGCTCCTACACAAGCAGGTTAACAACCGTGGATGGCTCTTGACGCCTCCACGGAGCAGTAGCAAGCCCTGACGGTTTCTGACCGTCGGGGCTTTCGAGCATGAGCGCGGCGATGGGGGATCCCCGCCGTCGCGGCTCACGGAAAGGTCGGTGCCGTGGCGCCCGGCCCTTCCAGATGCGTGGCGCCGGGTGTCCCCGGAAAACTGTGGTTCACAAGAAAAAGAAGGAACCAACCCATGAGTCAAACGCTGCTGTCCATCCTGGCCTTCGTGCCACTGGTGCTAGCGGGTGTACTGCTGATCGGCTTTCGCTGGCCGGCCAAGTACGCGATGCCGCTGGTGTTCGTCCTCACCGCCCTGATCGGCCTGCTGGCCTGGGACATGTCCCTCAACCGGGTCATCGCCTCCAGCCTGCAGGGGCTGATTCTCACGGCCTCGATCCTGTGGATCATCTTCGGCGCGATCCTGCTGCTGAACACCCTCAAGCACTCCGGAGGTATCTCGGCGATCCGCCGGGGCTTCTCCAATATCAGCCCGGATCGCCGCGTACAGGCGCTGATCGTCGCCTGGTTGTTCGGTTGTTTCATCGAGGGCGCCTCCGGTTTCGGCACCCCGGCTGCCGTGGCCGCACCGCTGCTGGTAGCCCTGGGCTTCCCGGCACTGGCCGCGGTGGTACTGGGGATGATGGTGCAGTCCACACCTGTCTCCTTCGGTGCGGTGGGTACGCCGATTCTGGTGGGTGTCGGCGCCGGTCTGGATAGAACCGGCATCACCGAACAACTGGTGGCCACCGGCAGCACCTGGGAAACCTTTTTCCACCTGATCTACTCGCGGGTGGCCATCACCCACGGCCTGATCGGCCTGCTGATGCCGCTGATCATGGTGATGATCATGACGCGCTTCTTCGGCAAGAATCAGAGCTGGAAGGAAGGCCTGGCCATCGCGCCGTTCGCCATCTTCACCGCCTTCGCCTTCTCCCTGCCGTACATGGCCGCCGGCGTGTTCCTCGGTCCGGAATTCCCCTCGATGATCGGCGCCCTGGTCGGCCTGGCCATCGTGGTGCCAGCCGCCAAGGCCGGCTTCCTGCTGCCGAAGGAAAGCTGGGACTTTGCTGATCCCAAGGACTGGCCGTCCGACTGGATGGGCAAGATCGAGATGAAGCTGGATGAGGTGGCCGGCAAGGCGCCGATCTCGGTGCCCATGGCCTGGGCGCCCTACCTGCTGCTGGCGGTGTTCCTGGTCATCTCGCGTATCTTCCCCGAGGTGAAAGCGGCGCTGATGAGCCTGAGCTTCGGCTGGAAGGATATCCTCGGTGAGACCGGCGTATCCGGCACCATCGAGCCGCTGTATCTGCCAGGGGGCATCCTCTGCATGGTGGTGCTGGTGACCTTCTTCCTGCACCGCATGCGCTTTTCCGAGCTCAAGGCGGCAGTGGGCGAGTCGAGCAAGACCCTGCTCGGCGCCGGCTTCGTGTTGATCTTCACCATTCCCATGGTGCGTATCCTGATCAACTCGGGGGTCAACGCCAGCGACCTGATGTCGATGCCGGTGGCGATGGCGCAACTGGTGGCCGACAGCGTCGGCGGCGTGTATCCGTTCTTCGCGCCGGCGGTCGGCGCCCTGGGCGCCTTTATCGCCGGCTCCAACACCGTATCCAACCTGATGCTGTCGCAGTTCCAGCTCAATGCTGCCGAGCTGATCGGTGTATCCGGGGCGATGATGGTGGCCGTGCAGTCGGTCGGTGCAGCGGCGGGCAACATGATCGCCATCCACAACGTGGTAGCGGCCTCGGCGACCGTTGGTCTGCTTGGACGTGAAGGCATCACCCTGCGCAAGACCATCCTGCCGACGCTCTACTACCTCGCTGCAGCCGGCCTGATCGCGCTGGTGGCGATGTACGGCATGGCACTGACCGATCCGCTGATGACCAGTCGCTGACCTTTGACGGGTCGTGCACTGTGCGACCCGACTTTGGTTGGTCCCTGGCTGGTGGCGAATGCCACCGGCCAGCTTGGCGCGTCAGTACAATTGCGGTAGCTTGCGTCGCGCAACACCGTGAGATTGGCCTGAGGTTTATATGAAAAAGTGGCAATGCGTGGTCTGTGGACTGATTTACGACGAGAGCCAGGGCTGGCCGGATGACGGCATCGCTCCCGGCACCCGCTGGGAAGACGTGCCGGAAGACTGGCTATGCCCTGACTGCGGCGTCGGCAAGATGGATTTCGAGATGATCGAAATCGGCTGATCACGCCTGGTTTTCAAAAAACGGCGACCCGAGGGTCGCCGTTTTTATTACATCAATCGCGCCTACTGAATAATCACCAGCCTTGTAGCCCAATGAGATGGACTCCTCCCTCCTACGGCGTCATTGCGCCAGACTGTAGGTTACGAAACAAACAATCCCGGAGGGGGAGCCCGCATGAAACTTAAACGCATAGGCGTGGATTTGGCAAAG